>ERZ802830.161-NODE-161-length-64610-cov-7.35644_pt1 | contig 64610 bp, 42 predicted proteins | sample MGYA00345654_ERZ802830 | MGnify/ENA primary metagenome ERZ802830 (study PRJEB30503, sample SAMEA104212375) | marine metagenome | biome: Westerlies Biome; feature: [SRF] surface water layer (ENVO:00010504) within the epipelagic zone...; material: water...
AAAAATATAAAGAAAAATAAAAAAAAAAAATAGATTACGTAAATTGAAATAATTATTATAATATCAATATTTATAATCATAAAACTATATTGGAGATGATAAAATGAGCTTAACATACACAGCAAATACAGATTTTAATGGCGACGGAAATTTCTCAGAATGTGAACTTGACGCATCGTGGGCAACCTTACAGGTTAAAAAACTTTTAGAAACAAGTGGAACTACAACTATTGAAATAAATGGAACTTCGTTTAATGTAACAAACAATGACACTTTTTTAGAAGCAGTAAAAGCAATGGTTGCATTAAATGTCTCAGCAAGTATTGCAAGTGACGGATGTGCAGTTGTAAGTAGTTTACCAATCGCAGTTGCATTGGGTGATATTAATTTGAATGAAGTGACGGGTTATTGGAGAATAAATGAACCAGGCCCGGAATATGATTCAAGTATAGGTAAACCTTCAAAGAGTTTTCCAATATACGATTCGTCTTCTTCCAAAAGTCATGCGATGACTACCAGTGTAAAACCATCTTCACCTTCTAATGTAGATAAGGCTGGGTTGGGATTATATGCTTGGGCTAATATTACAATAACCGATTCAGGTGGAAACTTGTTACCAAATGATTCGGACTGGACGTTAGGTATAAAAGTAAAGCCACACGATAAAATAAGGTTTAAATTGTCAAAGGGAAGTACTCGTATTTCGTTTCCAAGTAGTACAATTTATGCTTCCAATGTTGCAGATGCAACAAAGTCGTTTCCTTATCCCGTGGCTACCAACGCATTTGCTGGTCAAAATATAGGTCTTTTTCTTATAAAAACCGAAAATAAATTTAGTGTTAAGATAGTAGATGAGAGTGGAAATGTTATCAATTTTGGCACAAAAAGATATTCTGGTGATTTCATTAGGGATGCTAATATAGACGCAGATGTAGTGTTGGCAGGTCAAACTTCTGGTGCCAATTTAGTGCCATTTTTAAAAGAAATGTTTGTTGTAACCCGTGCATTGTCTGATGATGATATTAAAAAGACATTTTATCTTCCACCCACATTTAGATTTACCTTGGACGGAAATGATGCTATTGCGGGCAATACATTATCCTATAATGGTAATAGTGTGGAGTTAGTAGGTGGTGCTTCAATTAAACCTAATAATAATTGGGGAGTTGCAAACGGTTTTACAGGAAGTCATTACCACCAAGTTAGTTCAGGAGATTCAAAGTATATAAATTATGATAACTTTAATTTTCGTGATGATTTTACTCTTTCTTTTTGGGTAAAGACTTGGGGTACTGCCATAAACAACTTGATTTATATAGAAAACTCATCCGATTCGTCAAAATATTTTAAGGTTACAATAAGTGGTTCAAAGGCATATATAAAACTTGCCAACGGAACACATAATAAAAACTATCCAGTAGATACTAATATATCAGGATCTTTAAATGCAAATTGGCAACATATATCACTTATTCAGACGCACGGAAAAATAAGTTTATATATAAATGGATCGCAAGTTCTTGCTGGTCAACCATTTAGATATTATTCTGGTGGTACTGCAAAAATAAATGGTTCTGTAAATATTGGTATGGAAAATTGTAAGTTGCAAATCAACCCACTTGCAGATTCATCATCAATCGGAGTTGCTGACCTTTCACTCATAAGTGGTGGGGTGGTAAGAATTGATAATTCATGGACCGCAGAACAACCAAACGATCAGAGTTTGCTCGACGCGATTAAAGACACATCTTATTTCGCATGATGAAAAAAGTAGGATTTATATGTGGCTCATCCGTGTCAGCGGAAATGTGGAAAAATTTATACGAAAATTCCCTTGATACGAGCAATTGGTCATTCAAAGAAATTTCAGACTTCACGGGATCAAATACTGGTAACATTACTCATCGTTATGCCGCTTGTAATTTATTTAAAGAGGGAATCGACTTTATCCATTATGGTATGAATTGGGCTGAAGTTTCGTCAAGATGTAAATTATTAATAATGCCTGTTGCAAACTTATTGGATGGTGAAGATCAGTCCTGGTTGTATCATTTATTAAAATTTACAAATGGAGTTGGTGTTCCGTGTATATTAATGGGAGTAGGTGCTCAAAGTTCTATGCAAAATGAAATTCCACAAATACCATCCGATTTAATCAAATTTTTTGATGAATTCACAAAAGCAGGAAATCATGTAACGGTTCGGGGTGAATTTACTGCAAATGTCTTAGAACATTATGGAGTGACTAAAAATATTCATATTACAGGATGTCAGTCTTTGTTTTTAAATGGACATACTAAACTTGGTGAAATTATACAGAAAAAAATCCAAAATTTACCAAGTGAGTTAATTTATTTCAGTCAATTTTTATCTGAACCTAATTTAAATGAAGTTTTTAACAAATTATCCGCAGAGTCTAAGTATGTTCTTGTTAATGGATGTGATTCATTGATGGCAGATATAAAACAAAACAAGATAGGTAAACTGAAAGGTGTAAATTATCCAGAAGATATTTTATCCAAGAGTAAGATATTTGTAAGTCCACAAGAGCAATGTAATTTTCTTAAAACTTCGGGAGACTTTTATGTAGTAACACCAAGAATTCACGGTGTCATGATTTCGATCATGGCAGAATTGCCGGTTGTTTGTATAGTTCACGATAGTCGTGTTAGAGAGTTGTGTGAAACTCACAAAATACCATATTGTAACATCAAATCCGTGTGCAATAGTCCAACACATTCGTTATTCAATGCAAAGCAGTTTGGTAGTGATTTTGATCAAAATAGAAAAAAACTAGCAAACGTTTATTTTGATTTGTTTAAAAAAGTTGGTGTCACACCGTCTGCCAAACTATTCGGATAATGTAATTGTGAAAAAAACATTTAAAACTGGATACAGTCTTGTAACCTGTTCAATGAACAGGACTGAATATTTACATGAGTCAATTCAAACATGGAATGAACTTGAAGAACTCAACGAAATTGTTGTGGTTGATTATAGTTCCGAAAAACCAATTTTGCAATCTGATTTACCGAAACCAAAATTTGGAAAAAAAATAATTTTGGTAAGAGTAAACAAAGAGAAGATGTGGGTGTTAAGTCATGCATATAATCTTGGTATATCGTTTGCACAATATGATAAATTACTAAAGATTGATTCTGATATTAAATTATCAAAAGATTTCATAAGATCACATCCACTTGATAAAAATAAATTTTATTGTGGAAACTGGCAACACGCAAGAAATGAAAATGAAATTCATTTTAATGGTCAGTTGATTTGCAATACCTCTGATTTTTTTGCCGTAAATGGATACGATGAACGAATCATAACATATGGTTACGATGACACGGATTTGTATGAAAGACTTAAAAATAACATACAATGTAAACAATTTAACTTTAATTATGATAAAATGGATCACATTGAAAGTGATAGTGAACTTAGAGTAAAAAATCAAGATATAATTGTGAAAGAAAGATTTGCAATATCTGACTTATTTAAGGATCAAAAAATTGATCAAGAAATAGTTAATGAACTAATATGGGTGCCGTTTCCAAATACAGGAGAGGATTTGAGACTTTTTCTCGAAACTCAGATTAATAGAATTAGATGCGAAAAAAACCCTTGGACAGATGTAGATCAAAAAAGCAAATGGAAAATAACACAACTCAATAATATTTATCATTGTGAGAGACAAAAGTGACATCAAACTTTATTTGAAACCATACAATGGACTTGGAAACCGTTTTAGAGTTTTGGCATCCGCCATTGTATTTGCAAAATATTTTAATACAGAATTAAAATTAAATTGGACATCAACCCGTGGATTTGATGATACACCACTAAAAGACTTGATTGATATTGATTACTTTATATCAAAGTACGATGTAAAACTAATTTCAAATGATGAGTATGAAAATGCTGAGAAATCCTGTGTGTTACTTCATAAAAAATTTAATGATGTACATGAGCGACATTCACAAACTCATAATAAAGAAATTGATAATTCAGAAAAACAAAAAAGACCTGTTTACATAAATGATTTTTTTTCAAAAAAGTGGAATGAAGTTGCAGTAAGAACAAGTTCAAATTTATTAAATGTATTTCAACCAGAAGTAGATTCAATAATACCAGAGGCATGGGTATTATATTCAAATATAATCAAGGACATCAAACCTTCAAAAAAAGTTTTAGATATGTCATCACAAACAATGAAAAAGTTTGGTGACAATGTTCTCGGTGTGCATATTAGAAGAGGGGATGCAACTAACACCGATTTTTATTCAGAACATAAAAACAAATATAGTTCTGATGTAAACAAGTATATCAAAAGAACAAAAGAATTACTTAATTCTAAGTATAAAAAAGTTTTCGTTGCAACCGATTGTAAGAACTCGTTGGAGATGTTTAAAAAAACTTTTAACGACAGATGTATAACATACGAAAAAAATTTTAATGAAAGTGTATGGCATAAACAAAAACAAGGACAACTTGATGCCCGAGTAGAACAAAATCTTTTAAGTTGTACAGATCATCTACTTACATCTGAGTGGAGTACATTTTCTGATTTCGCAAAAAATTATTCAGATTTAACATCTGAAATTGTTTAATCAATAATACTTATTATAATGATGGATATGATATTTTATATAGTAATTGGAATGTTTATTGGTTGGAATTTACCTCAACCATTATATGCAAAGTTTATTCAAGATAAAGTTCTTACATTTGTAAGAAATTTGGTAAATACAAAAAAGTAATAAATTAAAGTATTACAGTTTAAATTAATTCCGATGGAAACATTATGTTATATCGTTGTGGGTATGTTCGTGGAGCATTTTCTTGGCATTGCAGGTAAAATTACAGAAATTACCTACAACTACATCAAAAGAAAATTATAAAAACCACTTGACATTTTCAGAACAATATACTATATTTATATTCTTACTTGTTCATTGATAGTCAAATTTCTGTTGGGGGTATTCTGGATTCGATTTGTATTTAGATATCCAAACTGCACGTGAAGGATAATACACGGCCTTCTCAAAATGTATTAAATTGTTTAAATGGCGAAGATACATTCGTTGCAGACCTTCTCGCAGACGCAGAAGCAGAATTCTCTGCTTTAGAAGAAGCGGAAGCTGTGTTGGTGGCATAAATAAGCCCACCCCGTCACCCAAATGATCACACGACTAGTTTGGTGTTGGCGTCAACAATCGTGGAACCAGAGATTGTTTTTTCGTTGGAAACTCTGTATAACAATAAAACGAATAGAAAAGGTAGATTTGTTTGTTGGGTAACTTTTTGAAATTTACGACAAAATAAACGTGTAGACGTTTGGAAAGAAGAATAGAAAGACGTGGGTTCAAATCCCACTACCTCCACCAGAGATTTGATTGACAAATTATAAAAAGTATAATATTTATATTACATGAGAATTGGTGTACCGAAAGAAATTAAAAAACACGAATATCGTGTGGGATTAACGCCAAGTGCAGTAAGCAAGTATGTCGCAGAAGGTCACGAACTTTATGTAGAAAGAGATGCTGGAATCGGAACAGGATTTACCGACACCGATTATATCAAAGCAGGTGCTATTATTCGTAATGTTGATGATACGTTTGCTAACGCAGATATGATTATCAAAGTAAAAGAACCACAAATTTCAGAGTTACCAAAGTTTCGCCTAGACCAAATACTTTTTACTTATTTGCACTTGGCTGCTGACAAAAAACTTACCCAAGAACTTATGGCCATTGGATTAACTTCAATCGCATACGAAACAATTCAGTTGCCGAATCGTAGTCATCCTTGTCTTACTCCAATGAGTGAGATTGCTGGTCGTTTAAGTGTCCAAGAAGGTGCTAAATACTTGGAAACTCCGTTCGGAGGAGCAGGTATCCTTCTTGGTGGTATACCAGGTGTTAAACGAGGCAAAGTGGTCATTTTAGGAGGTGGTGTAGTTGGATTCAATGCAGCTAAAATTGCAAGTGGAATTGGAGCATCTACCACGATTCTTGATATATCTCAAGAACGACTTGCGTATCTTGATGATGTATTTGGTTCGTCTGTTCAAACTTTATTCAGCAACGATGCAAACATTGAATCTGAGATTGCGAATGCAGATGTTGTAATCGGAAGTGTTTATGTTCACGGAGCATCTGCACCAAAACTAATTCGCAAGTCGCATTTAAAAAGCATGAAAAAAGGTGCAGTATTGGTTGATGTTGCAATTGATCAAGGAGGATGTTTTGAAACAAGCAAAGCAACAACACACGATAAACCCATTTATGATGTTGATGGAATTGTTCATTATTGCGTAGCAAATATGCCAGGTGTAGTTCCACAAACAAGTACCGTTGCATTAAACAATCAAACACTTCATTATGGTCTTGAAATTGCAAGTGGGATTTCACCCGACAAATACAATGATGCTTTGAAATTGGGTGTTAATACACACGATGGTAAATTAATTTGCGAAGCAGTTGCGAATACGCACAATCTTCCGTTTTCTGCTATTTAAGTTTTTATAAAAACTCATCTTCTTTCTATTTATATAAGGGAGATGATGAATAAACTTTACAGAAGAGTTGTCGGCTATATTATGCAGACAAAGATATATCGGTATTTGCTGAAGCACGTAATTCCGTATATTCGTTTTACAACCTATTATACAAATCTTCGTGGAAAAAAGTATCATGCTTTATATCAGCAGTTGCTTCCGGGTGATGTTATTCTTACAATTGATAAAAAGAAACTTACGACTTTATTGATTCCTGGAGAATTTTCTCATGCGGCGATGTGCGTTAGTTTAGATGCAGAATGGGAAGTAAGTGAAATGACTCATTCGGATTATACCAAGAGTTGCTTTTTTGATATATGCAAAGAATCGGATCGTGTTGTGATAATGCGTTGCAAGAAAATAACAGACGAACAACTTTCAAACGCAATTGCAAAGTGCAAGTCATTACAGAATGCAACTTACGATGCCGAATTTTCATTGGGAATAAAAGAATTGTATTGTAGTGAGCTAATTTATGTATCGTATGAAAACAATTTGATAGAAGCAAATTTAGAAGACTTTGTTGGATTGGGACATGACTATATCAGTCCTGTGGGATTATATCATGCGAAAAATTTAAAGGTGGTAATTGATAGTGATTTATTGTAAGGGGAAAATAATGATGGAATATGAAGTAATTGATACGATGGGTAATCAAGTAATTGGGGTATATGAAACACGTGAAGTTGCGATAAAAGCAATACGTTTGTATTGTGTAAATAAAATGATGAACTCAATAAGTTTATTTGATCAGGATTTTGTAACTTTGAGTGAAAACGGAAATGAAATAACATACGAAAATCCGATTGGGTATTTTCCAAACAAACCCAGGTTTATATTAAATACTTATTAAAGTATGAACATGATTATCGAACACAACAAACCGTGACCAAATGTGCAAAGAGCATTGAGTATTTCGGGTATAACTTTGGAGACTGAAATATGGAAAATAAAGTTGATATCAAAAAATTTATTTTAAATTGGTGTGGTAGTCAAAAAATAACATTTGTACCAAATCCAGGTAACATTGGGGATGGTTTGATTACTCTTTCAACGATACAAATATTAAAATCACTTGGTATAGATTATACAATAGGTAAACCGTGGGCAAAATCTAAATTGAAAACTAAACAGGTTATTTATGGAGGTGGTGGTAGTATAGTTCCAATGTACAAGATAACTAAAAAATTTGTTTTAGCAAATCAAGATAAACACGAAATACTAATTTTACCCCAAACAATATTTGGAAATGATGAGTTACTGAAAAATTTAAATAGTAATGTGACATTGTTTGCACGGGAGGTAAAGACATTCCAGTACATTAAAAAAAATGCTAGGTTTAAGGACATGGTTTATATTTCAGACGATATGGCATTTAATTATAAAATTAAAAAACAGAAGTCGTATAAAACACCAATTAAAGAAATTAATTCTTTTAGAGTAGATTGCGAACGTACAAATATAAAACTACCGGACAATAATGTAGATTTGAGTTTTGTCAATTCTTTAAATAGTGTTGATTTTGCTAACAAAATGACTGAAGGAAATTTTATTGACGAATATGTAGAAAAATTTGAAACAATTGTCTCAAGTTTTACTAAAATAAATACAAATAGATTACACGTGGCAATAATGGGGGCGTTATACGGTAGAGAAGTGAATTTATATCCAAATTCTTATTATAAGAATAAAGAAGTTTATGACTATTCAATCAAAAATAAGTTTTCAAATGTAAAATTTATCGTCAACTCTTAGATTTTTGTTTGGTTGACCTGCATTATTTTTTTCTTTGACAAATCAATATAGGTTGAGTATTATTATATTCAAAATGCCAACAACCAAAAAAACTAAACCAAAAAAGAAACCTTCAAACAACCTAGGTCCTAAAAAGAAGACTTTGTTTGATCACATCAATCACATTCGTGAGAAAAAGAATGAAAAGTATTTTGACACTCTCACCGATGAAGATAAAAAGACATTTGTAAATTACATGGTTAACCGTTTCTTGTCAATGGACATTAATTTGGTTGAAGTAATAGATGAGTTACAAAAACACGCAGTTGGTTTGAAACCCAAAGATTATTATCGTGTTCTTCGTGAGGTTGTTCCGAATGGTCGTGCGTTTCACAAGTATATAAAATCTGCGAAAGAAGAAAAAAATAATTCTGAATTGGTTTCGTTAATTTCAGAGCATTTTGAAGTTAGTAAAACTAATGCCGATGAGTATATTGATTTGTTCAAGTCTACCGAAGACGGAACAAATGAACTTGAAGAGTTGCTCGTCAAATACGGCAAAGAACCCAAGGAAATTAAAAAGTTATGTTCATAGTAGGAGTAAGTGGAGTTGCCAGAAGTGGCAAGAATTTGTTTTGTGATTTGATCATTGAAGAATTAGCAAAACAAGGTTATAGTGCAAAGCAGTTTGCGTTGGCAAATGCTCTTAAACGAGATTGTGAAAACTTTCTAAAAAATCAATGCGATTTGGATGTTTATACAGATAACACACAACAAAAAACATTGTTTCGTGAATTTCTTGTGTGGTACGGAGATTTGCGAAGAAAGCAAACCAACGGCCGTCATTGGATTGAAACAATGGATGATACAATATCACGATACACAGGAGATGTTGCTTTAATTAGTGATGTACGATATGCACATTATACTAATGATGAACTTGGTTGGGTTGTTTATGAACACGAAGGATTGCTTGTGCATCTTCGTAGATATGAACGTTCTTCAACTGCGGTTATTGATGCTGATGGTAATGTACAAATGAATTACGTTCAACCACCCAACGAACACGAACGCATCAATGATCCTAAATTAAGAGAAGGAGCTCACTTTCAACTGAATTGGCCAACTGTGGATGATCCACGAAAAAGTTTGGAAATTATGAATATGGTCAATGAAGTAACAACAGAAATAATAGAATTGGTAAACAAGTAAATGGGAACAAGTAAAAGCAAACGAAGAGTTAAAATTGTAGAAAGCATTGCATCTGCAATTTCAAGTAAAAAGATTTTTGATACAATTGATTATCGTAATCGCAACGAAGATTATATCAAACAATATATGCACCAACCACTAATCAATGAATTAGAAGAGTTGTATGAAAATCTAGAACTCAGCAAATCAATGGACAAAGATATTGTTAAACAAAAAGCAAAAGATTGTTTGTTGTGGGAAGGAGATGTTAATACTACTGTAAATAATTTTACTTTCTTTGGAACGCAACATCGTCCTGATTTTGTTGTTAAAATTGATAAGTTGAGTGTAGCAGTTGAAGTGAAAAAAGGAGAAACTGGAAGTTCACTTCGTGAAGGCATCGGTCAAAGTTTAGTTTATTCAAGTGCGTTTGATTTCGTAGTTTATTTGTATGTGGATATTTCCAAGGACAAAAAGATTCGTGATAGTATGAATGGTGCAAAAGAGCAAGAACTTATCAACGATCTTTGGGATAGTCACAACGCATTATTTCAAGTAGTATAATGAATTTACTTGCGGAAACCCGTTGTACTGTCATCGGTCATATGCAGTATGCGAATGGTCGTGATATTCGTGAAAACATTAATCAGCAACTTGAAAAAATGAACATCAAGTTATTTGATCATTACAAGCAACCATTTCTAATGGATGTTAATGAAGATGAAGAAACCCACGATGAACTTAGATTAGCATTAAAAAATGGTGATTACGAAAAAGTGGAAGCATACAAAGAAATTCGTAGTTATGATCTTAGTTTAATTGATCGTAGTGACTTTGTGATATTCGTTTATGATCCTGAAGTAGTGACCTGTGGAAGTTGGGAAGAATTTTTTACTGCAAATCGTATGAAGAAACCTATTTTCTTCGTGAATGTCCGAGGAAAGAATGCAACACCAATGTGGGTGTTTTGGACAATGCCACACAAATACATTTACAATTCAGTTGACGAAGTTATAGAAAAACTGCAAAAAATTGATCAAGGTAAAATTCCTATTGACAGTGAACGATGGAAATTATTGCGTAATTGTTTTCGTTAAAAAACATTTGACAAACTATAATAAATGTTATAATATAATATTTATATAAAATGAAGAAAAGTAAAAACAATCTATGGCGCACCAAAACATATTTGGTTGGTCATATGCAGTATAAAAGTGGTCGTGATTGGAGAGGATACGTAACCGAGGAATTGAATCCTATGGGTGTTACCGTTTTTGATCCATACCACAAACCATTCGTAGAAGACGTAGACGAAGATGAACCAGCAAGAGTTGAAATGCTTCAAATGATGGAAGACGGAAAGTATGATGAACTTACTCGTAGAATGAAGAAAGTTCGCAATTATGATTTAAATCTTGTTGATAGAAGTGACTTCATTATTGCGAATCTTCAACCTGAAATTGCAAGTTGGGGTTCTGCCGAAGAAATCGTAACCGCGGTTCGTGAGCAAAAACCTGTGTTCGTTGCAATTGAAGGTGGCAAAGTCAAAACTCCATTGTGGATGCTTGCGATGTTTCCACACAAATACATTTACAATAGTATTGAAGAAGTTGTGGACATCATCAAGGATATTGATTCTGGTAAAAAACGTTTAGATTCAGGAAGATGGAAACTGCTGAAGAAAGAGTACCGGTAAAGCAATTTTGCTTTGTTTGTACAGGTAATTTGTACAGAAGCAAGTATGCAGAGGCCTGCTTTAATTATTTGTGCATTCAAAACAATATAACGAATCTTAGAGCATTTAGTCGTGGTCTTCGTGTACAACCAACTGAACATTATGAACACGGAGAATCATTTACAGTTCCAATCAGATTGGCAATTCCCACTTACGAACGCATGGTGAAACGTAAAATACCATTTTGCTTGATCGGTGCAACGAATCAAATGCTTGATAACTACGATTGTGCAAGTAGTGATAAAATTATTTTAATGAATAAGAATGAACATATTCCTTGGTTTGAGGAAGGGCATTCTGAATATACAAACAAAGTTGAATGGTTGGAAATCGGTGATAAAAATTATCTTCCTGAAAATGGATACGATGGTCCTGCGTGGGAAATTGATGATGCTTTAAGTGCGATTGAAGTGTTCGTGGAAAAATTTTTCAAAGAACAATTATAAAATTCCATAATTTATCTTCAGATTTCATATTTATCTATGAAAGGAAGAAATGAATGGACTATAAAAAAATACCAGTCGGAAAAAATGCTCCTGAAACCGTGAATTGCGTAATTGAGATTCCAAGAGATACCAATCAAAAATACGAATTTGATGATGAAATACAAGCATTTCGTTTAGACAGAATATTAAAATCTGCTATGCGATATCCTGCAAACTATGGATTCATTCCATCTACATTAGGTGAAGATGGAGATCCAATTGATATGCTTACTTACAATTGGACACCAATGGCAATGGGATGTGTAGTAAGATGTCATGTAATCGGTGTACTTGAAATGGAAGATGACGGTGAAATGGATTGGAAAGTAATTGGTCGTCCTGTAACTTCGTATAAAAAAAGTATTAACGATATTCACAACATTAATGAATCATTTCTTGAAATGGCAAAAAACTTTTTTCAGCATTACAAAGACCTTGAAGGTAAAGCAGTAAAAATTGGAAATTGGTTACCCAAAGATAAAGCAACACAAATTATCAAAGAATCAATTGAAAGATATAACGACAATAAAAATATTTAATATATATTTATTGTTATGAACATATCACCTGCAACGGGTAAAAGACGAGGAAGTAGTGGATTTATTCGTCCTGAATTTTATGCTAAAGACAAAGCATACAAAGGTGATGTGTGCAAACAGACAACAGGATATACTTTATCTGAATATGCGGATAATATAGAGAAACTCGTAACGCAAGGTGATTATCGTTTGTTTTATAAGCATTTTTATTATGCTGATTTAAACAAAGAACTTAAATTTAAAACCGAAGGTGCAGATGATGAGTATATCATAAATAAAGACGAGTTTTTAGAAAAGGAATAGTGTTATGCAAAATGCAGATGACGGAAGAAACGAAAATAAAAATCCTGCTTTTGGTGGAGTATTAATAAAATGTAAAAACAAGGTTCTGTTGTGTAAACGACGTGAAGATATACCAAATACTGCATTACCTGAGTATTGGAGTGTACCTGCTGGATATGTAGAACCACACGAAGAAATTAAAGAAGCCGCAATTCGTGAAACTTTAGAAGAAACTAAAATTGAGTTGGATGTAGCATCTGTTAAATTCTTAGCAGCTTGGCCTGCACACGGGGGTGGGATATTTTACGATTATCTTGCGGAAGTAGAAGAAGAAATAGAACCTGTGATAGATGAAGAGCATTCAGATTGGGGGTATTTTTCAAAAGATGAGTTGCCACAACCAATTACAATAGAATTACAGAACGATATTTTAAATGCGTTGGAATAAAAGTGATATTGTTAAAGGATATTTTGAATGAAATTTCATCGAATAAATCATATGAAATTTTATCTGGAGTTTTTTCTGATACACCCAAGTATGTGTTTGATGATTTTGTAATGTCCAAAGATGGGTTTTTTCAAAAAGAACTTGAAAAGATATTAAGAAAAAATCCTGACGCAGATGAAGATGATGTTGCATATGAATTCAATGACTGGATTGAATTATCTTGGAAAGAACAAGTGTTGAAATTAAATGCGTCTGATTTTACAAAAGAAAATCAAAAAACAATGATGCAACGAAAATTCGGAAATGCAAATCCGAATGATGTTCCGAATGATGAAGAGAGAACAGAATATCAACGAAAACTTGCCAAGAAACTAAAACCAGGAACCAACGAATCGGTGATTGTATTGAAACTTGGAAATAAATTTCGTTTGTTGGAAGGATGGCATCGTACTATGGCAATTTTAAGTTTAGGAAACAACGGAGAAAGTGATCCAACTAAATGGAATAAAATAAAAATAAAAGCATATGTAGCAACTGGATCAACCGTAAAAAATGTTTGGTAATATGAAACTAAATGGAAATTCATACATCAATAAAAAACAAGTTTTAAGTGAACTTGAAGAAATTATACTTGATGTAGAGTTACGAAATTTCCAAAATATTTCAACTGATTTAGAAGATTTAGATTCAAACGAAATAGATTCAGTTTTACAACTATTAGAAGCACTGAAATACGATTTGGGATTGATCTTTACATTATCAAAATATTATTCTATTGATGAAATATCAGATAAAATAAAAGAATTAAAGTATGATCCTGGTAAATATGCAATTGCTTTGCATAAATTTGGTGCATATGGAATAAAGACCAAAGCAGGTGGTGACGAAATTAAGAGGTATGGTTTTAATGTTTCACTTACTTCTTTGATACAGAGAATTCAAAAATATAATAATTCTTAATATTCATTTTATTTTATAGGAAAATTATATTTATTTAGGTATGAGATATGTTGCAGAAACTATGCTAAACGCAGATTTGATAGATTTGCAAAAGATTTTTCCATTTAAACAATTACAGATAATAGGTGAAGATATCTTTTCGTTTGAATTTACAGATGAAAATTTGCACTTGATTGATGACTTGGTGGATAATTCTGCAATACTTCGTGTATATACAGAAGATAGTTACCGACAACTAAACAAAAATGTGCAATTTAGTCAAATGAATTCTTCTTTTAAGTTGCTGTGGTATGGTCGTTGTAATAATTTTGAATACGAACACGGTGGTTCTCTTAATCTTGAGCAAAACAAAGATGCTTTATTGGAAGTATGGAAACAAACTTCTGATACTAAAGGTTTTGTGTCATGGAATGCAAAAATTCACAACTCCATACAACAGCCGTTTTCAACTATAAAAGAAGGAAACTTGTTTTTAGTAAAACTCGATAAAAACACAACATTGGAAATAAACGGACTTGCTGATACAAATCAAACAGAGATGCTTGGTATAAGCAACTGCGGATTCAACAACAACACATACACATCAGAACTAAAAAATGAATATAATTTAATTTGGTATGGTGTATGTGAAGGAAATTCAACTGATGTTGTTGATCTTACAACACTTCCAAATGTACAAGAGGTTCATCAATTTTCGGAGGAAGGATATGCAATCAACGGAGTTTATTATGCAGGAGATGCAAGTAAATCAACGATTTCAAAATTAAAATTCGGAAACGGATACTTTGTAAGATTAAAGAAAAATACAACTCAGAGCATAACTGGATGTGCTGTAAGTGATCATGTTGTTTTAAATACATTTGCACCAACTCATCCTATGCGTTTGAAAGATTGTGGTGAAATTGAACTTACACCAACTCCTATACCAGCATCAACTCCAACTCCTATACCAGCACCAACTCCAACTTCTGTTTCTACACCAACTCCTATACCAGCACCAACTCCAACTTCTGTTTCTACACCAACTCCTGAACCAACTCCCACACCATTCAACGAATTTTGTTGTTCTCTTGGAATGATTTCATCAAAAATTGAAAACGGAGTTGGAATGGATAACAACTATGTTTCTGTTATTGGAAGTCCCGATGGAAGATTGTGTTGGAATGAAATTACAGAACCATCCCATGTACAACAATATAATGTTTCTCTTGGTGAAAACTATGAAGACGGAGGTCTTAGTATTTCAGTTTATGGAAATGTTGATGGCACTAATTTTAGTTTCCGCACAAAATCAGGTAAATGCTTTGCGGGACAATTAACAAGTACATCGTCAGTTAATTCATTTATACCTGTGGATACAATTGAGTTAACACCAACTCCAACTCCTGAGCAAACACCAAGTTGTTGTGAAGGTGATGTAGGAATTGTAATTACAAAAGGAATGTCGGATTCAACGAATCCAACTGGTCCAAGTGGAGTAACAATCTCCGGATTTGAAGAAGGTGGAGTTTTATGCGTAGGAACACTAACTAATGAATCAGAACTAATGAGTTGTGTATTTAAATCAAGTGATGAATTGTTCGGAGGATTGATTACATTATCATTTGAACCCGTGGATAACACGATTATATACACATCAGTAAATGGTAAATGCTATAAAGGTGTAATTGATAATACAACTTCAGAACCACAAATTTTAACGGAAATATAAAAATGATAAAATTAAATCAAAATTTAGATAATTTAACGTTCCACCAAGGTTGGTACGGAATATGTGCAGAAACAGAAGAAGAGTGTGCAGACTTTAATTTAATAAGTGGTACAGGAGCAAGTGCAGTAAAGTTATACTCTCAAATTCACGCAATATACGAAATTCGTTCAGATTCATTTGGTCAATTATCATACAATGGAAGCATTGAAAATGGAGAAGCATTAGATTATCAGCAAATCAAAACATTAGAATGTGGTCATTCGTATATAATCATTCTTAAAAAAGGTGATGGATTTTTGGAAATTGAAAATTTTGTGTCTGCAAATTCAGAAAGTGTAAATTATCGTATTGTGAGTTCATGTGAGGTAGAAGATGATTCAACACCAACTCCCGAGAGAACACCAACACCAGAAACAACTCCGACTCCCGAGCAAACTCCGACTCCTGAAATTTTAAAATCTTGGATTCAATTAGGATCAGACATTGATGGAGAAGCATCCGGTGATTATAGTGGTGATAGTGTTTCATTGAGTGCTGATGGAAAAACCGTTGCAATTGATGCATTTGGTAATGATGGCAACGGAAATGCAAGTGGTCACACAAGAATTTATAGTTTCAATGAAACAGAATGGATTCAATTAGGATCAGACATTGATGGAGAAGCAGAATATGATCGTAGTGGTTATAGTGTTTCATTGAGTGCTGATGGAAAAATCGTTGCAATTGGAGCATATGGTAACGATGATAACGGAGAAAATAGTGGTCACACAAGAATTTATAATTTCAATGAAACTGAATGGATTCAATTAGGATCAGACATTGACGGAGAAGCATCCGGTGATTATAGTGGTTGTAGTGTTTCATTGAGTGCTGATGGAAAAATCGTTGCAATTGGAGCAGGAGGAAATGATGGCAACGGATATGATAGTGGTCACACACGAATTTATAATTTACAACCAATTCCAACACCAACTCCCGAGAGAACACCAACTCCTGAGAGAACACCAACTCCTACTCCTGAGCAAACTCCAACTCCTACTCCCGAGAGAACTCCGACTCCAACACCAACTCCAACACCATTGTGTTTAAATACTATTTCACCGATAAGTGCAAACGCATCCTCCGAAGCAAATTCAGAGTGGACTGCGACCCGTGCTATTGACGCAAAATCCAATATCGGATGGTCATCAAACCGAACAGATTCCGACACAGGTGAAGAATGGATTGAAGTGGATTTAGGTGATTGGTATGATGTATATAAAATATCGTTAGTTCCTAGATTTAAAAATGGTGGCATAGTTGCATTTCCCGTGGACTTTACAATTTACTATAAATCTGATTACGATAAAGATTATGTTGAATATGATTATTGGGAAAATGTTCAGGTATCTAACCAAAATGAAGAATTTGACTTGCAAGTTTATGCACGATACATAAAAATCAAAGGAACAAAGTTCTCACTTGATCACGAAGGTAACTATCGTATGCAAATAATGGAAATAACTCCACACGTCAGATGTAATCTTATTACCACTCCTTCTCCAGAAAGAACTCCAACTCCGACTCCGACTCCAGAAAGAACTCCAACTCCAACACCAACACCCGAGAGAACTCCGACTCCGACACCTGAGCAACCGACTCCGACACCTGAGCAACCGACTCCGACACCGACTCCAGTTGATGATGGTGGTGCACAAGAGTCACCGTGTATAGGATCTGATATCAATACAGATGTAGTTGTTGAAAATGGAAAATATTTACTCGGAACATCTCAATACAAAACTCCATATAAATTGGGTCTTGGAAAGTATGTTCTTAAAAATGTACCAGAAGAGCATCCTATATTTTTGGAAAACGCAGATGAATCAAAAATAAAACTAGAAGGAACATCAAGTTTAACTGGTGGATACGGCACAGGATTCTATAATGATGTTAATATTTACGTATTTGAAGATTTCGGAACAATTAGTTATATGTGTGCAAACCACGGATTTATGGGTGGAGAAAATAACTTGGCATTTGATGCAACTTGTCCACCTGGTGAGATTATTGAAGAAACACCCAAATCATCAACAGGTGATGTATGCGAACAACTCGGTGCAGATAGTTATATTAACACCATCTCAGGACAATCTGTTCAAAAAGGTGATATCACCGCAACAGGAACAACAGGAAAATTATGTTTTTATGAAACATCAAGTGGAAGTGAAATGAGTACTTATTTAATTTCACTTGGTGGTGATAATTACCAAGATGGTGGAATTACATTGAATATTGTCGGAACACTAAATTCAAATACGCAATGTGGATTTATACGAGAATCAGATGGTAAGCAATATTCAGGATCGTTGGATTTACTGAGTGAAAACGGAACAAACAAAAATATATTTACAGAAGTTTAAAACAGGAAAAATAAAATGGGACAACTAAAGCAAAGTAAAACGGGATATAATATGTACCTTGGGTGGTACGGAAAATGTGGTGAAACTGATTGTGATCAATCATTTGATTTAACGTCAACACCTGAAATTGGAGTGGTTTATAAATTTACAGGTGGATCATACGACTCGTACAATCAAGGTACTGAGGATTATATGCAAGGATTCACAGAACTTGAGTGTGGAAATGCGTACTGGATTGCATTAAAACCAAACCCACAAGAAAATGTAATAACAATTCCGGACTTTGTAGTTTCTTCAAATGAACTATCATCAACGGTTGACGGAATAAAACCATTAATAAAAATGTGTTCATCTGACGGAACTGAACCGAGTAATCCAACTCCTACACCTCACGTGGTCAATGATCCAACACCAACACCACAAGTAGCTGCAAAGAAAATGAAACTTCCTATCATTTTACTTGGATGGGATACTGGTGATACAAATACATCATTGCATTTTACTTCAAATCCACTTTTAATGGGTGGTTCTACTAAAAGATATGCAACTAAACAAGATGTAGAAGAAATGTTTAACGGAAGTGGATATAATTGGCCATATGCTCCTGAAAAAGCAAAACCAACTGGTTCTGCGAAAGAATACTACAAAGCAATTTCATTTAATCAACTTGATTTAGATTTTGAGGTTTTACCTGCCGGAAATGATCCAAAACCAACTTCAAATAATTTAAATGATTATGCGTATTTAATTCCAGAAGATTATCGTGACAGTGGTCATGGTGCAGGAAGATCCTATAATCGTTTGAGAGCTTGGTTGGCACAAAAAGTTTTACCTAAAGTATTACAAAATTTAAAAGAAAATGGTCGTGACTTTTATAAAGACTTTTGGGCAGGAGTACCATTAACTATAATACAAGCAGGATTCAGTGCATCTTCAGTTTCTAATAATAGAAACGATTTTATCTGGGCACATAAATATCAGTTTACATTCAATGGTCGCAAACAATTATATAACATTAATCCGTTTTTAGGAAAAATGACAGGTCGTGGTGATCTTGATCGTGCTACCATAAGTCCTGTTGGAGTTATTGTACATGAAACTTTACACGCATTTGGTTTACCTGATTTGTACGATACATCTTATGCAGGTGCTGGTATGAATAAAATTTCGGTGATGTCATCTGGATCATATGGAAACTCTATATCAAGTGCTCCTTATTTACCTGGATATGCTATTTCTTGGTCACGATCATATTTAGCAAATCAACGAAAATTATTTAATACAGAGATTATAGACATAACAGAAAACACAAATGATATTGAAATAGCACCATCAAATGATGTTAATCGTTTATATAGAATACATCATCCAACTGAATCAGATGTTTGGTGGGTTGAATATCGTACAAAAGAATCATCCGGAACAGTAGTAAACTTTGATAAACTTATAAGTGAAGACGGATTGGCACTTATACATGAATCTTCAACTGGAGGTGCACGAACCAACAAGTATAAACAACCAATACATCGTAGAGGAGAATCTGGATATTTTATATCAATCGAACAACGAGATGGAAGATACGATACACAACACGGTTCACGGAATATATCAAATGACTTGTTTCGTCCTGGAGATGAATTTTCACCATTCACTGTTCCGAGTAGTGTATCAAGAACTGGTGTACCTTCTGGAATTAAAGTATTTAATATAAGAAAATCTGATAACGGAAGTATGTTGTTTGATGTAGAGTTTATTTCCGAACCGAGTCCGAGGATTATTGAAGTTGATTATAGTTGGGGAAACACAGGACACCCAATAACAAGTTCAAAACGAGCAGAGTGGACAGAAAGTCAGGCATATGGAAATTTATCAGCAACACTGAAAACAGAAAACATATCCGATGGTACTACCATCAATATGCAAACGAATCCAGGAATAAATTCAGATGTTAGATTCACAGGAACCGTTAGCAACAATGAATGTGTTATTAGTTTTACAGGAACAGACTTAGATAGATTTACCCGAGAATTGAGTAAAGGTGTAACCAATCATTTTAGATTTTCGGTTGATGCGGGTGGAAATCACTCGGATACATTTCCTTGGATTGATTTTGTCGTGGTAAGACCCTAACCTTCACGGGAAATAAAGTGCGTGGGTGATTTACTTCAACTGGAAAATCAATATGCATCGTACATAGGTTGGTATGGTGTCCACGGAAGTAATGTTAAACAATTGTCTTTTAGTGCAATTGACGAAATTTACAGTGTGTTTACCATTAAAAACTCCAGAGTACAAAGTTACAGAAAAGGTGAACTTGAGTTTTTACAAGGAATAACAGAATTTATAGAGGGACATCCGTATATTATTATTTTGGAAAAAGGTAATCAATTAGTTAATATAGAAAATTTTATTGCAAGTAGTCGTGATGATATCAAACTGGTATTAGAAAATTCCGATGGACACATTGATCCTGATTTAAATGAATCTGTTTTATCTATTCCTCAATTAGAAGAAACTTTTTCATCTCATATTGGATGGTATGGGGTGGTAAATTCTAATGAATGTGAAGTAGAAAATTATGATTTGAAACTTGATAATAGAATTGACAAAGTAATTAGATTTAATAACGGAACTGCTGAGTCGTACACATCTGGTCAACCTGACTTTTTACAGACATTCACAGAACTTGAAGTAGGTCAGGCATATGTTATAGTTTTTAAATCAGGAAGTTCAAGTATTACAATCAAAAATTTTGTTTCAACATCTTCGTTTGAAAATCTCAAAAACCAAAAATTTAAAGTAAGACAAAAAACCAAAGTATTTGTGTGTCTTTGGAATTTTAAAAATATGTTCGGAAATTCAGTAAAATCCTTTAAAGACGAATCTTATTATCTTGGAGAATTTGATAACAACAATAATCCAATAAAATCTAAGTTAACGATAGCAGATATTGAAAATATGCTGAATCAGCAAAACTATATTTATCCTGAACAAGAAGACTTCGATACAAAAATTACAGGATCAGTTTCTGATTATTTTAAAAGTGTGACTCGTCATCAAATAGATTTAAAATTTGAAATTGTGAATTTAGGAAACAACCAATACTCAACTGATCCTGATGACTGGGCATACTCAGTTGTAGATAGAAGACGAATTAATGACTCGAATCAACTTAAAATGGATATAATAAATTCATTCAGTCAAATTAGACGAAAATACAAAGCAAATGTTTTTCCTAAAAATTTTGATGACTCGTATAAACAATACGATAGAAAAACTGCGTTTGGGTTGGTGATACATTGCAATGATAGTAGAACAATACGATCACGAAACTTAAAAGTTGATCCAGATTCAAACGATCTATTGAGACGATTTTCTATTTGTAATATATTAGATAAAAGTAATTCATCAAGATTAGAACCAATTGGAGTTTATGTCCACGAATTGATTCATTCATTTGATTTAAAAGATTTATATTCAAACAATGTATCTGCTATGAGTAAGATAGATACAATGGGATACGGATTCTGGGGATTCACCAAACAAAGTTCCGGAAAATACTTTCCGTTTTTTCCAAGTTCATATACACGATTGAAAATGTTTGAATTTTACAAGGGAGTTGTGGATGTCGTGGAAATTAAAAAGAATACAACAGACATTGAATTAGATTCATCTGTAAGTTCTAAAAAAATTATTAAACTTAAAAATCCAAACTTACCTGACATTTGGTATGTAGATTACAGAGCCGAGACCACAACCGGTGAATGTATCAATTTTGATAGAGAACTCGGTGAGTCCGGATTGAGTATAGTACATGAATATCCACCAATTTTTGACAACAGAAATCCGATTCCAATTCATAAAAGAAGTGAGTCTGGATTGAGTGTTTCGTTAGAGCAACAAGATGGATTATATCATTTACAAGAATCGGGATTATCCAATATTGAATTGGATGACGCATCATCTGCTGATAATAAAAGTGACTTTTTCAAAGAAGGAGATGAATTCTCTCCACATACACTACCAAGTTCAACTTCATATTTAGGGTTGCCGTCTGATATAAGATTATACAATATACGCAAGACATCCCGAAACACTATTTTGTTTGATGTTGAGTTTTTAGAGCAACCTAAAAACCGAATTCTAAATGTAAACTATTATACAGACCAAATAAAAGAATCAAATTTAGTAACACAAACTTGTGGAAACCGCAGAAATTGTGTAACAACTAAAAACTCACCCTTTTCATTTAATTTTAAAGAAGTGGTGTATCAAACCAAAAGTATAATAATAGAAATCACCACTAAAGATATTCCAGATGGAACAATAATTTCATTGTATTATTTAAAAAAGAACGCAGTAAAATTTACGAATCCAGGTGGATGGGCATCTGCTCCAGTTAATAACAACAAAGTGTTATTGCAAATTCCACGTGGATTAATTGGTTTGTATTTACAAAATCAAAAGAATCATTTTATATATAAAGTTAACGGAGAAGAATATTCAGATACATACTGGTATATAGATTTTATTCATGTGATAAGTTGATTTATGAAGTCTATAACAACTTTATTATCTAATTGAGTAATATTTATAATAAATCTGGATATACTATAGGAGCAAAAATATGGCAATTTTAAAACAAAACGAAAATACCCAAGCAATATATTTGGGGTGGTACGGACAATGTGGTGATCCTGTATGCAAAGAATTCGATTTAACTCAGAACTCATCCCTCATAGAAAAAGTATTTCAGTTTACAGAGAATGGAACTGGAATAAAAACATTTGTAACCAATGTTCCTGAGTCTATGGTTGGTTTTGATAAATTAATATGTGGAAATCCTTATTATATAGTTTTGAAGAAAGGTGTGGGTCAACTAGATATTCCAGATTTTGTAACTGGATTTCATGCTGACAACACCAAGAACTTTGGCATGATTACCAAAAATTGTACTACTGCATATGCAAGACCTCCCGTTGATGATGACAAAGAAACTCCACCTGTTGTTGAAAAACCATGCACCAAAGATGTACGAGTTTGTCCTGATGGAAGTTACGTAGGTCGTGATGGATTTATGGATTGTAATTTTCCTCCGTGTGGATTTGATTCGGACTTACACGAAAGCATGAAAAATTTATGGAAAGAAAATCAATATAATCACTATAAGTTTGATTTTAATTGGAGTTGCTATTGCACAGAAGAAATGACGCAGACTGTTACATTGTATGTGCGTTATGAAAAAATATACAAAATCGTCAAAAAAGAAAGTTCTCAAGAAATATCACTTAATCAAAACGAAGGAATTGAAGAAGCTGAAGATAAAAAACCTGTGCCTATGAAATATCGTTCAATGGCAGATTTGTACAGTTGGATTAATCAAGAACTTAAAAAGCATCCATTTTCCATATCATCCAGTTACAACACAGAAACAGGATTTATATCAAGTATTTTTATAGATAAAGTTCAAGATATTGCTGATGAAGAAATTGGATTCGGTGCTACTAATTTTGAAATACTTGATTTAGACGGAAAGTGTCCATCTGATTACAAACGATGCAAAGATGGCACACTTTTAAAACGAGACCCGAACAATGATTGTAAGTTTCCTGTGTGTCCTGATGATGATGATGATGACGAACCTCCACAATCTGTCGGTGTTCCTAAATTAAAATATCGTTGGTTAGAACAGGACTCGTATCAATTTTTACAAATTAAAAATATACTAAATCCGTGGGTTCAAAATTCAACAGATGATGCTGATAAGTATTTATCATGGAGAACTGTTTATGGGTCACGTGAAGTAAATCCAGAGGACAATAAATTAACTCACTGGAAACCTGCGGTAGTCGCATATAATTATATCACAGAACACGGTGATGTTGAAGAGTATGATGGTGTCACGATTGGAGTAGATGATGACAATAGAAATCATTTAATTACACTATTGAGTCCTACTGCCGGATTTATACCAGATCCAGATACTATTGAAAGTGCTTCGCATCTTTATATTTTTGAAAATGATACAGAAACTACATCTCACAAAGCATGGAGTTACCCTAGAATTCATAAAATAGACACCACCCTATCTCAGAATGTTGGATGTCCGGAGGATGCAAAAGTTTGTGGTGATGGTTCAATTGTAACAAGAAATCCAGATAATAATTGTGAATTTGATTTGTGTCCAGACGAAACTGAATTTGCGATTGATGAAACACCGTTTTCAATACAAGAAGGAGCAGGAGATGTTCCATCAACTCCAACTCCAATTCCAACGTGGGTAGATGATACTATGATTGATCGTGATTCATTGGTTGAAGAAACTATTGAAGACACTAATACAGAAGACGTATTCAATACACCCACACCAACTTCACTTCCGTTTATTGATGACACCATGAGTGACCATGATCAGGAGAGTGCAAGTAATGAACCAGTTGATTCAGAAAACACCGTATCTTCAGATGAATCTAGTTATGAAGATGATAACGGAGAAGTTTGGTATTCTCTTGAATAATTATCAAGTTTCTATACAATTAAAGGTTACATGAAAGAAATAAAAAATAAATTCAAAACTCATCATATTTGCATCGGAGTTAGACGTGATGATAAAATATACGACTCTGTTGTTTCTAAATTCAACAAACACGGTTTTGCATTTATGCGTGAAGATAAAGTAATCTTCTTTGATGTGGATAGATTAAAAGACAACGGATACTACAATGACACGGTGTTAACTTTTATTCAAGCACATGAAATAGCACATTCAGTTCTTAAACACACAAAATACAATCCCCATGTTGAAGCAGAAGCTGATTATTTAGGAATTTTATTATGTAAAGATAGTGGATACAATAAGTCTGCTAAATTGGGTCAATCGGAGTTCAGAACGAGAAATAAAATTTCTTTTGAAAAATTTGAAAAAAAATACAAAACTGACGTTCTAAAACGACTTTAAAATTGACTTTTTTTTGGTTAAATATATATTTAAAGATATGAGCAATAATGACGAAGAATTAAAACCAGACGATCTAGGAACGGTCGCAAAAAATTTTGTTGGTGCTATGAAGTCTTGGCAATCAGCAGGAAGACCGATTGTAACAAAAGGTGTCTGGAATCAACGACTTGCGATATGTAGAGGGTGTAGTTGGTGGCAAGAAATTGCTAAAACTCAAATTGCCCGTTGTCGTAAATGTGGATGTAGTAGTGCAAAACTATTACTTGGTACAAGTAAGTGTCCACTTGATCCACCTCGTTGGGACGCAACACACAAGTAATGTTAACCGCATTATATGAAAAGACCAGGATATGGGGTCCTGGATCCTGTATGGTGGCATTTTATTTCTTTTCACTAATACCACTTGTATGTATATTGTTTCTTAGTTTCAAGTTTTCGGACTTGAACTTAAACTCAATCGTAATATCAGATGTAACTTTACTTACAAATGCTTTACTTGTTACGCCGTGGGCAGAAACACTTGTATTTCAGGTATTATTGACAAAAGTATTTTCTATAATGAAGTGCAGACCAACTAGTATTATATTAGCAGTTACTATAATATTTTCTGTGTTTCATTATACAAATGGAGTTTTTTATCCTTTTATTGTTTTTATTCCTGCACTTGTTTTTTCGTGGAATTATTATTTATATTATGAAAAACAAGAAGCACTTTGGGGTTTGTTAACAACTACTGTTCTTCACTTTTTGTACAATTTTACTATATTTGTAATGATTCCACTAATCAACGTCGTATTAACTATTTATTATGATGTAGATGTATTAAAATAAATTGACATAAATTAACTTTACCTTTACTATAAGAGAATGATAAACAATTCAAACGAAAGACTAAAATTATGATGGGAGACCTTACACCAAGAGCACAACAGGCACTTGCATTGTCAAAACGAATTGCAGTGGAAATGGAAGCAAATGCAGTAGGAACTGAGCATTTACTATTGGGCATCGTCACACTTGGCCAAGGTGTTGCGGTTAACTCATTACTGAGAATGGGGGTTGATTTTGTAGCACTAAGAACACTTGTACAAGAACAAACAGATACTTCAAAAAAGAAAAACAAAACGGGTAAGACCGAAGGTGAAATAACACATACACCTCGTCTTAAAAAAGTAATTGCTCTTGCCGGAAAAGAAGCAAAAGAATTAAGTCATAGTTATATAGGAACAGAGCATTTGTTGTTGGGAATATTACGTGATGAAGAAAGTTTGGCTTCTAAAGTTCTACATAGTTTAGATATAGAATTAGATATTTGCAGAAAAGAAATTTTGTCTGAAATTGATCCACATTATGAATCAAATGATATGGAAACTGCATCTGCTGGAAATTCTGTAGGTGACAATCCAAAGGGGAATATGAAAACTCCTGCGTTAAAATCATTTGGGCGTGAATTAACAGATTTGGCCGCACAAGGCAAACTTGATCCTGTGATTGGCAGAAGCAAAGAAATTGCAAGAATGATTCAAATTTTATGTCGTAGAACGAAGAACAATCCTATTTTAATTGGTGAAGCTGGTGTTGGTAAAACTGCAATCGTTGAAGGTCTTGCTCAAGAAATTCATATGGGAACTGTACCTGAGATGTTATTAGACAAAAAAGTTTATATGCTTGATTTGGCCGGAATGGTTGCTGGTACAAAATATCGTGGACAATTCGAAGAACGAATCAAATCGGTAATGAAAGAAGTACAATCTGCGAAAAATGTTATTTTGTTTATTGATGAAATTCATACAATCGTAGGTGCTGGAGCAGCCGAAGGATCAATGGATGCTTCTAACATCATAAAACCTGCATTGAGTCGTGGAGAACTTCAATGTGTAGGTGCAACTACAATGGAAGAGTATCGTAAGTATATTGAAAAAGATAATGCTCTCGAAAGACGATTTCAACAAGTTGTTGTAGAACCACCGTCTGTTGATGACTCAATATTGATTTTACGTGGAATTAAACACAAATACGAAGAACATCATAACATAAATTACGCAGATGATGCTCTTGTTGCAACTGTAAAGCATTCTGATCGTTATATCACGGGTAGATTTTTACCCGACAAAGCAATTGATATAATGGATGAAACAGGATCACGTGTTCGCATTGAATCTTTAAAGAAACCCGAAGAAGTTGATAAACTTGAAACTAAAATCGGAGAAGCAAAGCAAAATAAAGATGAAAAAGTATCTGAGCAAAACTTTGAAGATGCCGCGAAGTGGAGAGATATTGAACGCAAGTTGAAAGCACGACAAGAAAAATTGTTGGACAGATGGAAAGATAATCGTGATAATAGTAGAATAACCGTAGGACAAGATGATGTTTTAAAAGTAATATCTGATTGGACTGGTATTCCACTAAGTCGCATGGAGAAGACCGAAGCACAACGACTACTTGGTCTTGAAAAACGATTATCACAAAAAATCATTGGTCAGTCATATGCTTCTAAAGTTATTTCAAAAGCACTCCGTAGAAGTCGTGTTGATCTAAAAGACCCGAAACGACCAATTGGTTCATTTATGTTTCTGGGACCAACGGGTGTAGGAAAAAGTTACTTGGCTAAATGTCTTACAGAAGATATATTTGGAAGTGAAGATAATATTATTCAAATCGATATGAGTGAATATATGGAAAAGCATTCAATATCTCGTTTAATTGGGTCTCCTCCTGGATATGTTGGATACGAAGATGCAGGACAATTAACTGAAGCAGTTCGTAGAAATCCATATTCAATTGTGTTATTTGACGAAATTGAAAAAGCACATCCTGATGTATGTCAGTTGTTGTTGCAAATTCTTGAAGATGGACATTTAACTGATAATGTAGGTCGTAGCATTGATTTCAGAAATACTATAGTTATTATGACATCTAATGTTGGAGCAGAAATACTTCAAAAAAATGTTTCACTTGGATTTGGTAATCAAATGAAAGGTGAAGATGATTATGATGAAATCAAGTCTAAGATAACAGATGAAGCAAAAAAAATGTTTAAACCTGAGTTTTTGAATCGTCTTGACGATTTAGTTATCTTTAGAAAGTTGACGAAAGATCACATTAAAGAAATAGCAGAACTTGAAATTCAAAAATTAAGAGATCGTGTTCGTTCAAAAGGTTTTAAAATCAGAGTGTCTTCAAAGGTGAAAGATTTCATCATTGAAAAAGGATACGATGAAAAATTCGGAGCACGTCCATTAAGAAGAGCAGTTGAAAAGCATTTGGAAGATACATTGGCAGAAGCAATTCTTGAAGAAGAAATAAATGACTCTGTTTCTGATACATTAATTGCTAAACTCAAAGATGGAGAAGTTTACTTTGAACCTGGAAAAGAAGCTAAAACTCCACCACCTGAATCAGTTGACGATAATAATTCGGATAAAGTAACAGAAAAGAAGTAGTTCGTATATATTTATTGTGGTGAAATTGATTGATCTCATCTCAGAAAACAAAAATTCTTATACAATTTATTGTGACATGGACGGAGTTCTAACCGACTTCAGTGGAGATTTTATGAAGTATGCAAAACTAAATGCAAAAATTGAGTTGGACGAACGTGATGATGTACCGAATAATGCGGCCGCACGATATGAAAAGAAACACGGATCAGAAGCATTTTGGCAAGTAGTTGCATCGGGTGGATTAAAATTTTGGTCTGATATGTCATGGAATCCTGGTGGAAAACAACTTTGGAAATTTATTTCAAGTTACGATCCTGAGATTTTAACTGCACCCTCTAAACGTGTGTATGAAGATTGCGTTAAGGGTAAGAAAATTTGGGTCAGTCGTTTGGGTAGTCCTAAAATGCACGTTCGTTCTAAAGAAAAGAAAAAAGAGTTTGCCGGAAAAAATAAAATACTCATTGATGATCTAAAAAGTAATATTAAAGAATGGAACGCAGCGGGTGGTATTGGTATATTGCATACTAAAACCTCCAGTACCATTTCTGCACTCAAAGAACTTGGTTTGTAGTTTAATGATTTCAAATGAGTATGGGTTAAATTTTATAGAAATTCCTTTTAGTGGTGGTGATTTATTCGTTGATTCTTTATTGGAATCTAACAGAGATTTAAAAGAAGGTGATATATTGTTGGATAACTCAATTGAATACTACAATCTAGCAATAATACAAAATCCATATCAACGTGCAGTTACAATATACAAAAACGGTATGCACCTCAGAAAAGAGAATGATTTAAAGTCACAAAAACTTCCGACTTATTTTGAAAACAACTTAAATAACTGGGGTGAGTTGGTAGCAGGTGATAAATTTACTTCACAATATCATTATATTGAAACATATTCAGACATTGATCTTTTTAAATACGAAGACTTGATAAAAAGTTGGCATCCTGTAAATGAATATCTCGCAAATATCGGAATGAGTACAATTAGATATTATACCGATCCTGATGTAATTAAAAATTGGGAAAATCACTACCAAGAAAAAGAGGCAGTAGAAATTGTAAATTATATATTCGAAGATGACTTTAAAAATCTAGGTTATCCAAAATTATAAAAACTCCTCCAACCGACTATTTATAATAGTATGGTAAACGATAATGGAGGGGTGATAAATGAAAAAAAGTTGGCAATATAAACTTAGAAATTATACCTCGGTTGATATTGGTGCATTTGAAAAGTATTTTGAAGATATGCCGTATGATCCGTATGTAAAAGGTAATTTTAGAATGAGACGATTTTCTTCTATTAAAAAAGATGATCTTGGGAAATGGACGATACTTCCACATAAAACATTTACTCAAACTGCTGATGTAAATGATTTACTTGGTGATGTTGTTCGTGAATATGAAGAAATTGACGAAAAGTTAATTAAATCAAAACCGTTTGAACATATAGTCACTGGATTTGTAAATCTGTCGGGTGTTAATCCTTATATAACAGAAATCGGAATTCACCAAATGCGTATTTTATGTTCAGAATATATCAAAGGTGAACCTGCACCCGAAGGAAGACACCAAGACGGATTTGATTATGTTGGAATTTTTTGTGCAAGACGAGTTAAAGTAACCGGAGGAATTAGTGAATTATTTTTAAATAAGGATGACACAAAACCTATTTTGAAAAAAACACTAAGGCAAAACGAATTATTAGTAGTAAATGATCGTGAAGTATTTCATAATGCAACAAAACTATCTCCGGTTGATTTAGAACTTGGATACAGAGACGTATTTGTTTTTACTGCATGAAAGATGTAGGTAAAATAAGAAGTTCGTTTCCTGCGTTGAAACGAAAAGCATTAAATGGCAAACCTGTAATTTACTTTGATGGTCCTGGAGCATCACAAATGCCAAATCGTGTGAATCGTGCGTATAATGACCATGTTTTGTACGATAAAGCAAATGCAGGTGGGTACTTTGAAACGAGTGTAAATACAACAGAAGAAGTTGGTCGTGCAAGACTTGCACTTTCTATGTTTATGAATTGTGATGAAGACGAAGTGGTTCTTGGAGCAAACGCAACAACCAGTATATTTCAGTTTAGTCGTGCGTTGTGTAGAAATTGGACATCTGAAGATGAAATTGTAGTTACAAAATTAGATCATTTTGCGAATGTGTCACCGTGGGTTGAAGTTGCACATGATAAAAATTGCAAAGTAACTTCAATTGGTTTTGATACGAACACTGGAAAATATAATCTTGAGGATTTTGAAAAAGCAATTACTACTAAAACAAAAATTGTTGCGGTGAATTATGCTTGCAATGCAATCGGCACAATTAGTCCAATCAAAGAAATTACAAAAATTGCTCATGCAAAGGGTGCAATGGTATTCGTTGATGCAGTTCATTATGCACCCCACCGTTTAATTGATGTAAAAGACCTTGACTGTGACTTTTTAGTAACGAGCATTTACAAATATTTCGGACCTCATGTAAGTGCAGTATTTGCAAAGAAACAACATTTACAGAATTTTTCTCCGTATAAAGTAGAACCTGCATCGGATATTATACCCAATCGTTGGGAAACGGGTACACCGGATTTTTCCGCAATTGCAGCGATTCCGAGTACAATAAAATACATTGCATCTTTGTCTGATAAAAGTGGAACTACCCGTAAAAATTTGGAAATTGCATATCAGAAAATTACCGAATATGAAAACGAACTTAGCAAATACTTTTTAAATAAATTATTTGAATTAAAGAAAGTAAAGGTACTTGGAATATCAGACACCGATGAAGTTGAAAATAGAACTCCAACATTTGGTTTGATCGTTGATGGAAAAACTTCTCATCAAACTGCTAAGTATTTAGCAAAGCATGGAATTTTTGCATGGAGTGGTCATTTTTATGCACTTGATGTAGTTCGTGAGTATAATCTTGAAAAAGACGGAATACTGCGAATTGGAATGCTTCATTACAACACAAAACGAGAAATAAAAGAATTTATATCTGTCCTAAAATTATTTACATCCTGAATATTTATATTTATTGCAAACCGATGCACTAAATGAACCAGGATAATATAAATAATTTTATATCATTAGATACTACGCTATTGTGTCACTCTGGTGCTGTGTTTTCATCGTTTACATTGTATTTTGATTATATGCTATCACATGGTGGTAGTATAACTTTTGAAAAAACAAAAAATGGTAATGTACCTGATGTATCTTCTGATGATACAAACATAGAAAGTGGTTCGGGAAGACACGAAGTTCCTATAAATTTTAGAAACCTAAAAGATACAGTTTCATTCTCGGTGATTGTGAAGTGGTATGATGGAACTAAAGATGTTAAAAAAATATTCACAGTTCAAATAAACAAATGCAATGTACACAGAAAACAAAATGTGTTGTATAAAACAAATAAAAGATACGATGAATGTAAATTGACAAAACGAATTGCATTGGAAAAAGAAAGATCAACACTTTCAACGGAAAGCACACCAACACCCACGGATACAATGTTTGTTTATAATCCAGTTGAAACTCCATCTCCAACTCCAATAAACATAGATTTTAGTTCATCTACACTTAATACATTTGGTGATTGGTTTAATTTTGACGAAGTTGTTGCACAAATTCCATATGATGTAGGAGACAATTCATCAATTCCTATTATTTTTAGAAATGCTTCGTTCGATTTTTCTAACTTTCCGAGTTTAAACTTGATAAACCACGAAGAGGATAGAATTGATTTGTTGTTTTACATAACCCGTGGAGATTATTTGAATGCCGAACCTTGGAATCTGTACCACGATGTAGATATAGATTCAGCAAAAGCATATGGAGTTTGGCACGAAAATTTTGACTTTTTGCGTGGTTATGAAGAGTTTTCACTGAAACCAAAAGAATATGTTTTTGAAAACCACGTTAATCCACTCGGTGGTCTTGGTCGTGCAGTTGGTAAATACAAATTAGGAGAAGCATTCGAACCAACGATTCCATCCACATCGGTGTGTATGTCTGGATTTCTTGGTTATGTAAATTGGGAAGAATGGAAACAAAGTGGTCAAACCATAATGCTTCATGCTTATTTAGTTAATAACTTTGATCAATTTTATTGGCCAATTGGAGATGGTGCTGATGTTATGGCTCATTACAAGATTCCTTTATCTTATTACTATTTGAGTGGCCACACACCAACTCCGTATGTAGAAAAAACTCCTACACCAGAAACGACCCCCACACCCATTCCAACACCAACTCCATATCCAACTCCCACGGGTGAAATAGGATTTGTAGCAGACGAAACACCAACACCTACACAAACAATGGTGGGTATTGATAATTTAAATTTCGATGATAATTTAAAACTTCTTCTTGAAGTAGAAGAAATAGAAGATGGTCCTTTAAACGCAAATACGATATATTATTCAAGTGATCTTAATCAGAAATATACAACTGACATAAATTGTGGTGATATTTTAACTGGTCAAACTACTTTTGACAAAAATAATTTAATTCATGTTAGATTGTTGATTACAGATGGAATTAAAGTTGAAACTTGGACAGAAACTATCGGAGAATCACAGCCAGGTGTAAACGCAAAAGTATCGGTATCGGCTCCTTGGAACAAGATTTATATAACAAGAAACGATAGTTGCGAAGTTAATTCAGTTGATATTGATTTATCTTATGCAGTTCTACATGATATACAGATAAAATCAACAGAGAATAATCAGCTATATTACCCACATCAAACTTTAAAGTTAAACTTATGGAAACTCGACATGGAAAACAACAAGAAAGATAAAATTGGAGAAGTAAAATTTGATTCGGTTAACAGTGATGTAGATGGATGGTGGTCTCCGTCTGATGTGTCATGGGATCGTCAATCGGTGATGCCAACACCGACTCCGTCACAAACAGAGGCAGAATCATTTCAACCAACCGAACCAACTCCAACTCCAATTAATACCGGTGACTTGTTATCTTGGTTTTCGTTTGATTCTGCTGATATAAATGTTAATAACGATGACTTTCACCGCATTACACTTAAAAATGTAAATGTAGATAATTCGAATAAACCCACCTCACTTTCCCGTGAACTTGATTATACATTAGTTGTTTGGTCTGTTGTTAAACGTAGTTTTAATCATGATTTAAGAGAAGCATATATATGCGACCACTCAGAAGAATGTGGTGGTATTGATGCTCCTGATGCATATGGATACAATGATACATTAAAGACTATATTAAATAAAAAAGAAGATCAGTTATCGTCTGGATATATTAGTGCATCTGATTATTTAAATCCAAGTTTCGATGGTAATGTGGGTGACTTGGGATTCACATCAATAACAAAACAATCTTTTATGAATTTTGATGATTGGAGAGATGGTGAAGAACTTGACTTAATTGTAGTATTTTTGACAGGTAGAAACGAAGAAGATGATGTAAGTGTACTTGCACAGGATAGAATTCCATTGACACTTGTATCTACATATGAAACTCCAACTCCTGCTGAGTTTATAGAAGGTGATCCAACTCCAACTCCAACTCCATTTACTGTACACGATTTGTCATCGTGGATGGCGACTGAATCTCTTCAACTAAACGTACTTGATAACGAAATTAAAGATTTAACTCTTAATAATGTAGTCATTGACAACTTGGCAATTCCTTCTTTCTTAGGAAGACCTGAGGGATACGAAATAATTTCTTTTGTGGTTGTAAAACGAAACTACCAAGAAAGTTATGCAGATGCGTATGAAGGATCATCTGAAATGATTTATGGAAGTTCTGCGAACTTAAACACATCAGATAAATTACTGGAAACATTTGAAGATTATTATTCACTTGATGCAGGATCACAAGGAATTTTCAAAATAGATAACTTTGCTCAAAATTATGGCATAGTTAAAGGAAATTACGAAGAAAGTTTCATGGACTGGAAACAAAGTGATGATGTTGATCTGATTGTTTTATTTGGGGTGTTTGATTTTACAACAGGTGAAACACTTTTTAATATTGAAGAGAGATTTGAATTGACACTAAATCAAACATTTTCTCCTACACCAACTCCCGCTGACTTTGCTCCTGAGGATGAAACACCAACTCCAGTTCAGTCAGCATCTCTGCAAAATTGGATATCTTATGAGTCTGCTACAATTAATATTGTTAATGGAGATTTTGGAGGAATTGTAATAAACAATATAGGAGTGAATAAACAAAATGTACCAGATATTTTATCAAAAGAAGGAGATTATGATTTGGTCGTTTATACATTAGTAAAAAGAAGTTTTGATCATAATTTAAGAGAAGCATATATGTGCGATCATTCTGAAGAATGTGGCGGGATTGATTCACCTGATCCATTTGGTTATTCAAATTACTTACGTGATATAGTTGATGGGTATGAGGATGAACTTTCTGCGAAGTTATTGAGCATTGATGATTACACTAAGAGTCTCAATGGTTACGAAGGTGATATGGGATTTTCTGAAATAACAAAGCAATCTTTTATGGAGTTTGGTGATTGGATGAATGGTGAAGAACTAGATTTAGTAGTTTTATTTTTAACAGGTACTGGTGATGATCGTGTTGATGTGCTTGTAGAGGATAGAATTCAACTTACTAAAGTTGATACGATTGCAACTCCTTCTCCTGCGAATTTTGTAGACACGGTCGCAACCCCAACCCCAACTCCACATCAAGATCACGATTTAACATCATGGTTTAAGTATGAGGACGCACAACTGACGATAGTTGATGGTGTAATCCAAGATTTAGTTATCTCGGATGTAAGCATTGTTGACGACCAGAAACCTAAATTTTTATCAAAAAGTCGTGATATTGAAATTATTTCATGGGCATTAACTAAAAAAGAATTTAACGGAGATGTTATAGAAACATACGAATCTTCCTCTGAGTATGTGTATGGGAATGCGACTGAAATTAGTTATGGAGACGATACTTCTCTTGTTTCATTTAAAGATTACGACTCATTGTATGGTATTCTAGGAGACTTTAAATTAAGTGGATTCGGATCAAGTTACGACATAGTCATGGCAAATTTTGATGATTCATTTGAAAGTTGGTACGGAGGTGATGAGTTGAATTTAGCTATTGTGTTTGGTTATTATGATTTAGACAATGCAGAAAATATAGTTCTTGTACAAGAAAAGATTTCAGTATCAGTAAATTCTATATCAACTGCAACACCTACACCGGGTGACTTCGCTGCAAACGAAACAACCCCTACTCCACTTGTGGTGAAAAGTTTACAAAATTGGGTGATGTACGATTCTGCAACCATCAATATAGAGAACGATGAGTTTAAGAATATAATTCTTTCTAAAATTTTAGTAGACCCGACAAATGTTCCAGACTCATTAAATAGACTCGGAGAGTATAATGTAGTTGCGTGGACTTTGGTCAAACGCAGTTTTGATCATGAGTTGCATGAAGCATACATATGCGACCACTCAGAAGATTGTGGAGGTATTGATTCTCCTGATCCGTTTGGATTTTCAACTAAACTTTTTAAATTTAGATTTGATATAAAAGATTATCTGTCTCCTGCGTTTGAAAGTATCAGTGATTACAAATCACAGAGATTTGCATTAAATATGGGTGACATGGGATTTGACGAAATTACAACTCAATCATTTATGAGTTTTAAAGATTGGAGAAATGATGAAGAATTGGACTTAGTGCTAACAATCATCACCGGAAGCAACGATGAAAGTTATCCAAGTGTGTTATTAACAGACCGAATTCAGTTAACTACAATAAACTCATATGTAACTCCTTCGCCGGTTGATTTTCAACCAGAAGAACCAACACCAACTCCAACTCCATTGCAAGATCATGATTTTAAAACTTGGTTTAATTTTGAAAGTGCCACTTTAAATTTATTTGATAGTGAATTGGTAGACTTGAGACTAACTGATGTAAATGTAGTCGAATCAAAGATTCCTAAATTCTTAAAAACTTCACGTGAAATTGAAATTATATCATTTGCTATTGTTAAAAAAGCATACGAAGGTTCTCATGTAGATGTGTATGAAAATTCATCTTCTATGGTATATGCCACATCATATACTCTCAGAAAAGAACTTGACGATGATCAAAGTCTGAATTCTTTCTCTGACTACAATAATTTGAAAAACGGATTCAATGGTGAGTTTGTATTAGATGACTTTGAAGTTAATTTCGGAATTGTCTCAGCAAACTTCTCAAATTCATTTTCTGAGTGGAGAGGGGATGACGAGGTTATACTTTGGGTAATGTTTGGATATCATGATTTGGCATCCGGACAAATTATACCTCAACTTGAAGATAAATTTGCGATGCAGTTGAATACAGAGACTACCGAAGAACTATTTGGTGACATTACACCTACTCCTGATATGTCAACTCCTACACCAACTCCGTTTTCTACTCAAGATGTATTGAGTTGGATTTCGTTTGACTCGGCAAATATAAACATTGTAAACGATGAATTTGGTAGTTTAGTGTTGAGTGATGTGTCGGTAAACCATGCGAATAAACCAAATGAAATCAGTCGAACTCAAGATTACAATGTTGTTGTCTGGTCAATCGTTAAACGTAGTTTTAATCATGATTTAAGAGAAGCATATATGTGTGATCATTCAGAAGAATGTGGTGGTATTGATGCTCCTGATGCATTTGGTTACAACGATTCATTAAAAAATATAATTGGAACTAAAGAAGATGCATTATCATCGGGATACAATGATGTGTCAGATTATTTAGATTCTTCATTTGACGGAGTTGTGGGTGACTTAGGATTCACATCAATAACAAAGCAATCATTTATGAATTTTGAAGATTGGCGAGATGGTGAAGAACTTGACTTAATTGTAGTATTTTTGACAGGACGAAACGGATATGATGATGTAAGAGTTTTAGCACAAGACAGAATTCAACTGACATTAAATTCAATATCAGCAACTCCAACTCCTGCTGAATTTATAGCAGGTGATCCAACACCAACTCCAACTCCATTTACTGTACACGATTTATCTTCGTGGATGGTTTTTGATCCACCAAAACTCGAAGTGCATGATAATGAAATTAAAGAATTGTCATTAACGAATACTACAATTGATAATTTATCAATGCCAGACTTCTTGGGAAGACTTGGTGGATACGAAATCATTTCTTATATCATTGTCAAAGAAAGCTATGATGAAAGTTACGAAGATGCGTATAATGGTTCATCTGAACAAGTGTTTGGTAGTTCAAGTAATTTGATATCAGAATCAAACGAACTAATTGGTTCATTTGAAAACTTTTATCAATTGCAATCTGGTAACATAGGAACATTGAAAATTGCAGATTTTGAAGAGAATCAGTCTATTGTAAAAGGAAACTATGAAAGTAATTTTATGGATTGGAAAGGTTCTGATAATATTGATCTGATTGTGCTATTTGGAGTGTACGACTTTGAAACAGGTGAAAACAACTTTCACTTAGAAGATCGTTTTCCAATTGACATACAATCTTCATTTACAGAAACACCCACTCCAACTCCCGAACCTGACTCAGATGGACCAGATACTGGTGTAGATGAAACAACACCAACTCCTGTTGCGGATGATGGCAATGTAACTACATGGTTAAAGCGTGATTCTGCGACTTTAAACATAGAAAATGGAGATATCAAAAATGTCTTACTAAAAAATGTTCTTGTGTCACATGAAAATAAACCAAGTTTTCTAACTCAAATGTACGATTATGAAGTAACTGCATGGACAATTGTAAATGAAAACTATCACGATCCACCTGGAACTGAATATACGTCCGATTCTATGGATGTATTTGCAACCACATCTAATTTAAAATCCACATCTACCAATAAATCGTATACATCATTTTCTGACTTTTACGATATTACATTCAATGGACGAGTTGGAGATTTGCAATTAAGTGATTTTACCACCACTACCGAGAATTTCGGAATGGGTGAGCAACTGAGTTTTTCAGATTGGTATGCTGGTGGTCAACTTAAATTAATAATTACATTTGCGTATAAAAACAATTACGATGCGTCAGATACATTGCTCATTTCCGAAAAAATAAATTTAGACATCTTCTTTACAGATGCACCCACACCAACACCTCAAGACTTTGCTCCGAACGAATATACTCCAACTCCAACTCAAACACCAATTTCAATTACAAATCTTTCATCGTGGTTAAGATTTGATCATGCCGTTTTAAATACGGTAAACAATGATATCAGTTTCTTGATATTATATAACCTTTTTATTGACAATTTTCGTCCTGACTTTTTATCTAAACAATTTGATTATGAAATACTTGCATTCACAATAGTAAAACGAAGTTATTCATCGGACGATTTAACAAGTGCATACATGGAAGGCACAGATGCGTATGCGTATGCTTCAACACTTTTAAAATGTGAAAATGGTATTCCTGTTGATGATATCGGAAAACTTGATACTTTTAATTCATACAAAGATGCTTCCCAAGAATATGTTCGTGGTAGTTGGGGATTGGTAGATTTTCTTAAATTAACATTTATGGACTTAGAGTCATGGCGAGATGGAGAAGAACTTGATTTAATAATTACATTTGGAGGTGGTCGCATTGGAAAGGGTATAAATTTCCACTTACAAGAAAGACTTAACTTATTTTTAAATGATAGACCTACTCCTACTCCGGCCGCGATTGATATGGAATTTGGTGACGAAGAACCACCTCCTATATTAGATACAACGAAAACCACTACATTACCAACAAGTGGAGTCACAAATTATTTTAACGATGGTTATGAAGTATCCTTGAATGCAGATGGTAATGTTTTTGCTACAAGTGCCAAACCCGTGTCTGCTTACGAAACAAGTGTTAAACCTCTATCCTCCTTTACAACTGCAATCGGACAGGAGAGGGTAGAGGTGTTTGCAAACAAAACAGGTACATGGGAAAAACTAGGAAATACACTAACAAATCAAACTGCAAGTGAGTTGTTTGGATCATCTTTATCTTTAAGTTTAGATGGAAGTATCTTGGTAGTAGGATCACCTAACTATGATGGTGGAACGGGATGTGTGCGAGTTTATAGATTCAATGGAACAGATTCATGGGAGCAACTTGGAAATACATTGATAGGTGATGATTCAGACGAATTTGGTTATGATGTAAAAATAAACTACGTAGGGGATATAATTTTGGTTGGTTGTCCCGGAAACAATAAAGTTGTAGGATATAAATTCAACGGCACATCTTGGATTCAGATGGGTAGTGCAATTTCAAACACCGACACAATCAACAGATTTGGTTCGGTTATAGATATAAACGGAGAGGGTATAGTATTGGTGGTAGGTACATCTGATACGAATGAAGGTTACATTAAAACATACGAATATAACGGTACGATATGGAGAATGTTGGGTGACATTAATCGCACGAATGCATATGAATCACTTGGTAACATTTTATCAGTTTCTTCTGAAAAAAATACAATTGTGGTGGGTGTATCCGGAGCAAATGAGTCCGCTGATATGATCAAGTTGTATAATTATTATTCAGTTTACAATTCATGGATTAATACAAATACTATATCGTTAAATGGAAACATAAAATCAATTTCAATCACAGGAGACGGAACACTACTTGTTGCTAGTTACACAACAGGATCGGGTATCAGTAAAAAAGACGAAATTTCAGTATTCAACTTGGGTGGGAAGTTGATGACTGATATAGGACAACCAAGTCAAGTAAGTTCTTTGAATAATCCTGTTTCGGTAAGTAGACTTGGTGATACGATAATAGTTGGTTCTCCTATGTATGACAACTCACGTGGAACTGTTGAAGTGTACGAAACAACAAATTTAATACCAACTCCTACACCAACTCCCACTCCACTACGAACTCCATCACCATCACCAACTCCAACACAAACACCATCTCCGTCACCGACACCCACACCAACCCCAACACCTACACCTACACCCACGCCAGTAAACATTGAACTTCCTAAAGTGCTTGACGATGAAATTTTCATGGTTCGTACCGAGTCAGGAAACTATAATTCAATTTACCAATTTATGCATTCGTTTTCTCCATTGTATATCTTAAAACGACCACTTGGTGGGGAAGATTATGTTATGTCACCCGATGGTGTTAAAGTAGAGTTACCTTTGGAAGATGCAAAAAAGTTATTGTTTGATTACGAAGGGGATTCGGATATCTTGTTTGATGACAAGTTTTTAAAGTGGAACTTAACAAATAAAAATTTAGGACAATGGGATACAAGCAATTCAGAAAACTTTGACACGAACGATCCACGGATGAAGGTTCAACGAATTAATACTGGATGTCCAACTGGATGTTATTACCCAAATCGTGGTTTTTTATTTCAAGTAAATACACATGGTCTTGGCAACTTAGAATTTTTGGGAATTTACGATAGTCCATATGTGGCTGGCATCTATGGCATGGAATTGTTGGATAAACTTATTTACCTTGAAATTGTTAGAAGTCATACTTCACTCGGATACGGAACATTCATAGAGTATCCACTTATAGCAAGTGTTGATGAGTATATTCCTTTTTATTCATTTCCACCTAATTTATTATTTTTGAATGTATCGGGAAATACCAAAATATTAAAATTCACTAAGTTACCAGAAACTTTAAGAGCAATTAATGCGTCATCAACGGGAATATCATCAGTTGATGATCTAGGAAGTGTACAATCTAACAATTCATTTCCCCAATTAAAAATTCTTGATTTATCAAAAAATGAAAATCTATATACAATTGATGGCATAAGTGAACGAGCACCTGCGTTGGTTAATTTAAAAGTTGCTAAATGTGGAATGTTAGGAAAAGTACCACCAATTCCTGATACAGTTGAAGAATTTGACATTTCAAATAATTTATTTACATCGTTGACAAATTTACCGACTGCATTGAAAGAGTTTAGTGGAAAGCAAAATAAACTACTGACATTACCAAGTATACCAGAAAATACACGTGTAGTTGACTTACAGGGCAATCCACTTGATGAATGGACACTTACAAATTCACTTGCACTTTCAACAAAAGAGCAATCAACATTGCAACCTGACTATAAACTAGAACTACTTAATATATCAAGTACAAATAATTTACCAGAAGGATTGGATAAGTTTACAAACTTAACTACATTAGTCGCAAATGATACAAACATAGATGCGGGATTAGTTCAATTACCTGCTTCGTTAGAAAACGTAGAACTAAATAATACAGGTCTTGAAAATTTAGATGGCCTTGCAAATTGCACAAATTTAAAAAAGATCACTGCAAGTGATAATAATATCAACTCATATTCGGGTATATTAAATTCAAAAAGTAGTATCTCTGAGTTGGTGTTAAATTACAATCGTTTGACGGATGGTGACTTGAGTGTATTTGAAAATGTAAAAGTTTTAAATGTAGGTGATAACAATTTAAATAGTTTCAAAGCACCGAATGCTGATGAAATAAACTTCGTGGGAAATCCATTGTCTTCTGCTGAAGTAGTTTTAACAGATGATGAAACTGAATTAAATTCAAATGCAATGTTTCCAATTGATTTATCTTTGGTAACGGGTGACTTAAATTTAAACTTGGATGAATCGTCTCCACCTAAATTTAAATTGCAGAAAAATACACTATCTCCATTGCAAAAAATAAATGCTTTGAAATCACTTACCAATGATGCAAGTTTAAGTGTAAAACTTATTTCAAATGATATGCCGTTACCTAATAAAACTTGGTGGGAAAATTCCCGCATCGTTGAGTTGACGGCGGGTGGTTCACAAATAAATTCAGACGATACAAGTAAAATACCAAATGCGTGTTCAAACGTTGAGTTAAATTCAACTGCATTGTCTAACTTTAATGACATACCACCAAACATTAACTCACTTACGTTAAAAAATAATAATTTATTACAAGCAGTTTCGTTAAACACCGAATCCAATCTCGAAGAAGTTAATTTAGAAAAAAATGAATTTTTATATGATGTAGATTTCGGAAAACAACCCAAATTAAAAAATATAGGATTGGGTGGGCAGATAGAATCTCTTGGAGGAGAACTTCCTGAACTAGAAACACTTGATGTTTCAAATACGAAACTTAATACTATCAATTTGAATGGAGCAGTTAAACTTAGAAACTTGGTTGCCAGTAACACAGAAATAAAATCACTCGATGCATCATCTTACACATCATTGGAAGTTTTAAATTTATCAAATTGTAAAGACTTTGGAAAAGATCAATCAAATAGTTTAATAATTCCAAATTCACCTAATTTAAAAGACCTTGATTTAACAAACACATCAACACAGGCAACTGAACTTGGAAATATACTAAGTGACCTAGATTCATACACATCAGAAAACGATTTAGTAAAGAAATTTAGATACAAAGGAACATCTCGTAGGCCATATTCTTCCGACAATTCAATAAAGAGTTTAGAATCAATTGGTTGGGACATCGAACCCAAAGAACCGCCTCAAGAAAAATTTACTCAAGTTGAAGTAGAAGATGTTCCTCAAATAACAAGACAAGATTTATTTGAAAAAAATGAAATTAATTTATTGTTTAAAGACAAAAAAGGAAATGTCAATGTGGGTGGTACGGATGTTGAACTTGAAGGTGAACCTGGTACATCTTTTAAGTTTGCTGAAACTTTGTGGATGGAAGCTGAGATAGGAAAAACAAAACGTGTATTTTTGAGTAAAAACAAATATGCGTTGGTTACATGGTTTGGGTACGGATCAAATTCAGTTCAGATTAAAGAGTTTGAAGTAACAGAACTACAATGCCCACCATCTTATTTAGATGACGATATTGAGGGAAGTGCACTTGGATCGGTTGGTTTGAGATTAAGACTTGACGAACTTGCAATTGCAGATGACATAAACATAGGTCAACCTACAAAGTATTTTGTATTTATAGATTCATTGGAAAATGAATTTACACCATCCGAAGTAACACCATTTGGTTTTGGTAGATTGCAGAAATATAAATTTGATGTAAGTGATATTAAAAAAGAAAATGCTATAATTTTCAAAGCATATAAAACTGACTTGGAAACAAAAGATAATGTTGAAGTTGATTTGCCAATAGAAATGGGAAGCAATTCAGTTCAAGTAGTAGAAACTGATGGTTATTATGGTGGAGATTTAATTGTAGGACCAATATCAGAAGACACAGAGTGGATTCAATATGAATTTGCAGATAAAACTGAAATTGCCAACATTGCAGAAGGAAGGCACTTCCAATACGCAAAAAAATGTAATTACATTCCACCTGAACCAACACCAACACCAACACCAACCGAGACACCGTCTCCCACAATAACACCAACACCAACTCCTTATTTTTATTCAGGTGATTATTTTTCTGTGTTGTATAAAGATGTGGGGTCTTCAAATTACCAAAGGTATGGCCAAGAAATAAAATGTAGTGATAACGGTGATAAATTTATTATATTGTCAAATCCGTTTAAAACAGGTGGATTTGTACATGAATTAGAATTTTACGAAATCGTTAATCAAAAAATTACAAAACTCAACCAAACACTTCAAAGTAGTGACGCAGAAAACAATATGACGAGTATTGAAATAAGTGGTGATGGAAATAATGTGATATACGGAAAACCCAATTACACTGTTTCTAAAAATATAGATTCACAAACTGAGTCAGTTCCGTATCTTGGTCAGTTGTGGTTAAATACATACAATTCTTCATACAAGAAATACAATATAATTACTAAAATTAATACAACAGAAAATACACCATTTCTTAGATTTGGTACAGAAACCAAAATAAGTAAAACGGGTCGTGTAGTTGTGGGATTCGTATCATCACTTGGTGTAAATCACTATGAAGTGTGTGTAAAAAGTTCTGTAAATAACAGATACGAAAACTTTGTGGTAAACTCAAGCACACTTGCTTCATTTTCAGACAAAAAATTATCAAAGCATTATACATTAACCAACGATGGTAACTTTTTATTTGTAGCATTGAAATCTGAAAACTTTATAGTGGGAATCAACACCACCGGTAATGTAATTTCACGTGTAATTAATTTACCAATAAATTCAGATTCAATTACAAATTTAGAAACGAATCAAGATGGAACTACTTTATTGATTTCTACGAATAATACATTGTACATTTATACCAAAAATGAATTAGACGATGGTTATACATTATTATTTGAATCTCAAACTTCCGACTTCATCGGAACAATGTACAAACTAAATTCAGACGGAAGACGCATTGTAATTGCAAGACCTGCGTGGAATAGCGAACGGGGTGAGATTGTAATTGCAAGAAAAAACCACGCAACTGGATATGCAGTTTTTACACGCATACAAAATACCAACGGAAACGAAGGAGACAATTTTGGAAGTTCGATTGATATTACCTCAGATGCAGAACGCATATTCACAGCAACTGCGTTTGCAGATGCAAAAACAAGAACAGATGTTGGTTCAGTGACTATATTTGATGTTGAGTATAATCTTACACCCACTCCAACTCAAACACCAACTCAAACACCAACTCAAACACCAACTCAAACACCAACTCAAACACCAACTGAAACACCAACTGAAACACCAACTGAAACACCAACTGAAACACCAACTCAAACACCAACTGAAACACCAACTGAAACACCAACACCGTTTACTAGAAATACAATCGATTTTAATTTAAATGCGAATCCGTTACTCAGGCTTCAAATAAAGAATATAACAAATGCACAAGTTGTGAATGGTAAATCATATGTGGGTAGTTTCTCCATGATCACAGATTCAACTGTACCTACATATTATACGGGAACGAGACTTGGATCAGTTATGAATAGACTGAGTTATATGAATGATATAAATTATCTCTTACGAGTTGAAGTGATCAATAAAACTACAAATGAAATACGTGAGTGGGCCAATTCTTTAGATAGTGGAGTAAGAAAACCACAGTCCACTGGATCACTTGAGAGTAATGGTTATCCTGGATTGTACTTTTTCAAAACTGCATCTTCATTTGATTTTTCTAATTATGAATTATATGATATAAAATTTGAAACTTCAACTAATTGGGTGTCGCGATTTTCTAATTGCACATTTGATTTAGATTTATATAACAACTCTGATAATACTTTGCTTGGTACGTTACACTATGATGCCACGCAAGGCATAACGGATGGTGGTATTGTGGGTGGATATTATCCTAAAACATGGTGGGGATCGTATCAAAACACAAAATATTAAATACTTATATAAATGGGAAATCTCAAAGCAGTCACGTCTGAATCTGAACATGATGTAATCAGTAACGAACCTTGGGTTAACGGTAGAATTTACTTTTTAAAAAGTGATGCAGATGAAGGTGCAACTTTATCAGTTACCGTTACCTTCACGGATAAAAATAAATATTCTGAAACTCAAGGTGTCGTTGACTTAGAATTACCTAAAGTAAATGTTTTAAATGGAAATTATTATTATTCGTTTCCGAGTGATATTATAGAATTATTCGGAGGAACATTTACAGCAAGAACACCAACTCCGACACCTGAACAAGAAACACCAACTCCTATTGCACAATTTGGTGGAGACAACGGTGGTTATGTATTTTCAACAAAAGATGATCTTAAAACTGCGGTAAATGCTTGGAATGACGATTCAATCTCTGCAACAGAAACTTACGGAGATATCAGCACATGGAATGTAAGTGCGATAACGAATATGGAATATTTGTTCTACGAAAAAAACATTACAACTCTTGATCTTAGTGGTTGGGATACAAGCAGTGTGACGAATATGTATGCTATGTTCTATTCTTGTACATCTTTAACTTCTCTTGATGTGAGTACTTGGGACACGAGTAATGTGACCAATATGGGAAATATGTTCGCTACGTGCGAATCTTTAACTTCTTTAAATGTAAGTAATTTTGATACAAGTAATGTGATCAGTATGCGGTACTTGTTCAATAATTGTAATGCTTTAACTTCCCTTGATGTGAGCAATTTTAATACAAGTAATGTAACCAGTATGTGGGAGATGTTCGGACGATGCGACAACCTAACTTCTTTAAATGTAAGTAATTTTGATACAAGTAATGTGTGGGATATGAGGGAAATGTTCTACGAATGCAATAACCTAACTTCTTTAGATTTAAGCAATTTTGATACAAGTAGTGTGACGGCTATGAGTCATATGTTTTATAATTGTTCTGCTCTAACTTCTCTTGATATAAGTGGTTGGTGTGTAACAAATATGACTGAAGAACCATCAGATTTCGCAACAAACGCACCATTTGCAAATACTACAAGCAATCTTCCGAATTGGGGATATTGTCCCGTTGTAGGAACAATAACAGGTACCACCGCAATTGGTGATGATACTTTAAATGTAAGCAATTCTGCGGAATTTACAATTGGAGACCAACTTGTAATTGATCGTGGAACAAGTTTAGAAGAAACAACCACAATTATAAATAAAGGATCGTTGGTCATTTATCCTGCATTAACAAAATCTCATGCAGATACTGCTACGGTAGAATCAAGACCTGCACTTCCAACACCAACACCAACTCCTGAGCAAACACCCACACCTACATTGACTCCGTTAAATTGTGCAAGTGAGCATTTATGTGTTACAGATGTTAGAACACCTGATTCAGATTTCACAGGAACATGGACCAAATCTTCAAGTCCTATGACTATAACAATTCAAACTGGACCAAGTATATGGTCAAATAGTCACTCAGAAGTTACAATAAATAGTTATTATTATCATGTTGGAAGTGATTCGAGTTACATAATATTCGAGACACCACCACTTGCAAAATACTCATCAGGTGCAATGGGATCAGGAACGAAGGGTAAAGCATGGGAGTTACGATCAGTTTCAAGTATAGGAGATGATGCAGGCACACTTCTTACATACAAACCGAATGTTTCATCTGGAGTAAATCTAGATCAAAGCATTTGCATTGAAGATATACCAACGCCAAATTATAGTCCTTATGTTTTTGCCACGGGAAATTCTCAACTATTTTTTGAAGCAACAGAATGTCCGACACCAACACCGTCACCAACTCCTGAGCAAACACCAACCCCAACTCCTGAGCAACCGACTCCGACTCCTGAGCAAGCTTGGTATTCTGTGGATGAAGTGATACTGAAATACGGTCATGATGAAGCAGATTTAGTGATTCTTCGTCAATTGAAAATTATTAGTGTACCAACTTGGTTACAAAACGGAAATGGTCAAATTTACCATATGCTGGTAAAAAAATCTTATATAGACTCAGGTGGAACTTTGGCGGGTGCACAATACTCATACGACTCTAATGTATGGTTCTCATTTTCAGACTCATTATTTTCATATGATTCTAATACACTTAACACATCTGTGCGACTCGGGAATTACTCCCACTTTAGAGAATTAAACACCACATCAGACTGGGCAATCACAGGTATGTATCCTGTGGGTAATTCTGCTGACTATGATGCGTTGGTTGCATGGAGTGGAGATGAAGACATACTTTACGGTGTGCTATTTGCAGGAGGTTATTCATCAAATGGAACACCACTTGCAGATGATGAAATTTTATTTCCAGTTACTTTGTCTTTTCCACAACCAACTCCGACTCCTACACCAGTTTCGACTCCTACACCAGTTCCTGCACTGATTAATGAAACTAAATCATTTGAGGTGAGTAACGCCACCGCAAACATGGGCCAACCATATCCTGAAATAGAAGGAACATACGAACCGATATCGTTACAAGAATATACAGGAGCATTTATATACGAATGGAAAAATACTAAAAATGATTATAGATTATATATCAAATTAGATGGTAATACAAATCAAAGACCTGCACCTGATTTACTAACAGATAGTATATCTGATGCTTGGTTTTGTACGGGAAGTTGTGTTAGTTCATATGAAGACGAAGGAGAAATCCACTACAATATAGGTTCTTCCAGAGAAGGAGATGTAAGTGCGAATGTGTCTAGCAATCCAGTAGATGGTGAAAGTTGGAATGTATTTAGTGTAAGCATGGGTGATATGACTGTTGTATACGGAGACGCACCAACACCAACTCCTATTCCATGTTTAGAGTCAACAAGTGATGTTACGATTGATCAGAACAATAATTATGTATTCGGTGGAGTATATACTCCGAGATATAAATTAAACACAGGACGATATAGACTTGAAAACATTCCATCTGATCATCCAATTTTTATTAACGGCTCTATTTCATCTGGGATACACATAGAAGGACCACAAACGACATCCGGATCATACGGAACAGGATACTTTGGAAATGCAGAAATTGTGGTAACTGCTAACTTTTCTGTAGCTACTTTTCGTTGTGCAAATCACGGAAAAATGGGTTCTTCTGATAATTTGATGCAATTTGAATTTAATTCCGAGTGTGCTGTTGGCCACGACACAACAACATTACCAACTCCCACACCCGAAAGAACTCCAACTCCAACACCCGAGCAACCAACTCCTACTCCTACTCCAGAAGCACCAACTCCTACACCAGAAGCACCCACCCCTACACCACGACAACCTTTACAAACAAGTACGATTGATTGGTTAACTACAACTGCGAAACTCAAAGTTAATCCAAATAGTGCAACTAGTGTATCTGATTTATATTTTGAAAATACAACATTTAATTGGAGTTCGTATCCTTTCAAATCACACAATGAATTAGAGTTTAGTGTTTATGTTGTAAGAGGTTCATTTTCAGAATCAGCTGAAGAACTAACAAATAATGAATATTCGTATCGGTATGCAACATCGATGGATCTAAGTGCGTTCAGAGAATATGATGCTTCTTCAAATACATTTGGTTCTTTGTTTGTGTTTGGAGATGGATCAAATTCGTTTCCGGATTATGGATTAAATAAATTAGTTGCAGGACTAAACTCCGGTAGTAATTCTGTATATTATCCGACAAATCAAACAATTGGCAATGATCCTAATTATCTTTATAACCTTGGTTATAGTGATTTTGATACATGGATTGGAGATGACACAGAAGTAAAAGTAGTAATAATAGTAAAAAAATATGATCAAGTTAGAGGAGAATATGATTTTCTAGAAACTTATTGTATAGAATGTGAATTGGTATTTGATCCAACTCCAACACCAGAACCTCCGTTACCAGAACTTGAAACATGGTTGACATTTGATTCTTCTAAATTTTTTACAGATGCAGATACTCAATCAAACGGTGATGCTCTGTATAGATTAGTTTTGGAAAATGTTAAAATAACTGAAGCAAATATTCCTAGTAAAATAAAAAATGCAATTTCATCAAATAAATTAAGAGTAACTTGTTATGCGGTTAAAGATACATATACCGGATCATTATTTACGCCAATTGGTTCTGACTCAATGGGAAGTAATATAGATACAACTGTATTTTTTACTTACGGTGACTTATCAAATCAAGTAAACGAACATGGTACATACAATTCAAGTTTAAATTGGAATGACCAAGTAAGAATGGGTTCTTTTTGGAATTTTTATTCTGACTTTGCAAATGGATTAACTGTGGGTTCTGCGACATATGGGTATGATAGTGATGATTTTAATGCATGGAAAGGTACAGATGGTATAAAACTTGGTTTTGGAATTGCAATCGCTAATTCAGATACAGATTACGAAGTGTTGTATAACAAAAGATACAATTTACCAATTGCTACATTTGTAGAACAAACTCCTACACCACTTCCTCCATTTTTATTAGATGCAAGTCAAATAACATATATTGTCACTGGTACGAGTGGTTTTGAAATCCAAGGTCCGTATAATTCATATATTCAGCAATCACTTGATAATTATGGAGGTTCTGTTGGATATAAAAATAATGCTTACAAACTTGCTTTAGTATTAAACGCGAATGTCTCACTAAAAACTTCAGATAATCAAATTATACCAGGATTAAAAATTTATCCAGGATCAGATTGGAATCAGGTATTAAATGGAGCCGTGGAACCTGTGGAGTCGGTGTATAATAGGTGCTTCGTCTTATTTGACGGAGATGTAGGGAATGTATCAGTATTCAATGGAAATACAAAGATAATAGAAGATTTATTTGTTTACTCAGAACAAGCACCTGAAGGATCATACTTACCTCCTGATTTACCAACTCCAACTCCTGATATTCCAATTGCTTTTAATTTAGAATCAACTAGCACAAATACAATAGGATGGAACGGAACATTTTTTAGTGGTGATGTTTACTTTTCAATTTCCAATGTAACAGATAGAATTATTGAAAATGATTATATTGCATATAATAGTGGTATTTACAAATTTAGTATGTTATTTACTGATTTACAACATCAAATAAAATTAGTAGATGCGGACAAAAATACAATATCAGGACTTACTATATACCAAACTGGATATGAATCTGATTTAGAAAATCGAACAATATCCGGTAGAACAGACGGAGTAATCAGAAACGGATTGAATTTTATTGAATTTAGTGGCGACATAGGAAATATTTCAATATACAGAGTAAATACAAATACAATTTTAGCACAGGATATTTTGAAATACTCATCAAGTGCTCCAACGGGAAGTTACTCACTCGGTGAGTTGAAAACACCAACACCTACTCCTGAGCAAACTCCTACACCAAAACCAGTGGAATTTTCGGAGTGGTTTGAATTTGATGAAATTAAATTAAATGTTTCAAATTCAACAACCGAGTCATGTAAACTTGAATTTACAAATCTTCAATTAAAATCACAAAATATACCAACCGAGTTGTCTGATGCTATTTCATCCCAAGATATGTTGATAACATATAAAATAGTAAAAGAAAATGATACATCCAATGTGTTTGGTGAAACAAGTATTTTAAGCAAGTATACAGACGAAACCATTGATTCAGAAAAGACATTAAATTTTTACCAAGATATTTCTGGATTTCAAACTGGTAATTATGTGGCAGAAATAAGCAACACATCTGACACATACGGAGAATGGATATCTACTGATAATGTAAAAATACAAATATTAGTTGTAGATAATAATAATTCTACAAAAACATTTGAATACAATGAAATTTATGATATTGACTTGGTTACGCAAGATTTTATAACAAGAATGGGTCCTTCTACATTATTTAATAATTTCATTTTTGATTACGAACTCGTTGATAATGTTGCCGACTTAAATACGAATCTTACAAACGGAGATTTTATATTAACAAAAAATGACACTAAACTTGTAGTGAATATGACCAATAAAGTATTTGGTCAACTTAATACAACAGATTCTTCTGAGTTTGCAAAAAATGATCCCCGTGCAAAAATAAAATCATTACATTTGGGTGGTCGTTACGACTTTCAATGGAATACATTCACATCGGGACCACTTGGAAGTGATATGATGGGTTCGGTTGCACTTACGCATTTTATAAATTTAAATGAACTGACATTGGCAAATCAAACAATGTTGACAGATGTAGCAGAAATTGATTCATTAAATGCATTGGAGTATTTGTATATTACAAACTCAACTCCGGTTGAAAAGAATATAGAATTAATCAATTCTGTTTCAGACGAAACAATTGATTTTTCTAATTTTGTGTTACCGAACAATTTAAAACATCTTGAAATTTATTCAAGTAATACACTAAATCCGTTTACAAACTTACCAAACTCACTTGAGATTTTTAAAACAAACATGGTACAGGATTTAAAATTACTTTCAAGTAATGATTCCAATTCTTCGTTTGTGTCTGGTTCGTGTGAATCAAGTGATACAAGCAGTGGTATAAATGTGAATTCGTTTACGAATATAAAAGAATTATATTTGTCATCGTGTGAGAATTTTACTGATTTAAAATGTAAATTTCCAAGTTTGCTTAAATTAAAAATTGCAAACACTACAAATGTTCCACAGACCGAAGAAGGATTTACTTTAACACAACTTCCAAATACATTGACAGAACTTGATATATCCAACACGTCTGTGATGGATATACAAACCGGATACCCAACTAGTTTGCAAACATTGATAGCAAGAAATAGTAGTTTAGCAGAATTTAAGGTAATTCCGACATCACTTGTCAGTGCAGATTTGACTGCAACTCCAATTGCAGATGATTCAGATAAGTTTGAAATAAGTGGAACTAATTCAACTCTTAATCAATTAATTTTAGATGATTTTACATACATTCCAACTTTAACTAATTTGAATGCACTTACATCACTGGACATGGATTTAAAAGATGCATCTATATCTGATTTACCCACGATGCCGGGTTCATTAGAAACTTTGAGAATTACAAATGCAGGATTTTCTAACATCTCAAGTTTGTCAAGTTGCAGTAATTTAAGTAGTGTAGACTTATCATATAATTCGATAAGTGATTTGTCATCTTTGAGTAATTCTGCGACATCGTTAAAAACATTAAAAATAAGTAACAATAATGTAACAAACGGAAATTTCGCATCGTTTAATAACTTAAATGCACTTTATGCTACATCAAATAACTTAGAAAATTTAAGTTTACCTGCTGGAATAAAAATTGCAGAAATAAGTGAAAATCTGTTTTCAACTGCAACTCCTACTTTAAGTAATTTATCAACTACTTCTTTACGTCTGCAATTATATGGAGATTTAGATTCTGCGAAAAAACAAAGTATAATACAATCTATTCCGTCAGATGTATCTATTACACTTGAAGTAGAAGATGTAAGCTTTCCAAATGCAACCTGGTGGTTAACAAAAAATGTTTTTAGTTTAAAATTATCAGGAACTTGTAGCACAATTATACCATCTGCGTGTAGGGTGTGTACCTTTAATGATACCAATTTAACATCTCTTGATTTGAGTTCAAATTCATTTGCTAGTTTGAACATCACTAACAATGAATTATTGACTTCATTAAATACAGGCAATGATGTTGATGATTTTTATTTTAGTGGTAATCCAAATATAGAAACATTTATCGGTAATCCAAATGTAAGTTCATTGAGTTTATCTTTATCAAAATTAAAAACACTCGAAGTACCTGAGTCTTTGCAAACATTGCAACTAGACAACTGTAAAGAATTAGGTTCTGGAACTGCAAGCAACGTTTCGCCTATAACATTCAACGATTCATATAATTATGTAAATCTGAAACGCATTACAATCAACGAAAGTGAGTTGTCAAAAGAGAGAATACAAGCAATTTTTAAAGAATTTAGTGATTTATACGACAAAACTACAAATAATTCAACTGATCCTGGATTACAAGGTGTAACATTTGAGTATATAGGTAATTCAAAAAGACCAACAACTGCTGATGCTGATTATTTGAATTTAAAAACAAACGCAGAGTGGCAATTCAAACCGTTTGATCCTGAACTTGCACAATATATAACTTTACCAGATAATGAAACCGTGGTAATTGACAATGTCAGTACAAGTGAAAAAGAACCTACATTTGTCAACACAAACACAAATACTGCTGATCTTGTGGTGAACGACTCAAATGTGGGAATGATGGGTGTATTTCCAAATCCATTTTTCTTTGGAAATCAACGTTGGGATTATTACGAAATTGGTGTAACAAAGCTGGTTTCTATCGGAAATTTGAATACAATCAATATCACTTGGTTGGGTTATGGATCAATATTTGTGTCAATGCACGACAGTGGAGATAAAATAAAAATAGAAGACTTAACTTGTATTCCAACGGAAATAAAACTTTCCAAGGGAAATGTTTCTGATATATTAAGAGAAGGAGACGAAAAATTATTAGATACACTTTCAAGTACGGATTACATAAAAATAGAATCAGAAGACACCGAACTATTTGCATCTCAGTATGAACCAATGACTATTGGTGGAAATGATATAATAATAAATGTTGATGATATAACACAGAATGATGCACTTAAAATAAAATTTTGGAGAGGAAGTAATTTAAATTCTGCAACGGATGTTACTACACAAGTTGCGTGGTCAAATAATACTCTTACTAATGTCAATGGAAGTCAACATGGAAGTTTTTACGGAAGTCCGAACGCATATAGTGCAAATGGTACAAGTCAAGTTTATGTTAATTCATTAACATCTTTAAATGTTGATTTCGTTTCATTTGAATTTGCAGATGGTCGAACATTACCACAAGGATACAATGACGGAATTCAATTTAAATATTATTCAGAATGTACTGAAGATATCACACCTACTCCTACTCCGTTTTCTGATGGTACTTTTGAAAATTGGATTTCAACATCATCCACACCGACATTTCAAGTGTATGGACCAACTGATGTAGATTCCCAAGAAAAACCGGTTTTTATTCAGTTTGATGATTTAAGGATAAATAGATTTCAACTTCATAATGATATTGACGAAAGTTCTTTATTTCAAATAAAATTGTATGTAATTGACAAATCTTCACATGGCAATGAAGATTACGGAACAATTAACCAACCAGTTACATCGGATTATATTATATGCTCTTCATTTTTTATGACAACACAATTGACAGATGCACTTAATTCACTGTCTATGAGTAATACATTTGCTGATCAAAATGAATATGGTTGGCATGGAAATAGTGGAATACATTACGACTCAAATACAACTATTGTAAATGAAGAAATCGCATATCACCGAGTTCATAAAAATAATTTTATTAAAAATGTAGATGAGTACGATAACTTGGTATTGGTATATGAAGTTGTTGAACTTAATTACGATCTTTTTGGTGGACCTACATCAAGATATCATAAATTTGAAACATCGTTGGAATTAGGAGAGTGGGGTTTTCCTGCGACTCCAACTCCTACACCCGAACCACCCACACCAACACCTGTCACGGAACTTTTTGATTGGTCTATATATTCAAACGACATTGGTCTTGATGCTATTATGGAAGAGTTCACAGAACAACAACTTCAAACGGTAACAAATTCACATCCAGGATTTGAATCAGACTTTACTGGTGTATTTGATGGTAGGGATTCGAATAATACTGGATGGACAAATACATGGTTAAATGGTCTTATGCATGGATATTCATATCAGTATGATAATGGTGTATTGATAAGAAGTATGCCACACTATAGTGGTAATGCAGTGGGTGTAAGTATAAGATGGTATCCATCTGGTGCTATTCGTGAAGTGACTGTTTACAGTGATGGTAACTATAAAGGACGAATACTTTGGCATGAAAATCAAGATGAACCATATATAGATGAATTAAGGAATCCACGAATTACATTTGATTCGGTGGTATATGGTTTAGAAAACTTGATTGACATAGCATTTAATATTAAAGTTGAAAATCCAGATTTATATCCTGCGAATTCATTTGAGTTGCAATACATAAGACAAGATGATTTGTTATATTACGAGAATATGACAACTGACTCTGCTTATACCCGTTCTGGACACACAATAACATTCAATTTATCCGAGGTCACTTTAGACGATATAAATTCATCGTCTGATAAAATGTTTGAGTATATTATATCATCACCTCATTCTAGTTTGATCAGAGGTGATGTTATACACTACAGAATCAAAGGAATTGGGTCGGTAGATGGTCAGTATAATTATTTAACTGATCATTATATAGATGCACCAACTCCCACCCCAACTCCTACCCCAACTCCAACACCCAAAGAAACACCAACTCCAATTCCACAGGATCAACCTACTCCAACACCTATTGAAAATCGTATAGTGGTTCGTTTTGAATCACAACAAGCAAGTAACAAAGGTTTATTTTCAATAATAATAAGATCACTTGATGGAGGTACTTCTACTGTAAAAGTATACAACTCAGTTTACTCATACAACGCAGGTGATCCAATGAAAACTGTAGTATATGATGATAGTCATGCTGGTGGATGGCAACCCTTTAGTTATTCTTTAGTGCATGAGAAATATGGTTACCACGACAACAACATCAGTGGGTGGATACTAGAAGTAACCGGTGATATAAAATATTTAAAAATACATGATTCTATTTATGGAAATTCTTATCACACTGGTGTTTCAAGTATTGAATTATATGGATGTGATGGTATACAAGAAATACTTGACTTTGATAGTGGCCATTACCCACATCTAAATTATGTGACTTTTAAAAACTTTGACGCAGGAAGTTTGATAAAAACAAATCCGTTTGAAGGTATGTTTAGAAATCAAACAAATTTATATTCTGTTTACGGATTGGATACAATTAGAAATTTAGATAGCATAGTATCAACTGCTGAAATGTTTAATGGGTGTACATCACTAAATGTTGATCAATACGCAAATTCACAAACAGGAGCAAGTATGAAGTTTGGAAGCAATTGGTCAACTGCTCCGATTACTAATGTTGATCATATGTTTAGTGGTTGTACTGAACTTACACGCAACGATGGTCCCGATTTTACAGAATGGTGTATTTCTGAAATTTCAACTGAACCACCAAGTTTTGCGTCTAACACTACATTTACAAATCGTCCAAGATTTGGAACTGAGTGTGGGAATGTTAACTTAGGTGGAAGTGTTATTGACGGGTACATTAAAAACGCACCAGGTCAATTAATTGATTTATCAAATAACTCAATTATTAAAGAATTTACATCAGACGATCTTGGAAGATGGAGTGTAGATTTAGAACAATCAGAATTACCAGAGTTGTACAAAATCAAATTTCTTCCAGGAGGAATTGATATTTTAACCAACAAGCAAATTAATACAACATTTTCAAATATTGCCAAAAAAGAAGATGCACTTACTTCATCAGCAACTTTAAATATTACTCCAGTCACGACATTAAAATCTGCTATTGTAGAAACAAAAATTCAACAAAAGAAAGATTCAGGAGAAACTTATGATGTTGATTCAATTATATCCACAACTAAAACATTCGTTGCAAACAAATTTGATATTTCTGAATCTGATTTAGAATTGGATTACATCAAAGAACAAAAAACTGATGTATTAAAAGCAAATACAAAACTGAGTGTCATAACAGAAACTTTAAAATCAACAGTAAGTGCAGTTGATAGTAATGTTACTGAAGATGCAATTTTTGCTTCTATTGCAACTGAATTTGAAAACACAATGACGTCCGAAGAAACAAGCAGTGCAAATATAAGTGTTACAGATTTACTTAGTAATAATATACAAACAATCGTAAGAAATTCTGTGGACGAAAGTATTGAAGATCAAATTACATCCGATTCAAGTATTGTGCAAAACATTGAGTTTATATCCGAAGTAGTATTAGAAGTAATTGATACACCATCTGATTCTGAATCAACTGATTCATTTGAGGATTCTTTACAAGCAGTTAGAAAAGAAGTATTATCAACCATAGAATTTGTTGAAGATGTTGTTTCTACAACTGACATAAGTGATACAACGGTTGATACCAATAAAGATACTGCATTAGAATCTATTGATGATGCAATTGAGTTGGTAGAAGATGTGGTTATTGACGATATGTTGCAACCTGATTTTATTTCAACTGACCCAACACCAACTGCCACATTTGCATCTTATTATTTTGTAGAAGAACCTCAATCAAACTCATATACATTCAACAAATATCACGAAGATGAGTATATGTTAGCATACGATACCATGATCAATGGAAAGTTGTTTGATGTATTGATAATGAAAAGTGATGGATTTGTGGAACTTTATATAGGAAGTGGGGGAGCATCGGGTGCTAGTCTTGGAACTTTGCAACCAGAATATAAAAGTAATCATAGTAACGGATTGAATTGGGTCAATTATTTCATTAGTACATACGAAGGATTATCTATAAGTTCAACTTCTAATCAAAATCAAATAAATATTGTAATTCCCGACTCGTTGCTAGATATGGCAGAAACTGCTTAAAGATTATCGAAGAATATATATATGTCTTATATTTATAGTGTATGTCATCTGTAAAACTTAAAAGTCTTTTACCTGAGGGATTATTCGATAAACCATCATTCGCAAGAACCGAACGAGTTCATGCGGAAATGAATAAAATTGATCCTAAAACAATTCTTCGTAAATACAAAGCATCATCTCAGAAACTTCACAAAAAACCAAACGGATTTTGGTATGCGTTTGGAAACGAGTGGACAGATTACGTAAATAGTGTTGGAGGTGGGTTTGAATCACAATACAATTGGTATTACAAAGTAGATGTTAATAGTTGTAAATTACGCAAACTTAATTCAGAAAAAGATATCATTGAGTTTACCAAAGAATACACAAAATTTGACGGAACAAAAGAGTCTGAATTTCATACTTTTTTTGTTGATTGGAGTATCGTTGCAAAAGATTATGACGGAATCGAAGTATTTCCGTTTCCCAAGAAACTAATGCCCGAAGCAAAGTGGTTAAAAGATTGGGATGTAAGTAGTGGTTGCGTTTGGAATACAAATAAGGTAAAATTGAAATTTGTGGGATAACAAAATGGCAATTATTAAATTAAAAGATTTATTGATGGAGGGTGCGAAAGAAAACGCCGCACTTGACTATCTCAGGAACCTTATCAAGAAAAGTCCTTATGAGGGTAAAGTATTTCTTGCAGGTGGTGCTGTTCGTGATGAACTTATGGGTATAGATGCAAAAGACTTGGACTTTGTTATCAACATGGATGAAGGCGGAATCAAGTTTGCAGAATGGGCAACCAAAAAAATGGGAAACTTTAAAAGTGGTTCTAATCCTGTAACATTTGAAACCTATGGAACTGCAAAGTTTAATTTAATGGGCATAGAACACAAAGGATTTAAATTAGATGATATAGACATTGAATGTGTTATGCCACGAACCGAAGAATATACAGATGGAAGTCGTAAACCAAAAGTAGGAGGTGGAACATTAAAAGATGATGTTGATCGCCGAGACTTTACAACAAATAGTTTGCTCAAAAATTTAAGCACAGGAGAAATTCTTGATTTAACAGGTATGGGAAAACAAGATATCAAAGATGGAATTGTAAGAACTCCACTTGATCCTGATGTAATTTTTTCGGAAGACCCACTTCGTATGCTTCGTGCGATTCGTTTTACAATGAAATACAATTGGAAGTTACCATTGTTTATGATCAAAGCATTAAAACGAAATGCAAGTAAACTCAAACAAATAAGTGTAGAACGAGTTCAAGAAGAACTTAATAAAATGCTTATGACAGATTCTCCTGATCGCTCAATTAAACTTTTGCAAATCACAGGCCTCAGCAAATATGTTTTTCCTGAATTGGATCGTTTGATAAAACTTGAACAAAACAAGTATCACAAAGAAGATGCAATGGAGCACACTTTAAGTGTTGTTAAAGGTACTCCCAAGAACCTTGTTACTCGTTTAATGGCATTGTTTCATGACATCGGCAAAGAAGCAACCAAAGAAGTTATCGGTAAAGAAATTCATTTTTATGGTCACGAAAAAATTGGTGCGGAAATGACTAAAGATATTTTGACAAGATTGAAGTATCCAAATGATATTATCAAAGCAGTTGTAACAGGTGTTGCAAGTCATATGAAATTAAAACACGGAGGACCTGATTCATTTGGAGCAACTGATAAAACTCTTCGTAAATTCAAAGTAAATATGGGTGATCACCTTGAAGATGTTTTGAATTTGATTCACGCAGATAATATTGCTCACGAAGCAGGATTTGATATGCCCAATCAAATTGAGGCAATTCGTAAACGACTTGATACATTAGGAATACCACAAGGTAAACTGAAACTTCCAATCAATGGAGATGATATAAAAAAGAAATTCAAATTGAAACCTGGTAGAATTATCGGTGATCTACTTGCAATTGTAAAAGACGAGTATTTGGAAAATCCAAAAGTAAATGCCAACAAGATTTATCCAAAACTTGAAAAGTATTTGAAAGATCATCCTCAGTGAGAAAAGCATATACCTTAAAAAAAGATATACTTCCATTTCAAAAAGACTTACCAACTGTAAGTTTAAGTAAATTGCTTGATGAGTATTTGAATTTCAAAGATGCTAAATTAATATTGTTTGATTTAGAAACACTTGGATTAAATCCAAATTTTGAATACGAGCAAATTACAGAAATATCTGCATGGGTGGTAGACGGCAACACTATGGAAGTGATCGAGACTTTAAATTGTGGAATTCAATTAAACGAATCTGCTCAAACATTGATTGATGATGCAACGAGTATTGAGCGAATAAATTGGGTGGACAGACAGAAAAGAAGAAGAGGTACTACATTTGATAGTCCAACTGAAATTTTAGATATGACTCACTATTATGATTTAAATACAGAAACTAATATCAAAGAATATGAAGGAGTTTCAAAGTTTATAGATTTAATAAATAAATACGAAAATGTAATTACAGTGGCACACAACGCAAAGTTTGATGTAAAGTTTATGACTATTCGTTCATCAAAATATGAAAAGCATTTTCCGGTTACTGATACACTAGATACATTAAAATTATCAAGATATTTTTTCTCACCTTTAGTTTTAAAATTGGCAACCCATCCTGATGTCAAAGAAATATACAATTCTTTGTTTCGTCAACGAACAGACTTTATCCACATCAGCTCAAAGTTGGGTGAACTTGCGAATGCTTTAAATATTGATTCATCATCTTGGCACAGTGCTGATGCAGATGTTAAAATGATGTATGAGATTTTAAAATTTATGATGAACTTCTTTGAAACTCACAAAGATGAAGATATACAAACATATCAAAAGCAGATTTTAAAAAGAAACGTAGGAAAGAACAAACCAAAATGAGTACAAATGGAAAATCAAGACCTTTAATGGAAAGTGAAATTCGGGCAGCTCAAGATGAAAGTGTATCAGCAGCTGATGCAGCTAGAAAACTGAATGTAAGTTACAATACCTACAAAAAATATGCTAAGTTGTACGACATAATGGAACGTTGTAAGTGTACAGATTCCACTGGAATGCCCAAGGTGCACAATCCATATAAAGGAAAGTACCCACTTGAAGAATTGTTAATGGGAATGCACCCATCGTATCCTCCACATAAACTTAGAAAGAAAATTATAGGTGCGAAAATTAAAATAGAAGAATGTGAAGTGTGTGGATATGCAGAAAAAAGAATCACCGATGACAAAGTTCCATTGATATTGGCATTTAAAGATGGTGATAGAACCAATCATGTCTTGGAAAATCTAGAAATGGTTTGTTACAATTGCTACCACAATGTTTATGGAAATTTGTTCGGAATTACAAAATAAACATACAAACTGATATTTATCTATGAGATGGATAAAAAAAGTTTAAAAAGTCACATTCTTCAGCAAATGGGGGTATTAATTGAATTTGATATTATTAGCTCTACATCACTTGAAGAATTCATGGAAACCTATAAAACGATAGCAGAGTCATCTGATGATATTTCAGAATTAAATAAAGTTTCATCTCTGCTTAATAAAAAGGATAATACAAAGATTCCAGGATTTACAAATCCTACTCCGGGTCCTTCGGGTAAAAAAGACCCGTCTTTAGACAAGTTGTCAGTTGCACTCATAGAGTTTATACTTAAAAAAACCCAAGATCCAGAAGATTGGACTTACATAATAAATTATATGGTAGAAAAACTTGGATTAGAGTTTGAAGATGATGATGACGCTGAGGGGGATATTTAAAATAAACAAATTTAGATGTGAATTTAATAATAGATGCAGATTTAACAAACCCTCCGTCCGAAATTTCTGTTTTTCGTGACATAACTTTGTATTCTAAAGTTTTCTTGGATCTTGATGTATTGCTAGAATGTGAATCTGAACATAAAGACATTTATTATTATTGGTTAAAAAATCGTGGAGCATTTGATTATATAGACGATTTTGTAAATTCTGACCAAGAGCATGGCATCACAATTCGTTCTTCTAACGCAACAATTACATTAAAATGTCTTCGTGTGGAAGAATTAAATAAAGTTATATATTTATTAAAGAAAAATACTTTATACTTATAGTTTAGGGCAATCAACAAATTTAATCGGAAAAAGATATGGGAACACTTAATAATAGATTTCAATATGCATGGTACGGAACCTGTGGTGAGCAAGAAAAATGCAAACCTTACGTATTTAAAGAGAACCCCGCACAATTACAAGATGCGGTAGAAATGATATCATCATTTACTACGAGTTCTGCAAATAACTCGGTGTTATATTATAATCCGGAATTAGATGAAGGTGATCTTGTAAGTTTAGAATGTGGGGGAATGTATTCTATAACATTGCGACCTGGAAAAAGTTTAAGTATTCCTGGACTTACTCCTGCCGGAAGTGAGACAATTAAAGTAGGTGAAAACAAACTTGCTTCTAAAATTTCGTTTACCTGTGCGGGAGTGTATGATTCTACACCGTCTCCCACAACTCCCCAATGTATTCCAGATTCATTTACTAACATAAGAATTACATCCACAAATCAACTTGTATCAATAAACGGAATAAACCAAAGATTTATTTTCTTTTCAACAAATGACCAAATTGGTATAGATGGGTCTTTCTTGGTATCAGCAATTGCTTCTGATGTTAGAATAAAATTTCCAAACGGAGTAACATCTCAGATTATATTGACAGGTCTCAAACCCAAAGAAGAAGGTGGAATGTTTTATGTTGATAGAGGCACGGGATGTTATGGAGCTCCATATGAACTCGTTGATGGTAATTGGGAAGTAAATTTAAAACTTTTATCAGGAGAAGCATCTGATCCAGAACCACAACCTACACCAACACCAAAACCTTCACTTGATTGTAATTGTGCTCCTGATAGTTTCACTAATGTGGATATAACAGGATCAATGGTGAATTCTGGAGGAAATAATTTCGCAGGATTTCAAACCGGTACAACCGTTAGTTACAATCCATCTACACTCAAATCTGAAGGAATTGCGTGTCAAGTTGAATTAAACTTTCCAAACGGAGCAAATCTTGGTTTAATAATAATTAATGGCAAAGTTCCGAATAATACTCAGTTTTATGTAAAGCACGGAAATATGTGCTATACTGCAACTGCGTCAAATTCCAACAAAGGAAGTAGTGGAGATTGGACACTTGCCACTGTTGTATCTAAAAATTTATCTAACGGGTGTGGTGATGATCAGGAGATTCCTGATCCAGTTCCGACCCCAACTCCTGAACCACAACCCACACCAACTCCTAAACCACAACAAACGGGAGAGTGTTGCCCATCAACCCATCGTTCACTTGATACCAGTGGTGATAATTCGTTGACCGAAGTTACTGATGTTCTTGAGGGTCAAAGTAAAGCAGTAACTACATTAAAATATATGGGATGGGAAGACGGTGGAGAATTGTGTGTAGATATGAGTGATATGAATAATGCCGAGGTTAACGACTCCGAGACTGCACGATATTATTCGTTACCAGGTAGCAATTCAGGTGAAGCAATTGGTACATTAACTCGTGTATACAAAAACAATAAAAACAAATTCTACTATACATCTGCAAACGGTACGTGTTACGAAGCAGAATACTCAGACGAAGGACAAGACTGGACAAGTCCTGTTGTGATGCAAGTTTCATCTGGTGGGTAATGTAAAATGTCCGTGAAGGTACATAAAAAATGGGAAACTTAAATGGTCCTTGGATAATTGGTTGGGTAGGAGATACAAGTGGTTGTGATGAATATGATACGATTGATTTAGAATCTAAAATAGAAATTATATTCCAAGCATCCCAATCTGGATCAGCATTTACGGTACAAAGAACAAATTCAGCAGACAGCCCGTTTGCCACAATTAAAAAAATTCATTGTGGGGGTGCGGTTGTTATGCAGCTGAAAGAGAATACAAACTTAAATCATATAACTCAATCGGGATCGTCACCAACTGCGAGGTTAATACCAAACTTTCCTCTTGAAATAAATATAACTGAATTGCAATCAAGTTACGTAGATGGAAACGGGTTGTATATAATAACGACACAATTCAAGAATAATTTTCCTACATATAAAAATGAAAATGGTTGGATGTTAGAAAAATCAGATTCAGGATGGATGATCATTCATGAAATAAGCAACTTAAATTTTCTTATATCTTTTAGAAATTCTTCAAACTCAGTTGT
>ERZ802830.162-NODE-162-length-64490-cov-12.893_pt1 | contig 64490 bp, 53 predicted proteins | sample MGYA00345654_ERZ802830 | MGnify/ENA primary metagenome ERZ802830 (study PRJEB30503, sample SAMEA104212375) | marine metagenome | biome: Westerlies Biome; feature: [SRF] surface water layer (ENVO:00010504) within the epipelagic zone...; material: water...
TTTTTTACCACGAATTGACACTCGATGTCCGCAGGCCCAGGGCATTGGAAATGAGTCCCCTCTAAGGAATTCCTTTCATTGTGAGAAATAGGCTGTTTTTCTGACGGATGTGATGTGAAGGAAATAGCTCAGCCTATCCATGTGCCTGTTCCATCTGCAACTTTAGTCAATCTATTTTCGATAGAAACTGTCAGCGTCACCGGTCTCTGTTGTACAACAATACCGTCGTTCGATGTCACTGAAACACGGGCAACTCGCTTGTGCCCAAAAGAAGTGTGTGGCCTCATGCAAGAGAGGAATGTAAGGAGGCAGATGTTTACGACTTTGATTTTCTGTTACGAAATGCCGTGTCATTAGCCCATGCTTTGATTAGAAGGTCCATGAATTATGAATCATTACGGGTTGCTTTTCATTTCTTTATCCATCCCCTGTTTTTGTTTTGCAGAACCCTCTCGTCTTGAGCAGCCACCCAATGTCATTATTTTTCTAGCTGATGACATGGGGCTTGGAGATACAAGTGCGTATCAGGATTGGACGAAGAATCCAGATTCGTTGCAGCTTTCGACACCGGCGATGGAACGTCTCGCAAAACAAGGTGTTCGCTTTACGGATGCACACTCACCATCAAGTCGATGTTCTCCGACACGCTATGCCTTGCTCACTGGACGCTATTGTTGGAGGACCCGTCTAAAGCACTGGGTCTTATTTGGGGTACATTGTCCACCGCTCATTGAGCGAGAACGGGTTACATTCCCTGAGTTTTTGCAGGCTGCGGGCTATCAAACAGCAATGTTTGGAAAGTGGCACCTTGGTCTAACTTACCGCAACAAAGAGGGGAATGCAGCAACGGGATGGGATGATGCTGATCTCACCAAGCCGCTTGCTGACGGTCCTCTCGATCATGGGTTTGATAAGTTTTTTGGGGTGTCTCGAAGTCATGGAACCTCTGGTCCAGATGGGCAGAAGAAGAACAGCCCGACACAACGAATTGGCCCGGGCTGGATCGACGGGCGATCGATTATTGGCGCGACGGGTGACGGGAAAAAGCTGGATGGTTCCTATCAGCTTGATAAGGTCGGACAAAAGCTGGATGAAAAAGCACTCAAATTTTTAGAGCAGGCCGCATCAGAAAAACAGCCGTTCCTTCTCTATTTTGCTTCTCCCTCGAATCACAGCCCGTATACGCCATCTGAGGCATTGGGAGAAGATCCTGTTGCGGGTGCCAGCACATTCAAAAGTGGCACATTAACAAACAGTCAGAGGCTTGATTTTGTATATCAAAATGATGTTCATGTTGCACGGCTGCTTGACTTCCTGGATAGGACTCCCGATCCGCGTCGACCGGGCCACATGCTTCGCGACAATACATTGTTTCTCTTTTCGAGTGACAACGGTGCTGAGCGATCATCAAAAGTCTGTACCGGGCCGCTTCGGAGTCATAAGGGATCAGTTTATGAAGGAGGGCATCGAGTGCCGTTTCTTGCTTGCTGGCCATATGGAGGCGTAGGAGATGGACGGGTGGAAACTCCAGGGCGTGAGTGTGCAAGGTTGTGTGCCCTTAACGATATGTTTGCGACGGTGGCAGAAGCTATTGGGAAGCCACTTCCACCACTTCATGGTCATTCGTACGGAGCAGAAGACAGTATCAGTCAACTCGCGGCGATGAAGGGATCTCTGACTGCACCGCGTGTGGCAATTTTTCCGAATGATCACAAGGAGGCTTCGAAAAAAACGTCAGACAAGAGGGCTTGGGTTGCGGTACGGTCCAATGCAACACCGCTTATTGGGGAGTGGAAGCTTTTTCTTGATCATCGTTACGCATGGCAACAGGAACTTTTCCCTCAAGAACTGTATAACCTCACAAATGATTTAATGGAGAGTGAAAATCTTCTCGATAAACCGGAATATAGTCGTGTTGTTGGATTTCTTCTCGAACAGGCACGAACTGCTGCGGGGGATGAAGGCTATACAAGGCAACCAGCAGAGTAATAAAGGACTTCCATGTGTTCTGTGAAGTTTTTTGAAGGTAATTTTTAGCAATCAAAACCCAATGGGTCGAGTGATGAAAATATTGAAACAAAGAGAATCTGTTATTAGTTCTCTCGTGGCAGTCTGTTTTGTCTTCTGTTCAGTTTGTGATGCACGTGAGAATAGTGAGAGGCGTCCCCATATTGTGCTTGTGATGGCAGATGACCAGGGGTGGGGGCAGACAGGTTATTACGGACACCCATTTCTCAAGACACCACATCTTGATGATATGGCCGCGCATGGTCTTCGGCTTGATCGTTTTTATGCAGGCGGTCCGGTATGTTCACCTACTCGGGCAACGGTGCTTACCGGGCGAACACATGAACGCACTGGAGTGATGTCGCACGGATATCCTTTACGTTTACAGGAAAAAACTATTGCTCAGGCACTTGCTGAAGTCGGTTATGTAACGAGTCATTTTGGTAAGTGGCATTTGAATGGAATTCGAGGAGCTGGCATTCCTATTTTGCCAAACGATGAACGTCGCCCAGATGCCTTCGGGTTTGGGCACTGGCTCTCGGTTACAAATTTTTTCGATATGCACCCACTTATGGGGCGACGTGGAAAACCAGCAGGTGACTTTGAAAAGAAGACAGGTGACTCATCCGAAGTAGTCGTAAAGGAAGCACTCCGTTTTCTGAAAGAACAACTCAATACGAATTCTGACGCACGAACATTTACAGTTATCTGGTTTGGAACGCCGCACTCCCCCTGGGCGTCTTTGGAATCAGATAGGGAACACTTTTCCAAACTGTCGTTTCAGGCACAGCGACACTATGGTGAACTTGTAGCAATGGACAGAAGTATTGGCGCGCTTCGTAGTGGTCTTCGAGAGCTTGGTGTCGCAGACAATACACTGCTCTGGTTTTCATCAGATAATGGAGGATTGCCGAATAAAGAGTTTCAGCCGACGGTCGGTCAATTGAATGAAGCAATTGATGGCATGGTACCATTGCGTGGTTCAAAGGGGACGCTCTACGAGGGGGGGCTGCGAGTTCCGTCGATTGTTGAATGGCCGTCACGAATTGAGCCAAAAGTCTCACAGTTTCATGCCGGTGCAGTTGATATGTTTCCAACGATTCTCGACGTTGTTGGGCTTCCAGAAGAAACCATGCTGCCGGTACATGACGGTATCAGTTTGTGCCAACTCTTTGATGGTGAGTCACGGGAGCGCAATAAGCCGATGGGTTTCCGCTGGAACGGTGGTGGTGCCTGGATTAATGGGCAATATAAGTTGGTCGTGTTAAACACATCCAAAACTACGAAGCAGGGCAAAAGAGTGAAAGAGTCTCAGGAGTTGTTTGACCTTGTAGCCGATCCGACAGAGTCAAAAAGTATTGCTCAGGAAAAGCCAGTCATCTTCCAAAAGTTGATGCGTGAGTATGCGCAGTTCTCTGAATCGATCGATGAAAGTATGCGTGGTCGTGATTACCCTTCGGGAAGTCTTAAAGAGCCTGACCCAGAACCCAAACGTTGGACATCTGATGAAACGATTTACACCCCTTTCCGTAAGGTATTCGAAGAAGAGCAAAAGCTTTTAAACAAACTCACCAAGCCGGCCAAAGCCGATTGATGTGTCCATATTAAATTGGCTTATGGCATCACATTTCTGAATAAGCTTTTGGTACAAGAACGTACTTATGAATTTTACTGACTGTTCCTTTGTACTTTGTTACTTTACTAAGAACTTTCCAAGCGGGATGTTCTCGGAACGATTTCCAGGCCTGAAGCCGTGATTCTTCGCTGGGGTACATTGTTAGATATGTAAGGTTTGGCGTGTACGGACCAACCACAGCTTGTCCGATAAAAATAGGGGTGATTCCACAGTCAAGAAAAATTGGCACCTCACCGTTATTAAACATATCTACTTTGAGGTGCCCCAGTTTTTCGTGCGCACTTTCATATGTTCGTAGTTCATACACACGATTCTTGTTGAGAGTGACTGCTGTTGGAACTTTTACCTTAGGCCAACACTCCATTGCAGCCAAAAGCTCACTTGATATCCGTTGATAACTTTTGTCCCGATTGCCACGCGCAAAAAAGGCTGCTGCGTCACCTTGGTACTGCTGATCAGATTGAATAACTTCACGGTTTTGCGCCATTGCCAAGGGGTCGTTATGAGGAATGATCACAAATATTGTTTTGTCCCCGGTCTCATCATTCGGAGCATTTGTGAAAGCACCAACTGGTCCAATGCCGTGACGCTTGAGGGCAGGGATCAGAGCATGTGACAGGTACTCGTCAACTGACTCTTCATCGCCATTATCACCCAGAATATAGCCACGGACTTCATAAAGTTCCGCTTTAATATTCGAAGGTGGGGTCAAAAAGCAGATGCAACACACAGCACACAACATTGTGATCCGAAGAAAAGTATTTTTCATAATCAGGCTCTCTGAAGTGATTGACGGAAAAGGTTGATTCATTATGACGACAGCACTATTTTTCACAAAGATGTCTGACTGATTGTGATTTTGGATTCAGCCATACATTGAGAGGACTTGCCTGTACGCAAGAAACGTAGTGAATTCTGTTTTTTATAAGTGATCCGGAACTGTTGAATGCTTCGATTCAACGATATTTTTATATTCTGATAAGAGTGACTGCGCTATGGGCTGATAGCTCGGTTGTTCAAGAAGGTTTGTGTCTTCGTGCGGGTCGGCGCTCAGGTTAAAGAGTTTTGTAGGTGTGAATTGAGTGCGTTTTTGGTCACTTTGCATGATCAGTTTGTAGGGCATTTTTCGAACCATGACCTCGCACTGCGAACCGGCTTGTTGAAGAAAGATATTTCTTTTTCGGAATGTTCCGTCTCCTGTAAGCAGCGGGAGTAGGTTATTTGAGTCCATTGCCTGATCGTTTGGGATGCGGGTGCCGACCAGAGCTGCAAGTGTTGCAAGAATGTCCTGATTACTTGCAAGTTCTTCTGTAATACCGGGAGTAATTCGGCCAGGCCATACTGCGAAGAATGGAACACGATGGCCTCCTTCAAGTGGAGAGTTCTTGTTGCCTTTCCATCCACCGTTTGATTGGTGCCCCTCCTTTTCCGCTACTTGATCAGCGAGACCACCGTTATCAGAGGTGACAATCAGTAGCGTATTCTCGTACTGATCCGTGGCTTTAAGAGCATTGACAATTCGTTTCACTTGCATGTCAAGGTCGAGAAGCATGTCGAGATGGTTGGTTGGTGTTTGCCCTTTTATTTTTTTCCCATCAAAAACATCGGGAGGACAATGTGGCAGGTGAACCATTGGTGAACAGTAATAGAGAAAAAAGGGTTTGTTGCCCGTCGCGGCATGCGTTATGAAGTCGACCGCTTTCTCTGAAAGGAGCTGGCCTATTTCACGGGAGTCCCATTGTGAATCACCTAATCCAGGTCCCTTATCACTCATGTCTTTGGGATGAACTGCAGTATCCTCGTTGAGAAAAATAATCTGCGAGTTGTCGGCTATTGGGCTCCAGGCCTGATTTTCATAAAGCAAATAAATTGGACCCTGAATTCCACATGGTGAGGTGAAGTCATACTCGAATCCACAATCTCTCGGGCCGCCTGAGACGAACCGCGTCATATCAACTTTGTCGGTAAGGTCGCCGTTTTTTGGTCCGCGATAAAAGGCTGTACTTCTAGGGATACAAAAGTCACCACCTAAGTGCCATTTGCCAATAAATCCCGTTTGGTAACCAGCATCACGAACAACAGTTCCGAGCGTGGCATGGTTGGGCTTAAATGCGGTCTCGCCAAAAGTGCTCCACACGCCCCACGGTGCGTAGGAGTGGTAGTTATTGTTCCCGCTCATGACGGCGTAGCGAGTGGGAGCGCAGAGGGCTGTCGCCGAATGGCCGTCGATAAACCAAAGTGAATGAGATGCAAGGTCATCGAGTGTAGGAGTTTCAACGACCGGTACTTCGTGCTGAATTGATCGAACATGAAAACTTATGTCACCAAGCCCGAGGTCATCTGCCATGATGACGACAATGTTTGGGTGACTGCCTAGTACAACAAGTGAATGGGTGAGAAAGATATTAACTGTTACAATCAGAAGTGAGCTTTTCAAATAATGAGGCATCTTCATTACGACACTACCTTTTCTTCTCTAATGATCACATCTCTGAGATACTAGGGAGATGGCCAGTCGCTTAGATTCAAACGCCTGCCCTCACCTCGAGGTTCACAATCAAACAAAAACTGGATAAATCATATTTTGTCCGGTACAATAGAGGTTAAGAAGTGCTCTGTCCAACACCAACGTATAATTCTGATTACAAAACGAGGAGGCCCTCAATGATTCGCCGTTTGCAGTTCATCACACTTGGTTTATGCGTCATGTTAATAACAGTTCCCGCCGTTGCTCAGTCCTGGAAAAATGCGGGTTCGAAAGCCGCTGGATATTATTCAGAATATCATGGCCATAGTTCGCATAGTCATCTTTATGGTGCACAAAACCATGCCTCGCACTACAGTAACTATCTCTCAACTGCCGAGACAGTAGATCCATCTGTTGCTCGTATGGCTCATGATTCGATTGGTAACCATTTGGCTAAGACGCAGCAGCATCTTGGCCAACTGAAGAACCAGGCTGCTGTGCACAAAAATGCTGAAGGCGTGAAGGCCATCTCGGAGGTAGAGGGACACGTGCAGGACGCAAGGTTGCATCAAGCAGATCTAAATAAGATTACGATTCAAAAGCCAATCGATCCAAAAGCTGCGAAGTCAACAGTTGAAAAAATGCAGTCGTCAATAGAAAAAGCAATTCAGGGTCATGGCAAATTGCTTGAAACCCTCGGAATTGAAAAGCCAACTGTGGAGACCAGCAAGAGTAAGTAGGGTCCTGTTCGGGCCAAGCTGCTTACAAGAGGATATGCACTCCTGGATTGTGAAGTGCAGGCTTTGCTTCGAGAGGACGTCACTTCTCAAGAATCAATGCCATGTCAAGAAGAACGGTGGCCTATGAACTTGCGAAAATTGTTTTTTGGCTGCCTGGTAATCGCCGCAGTGCCATCGGTAAATTTCGGTAAAGAAACGAAGTCAACAAAGCCAGTGACTGTGACTTCGAGTGACACCGAAATCATCGTTCAATGTCTTGGAATAAAAACAGACGTTACCGCGTCAGGTGCGGTTCGTGTTTATGTTAATTTCAGGATCATAAACGATTCAATGAAGGAAAAGTTTGGTATTTTGGATTTTAAGGCTCATTGCCCATTTCAAAATGAACTAACTAATCTCGAAGGGGGCTTTGTGATCACAAATCTAGGTCCAGAAGAAAATTCAGAATCTGAGAACTTGTGGTATTTTCCTCGAGGATGTTGGGAGAAGGTCCGGAAAGTAGAGCTATGTTGGAAAAAGCTTCCTCTAGATCATCCTCTTAATCCAAAAACCGACTAATTCATATTGAGAATGAAAATTTATGTATGAAGTTTAGTCGGGCAAGTGAGCAACACATGGCCCGACAGTGATCGAAGCAGTCTGGCTCCGAAGGCCAGCAGCTTATCCAAGTGCCTACGTCGGCGTTACCAACGAAACACATGTGTGGGTTCTTGCTCTTCGTAAACACGAGTCACCATCCAACTAATCCTCGAGAGTGGGAGCCAGCAGGACAGGCAGGGTGAGCAGCTCCCAAGCAAATTACGCGCTACGTTTGAGTGGTAATTTACGGCGACGATGTGGACGTCCAGTACGAGCGTGCCCCTCATCATATCGAAGCAGACGGGCAGGGCCGGATACAGGCTGGTTCGTTGTGTGGTTTCCTCCAGTTGTGGGACCTTGCATAAGTGCAGATAGTTCACGAAACCGAGGAATGTACATTCCAAACTGGAGTAGTGCTACCAACCTGCCAGCTAATACTGGAAGGGTCCCGAGTGGTGCTCGCACGAGTGCATGACGAAGAATCTCAACAACATGTAATACAAGACTTTGTGGCAGTGGTTCTGAGGCAATAGACCGCCAGAAGAGTCGTTCTCCATAGAGGCCTGCCTTGAATGCCGGTTGCGGACGGTGCCGCTCGGCCGCGGCAACAATTTTTGAGGTCGGCTCAAACACAACACGCCCACCTGTTGCCTGTAGTGAGACAGCCATATCAGCGTCGGCGTACTCATCACCACATGCAGGACAGAATCCAAAAGTTAAACGGTTAATCATCTGGCGGCTCCAAAAGCCTGCCTCGAGTGTTGGGCTGGATGGCGATGGATAATCGTCTCTATGAAAACCCTGTACACGTGAAGCATCACCCCATGGTCGTAACATGACACGTCTGCCACCACTGCCCACTTCTATGCCGGTTGCTACGATTCGATCGCTGTCATCAGAGGCGACCTCAAGCGGAACAACAGCAGCAACCTGCTCGTTGTTGAAATGCTCGACTGCTACGTCGGTCCAAAACGGGGTTGCCCGCCATCCTGCAGCCAGGACATGAACGATACGCCCAGTGCTTGCGGCAAGTCCGAGATTGATACACGCAACACGATTGGATCCAATAGGAGCCTGAATAAATCGAACCTCTTCACCAACGCTCCACGGGTCGTGGTAACCAAAGCCGAGAATGACGACAATTTCAGAATCCTCTGGCCGATTCTCAAGCACACTCACGAGTGTTTCCTCGAGAGTTGCCTCGTCCCCAGGTGCTGGGATGACGATCGATAGCCTCGGAGGTGTTGCCGTAGTGGTCGGCATGATGGCCGTACCCCGTAAGGATCAGAGGAACCGCGCTATGCGGCAACTCGCTGCGGTTGCAGGTCGTTGAAAAGATTAACCGTATGGAGCATCTCACCATCAGCGTTGTAGAACTGCACAACGCCACAGTCGATGAGCCACATTGCGAACATTTCAGTTACTCGATAGCAACGAGCAACACAGCGGCCTCGATCAATACGAATATTCTCTTGTAGATCAGCCGCGTCATCAGTTTCAGCGCCAAGGTCAACAAATAAGCGGGTAACCATGTCGCGCACGTCCGCGGCATTCAAATGTAAATGCATTGCTGCAACCTCCTGTTGCGAAATATTCCGGACGACCTCATGTCATTCGTGGAACTGGGAAACCGTAGCGTTCTCCCCTACCGTGGCGGAAGGCTAGTTTCTGACCAACCTCCTGCTTTCTCTGCTAGGAGGAAAATCGGCAAAGTTCCTCAGGCCAAATCATGCCTAAGGAGGAAGCCTGATTATTCACTCTGATCCCCCACCTCAACCCATCCTGCCATCGGTAATGAAGGGCTGGAAAATAGGGGTAATTTAAACAATTACGGAAAACATCTGCGGGCTACACAGATTCATTGGTCTGGCTTTAGAGTCGTTCGGTCCAAGAAGTCTGTTCATAACGAGATTCCACGAGTTGTCGCACCTGCTGATGGGGCCATGTTGTTTTGTTACCCCAGGCAGCGAAAGCAGTTCGTACCGCTTTGTCAATCTGTTCGCGACCCAACAACAGGTTCGTCAAAAACTCACTATGACTTCGTTGGCGCCGGTATTCTGGTTCTCGTGGAGGATGTCGAAGCAACTGTCCAACAAGTTCAAGCGGAAATGCATCGAGAATAGTTCCATGGTAAAGCACACTCTGGCGACGTACCCGAAGAGCATTTCCTGAAATTTTCTTCGCTCTGCCGGCTGCTCGGATGACTAAATCAGATGTACCTTCTCGTGCAACATTTCGCCCAGTTGCAGAAAGGGCTTCAGCCAGAGGATCAAGCATGGCGGCGTGTATCGCTTCAAGTGGCGGCACATCCCTATAAGGAGTTACGATTGACCACATGACACAACCCGGGCCAAGGATAACCGTTGCACCGCCACTTGGGCGGCGTAAAACGGGGATGTTGAGTTGTGTGCACGTGTCATAGTTCACTTCTTTGTGAAGTTCACTTGATGAACCGAGCACAACGGCAGGTGCAGCTGCTTGCCATGTGCGAACTACTGTGTTTTTGAGTTGACCCGACTCTGCTTCATCTAGAATGGCTTCATCGACGGCAAGCTGTTCCGCAGCTGTAAGCAGTGGCGGAAGTGTTGATTCGTCAAGCCACTGAGCGTCACATCCAGTTATTTTTGTCACAATACATCACCTTCTAGATGGAAAGTCTATCATGTTAGAAAGGTGGTATGGTCCGTGGCTCTGTTGGCCGTCACTATCTAAAGTACGATCTGGGTTCCTTAACTTTCCCTGAAATAATAATTCATGGCTACCTCTTCAAATCAACCAGTTAATCCGGATGACAGTCTTCCACCAGTTGAACCACCCAGTGCGGCGTTTCTTGTCCAGTTGTTTCTTGTCCCGGGAATCATCGTTGCAATTATTGTCTGTGTCTGGCTGGCCTTCCATTGGTTAGCTCACCTTGGGAATGATCCACAGGCGTACGTTCGTACGCTTCGTCGCGCCAATGAAGGTCGTTGGCAGGCAGCTCTGAACCTTGCAAATGATCTTCGCGGTCCAAATGGTTCTGGGCTGAAAGCTGATGTCAAACTGGCTTCCGAATTAGGCAGCATTCTGGATGATGAAGTCGGTAGTGGGCGAACTGGTGAGCAATCAGAAACGTTGCGACTCTATTTGTGTCGAGCCCTAGGCGAGTTTACTGTCCCCGAGGCAGCGCCAGCACTCGTTCGTCGTGTCAATGAAAATAACGATGATCCTACAACCCAAGCAGCAATCGAGGCTCTAGCGGTTTTGGCAACTAATCTTCAGAACGCCAGCAGATCGTTTGAGGATCAAGATGATGTTGTGGTAGCGGTGTTAGCCACAACGACTTCAACAAGTGCGCGAGTGAGGGACGCATGTGGATTTACACTTGGGGTGCTTGGGGGTGAAAAGAGTATTGAGGGCCTGTTGCGGTTGATGGGAGATTCATCAACCGATGTTCGGTCAAACGCTGCCCTTGGCTTGGCGAGGCTTGGGCAGACCGACGCGTACGAAACACTTTCAGAGATGCTTTCTTTGAAAGATATCAGCTTGGATGGAAAAGTCCCTAGTGACAAGATACAGTCAGAGCGGTACAAGCGGGCCCTCGTGGTGGTAAATGCCTTGCGCGGCGTTACTATGCTAGTTGATGCGACAAGCCAGGCCCCACCGACAGATATAGTCAAGTTGATTAAAGAGTTACAACAAGACCCGGTCGCAGAAATTCGAAGTAGCGCGAGTGCCGTTATTAAGAAAATCAACCGAATTGCAGGATAAGCATTTGGTACGACGATCAACGTGCCCTTGATGATTTAGTAATCAAGAAATTCATCAAGAGCCTCTCGAAGTGATCCCGTATCAGTTTCGATACCAGTCAGGTTTCGGAAATTGAGTGCCATAATGCATGCAGTTACCTCAAGGCCATCAATTTTGCAGGAGTTAGCATTTGTTGCTGCCTTGAGTGTCGCCGATGCTTTTGGATCAAGTGATGTGTCGACAACAACAATATCTTCTCTAAGTTCAGGGAGCTGAAAATCGGCTGGGATAGGTCGATTGTCTTCAGTAGCAATGACAATACCTACATTTTCATCCATTGATCCCAATTCGTCTTCAGCAGCCGATGCATTGCCTCCTTCAACCGCGTTTATCGCTTCCGCCAAAACTGATGCTTGATGATCCCAAGGGTCCACAATGGTGATCCCGGGGGCGCCGGCAAGTGTTAATTCAAGCGCAAGTGAACGAGCGAGAAGATTTGTTCCGAGAATGAGCGAATGTGTTTTTAGAGGATCTGCATGGAGGCAAATTGAATCAAGTGCACCCCGTCCAAGTGTGAGGTGACCAACGAGTTGCCCATCCTTGCTTCTTTCCAATAAGTTACAGCCTCCTGCAAACTGGGCAGCCGGGCTCACAGATGTGGTCAAGCCAACAGCGGGTTCTGTTAAAGGCCCAGCAAGCATGCATCCAGCAAAGCCTAAGGCAGAAACGCCGGCCAGTGCTTCAGCGAGCCGATCTGGGGCTACCTCAAGTGTTAGAAATCTCCAATCAAGCGAATCGTGGGCAACAACTCTCTCGAAAAGAAACTGCGCAGGATTACCCGCAGCCGGGTGACCGAGAACAGCGATGACTTCCTGCAGGGCCGGATTTATCATGGCATTCAGTACCGAAACTTTCTTTCGCTGAATGATTGGCGAACCGAGTGCGACCGAAACCTCCGGCCGTTCACCCAAAATTGTATTCTTGTTATACAGGCTGCCCAATCACTGCTACAAATCGCGGATCATTACGAATCGGATCGAAGTCACTTTCGCAATTTGTGAGTGATCTGAAACGGTCGTCTGAAGAAATCGCTTTGGTGAGATATTCAATTGCAGCAGGAACATTTCCGGCGAGTGAGTGGTAGCAGGAAAGGTTGTACGCAAGAATTGGGTCATTGCCACAAACATCGATGCCTTGGGTGAGTACATTAATTGCCTCTGGGAGTTGCCCCAAACGCTTTAGGCACCATCCAAACCCCAGCCAGCTTGTTATGGACTGGGGATTGTCTGCAGCGGCGAGCTGAAAATAGGGAAGTGCATCGGAAAACCGGCAGAGTGCTCGAAGCGCCTCGGCTCGTAAAACGATGGCATTTCCATTCGATTTCTCTGTTACAGAAAGTCTGTCAAGCAGTTGGATAGCAGTGTGCAGAAGCTTTTGAGCTGGTTTTGAAACTCCTTCATCCGGTGTCATGTTGAATTCTGCGAGTTCAATGTAGCCAGACGCCTGCCGCAGCAGGGTAGAGTGCCGCACATTTTCCAACGAAATCATGTTTTTATGAGATATGGACATCTCAGAACCTCGAATCGAGCGAGTCACTAGCTCGTTCATTTTAGAAACCAAGGGAGTTTTACGGAGAGGAAGCCTCCTTTTTTTACGGCGTTGAGCATTGAAAAGTTCGTTTTGCAGGCAAAAACATGCCCGAATTCCGACCGTACGAACACCAAGCTGGTTTTTTGTACGGATTTCGCTCGAAAGCGACACTTATAGAAGGAGCACGAGTGAGTAGCCGGAAGGGGAATTCCTGCGGTGCAGTACTGAGCTGTAATGAAAGTCGAACTCGCTATTTCTTGGATTTGAGGCATCAAAAATGCGACTGACTGTCAGAACTCTGTTGGCGTGGCGAGACCGCGTGCTGTCTGAAGAAGACCAACGCGACCTGGATGAAAAAGTTTTATCTCACGATGCTGCTCAAGAAATTGAGCAACGGATTGAGCGAGTGCTTGGAAATCTTGATCTGCCATCACCGCGAGTGGATGCTGCAGGCTTGTCCGCCAGCGCGAACAGTATGGCTGAATTTCTTGACAATGCATTATCCGAAGAATGCCTTGGTTCTTTTGAGTCAAATTGCATCGAGTCTGATGTTCAGTTATGTGAGGCCGCCGAGTGCCATCAGTTCCTTTCAGAAATGCTTGGGCAGCATGAGCTGATGGCAGAACTTACTGATGAAGAAAGTCGAAAACTGGTCGAGTTAACATCAAAAAAATCTTCTTCACAGGCTGGTCAGGTAGGCCATGCCACAGACATGGAAAATGCACGAGCTGTTCGAGCCGAGCTCGATACTCTTGCCCTTGATTCCCATGGTGAAGAATCAGCAGATGTCGTACCTATGCCTAAGAAAGATAAGCTTTTTGCTCCAATTGCCCTTGTTGTTGCGATAGCGATGCTCTTTCTCCTTATCAGTGCTTTTGGAGTCCAACTGTTTCGTACATTTGGAGACACCCAAGTTCAGCAACAGGCAGCCCAGCCACCAGCGCCGTCTGATCTCGCGTTTGAAAATAAGGATGGAGAACTCAAAACGGGTCAGAAAAAAAATCAAAGCACTCTTGAACCAGATTCTCCTGAAGAAAGATTGCCTGAAAAAGAGTCGGACAAATCATCACTAGGCACTGCTGTTGGAGTAAAGCCTCAAGGAACTGAGGTTGTGTCATCCCAGCAGCCACCTGTTCCGTCAGTTCCGGTTGAAGCGGACACTGCTTCGTCGGAGGCTGATGCACCAAATCAGTCGATGGTCAGCAACGCGATGGTGCCTCAGGGCACTGCTATGGCTATTGGTTCACCTTTGGCCACAGCGTCTACCGCACCGCCGCTGCCGTCAACAACCACCGCAAATGCAAACGCGGTACAAAAAAATGTGCCCATGCCAGTTCCAGACGAACCAATTCTTGGTTTTTTAGAGAGTGATGCGAATATCGGGTGGGGAGCTGTTCTTCATCGAAATCGAGCATCTGATCGAAGTGAGCTGGATGGTTGGTTGGCCTTGCCAACGGAATCCGCACTTGGACCGTATGAGGAGATTCAGGTGCCGCCAGGCCTCAGCCCTGTCCTTGATGTGGGTGGAGTTACAGTTCGTATGAAACCCCGGACACACGCCATTTTCAAACTCGATAGTCTTCAGAAGCCACGGATCGAACTTTTATCTGGAAGTATTGTGATTCGGTCTGCAGATGACACTGCCCAAATAGGTATCGCTGCCGGTGGTCTCAATGGGATTATTTTATCAGGTCTCATGGGTAGTGTTGCGATTGACGTTTCTAAAACGCCTGATGATGTTTTGGCAGCAAGGCAAACACGGCAGAGTCAGATTGCGAGAGTATGTGCCTTGGAGAAGCCAGTTGAGTGGAAGCAGACGCAGTCGGGAGGGCTTCCGGTGGCAAGACCACTTCGTGGAATTCCCGAGGTGTTCCAATTGGCGCCTAAAGAAATTCTTGAATGGTCGGAAACCAGTCCGCTGGAGGCAAGTCGTACGACGGACTCTTTTCCAATATGGGCGGTATCGTCGAGATCACTTTCGAGGCTGGATAAGTCAGCGAGTGAGTCGCTTGCTGAAGCAATAACACGACCCGAGCCGCTTCTGAAATCACTCATCGAGTTGTCGGATGATTCTCGAATTGAGAACCGTATGATTGCCTCGGAAACACTTGCGCTTCTTGGTTGGTACGACCAACTTGTAGAATTACTTTCTGCGCCACCACGTCCGGGTTCTGGTCCATCTGCCGAAATGTGGAAGCAACTCGAGGAAGAGTCGGTTCCTCCAGCTTTGGCAGATGCTACGCAGGCATTTGCATTAAAGAAGTCATTGCGGGATCATGTCAGCTCCGAGCAAGGAGAAATTCTTATAGGTCTTGCCACACGTTCACTCCTTTCAAGTGCAAAAGATACAAGAACACCAGAACTCATTGGGTTGCTCGAGGACGAAAATATCATCTTCCGCAGGTATGCAATTCAGTGGTTGCGCGAACTCTATGAAGAGTCACCAACGGATATGGCACGATATCGTGCGGACTGGAGTGAAAAACAATTGATGGAGGGTGCTGGCTGGTGGCGAAAGAGGTACGACCAAGGGCTTCTCAGCCCGCGAACTCCATGATGCCTCAAGGGCTGACGTTGGCTGGATTCCTCTTTTCAACCGGAGAAACAGCATGCGTTTGTTCCTCTTCCACGGCTTGTTTATGATCAATCATGGATTACGAGAAGATTTTCGGTGAAATCAGAATGTGTCTGACTCGACATGTCCGGTTTTGATCGGATGATAAGCGGGAAACCCCAGCTTGTCGAAGTGTTTGCTTGCCTGCATCGACCTTGGTCGACGGATAGGCCGTATAGTTAGATTGGTCATCATTCCCCTGTGTGCTGCATGCGTGGTCCACAATGGTATGGGTACTGGTCAGAAAGGATTGATTCGTGCAGATAAACGTTTCCGCTCGACACGGGCATCTTAGCGCTGCTTCGCAGTCAAAAATTTCTGCAAAAGTATCACGCCTCAAAAGATATTTTGATCGTATTACCTCATTGGATGTGACTGTTGATCTCGCTAATACATCTCTTCCGGCAGTTGAAATTATTGCGTCAGCTGAGCATTTTCATGATCTTGTAAGTCATGAAACCTCGCCTAATCTCTGGCGGAGTGTTGATGGTGCAGTGCAAAAGCTCGAGCAGCAATTGCGGAAGCACAAAGAAAAAGTACGAGATCATAAAAACCTCGAGACAGTCCGAAGAAGTTAATCTCATCGGAGTAGATACAAAACAACTATGAAATTTTCAGATTTTGTTTCAGTCGATGCCATTCGTCCAAGTGTGGCCGCAAACTCAAAAGAGGGCGTTATTCGTGAGATGACGCAGTCGCTTGTTGATGCTGAGAAGATTGCAGTAGGCGAAATGGACAGCATTGTGAAGGCGATCATGAAACGAGAAGATCTTGGAAGTACAGGCATAGGGCGCGGAGTCGCGGTGCCACATACAAAACATCCAAGTGTTAGCCGGCTTGTTGGTACGGTTGCAATAAGTGAACAAGGTGTTGATTTTGAAAGTTTAGACGGAGAGCCAGTGCAACTGTTTTTCCTCCTTGTTTCGCCCCCAGATCGACCTGGAGATCACTTGCGAGCCTTGGAAAATATATCGAGACAGTTACGAGACGATGCTTTCTGTAAAACATTGAAAGAGGCTGGTGGGCCTCAAGAGGTCTGGCGGCTCCTTGAGGACGCTGATGCTCAAAGCATTGCCTCGTAGTTTTTGGAGAGTTAGGTGATTAAGCCAACAGGTGGCTACAAGACAGATGACCATAGATCAAACTGAAAATTCGATGCATGAGACTCATTCACGAGAAGTTGTCGTGGAAAATGAGCAGGGGCTCCATGCACGGCCAGCGGATTTGGTTGCGAGAGAAGCGCAGCGATGGGAGTCACGTATTGAGTTTGTAGGAAAAGCTCAGCGGGTCGATGGGAAAAGTATCCTTGATCTGTTGACTCTTGCTGCTGAAGCAGGCACGCACCTAGTTGTTGAAGCAACTGGTCCAGATGCTTCTGAGGCGCTTGACGCCATAGGGAGCCTCTTCGAGCATAAATTTGATCTGAATGAAGAAAATACAAGAATACACACGAATAAATCAAAACAGGAAAAGCAGATTTCCAGCGATTCGGCTGGGATAAATACGGCAACCTGCGAGGGTGACGCCGAGAGGAATACAAACAGTTGACAAGATGTCGGTTTACGCAGACTTCTTGTTTTAAATGGTGTTTATCTACCTGCCGGTGGATACATGCTGACAAAAACAAACAACAAAAAGGAGACGCGCGACGCGAGGCGCCCGGGACGTAGGATGTTGATCGTTGGCTGAAGCGAAAGTTGTCGCTAGCCGATCTCCCTGCAAAACGGATGTCGCCTTGATCGCCGGCGCCCATGCTAAAACTACAAGGTATTGCAGTCTCGTCGGGGGTGACAATCGGCGAAGCACTTGTTCTCGACAGCGAAGGCTTTCGGATTCCGAGGCGTTTCGTGGCTCGAAGTGCTGTCGATACAGAACTTCAACGGCTGTCAAATGCAATCGCTGAATCAACAGCTGAAATCAAGAAGAATCGTGATGCGGTTCGAGAGGAACTTGGCGAGCAGTATGCCGCCATTTTTGACGCCCATCTGGCGATGCTTCATGATCAACGGCTACAGGAAGAGTTGACAAGTGCGGTCCGTGAACGCAACTGGTGGCCAGAATATGCGGTGAGCCGGACGCTCCGACGATACGCCAAAGTTTTTCAGAAACTTGACAATCATATTGCACAGCGGGCTCACGATATCTATGACATTGAAAAGAGCCTGCTTCGCAACCTTTTAGGTCAGCGTAGGGAGACGCTCGCATCAATTTCTGAGCCGGTCGTGATACTGGCTCATAATCTGACGCCAAGTGAAACAGCAAATCTAGATCGACGTTTTGTCAAAGGTTTCGCAACAGAACTCGGTGGTCCAGGGAGTCATACCGCGATCGTTGCAGAAGGACTTGAGATACCTGCTGTTGTTGGTATTGGTCCATTTTTGGCAGATGTTTCCGGTGGGGAGCCGGTCATTCTTGATGGTAATCAAGGCGTAGTCATTCTTCAGCCAGATGAAGAAACGATAGCTCGATACAGGCTTGAAGCTGAAGTTGCCGAAACGGTCGCCGCGTCCCTCGGACACTTACGAGACTTGCCGGCTGAGACAGTCGATGGTGTGAGAGTGCAAATCCGAGGAAATATTGAGTTTCCTGAGGAAGTTGAACAGTGCAAGCGACGTGGTAGCGATGGCATAGGACTTTATCGCACCGAATTTCTCTACCTTACGAGTCAGCATGAGCCAAGCGAAGAGGATCATTATCGTGCATATAGCAAGGTCATTGACGCAATTGACGGGAAGCCGATGGTGGTCCGGACGTTGGATCTAGGGTCCGACAAGATGCTCACTGAAAAAAGTCCGGAGGAGGAGCGAAATCCATGCCTGGGCTTACGAAGCATTCGCTTGTCCTTGCGGCAGTTGCCAATGTTTCGCACCCAGTTGCGGGCCATTCTACGAGCGAGTTCTCACGGTGACGTTCGAGTGATGTTTCCGTTGGTCTCGACAATCATTGAATTACGCCAGGCACGATTAGTCTTGGCAGATGTGATGGAGGATCTCGCTGAGCACGATATTGATTTCAATCCAAAGCTAAAAATTGGAATAATGGTTGAGACACCTGCCGCCGCAATGATGCTCGATGCATTCATTAAGGAAGTGGATTTTGTCTCTGTTGGAACAAACGATCTCATTCAGTACACGCTGGCTGTTGATCGTGGGAATAAGGATGTAGCAGATCTCTATAGCGCGTGTGATCCAGCAGTTATCAGATTGCTCAAGAGATCTCTTGATATTGCGGATGATGCCGGAGTGTCGGCAAGTGTCTGCGGTCAGATGAGTGGAAGCGTCATGTACACCCAGTTATTGCTTGGCCTTGGGCTTCGTGAACTGAGTGTGCCTGCTGCAGCCATACCAGAAATAAAACAGGCGGTTCGAAGCGTATCAATCGCCGATTGTCAGGCTGTCGCGAAACGGGTTCTTGAAATGAACAGTGCTCGTGACGTGAAGGCCTTTTTGCGTGATCAAAAACGACGTCTTCTAGCGGAGACTGTCGCGTGATGTATATGCCGCTCCAGAGTGGCAGATCAATAGAAAGAAAGAACGATTATGAAGCAGGAAATGCTGATTAATGTGACGCAGGCTGAAGAATGCCGCATTGCAATTATTGAGGAGGGTGTACTGGAGGAACTTTATGTTGAACGAACAAGCCAGGAAAACCTCGTTGGCAATATTTATAAGGGCCGGGTCGTTAACATAGAGCCATCCATTCAGGCTGCCTTTGTTGATTTCGGTGTTGGGCGGAATGGATTTCTGCATATCAGTGATATTGAGCCCCAATACTATCGTCAGGGTGGTCTTGATCCCGACAAGGCTTTTGAATTGACCGACCCGGCAAAAGCTCCTTCCGAAGGATCGAATAACGGGGGGAGGCCTTCAGATCGGCGTCGAAAACCACGTATAGGTGATCGTCCTCGTATTAAGCCACCTATACAGGATGTCTTGAAACGAGGTGACGAATTACTGGTACAGGTTATCAAGGAGGGCTTTGGCACGAAGGGGCCTACTCTATCAACCTACATTTCCATTCCTGGCCGTTACCTCGTCCTTATGCCGCCACTTGGTCGAGTTGGAGTCTCAAAAAAGATCGATAATGAAAAAGAACGGCGAGTGCTTCGAGGGATTATGAATGCGCTCAAGCCGCCCAAAGGAGTTGGCTTTGTCGTACGAACAGCTGGTACGGAGCGAACCAAGTCTGAGATGGCTCGTGATATGGCGTATTTACTTCGGCTTTGGAAGAGCATTGTGAAGCGGATGAGAAAATATTCCGCCCCAATCGATATCTATCAGGAAAGTGACATGATTATTCGGACGATCCGAGACATGTTCACTGAAGATGTGGGAAGAATTCTTATTGATGATCGTGCCGCATATGAACGAGCAAAAGAGTTCCTTGAGTTGGTCATGCCGAAGTATGCCAGCCGACTGCAGTTCTATGATGGTAAAGAACCGTTGTTTTATCGCTATCGACTCGAGGAAGAGATTAGTCGAATTCATCAGCACAAAGTTCCGCTTAAAGGTGGCGGATCGATTGTAATCGATACGACCGAAGCGCTCGTTGCAATTGACGTCAATTCAGGAAGTTTTCGCACAGAAAAATCAGCAGAAGAGAACGCCTATCAAATGAATCTGATAGCGGCAAAAGAGATTGCTCGCCAGTTACGATTACGAGACCTCGGTGGCGTCATTGTCAATGACTTTATTGATATGCGGCGGGAGAAATATCGTCGTGGAGTTGAGAGGGCCTTGCATGATGCAATGAAGCGAGACAGAGCTCGTACAAAAGTCTTGCGAACAAGTCCTTTCGGGCTAATAGAGATGACTCGTCAGAGAATCCGTCCGTCACTTCGAAAGAGTGTTTTTCGTGATTGCCCCACGTGCTTGGGCACTGGGATGGCAAAGACCCCGGAAAGTGTGGCGATTGAAGTTATGCGAATGCTCCAATTGTCGGTAACGCGTGAAGATATTGCGCGTTTGACAATCACCGTACATGATGAAGTGGCAACATGGATAAATAACCGGAAAAGACGAGAGATTGCCCAGTTCGAAGACGTTTCTCGTGTAGAACTTCATATTGTGGGTCAGGACACTGCGTCCCCAGAACACCTAGCGATTGAAGCATGGGAAGCGAGTGGGCGAACGGTGCGGTTTCCATAAACTTCAGCAAAAAGTAGTGAAGAAAGTGTCAAACTCCCGTGCTTTGTGCACGAGGCTGGATTTTCTCGCTCACGGATTACAATCAAAGTTTCCCGCTCTGGGTACTGGTTTACATGAATTGAGGTTTTCTGATGGCTGCCGAAACAACATCCACCGACACTCCAACGACCGACACCATGGCTAGTGGTGGTCATCACTACTGCATCGTGTCAGATGGGGGGCGGCAGTATCGTGTCTCTGAGGGGCAAGAAATAGAAGTCGATTTCCGGCCCATTGATGCTGGATCTGAACTTGTCTTCGACAAAGTGCTCGCAGTCAGTAAAGAAGGAAAGCTCCACATAGGTGCCCCGATTATTGACGGTGCCGTTGTTAAGGCAGAAGTTCTTGGACTGTCGCAGGGTGAAAAAATCTATGTTCAGAAATTCCGTCGTAGAAAAAACTATCGTCGAAGAACAGGCCATCGATCAGTGTCGACCAAAGTCCGAATCAGCGAGATACCCGCTGTTGAGTAATTGGTTCTGATCTAAAGATGTCCAGAGTCTATTCACGTCTCAAGTTCAATCTTGAGTGTAGTTCTGCGAATCTATTCAATGATTCCTGCAAGTGGACCCCCTCTTCGGCAAAGACTGTCAATTTTTTCAACAACAGCAGGGTCTTCCTCAACGGGTGGAGCATGGTGTGGCTTGAGCCGTGCATCAATGACAAGTGGCCCCGCGCAGCCCCAATGTTTTTGATGGATTTTTTCTCTAACACCATGAACATCGGTTGCTGGATTGGATCTTGTAAATGTGATCCACAGAAGGTTTTCCAGAGTTGCCGCAGTGAATGCGCTATCGTCTGCAATGACAATAAGAGGCCACTTTAGTATGTCATCTTGTTGATTGATCGCATGAGTAAATCGTTGTATGTCCTGAGTCCAATGAGCGTGCTTCGTTGAATGCCAAATTGTATCCTCGTTTGGCCCATCAAGAGACGGTCTCGGTTCGATAGGTGGTCCAGAGACGGCGAGTATGCCAGGGATGCATGCAAACGGTTTCGAGAAGCCCTCTGGAAGGTACATGCTTCCCGAGATTTCGTTCGGTAGCTCTCGGACTGATTGACCACGGGCGGCTACGACCAACTTAGAACCGTTGTTAAAGCCCTTGCCAGAGTAATCGAGCGTATCAATTGTTGTCTCGGTATGAAAATGACAGTCTCGTCTCCAATCCACTCGTTGCAACAGGTGGCTAAAAAATCCTTGTACGTCTTGAGCATTCAGGTTGGGGGCATCCGCCTGATTGACAATAAACAGATACTTCGCCAGAGAAAGTTGGCCCTGTCCGAGTATTGCTGAAGCCTGAGTGAGTAACTCAGCTGGTCGAGACGAATTTTTCCAAGGCAAATAACGTTCGCTGCCAACAGCCAGAAGAAGTGGATGAACACCGGCTGCGTCTACGGCATGAATGCTCGATATCCCTGGTAATACCGTTGGGATGATAGGACCAGTGATCTCATGAACGAGCCAACCAAACATCGTGTCTTCCTGAGGCGGTCGTCCCACCACCGTAACAGGCCAAATTGCATCTTCTCGTTGCCAGACATGGTCAACTCGCATGACGGGAAAATCATGCTGTCGAGAATAGTAACCGAGGTGGTCACCAAATGGACCTTCTGGCTTCGTTACATCAGGAGCAATTGTTCCCTCGATAACAAAATCAGCATCAGCGTAAATAGAAGGGCGTCCCTTGCGGCGAATCATTGGTATGCGATGGCCTGCCAAAGCACCAGCAAACGTAAGTTCAGAAAGGCCTTCGGGTAACGGCATCATTGCAGAAACTGCCATAGAAGGAGTTCCTCCAACGAAGATAGCCACTTTGAGTGGCTCTGTCCGTGCAATTGCTGCGGCATGATGCACACCAATTCCTCTGTGTATCTGGTAGTGCATGCCAACTTCGTTGTTTTCTTCGTAGCAATTGCCACGTAACTGAACTCGATACATGCCAAGATTCGAGGTCCTCATTGAGGGTGCATCTGGATGTTCCGAATAGACAGCCGGTAACGTAATGAATGGTCCACCATCACCAGGCCAACCTGTTACACCCGGAAGGCTCGTAAGAGGCACATCGCGATTGAGCACACCTCCTCCACGGACGTGCCGTGGAATCATGCTGAGTGCGTCAAGAGGGCTCCGCCAATATCGCAAGGGGTTCTGGACGGCAGCAGTTGGGTCAATCTTTAGTTCAACCAGCCGTCGCACTCGTTCAAGGGTATCGGAAAATAATCGTTCAACTCGCTTCTGTGTGCCGTAGAGATTAGTAAGTATTGGATGCTGGGTACCGAGAGCAGATGTGAAGAGAAGTGCTGGACCTCCGGCCCGAAAAAGTCGCCGTTGAATTTCAGCTATTTCAAGATGTGGGTCGATTGGATGATCAATCTCAATGACCTCTCCTTCTCCCCGAAGAGTTTCGACGCATTGACGAAGTGTCCTAAATCCCATGCAATCCTCCTTAGGTATGGTAGCGTCGAGTATATTTTCGGTTGTTAAAATCTGTGTAGATAATGATGGCCACCATTATCTACACAGATACATGGTAGTAAGGATAAGGTATTGAGCATGCCCGATTTATTTAGTGCTACGAGAAAGGAAAATGTTGAGCGGGTAGCACCTCTAGCGGCTCGAATGAGGCCCAGAAGGTTAGCCGATTACGTCGGCCAGTTGCAGATCATTGGCCCAGGGAAGCTCTTAAGGCGGTTGATTGAGGCCGACCGGCTTGGCTCAATCATTCTCTACGGTCCTCCCGGAGTCGGCAAAACAACCCTTGGTGAAATTATTGCCACCGAGACGAAGCGTCGATTTATCGAACTTTCTGCAACCGCTTCAGGGGTGAAAGATCTCCGTGATATCATTGAGAGTGCGCGGCGTCGATTGGAGGACGATGCTTGCCGAACCTGCCTGTTTATTGATGAGATTCATCGTTTTAATAAATCGCAGCAAGATGTTCTGCTGCCCGATGTCGAAAATGGCGTTATTGCATTAATTGGAGCGACAACACAAAACCCATTTTTTGCATTGACTCCGGCGTTGGTAAGTCGAAGTCGTATTTTTGAACTCGAAGCACTTCAGCCAGAAGACATAAAACGAATTATTCAACATGCGCTTGCTGATAAAGTACATGGGTTTGGATCACAAGAAATCAAACTTGATCCCAAGGCACTTGAGTTTCTTGTAGAAACCGCTGACGGTGATGCCCGTCGAGCCCTTGGTGGGCTTGAGGTTGGAGTACTTTCATCAACCGTTCGTCCATTGGTCTTTACGGAAGAACTGGCCCGTGAGAGTGTGCAGCGAAAAGCGGTTGTGTACGATTCAGGTGACACACACTACGACTGCGCAAGTGCACTTATTAAGAGCATACGTGGCAGTGATGTAGACGCTGGAATCTACTGGCTTGCACGAATGCTCGAAGGTGGCGAAGACGTACGTTTTTTGGCTCGACGGCTGGTTATTTTGGCCAGTGAAGATATTGGAAACGCTGACCCCCGTTCACTTCTTGTTGCAATAGCTGCCATGCAGGCGACCGAGTTTGTGGGTTTGCCGGAATGCCAACTCGCGCTGGCTCAGGCCGTCTCATATCTTTCACTTGCACCAAAAAGCGACGCATGCACACGTGCTATTGCAGATGCTCGTCATGATGTTTGTGAAAAATCCGTGGTACCCGTGCCGAGACATTTACAGGACAAGCACTATGCAGGAGCAAGAAGACTTGGTCACGGTGAGGGATATGCCTATGCCCATGATGCTCCTGACGCGATTGCGAAACAGGACTATCTTGGCGTGGAGCGACACTACTATCAGCCAACAAGTCGAGGCTTGGAACGAGACCTAAGTGAACGGCTGGCTGAAATCAGGCGGCGTTTGAAGGAGTCGCATCAGTCGCCTGCGACTCCGTCTGTGAGCGAAGTTCGTGGACAAGATCCTGCTGAAGAAATTTCTCGAGGGTAGCAAGGCTTCTTGCGACCACAGCACCGTCGATAACACGATGGTCAGCAATCATTGTTACAAGGCACCTGCCATCAGCTTCAACAGGACGGTACGAAATACTTGTTGTGCAGAGCGTTGGGTGAAAGTGGTTGCTCGCGCCGTAGCCTGCAAGCGTCGAAAGACTAAAGGTTCCAATGCGTGTGGAGCGTTTACGAGACGCTGACCGAAGGTTCCAACGAAGTACAGCTCTTCGAAGAAATCCTGGAAGCATTTCAAGTTCACGCTGCCGCTTAAAAAGCTCATTGCTTGGAGCACTGCAACACTCATCGATGAAGCGTTGTATATCAACAAGTGGTAGTGTTTCTGGTTGATGAAGGCGAGCCCAACAAAGTTGCTCGGTATCATTTTCAATTCGGTTAATTGCTAAGGTTGCAACAATTTGATTAGTTGTTGCAATGCGAGGCCAGAGCCCTGGCAGAAACCAGCTTCTTAGTTCGGGTGTTTGCTCGACGACTTTACCGTAGGCCTTCAGGAAAATAGCCGCCCAGCCTATTCGATGGTGGCTGGCTGTCCTCGCTTGAGTGAGTTCGGTAAGATTGCACCATCGATCAACGGGGAACAGCGGTATATTTTTTGCCAACATTGCAATGTCTGCAACGCAGCCACGGTGTCCATCACAGCGGACTGTAGTAATGGATGGCTGTTGCATGATATGAGGCAGCTCGGGCTGAGAGGGCAAAAAAGAGCGACTAGAAGTATCTTTATAGGGCTCATTGAAACGATTCAGTGCTTCCAGGGGAATGCCAGAATTTTCTTTGTTAGAAAAGGGTTTTCTGGCCCGCTGTTTTCATCGAAAAGTTTGGTAGAATTTTCTGAAGATATGGTGGTTGTAGCTCAGTTGGTTAGAGCGTCGGTTTGTGGTACCGAAGGTCGCGGGTTCGAATCCCGTCATCCACCCTTTCCTTAAATGGGGTTAACAATGGCGAAACCGATCTACCGGCCGTGGTTTGATGCGGCAACCGATTCTCCTTTATTGATGGAGTATGCCCGTAAGCTGGATTCTTTCAATGGAGTGCTCGCTGATCGAAAGGTAGAACTTGCTGAACTCGAGGCCCAAGAGAAGCGAGTAGTAGATCTTATGAAAGAGGTGGAACCTCTGCTGGAACCAGACGTTTACGAAAAGGTTACAGAATTACTCTGTGAGATTACTTCGTACGACATGATGTCGGCCTTTCATCTTGCTTCCAAAGCTCGCGCTGGACATGTTATTGACTCAAAAACTGAGAGTTAATCAGCAGTGTTGCTAGCTTTGCTTATCATTCGCTGACAGTGTAGTCTGCCAATCCCTAGTGGATGTCGATAAGATGTTCGATTCAATTTAGTCAGTCCTCTCTTTCTCCTTCAAGGCAATTCGCTGGGTAGTGACCATGGCAAAGAAAGTAATGAAACGCAGTAGTTCACGCAGTGCTGGTGCAACTATCGCTCTACCTCCTGTTGATCGGAAAACTCGCAAGCTGATTGTTGGCTTAGCGAATGAGGTTGAGAAGGCCGCTGAAAGGCGACGTGATCCGCATCTTGATATCCCAACCCGAAGTCTTTCGAACGTTCGGTTTAATAAGTCACGAAAAATAATTGAAATGGGTGGCCAGAAGAACCGACGGCACCTTTTTAATCTCAGCCAAGCAAAGAGCTATATGCAAACGCTTCTTGTAGCTACAGGTTGCAAATCACTTATCGACCAGCAGAAAACAACGAGTATTCGAGGGCTGTACTACCTACTCAAGCACACTATCGAGGGGACGCGTGAAGAAACCTTCGGTACGCAGGATGAATGCGATCCAATCATCGAAGATCTTGAAGTGACACTTGAGAGCCTCCGAGAGCAACTCCATGTTTATGCTAGTAATCGTGGTGGTATGGTCGGTCCTATTACCCTGATTGATTCGGGAGATGAGATTGACTGCTCCCGTATGGGGTCGGGTGGGTACAGTATCCCCTCAATTGTTGAGGAAGAGGTTATTCGCTTTAAGAAATGTACTGCCAAATTTATTCTTCATGTCGAGAAAGATACCGTGTGGCGGAGATTCAACGAAGATAAGTTCTGGAGGAAACACAATTGTCTTCTGACACATGGTGGTGGTCAGCCACCACGTGGTGTGCGTCGAATGCTCTATCGTCTCCATCATGAACTAAAACTTCCGGTCTATTGTTTGCTTGATAACGATCCTTGGGGCTATTACATCTACTCTGTCTTAAAACAGGGCTCGATCAATCTTGCATACGAATCAAAGCGAATGGCTATTCCGTCAGCACGATTTCTTGGTTTGCGGTCGATTGATTATGAGAAATGCAAGCTAGCCCCGAGTGTTCAAATAGCACTGAGTGACTCGGATATAAAAAGAGCGAAGCAAATCGCCGCATATCCTTGGTTTGCTGCCAAGAAAGCCTGGCAGAAGGAAATTCAAAAGATGCTCTCAAACGGCTTCAAGCTCGAGGTGGAGTCTTTAATTTCAAAAGACATCAGCTACGTGACAGAGGTTTACACACCAGAGCGACTTGCCGATCATGACTGGTTAGACTAAGCGTCAACTTCTGGCCCGTAGTTAAGCGGGTCTCCCAGTCTCTTGCTAGCATCGTACATCGTCAGCGCGACCAATAAGCCCAGTCCGATGAACTTGCCGTGGTTGGCTTACCGCATCGGATCCTTTCTCCATGCGTGCAATTTGACTCGGGACTGGTGGCCTGCCAAAAAATTCTGCTATTCTTCCAACAACAGTCGCTTGTTCGGTCGGTTCAAGTTCGGCGAAAATTGGAAGAGCGAGTGTTTCTTTTGTAGCCTGTTCGGTAACAGGAAGATCACCCAATTTCCAACCAAAGTTAGCGAAGCATTTCTGTAAATGAAGCGGAACAGGATAGTAAATTTCTGTTCCAACACCGGTCGCCATCAAGTGCTCCCGCAGGGCATCTCGCTTTCCACCGGCCACACGAATGACATACTGATTCCATACATGTCTTCCACGTGTGTCAATTTTTGGTGTCGTAATAACATCTTCTAATTCACAGTGGTTAAACATTTCTGTGTATCGAATTGCATTGTGTGCTCGATTCGTTGTCCATTCGTCAAGGAGTGGAAGCTTGATGCGGAGGACAGCGGCTTGGAGTGAGTCAAGTCGACTATTGATGCCTACAACATCATGGTAGTAGCGCGGTTCCATGCCGTGGACCCGAAGTTTTCGAAGTGACTCTGCTAGGTCATCACGTGTTGTTGTGAGAAAACCTCCGTCGCCAAAGCCACCAAGGTTTTTTGTGGGGTAAAAGCTGAAGCATCCCATGTCACCGAGTCCGCCACTGCATCGTCCATGCCAAGTGGATAGTATTGACTGAGCGGCGTCTTCAATAATCGGAAGTCCTGCCCCGTTTGCAATCGGTAGAAGCGTATCCATATCCACGGTTTGTCCGAAGAGATGAACCGGGATAATGGCACGTGTTCGAGAGGTGATTCGGCGAGCAACATCATCAGTGTCGATGAGAAACGTGCTTGGATCGATATCTGCAAATATGGGTACACCACCCAAGCGTGTGACGGCACTTGCTGTGGCGAAAAAAGTGTAGCTAGGCAAGATCACCTCATCACCCGGCTCGATGTGGAGCGCCATCAATGCGAGGAGAAGAGAATCGCTCCCCGATGCGCAGCCAATGACATGAGGTACATCGAGGATTGTAGATAACTCATTTTCTAAAGCCGTCACATCCGGCCCCAGAACGAAACGACCGGAGTCACAGACGTCGTCCATGACCTGCCGGAATTGCTCTCGAAGTGGACCATTTTGTCGGTCAATTGCCAGGAGAGGGACTTTTGGAAGAAAGTCAGTAGAGTTGGATAATTTGTCGGTTGAATCTGAACTAGAACCGGGTGTCATCGCTTCATTGTCTCCGCTAGGCAGGAGGACTCGTTTCGGCAGAAGATTTGTGTCTCTTACCTGTATAAATCGTCATGTTTGATCCGGGCTCGCCACTTCGAAATTTTATTTTTGGCCCCGCAGGCCCCGGGTGTACCGGCGGGTATTAGAAAAGGGTGAATATTTAGCAAGTGGGTTGAGTGTCAAGATCAAGCTTGATGAGAGTGAGAAAGGGAGGCTTGGGAGGACTCGGTGGTTTGACAACTGTACCCCTTGCACTCTACATTCACCGGCAGAGATGTGCGGATTGTTCCGCACCAAACCCTCGTTTCTTTCTGAGCGAAGTCGCCCTCAGCTGAGTGGCGTCCTATTCTGGAAGAGCGGGAAAGCGAGTCCCTGTTAATTGTCATTCAGGTTGCGGTGAATTCTTTGGAAAGCAACATCGAATGCCAATTTGCTGTAGGACTACATTTCCTTCACTGTATGAAAACCGGCGGAGCGGATGAGTTCCACGACCGTCATTGACTTAAGACGAATCGCGAAGCAGCTGGGATTGCCCGAAGAGGGTGTTCTTGCCGCTGTGCAATTAATTGATGAGGGGAATACTGTTCCCTTTATTACGCGATATCGCCGGGACCAGACGAGTGGTCTTGATGAACTCCAACTGCGGAGCATTACAGGTGCAGTTGGTAAAGCGAGGCAACTGGCTGACCGAAAACAGACCATCCTTCGGACTATTGAAGGGCAGGGGAAATTAACACCTGAGTTGCGTGAGGAAATCGATGCAGCCCAGAACACTAAAGTTCTTGAAGATCTCTATCTCCCATTCAAACCAAAACGTCTCTCGCTGGCAGAGCAAGCGAAACAAAAAAGATTAGAGCCGCTTGCTCGGGAAATAATCGCAGCAGATTCTCAGGCAGCAGATCTAGAGAAGCGAGCAGCAGATTTTGTCGATGACGATTCGGGTGTTGCCACTGCGGCTGATGCGCTCCTTGGCGTAGGTCATATTATTGCTGATCTTTTTAGCTCTCGAGCCGACGTCCGCCAGCGCTTACGCAAACTTCTGTTTCAGAAGGCCCGACTTCGTAGTCTGCGAATCGAAACTCCGGGTAAGGCCCTGACGAAAACAGCAAAGCATTTCAGAGACTATTTTGATTTCGATGAGCACCTGCAAAAAGTGCCACCACACCGTGTCTTGGCAATGAATAGAGGTGAAAGAGCAAAAGTTCTCCGAGTCCGTGTCGAGGGACCGACCGAAGAAATACAGACGATAGTAGATGAACTCGTTATTCCTACTGATCACCCGCATGCAGATTTTCTTAAAGGCTGTTGCCGTGATGCACTATCGCGACTAATTTTGCCCAGTCTTGAACGTGAAGTACGTCGCGAGATGACGGATGCCTCTGAAGAGCATGCGATTGCAGTGTTTGCTCGGAATTTGAGGAACCTGCTATTGCAGCCTCCGGTCGCAGGCCGAATCGTTCTTGCGATTGACCCTGGATTTAAAAGTGGCTGTAAAGCAGTCGTACTTGATTCCTGTGGCAATCCCTTAGCTCGTGACATCCTGCACGTCGTGGGTAAAGTTGAACAGAAAACTGCAGCAGCAGCCCGAATTGTTGAGCTTGTCCGTGAGCATGGCTGTAATGTCATTGCCGTTGGGAACGGGACGGCCGGGCGAGAAGTAGAATCTCTGCTTTCAGAACTCATCGTTGGTGACTTGCAAGAGCACAATGTCGCCTATGTGATTGTCAATGAGGCAGGAGCGAGTGTCTATTCAACAAGTCAGTATGCGCGTGAAGAGTTACCTGATTTTGAAGCTGCTTACCGTGGTGCAGTATCAATTGGCCGTCGATTACTTGATCCACTTTCGGAACTTGTAAAAATTGAGCCTGCAAATATTGGCGTTGGCCTTTATCAGCACGACGTCAAGGCTCGGCATCTTCATGCATCACTCGATGCGGTTGTTGAAGGTTGTGTTAATTATGTTGGAGTCGATGTCAATACTGCGAGTCCGGCACTTCTGCGGTATGTTGCCGGCTTGAATCAGGCTGTTGCGAAGGGAATCATTGATTGGCGAGCCGCGAAGGGTCCGTTTACCTCTCGAGAGCAGTTCCGTGAGGTGCCCGGTTTTGGTGATGCGGCGTTTGTGCAAGCAGTTGGCTTCTTAAAGATATCTGAAGGTACAAATCCACTTGATGCGACACGAATCCATCCAGAAAGCTATCAGGTAGCCGAGAGAGTACTAGAAAAAATCGGTGCCTCTTCAGCAGAACTAGTCGATCGTGAGAAACATCAGAAAATTTCAGACGCAGTCGGCGAAATAGACCTGACATCTATGGCTGATGAATTAAGTGTTGGCCGACTCTTACTTGCAGACATTGTTGAACAATTTTTGCGTCCAGGTCGAGACCCCCGTGAAGATCTGCCTGAGCCCTTGTTCAAACAAGGTGTGCTCAAGTTTGAAGATCTTGAGGTCGGCATGGAACTTCGAGGGTCGGTACTCAATGTTGTTGATTTCGGTGCTTTCGTTGATATCGGCTTACACGATAGTGGACTCGTGCATGTAAGCCAGCTTTCGAGTGGATTTATACGCGATCCGTACGCAGCTGTCGTCGTTGGTCAGTCTGTCAAGGTTTGGGTTCTTGAGCTCGATAAGACTCGCCGTCGTGTTGCTTTGACAATGATTAAGCCGGGTACGAAACCCGTGCATGGAGCGAGCAGAGGACGTTCACAGAATCCTAGAAATAAATTTGCTGCGAATAGCACTCAGAAAAAGTCTGCGGAGACAAAGGGATCACCAAGTGGTCGTGGTCAGCGGAAGCCAGGGAGCGGTCCAAGAAAGGGCACGAAACAAGACCGTGGAGGTCGCACGTATACTTCTCGCCCAGATCGTAAAAAAGCAAAAAAACCATTGACTGATGAAATGAAGACTGGGCAGGCGCCATTACGAACATTTGGAGATTTGAAACAGTTTTTTGATATTCAAACCGGTACGGATGATTCAGCAGGAAAAAAGCCTTCCAAAAAGAAGAAGCTAAATAAGGAAGTGCAAGAAGCGGATTCTGCAGAAGCTACAAATCATTCTGTAACACAAGGCTCATTGGATGAGCCTCACGTGCAACACGTTGCAGCTAAAGATAGTGAAGATACTCCCGCAGGTGCAGAATCTCCAGTGAAGCCAAATTTATTACAGGATTCAAAGAAGAATATATCTGTGGAATCAGAGAAAGGGCCTTCTTCTCAAGTCCCTGATGCAACAGCACCAACGCTCGAGCAACAGTCTGGTGAGGATTCTTCGAAAGATACGTCGCAGCAGTAACTGTGCAACTATCGTTCGCGGAACGTTATGCGGCCTTTTGTCAGATCGTAAGGAGAAAGTTCAACTTTGACTTTATCTCCAGGAACAATCCGAATGAAATTCTTTCGCATTTTTCCGGCCACGTGGGCGTTGACGATATGCCCACCTTCAATCTGCACCCGGAATCGGGTGTTTGCCAATGCTTGTGTCACAACGCCTTCAACCTCGAGTGCTTGTTCTTTTTCCGGCATGGGAATCCTATAGGAAACGAGTAATGGTTTGACCGACTCTATCCTGCCCGAGGAAAAACGTCCAGTCAGGTTGTAGGCTCAGTCGTCAACGGCGACTGGAGCCGCATCTGACGCTTTCCATCGCAGGTAGGCATCGAGAAAGCCATCGAGGTTGCCGTCCAGTACACTCTGGAAATTTCCTACGTAATGGCCTGTCCGCTGATCCTTCACGCGTTGATCCGGGTGGAGGAAATAATTTCGAATTTGTGAGCCAAATCCAGTCTTCGGCTGCAGTTTGTATTTAGCGAGTTGCTCAGCCTCACGTTTTTCTTCTTCAAGTCGAGCAAGTCGAGAGCGTAACATTTTAATGGCCGTCGCTCTATTCTTATGTTGACTGCGTTCACTTTGGCATTGAACCACAATCCCGCTCGGAAAGTGAGTTAAGCGAATAGCACTCGAAGTTTTGTTGACATGCTGTCCACCGGCACCGCTTGCCCGAAAAACATCCTCTCGAATATCTTCGTCTTTTATTTCTATATCGGTGTCGTCGTCACTTATTTCGGGGGATACATCAACGGCCGCAAAACTGGTCTGCCGTTTCCCTTCTGCGTTAAATGGGCTGATCCGTACCAGTCGGTGAATGCCCATCTCGCCGCGGAGATATCCATATGCCCATGGTCCTCGTATTGCAATGGTGGCATTTTGAATACCAGCGACGTCATCGTCTTGCCTGTCGAGTAGTTCTATACTGAGTTCTCTTTTATTAGCCCAGGCCGAATACATGCGCAACATCATCTCGGCCCAGTCGTTTGCATCCGTGCCTCCATCTCGAGCATGGATTGATACAAGCGCATCACAAGAATCATGTGGACCACTTAGCAGAGAAGTTAATTCCAGTTGATCGACAAGTTCTTCGACTCGAGTAACCTCAGTCGAGAGTTCACTTTCCAAAGAATCGTCTTCCTTGACCAGTTCCACAAGTGCTTCGAGGTCATTGGAGGCAGAGATTGATTCGTCGAGCGGCTTCAGGATGGAATTCAACTGTTTCAGTTTAGCGACAGTTGCTTGAGCGGCCTCACTGTCATTCCAGAAATCAGTTTGAGACATCTGAGCTTCAAGTGTGGCTGCTGATTCAGTTCGACCAGCGTAGTCAAAGAGAGTCTCGTAGCTGAAGGAGGCGGCCGCAGACTTCTTCTACACGATGAAAGAGTGATGTATCCATGAAGTTAATTGTAGAGTGAGTCATGACCTGAGAGAAAGAGCCCGTTTGTTTTATAAGCACCGTGTGGGCTTCTTTTTGTCTCTGGGGGTTAAAGACGTTCGATAATATTGCCCGGTGAACGGATAACTATCTTACGAATTTCCAGAGCCGCACACGCTGCTAGGACGCGGGAAGGCTCAATATTCATGTACTCAACAACCGCATCGAGAGTGTTTTTTTTGGTCTGATCTGAAGTGGCATCAATTGCGGCAAGCACATTCTGTTCAAATTCATCAAGTTGTAGCTCTGCTGGCTTGTGAATAGTACGCCCCCCTGAAGTCCGCACTTTTTTATACAGCGGTCCCAGTTCATCGAGAATTTCATCGATACATGTAACAAGTGTGACACCATCGCGAATAAGACTATGACACCCTGCTGACATCCTGCAATCAATGGGTCCAGGAAGAGCGAATACATCACGTCCCTGTTCTCCTGCCATTCGTGCGGTTATAAGTGCACCCGAACGTTGAGAAGCCTGAATTACAATGGTGCCAAGGGAGAGCCCCGATACGATCCTGTTTCTCCTGGGAAAAGCCGCTGCTTGTGGTGGCGTTGCGGGCGGAAGTTCGCTGACTGCAGCTCCATGACAAATGACATCCTCAACTAATTGATGATGTTCACGTGGGTAGATATTTCGTAATCCACTCCCCAGTACCGCCAGAGTCCTTCCGCCTGCACGAATCGCTCCACGATGTGCAGCAGCATCGATACCGCGAGCCAGGCCGCTGACAATTGTCAAACCAGCATGGGCAAGACCCTCAGCAAAAGCGTGTGCAATTCGCTGCCCAGCTTTGGTGGCATGGCGAGCACCGACAACTGCGACTGCAAGACTATCGCAGGGCTCGAGCGTTCCACGAACGAAGAGCATGTCAGGTGGATCAGGGATCTGAGAAAGAAGTTCAGGAAATACTGGGTCGGTATCCAAGACGATATCGATACCATGCTGCTGACAGTCATCAAGAATGCGAGATGCTTTGTCGTGAGTACTGCTCATTGAAATAGCAGATGCGAGACGGTGGCCAACTCCATGAATGCCTTCAAGTGTGGCTACACTCTCTTGTAAAACCCTGGATGCTGAGCCAAATTGACCGATCAGACGCCGCCGGAGGATCGGCCCAAGGCCAGGTATCGCAGCAAGCCTGAGTTGATCAAACAAATATTCCTTGCGAGTACGCGGGAAATATTCCTGACGCTGTAAATTCGACATAATGCAACCCGATGCCTGTATGGTGTAAATATGTACACCATACAGTTTTTTCGGGAAGACGCAAAGTTTGAATCAGACGAATATCTGAGGCACACTTCGTGCAAAGCTATTTGGCGGCTTTGAGTTCCGCTAAATGCTGCGCCGTGTCGACGAGGCGATCCCAATTTTCCTCCACATATTCCGGCGGTCCGCCCATCTGCGAAACGGCAACAGCCACTTCTTCGGTCGCAATCATCTCAATCGCGTCCCACGGACAGACTTTCAAGTCGTAAGGATTCGACTTTTTACCCGGAATATGGACACAAACTTCACAGCCAACGCATCGTTCAATGTCAATTTCACACCAACTTTGCAGGTTATGAAATTGGTCGTATTGCTGCACCTTAAAAATGCAGTCGACAGGACAGACTTCGAGACAGCTCTCGCAGCCAGTGCAGTTATCTGCATTGATTACTGCCAGTTCCTTCGGAAGTTTTTTTCTGGGACCTTGCTTTGCCATATGGTGAGCTATCGGAATTTGAGTTGGGAAATCTGAATAATCGTATTGTAGCCGTGAGAATTCCTCCGACCAAATCGAATTACTCGGGTGCGAAATCCGTGGGGTCTGAAACGTGGAAAATACTGGTTTTTGTCTGATTTTACAAAGTTATGTGTTTGAGAAAGACCAGAATTCCACATGTATTCACTTTCAGCCTGAAAAATAGACACAAGCAAACGTTATTCGTCATCCGCGTAGCGAATTGGGCTTCATTCCTGAGGAAGAGACTCACCAGAGAATAGCTCTTCTGCAGTCTGCCTCGCCCGAACAAGTCGCGATGTGCCGCCGTCGATGAGGACTTCAGCAGGAAAAGGTTTTGAGTTGTAGTTGCTCGCCATGACGAATCCGTAAGCACCGGCAACCTCAATAACGAGAAGGTCACCGACACGGGCAGGGGGGAGGTCGCGAGTCGATACAAAACCGCCCTCTTCCTGGGTAAAGATGTCACCGGATTCACAGAGTGGGCCACCTATTGCGACGGCTTCAAGTTCGTGCGGAGGTGTCGTAGATGTTGGGCAGAGACTCATTGGGTGATACGAGCCATACAGCACCGGTCGGGCAAGAGTATGGAAGCCTGCATCAACCAAAAGATACTTTTTTGAACCTTGTCGCTTCACCGCTCGTACTTCAGTGACCAGAATGCCGGCCTCAGCAGTTAGGTACCGCCCGGGCTCAATCTCGAGTCGAATTTGATGACCAAAGGAATCTTCGAGACGCTTTCTGGTGGCATCCCATAGCTTGAAGTATTCCGACAGGTCAGCTCGGCGTTCATCTTTCTGATAAGGGACCGGAAGTCCTCCGCCTGCACTTATTGTTGTAAGGGAACGACCAATGTCATGTGCTGTCTTCTCAAGAGATTCTGCAACCGTGGCGAGATGGTCTAAGTCAGCACCGCTGCCAATGTGCATGTGGAGACCAGTTACCGAGAGTCCAGCCCACTCCGCGCGTTGAAGAACATCAGGGACGGCTTCATGCCAGATGCCATGCTTGGAGCCTTCTCCTCCGGTATTGGTTTTCTGGCTATGACCATGTCCGAATCCAGGATTTATTCGAAGTGTCACGTTTGCACCTGGTACGCGTTCTGCCAATTGCTCAAGCATGTCCGCAGACCCGCAATTGACATGAATGCCATGTTGAACAACAGCTTCAAGGCTTTCATGATCAAAAATATCTGCCGTATAAACAATTGGATCTGCCGCCGGTAAATTGTCTTGGCCTTCTGAGGGGCTCTTCGTTGAATAGCCCGCAGCGATGGCCCGTGCGATTTCACCGTGGCTTACAGCATCAACAAGCACACCTTCGCGCCGCACAAGGTCAAGGATCGCAAGGTTTGAGCAGGCTTTTTGTGCAAAACGAACCGTATCCCAATCACGTAGGTCAGCACATCGCTGTCGGATTACGGAAGCATCGTACGCGTAGATGGGTGTTCCGTGTCTTTTTGCGAGTTCCTGAAGGTCGACGCCAGCAAATTGTCGTCGGATACCAGCAGATTCGCTTGTATTGGGGGTAGTATCACTCATGGCACAGATGGTTTTTGCTTTCCGGGAAGATGGCTTCCAACCTGTTCAATGTAATTCTATCACCTAGTTTTTCAGGGAAATAAAAGTGTAGCAGTCAAAATTCTTTCTCAAGGGCTATTCTGTGGGTTCCATGAGAGAAGACCCTGTCAAAACACTTGATTTTTCCACTTCATCCGAAACTTCTCGGCTACCGGTGGGGTTGTCGACGAACGAGAGTCGCCAGGCGAGGGATCTCAATCGTGCTCAGCCACAATCAGCTCGCATTCGATTGCAGCTATACCTCTTTTTAGGAACCTGCCTCACAACATTTGCGGCCGGAACGGTCGGTTGGCAGCCGGTGGTTCTTGGTCTTTATGGTGGCTTTACGAATGATTTTACAGAGCACTGGATCCGAGGCCTGATCTACATGGTCTCGGTGATGGCAATTTTGACGGCGCATGAAGCAGGGCACTTTGTTGCAGCATGGCGTCATCGAATTCCTGCAACGCTTCCATTTTTCTTACCGCTTCCAGTGATGCTAACTGGGACACTTGGCGCCGTAATTGGCATGGAAGGATCTCGGGCAGACAGAAAACAGTTATTTGATATCGCCTTAGCTGGACCTCTCGCTGGTCTTCTTGTTGCGATTCCTGTTTTTGTAGCGGGGCTGGTGCTTGCTCAACCGGCAGATAGCAGCCTGTTTTCAATGCCTTTACTTGCAACATGGCTTTTGAGACTTGTTCGGCCAGATTTACCAGTAGGCCAGGTGCTTATCCCAAATGCATTCTTGCTGGCTGGCTGGGTAGGTTTTCTTGTAACTGGACTGAATATGATTCCCCTCAGCCAACTCGATGGTGGGCATATTAGCCATGCTGTTTTTGGTCGGCGTTCGTGCTGGGTGGCCAGAAGTGTCCTCCTCGGAGCAATAACCGCTATTATTCTTGTAGGAGCTGATCATTGGGTTTTAATGGTTGTTTTAGTCACGTTTATGGGTGTCGATCACCCGCCCATTCGAAATGAATCGCAGCCGTTGGGCACCGCGAGAACAATTCTGGGCATTGCTTCATTTGTCATTCCGGTGATTACATTCATGCCGGAGCCGCTGCTGCTGCCCGGATTCATTTTCATTCGTTGACGCCCTGCCATTCCGCTCACACAATAGATTAAGATTGTTTTAGATGGAGTCAGACGCACTGGTTCCAAGGCTGCTACATAACCGAGAGGTGATCCGTGAACTTTGTTGAACTAGAAGACCCTGCAATTTGGTCATCAATCGCTGCGGAGCAAACTCGGCAAGCGGAAGGCCTCGAAATGATTGCAAGTGAAAACTTTACGAGCCCAGCAGTTATGCAGGCAGTGGGGAGCGTATTGACCAATAAGTATGCCGAAGGGTATCCCGGTCGACGATATTATGGCGGTTGTGAATATGTCGACACCGTCGAAGACCTCGCGCGTGACAGAGCAAAGCAGCTGTTTGGTGTTGAGCATGCGAATGTGCAGCCGCACTCCGGGAGCCAAGCGAACTCAGCGGTCTACCTTGCAGCTATCAAGCCGGGCGATACAGTACTTGCGTTTGACCTGTCGCACGGTGGTCATCTCACTCACGGAATGCGTCTGAATAGCTCAGGCATCTTGTACCGTTTTGTTCACTACGGTGTTCGGCAGGACGATCATCTTCTTGATTTTGATCAGATCGTTCGACTTGCTCGCGAGCATAAGCCAAAGTTGATTGTAGCTGGGGCAAGCGCATATCCGAGAGAGATTCCGCACGAACGTTTCGCAGAAATAGCCAATGAAGTTGGAGCGAAATTACTGGTTGATATGGCACACTACGCAGGCCTTGTTGCTGCAGGTGTACACAACAGTCCTGTGCCGTACGCAGACTTCGTGACGAGCACAACGCATAAGACATTGCGAGGTCCGCGTGGAGGGATTGCCATGTGCCGAGCAGAGCATGCAAAAGATCTTGACCGAGCTGTATTTCCAGGGACCCAAGGGGGGCCGTTAATGCATGTTGTTGCAGGTAAGGCAATTGCTTTTGCAGAGGCGCTGAAGCCGGAATTCAAAGACTATGCAGAGCAGGTCATTGCCAATGCTCGGGTGCTCGCTCAGTCGCTTGCGTCCGGCGGGGTGAAACTGGTGAGTGGTGGTACCGATAATCACCTTATGCTGGTTGATGTCACGCCACTAGGTCTTGGCGGGAAGTTAGCTGAAGAGGCATTGGATCGCTGCGGGATCACCTGCAATAAGAATATGATTCCATATGATGAGCGGAAACCTGTTGATCCATCAGGAATTCGATTGGGCACACCGGCTCTTACAACACGAGGAATGGGAGCTGACGAGATGGAGCAGGTAGCTGCTTGGATTCTTCAAGTTCTTAAAGCACCGGAAGACGCACAGGTGATCGAGTCGACTCGCCGAGAAGTGGCAGATTTAGCAGAACAGTACCCAGTCCCAGCGGCCAAGCTGGATCAGGTTGTTACAGGCTGAAATGCCAAGATGCTACGCTGCGTGAGCAATGAGTCCAGAAGAGCCGTGGCGTCATTGGTGTACGCTATGAAGTGTGCTGTTGCAATTGTGTCCGCATCACGTATCGATTTGGTCTGATCCGAACTTCGGAATCTTCTGGGATATTGAATTTTTAGTAGATCGCTGACGGAGTTTCGATGGAATGAAGGTTGAAGAGGTGTCTTCGCCAACGACCGGATATTGGTTTCCTGCTGAATGGGAGCCACATGCTGCAACATGGCTTGCCTGGCCTCACCGACGAGCCACTTTTCTTGGTGACTTTGATGAAGTGCCACTGGCTTTTGTAAAGCTTGTCAGGCTTCTTGCTCGGTATGAACCGGTGCGTGTAATTGGCAGTGAGAATGTACTTCGTCACGCCTCACCGTTGCTTGAGAGTGTTCGCCAGGTCGATTTGATTGAAATTCCAACGGATGACTCATGGCTACGAGATACAGGACCAGTTTTCCTGAAGTCGAAGGGTGTTCCCCAGGAACTGGTTGTCGCGAACTTTGGATTCAACGCCTGGGGCGGAAAATATCCTCCTTGGGATGCTGATGCTGCTGTCGCTAGAAAAATTGCATGCCATCTTGGCGTTGAAGTTGTAGAGATTGAAATGGTTCTTGAGGGTGGTGCGATTGAAACGGATGGCGAAGGAACACTTTTAGCGAATCATCGCTGCATCGACGATCCGCAAAGAAATCCGAAGTATAGTCGTGAGGAACTCACCGCAGTTCTTCGGTCTTCCTTGGGCGTTGATACGGTTCTTTGGGTCAATGGCGATCTCGTTGGTGATGATACAGATGGACATATTGATCAACTGGCTCGTTTTGTTTCGCCGGGGTGTGTTGTCGCGGCTCGCCAGCCTGATAGAAGCGATCCAAATCACGAATCACTTGAAGCAAATTTTGCATTATTGAAAAGCCTCAGGGATGCTCGTGGACGATTACTCGATGTTGTGCCGATCGATTTACCGCCGCGTATTTGTTTTGAAAATGTGCAGCTTCCGGCTAGTTACCTCAACTTTTTTATTGTGAATGGTGGCGTCATTGTTCCGACCTTTGAACACGAACTCGATGCAGTCGCGATAGCAACAATCCAGCAATTCTTTCCAGATCGAGACGTAGTTTCATTTTCGGCCCTCGAATTAATTCGTGGACGGGGAGCAGTTCACTGCGTGACGTGTCAGCAACCAACGTTGGAATGACTGGCTTACAGTCGATTGTCCATCTGAACGCAAAAAAAGCACTCAGCTGCCTTGTTTCTCAAGATTGCCAATCTTAACAGGCTATCCGGTCTTGCGGTGGACGGATACGGACGCGAGTATCTGCCAAAAGTTCTCTGGTTTGGAATATGGACTGCGAGATAAAGGCAGGAACGGTTACATCATGGAACAGGTTGCCAATTTTGTTCAGGGATGCGTGTCTCTGTTGGCTCGCTTTATGCTCGTAGCTATTTTTTTATTCAGCGCTTTTGACAGCAAAATTCGTCACTTTTCACAGACGGCTGAATATATGGGTAGCGAAGGAATTCCGAATCCTCGGCTTGCGCTGTTTGGTGCAATTGGTCTTATTCTTATCGGTGGTCTCTCACTTTTGGCAGGTGCATGGACGCGAATAGGAGCTGCTTTTCTCTTCGTCTTTCTTGCTGCAGCAACATTTTATTTCCATGATTTTTGGATGATTGCTGACCCAACGCAGAGGCAATTGCAAATAATTCAATTCATGAAAAATATGGCAATCGGTGGCGGACTCCTTGCATTAATTCATGCAGGAGGTGGCCCTTGGAGTGTCGATGGTTGGATTGAACAAAAGCTCGAAGAAGCCGAAATTTCTCCTACCCAGAAGACAAAGGGGTCGCAACGCTCGAAAGCTGCGTGAGCGATTCCTTTTTTTCATTTGCATGGCGTACATTAGGAAACTGATGAGTTGTCAATGTGACAGCAACACAGTCAGTCTCCTCCTTTTGCCGTGCGACTATGGTTTTCCCGCTGAGTGATGATAATTCTGATCGTCAAAGAGTTCCATGGGTGACATGGTCACTTATCGCAGCAAACGTTGTTGTCTTTGTACTTTTTCAACAGGGCGGAAAAAACGACGACGTCACGTTAGCCTTCTGTCAGGTCCCAGCCGAAATTGTGACCGGTAAAGATATCGTTACCGAACCCACCATGCAGGAGGTTGAGTATGAAGGACAGCACTATCAAGTGTCTGTGCCCGGTCTTCGTCCTACACCGATTCCTGTCTACCTCACATTACTAACAGGTATTTTCCTGCACGGCGGATGGATGCACCTCCTCGGTAATATGTGGTTTCTTTTTATCTTTGGTGATAATGTCGAAGATGACATGGGGCACGCTCGATATCTGATCTACTATCTGGCAGCCGGCGTCTTGGCATCACTTGCCTTTGTGTTTCTGAATGCTCGTGGCGATGAGGCACTTACCCCTTGTCTCGGTGCATCTGGTGCTATCTCTGGTGTCTTAGGCGGGTATCTGGTGCTCCATCCCAATCGTCGAGTAAGTGTGATCTTGTTTCGATTTATTATGGATGTCCCAGGTTATGTTGCTGTTGGAATCTATTTCCTCATGCAGGTTGTACTCGGTCTTTCAGACACAGGTGGTGGAGTAGCTTATTCAGCGCATGTTGCTGGTTTTATTGCAGGTTTAATTCTTGCCAAGCCACTCAGTGACAGAGACATTCGTCGACAGGCGGATCAGCTCGTAACTTTTAGGAGGCGTCATAAGGGCCGTTAAATCTTGTACGCTCACATGACGATTGCTATGCCGGCTATGCTTATTTGGCAGTTTTTGCTGTTAGCTGTGGCTGTTGCAGTTGCTGGCTCTTTGCTGGCCCACTCAGCAGATAAAATTGCCGAGGCAACGGGGCTTGGTCGACTTCTGGTTGGCAGCTTGCTGTTGGCTGCGGTTACCTCACTTCCTGAATTATCTGTTGATATTGCAGCAATACGTTCCGGGTACGTCGATCTTGCTGCAGGTGATCTTTTTGGCAGTAGTCTGATGAATCTGCTTATCTTGGCGATAGTCGATATAAGTATCCGTTCAGGGAGAAAAATGCTTTCGCGAGAAGGGGCTGCTCATGCACTTTCGGCAACGCTTGGTATTGCCCTCACATCGCTAGCCGGACTAGCAATTGTTACTGCTGACAAGTTGCCAGCAGTAACAATTCTTGGAATGAGTATCTGGTCCTGGGCAATTCTGTTGTCATATCTTTTCGGCGCCAGGATGATTTTTATCAATCAACGCATCTCAGCAAGGCTTGTTTCTGAATCTCGTTTGGATGACAGCAGCGTGTCTCAAGAGATTTCGTCTCCAAAGCCCTCTCTGCTCTTGCCATCGATCATTTTTAGTACAGCTGCCGGCGTATTATGTTTTGCTGGACCACAGCTTGCACATGTAGCTGGTGCATTGGCCGAAGAAACAGGCCTCGGCGGAACGTTTATTGGAACAACGCTTGTGGCTGTGACAACATCATTGCCCGAACTTGTTGCATCACTAACAGCAATCCGAATCGGAGCAATTGATCTTGCCATTGGTAATGCGTTTGGAAGCAATGCGTTTAATATTGTGCTATTTGCGCCACTTGATTTTTTTCATGAAGGATCAGTTTTTCTAAGTATGTCCAGTGCTCATGCCGTAACAGCATTTACCGTAGTGCTTGCGACTGCGATAGCTGCACTCGGTCAGTTGTATCACGGCGAGCGTCGACTGCCATTTATAGAGCCAGATGCATTTCTCATGCTCTTTGTCGTGCTTGGTGGATTATTTCTTATCTACTCACTCGGGTAACGTCCCCCTGAGATTGCCAGGACGCGTGTGGTGTTACAGTCTTTTCTCGTCTGGTTGTGTGGCGTTGATTATCAAGTGAGTGCATTGCTTCGAGGGCTGTTTGTTTCAATGGCAAGATGCACCACATTCTTGAATAACCTCGATTTCCCCTGCGTTATCAACAAAGGTGGTCGTTGAGATTCAAGTGTGAAAGAATTTTCATTTGTTGGCTTTCGGGCCCTTTGTTTGTTCCTGTCATTTTGTGACAGCTATCTCGGAAACAGTGCCATGATGAAACGTATTCTCGTCGGACTTGGAACGAGCGGTCACGCTGAGTCTGTAGTGAGCCATGCCATTGAGATTGCTCAAACACAGGGTGCGGAATTACTTGGCGTAGCGGTCGTTGATCCCTCACGGCTTGAGTGGACAGGTCCACGACCTATCGGTGTGGGCGTAGAAACACTGACAGCAGAACTTCGTCAGGACAGAATGGAAAAAGTTGCTGCTGAAATCGAAAAGGCAAATAAACTTTTTGCAGAGAAGTGTTTGGCAGCAAATGTTCCGCACCACACCTGTGAGCGAACAGGTGATCCGTTTGAAATTGTTGCTGATTTAGTTCGGTATCAAGATCTTTGTGTGTTTGGGCTACACGGTCTTTTTGAGCACGATGTTGTTCCGGAGCCAACAGATAGTCTTGAACGACTGGTTGCTGCAGGAGTTCGCCCAATGCTTGCGGTCTCAGAAACATTTCGTCCAATTCGCCGTGTGCTGGTGGCCTACTCAGGCTCATTGGAAAGTGCAAAAACATTTAAGCATTTTGTGCAGTCCGGGCTCTACCCCAAGGCGACAGTGCGAGTCGTACATTTTGGTAGCGATGTCGAAGCAGGAGAGCGTCGGCTCAAGTCTGTTGAAAGCTACTTCGCTTCGCATGGTAGAGATATTGAGACGGACTTCATTCAAGGAGATCCTGTGCACAAGCTTGTGCCGTACGCAGAAAGGTGGGAGGCTAATCTCATCGTGGCCGGTAACTCAGCAAAGAGCCTTCTTCTGCGGAAATTATTCGGTGAGACGGCGTTGCAATTACTTCGTGCAAGTCCGCTTCCCTTATATCTCGCTCAGTAAGGTACTCCTTTTGCTCGATGTAGAATGTGCGTAAATTCTGTTTGAGCCAAACTTGCCGAGACGATGAAGAGCTAGAAACGTGGTGATTATCAGGGCTGACGGCGTAAATCTGGGGATTGCGATTTGACGTTCGCGTCCGTGAGGCTAAGAAGGAAATAGAAAATACTGTTTGTAAATGCTGATCGTTAGGAGATAGACATGGTCGAACGAGCGCCAGACGCAGTGACACTCCCCGAACAAACGGAGGTTATTGTTGTCGGTGGTGGGCCTGCTGGTACAACAGCTGCAACTATTGCAGCTCAGCAGGGACGCTGTGTCATGCTGTTTGAGCGAGAAAGATTTCCGCGATTTCATGTGGGTGAGTCCTTGATTCCAGAAACATTCTGGACGTTGAAGCGACTCGGCATGGTTGAACGTTTACGTGGAAGTCGTTTTGTCGAAAAACACTCAGTTCAATTCGTCAATGAAAAGGGACTGCTTTCAGCGCCATTTTATTTTGTTGATCACCGAGACGACGAAAGTTCTCAGACATGGCAGGTTCGTCGAGCTGAATTTGATGAAATGATGCTTCGTAATGCGGAGTCACATGGTGTCAAAGTGCACGAAGGAATGCGAGTGCTCGAAGTCTTGTTTGATGGAACCCGTGCGACGGGCGTTCGTGTGGCTGATGAGGCTGGAAATATTTCAACGATTCATTCAAAGGTCGTCGTGGATGCGAGTGGGCAAGCGGCAATGGTCACAAGTAGGCTCGGCTTGCGGGAGTGGGATCCAGTTCTGAAGAAAGCGGCTGTATGGAGTTACTGGAAAGGTGCAGCCCGTGGAACAGGTCGTGATGAGGGTGCCACTCTTGTCATGCAACTCGACGACAAGCAGGGCTGGTTGTGGTACATACCACTGAATGATGATGTGGTCAGTGTTGGTGTGGTGGCGGGGTACGACTATCTTTTTCGAGATCGAGAGAGCAAGAATCCGGAGACTGTTTATGCAGCCGAATTGGATCGATGCCCTGGGTTGCACGGACGTCTCGATAATGCGACCAAAATAGAATCTGTTCGTGTGGCGAAGGAGTACTCGTATCGAGCCCGCGACGTTGCTGGTGACGGGTGGGTTCTTGTCGGTGATGCTTTTGGTTTTCTCGATCCGCTCTATTCATCAGGCATACTGTTGGCATTAAAGAGCGGGGAACTTGCCGGTGATGCTGTCGTCGCTGCACTTCAGGAGAATGATCTGTCCGCAGGTCGATTGGGTTGCTGGGGAGATGATTATGTGCGGGGCATGGACCGAATGCGTCGCCTTGTCTACGAATTCTATGATGGTTTTAACTTTGGTAAGTTCGTCAAGCGATTTCCTCACCTTCGTGGCCACGTAACAGACCTTCTGATTGGTGATCTTTTTAATGAACGGCTTGATGAAATCATTGAGCCCCTTGAGACCCTTCGGGCTGAGCAAGAAGCAGCATCATCGTAATTTTGTTTAGTAAAGCTGGCTCGTCACGCATCGCGGGATGTCTCGAGCAATTTGATCCAAGCCCCAACAAATGAACCACTATCAAGGTAGGTTCGGCCACTTACGAGATTTTTGTCAACCACACATGGGGCATCAACAAAAATGCCTCCTGCCGATTCAAGTTCATGACGGCACTTTGCGACTGTTGTCATGTTTCGCCCTCGTACACAGTCAGCGTAGGCAGGTATTTCAACGCCGTGGCATACACTTGCCACAGGTTTGTCTGCACTGAAAAAGTGCTGTGTGATTCGAATGAGGTCAGTGTTGTAGCGTATGTATTCCGGGGCTCGTCCTCCACTGAAAAAAATACCTTGATAATTTTCGGGATCGATGTCGGCGAATGCAGCGTCTGCCATGATTTGGTACCCCTCCCACTCTTTGGTGATTGTCCACCCAGGTCGTACTTCATGCAGAACCATTTGGTGTAGTCGCTTCTCTGGCGCGATGACATACGGTCGAAAGCCAGCTTCTTGGAGTCGAAAGTATGGGTAAAGAGTGTCGACTGTTTCTGAAGCATCACCAATAACAAGCAGGACGTCACTGGGAGAGTTCTCAGTGTCAGGTTTGGTGGACATAGTTTCTTCGGTAGTGATTGAATTGATGTGAGAAAAGCTGTCGTGTGGTTTTTAAAAAGAGTTACCGTAACGGAATGAGGTTTAAAAAGCCCCAAGTGCATCATGGTTTTTTCCAATTCAATATACTTCATTTCTGACAAGAAGCTTTGTGGTGGTCGTGTCTAGAGCATCGCGTCAGTTTACCTTTCGGATCGTGGCTAGCTAATTGTAAGAGATTCTGATCTGTGCCATGGTATGAGCAGCGTTTCATATTCAGTCATGTGTGTTTGGTCTCTTCAGGACAGGAAAAGATACGGTGAATGCCTTCGTAAAAAAAATGTGTGCAGGAATGCGGCGGAAGATGTCTTTTCGAAAACTATGCTGTCCCTTTTTTGTGACTAGCGGGGTCCTGGTTCTCCTCAGCGTGACGTCTGTCGCTCCAGCGGCATCCGATTCTCCGCCAAATATCTTGATGATTCTGACAGATGATCAAGGGTGGGGTGATGTTGCTGCATACGGGGCAAAAGACCTGAAGACGCCGGCACTGGATTCACTTATTGCCACGGGAATGAGGTTCGATAATTTCTACGCCAATTGCCCGGTATGTTCGCCAACTCGTGCGGCCCTTTTGTCCGGTATGGTGCCAGACAAAGTCGGTGTTCCAGGTGTCATTCGCACGCACCCTGAAAATAATTGGGGTTTTCTCCATCCAGATGCAACCCTTCTGCCAAAGCCTTTAAAATCAGTTGGGTATCATACTGCGATCATTGGTAAATGGCATCTTGGGCTGGAGGCGCCATCTCGTCCGATAGACCATGGATTTGATCATTTTCATGGATTTCTTGGCGACATGATGGATGACTACTGGTCTCACACTCGTCATGAGCAGCACTACATGCGATTGAATACTGTTGATGTCCGGCCCGAGGGGCATGCAACAGATATTTTTAGTGAGTGGGCCACTGAGTATATATCGTCCCGGGCTGATACAGCGCAGCCATGGTTTTGCTACCTTGCCTTCAATGCGCCACATACTCCTGTGCAACCTCCTCAAGCGTATCTTGAAAAGGTTTTATCTCGTGAGCCCGGCATAGATCCAGTGCGGGCAGAACTCGTCGCATTCATTGAACATCTTGATGCAGGAATCGGTCGCGTTATTGAGTGCTTGAGAAAAACAGGTCAGGCTGAAAATACGCTCATTGTTTTTACGTCTGATAACGGCGGCCACAAAGGAAGCCTGGCAAACTGCGGCCCTCATCGTGGCTTCAAGCAAGAAATGTATGAGGGCGGTATTGCAGTACCGTTTTGTGCAGTATGGCCCGGGCATATTGAACCGGGTTCGCGTAGTGATCTGGTTGCGTTGACAAGTGATCTCTTCCCTACATTTTGTGAGGCGGCTGGAGCAACAATCGAACATAAGATTGACGGTGTGTCGATACTGCCAACACTCCTTGGGAAGAAGCAGTCGTTCGATCGAACTCTTTTCTGGGTTCGAAGGGAAGGGGGGCAACTTTACCAAGGGCAGGATTACTACGCTGTGCGGCGTGGCCCCTGGAAATTGCTTCAAAATACTCCCTTTGAAAAATTTCAGTTATTTAATCTGAGTGATGACCCACTTGAATCTATCGATGTGAGTAACAAGCATCGGCCCATTGTACGAGAACTAACGGAGGCACTTCGTCGTCACGTGCAGGCGGCCGCCCAGGTGCCTTGGCAGAAGTCGACGGTTGTGGTGGATGAGCACGAATGAGGTGTGAGATCGGTGGTTCTGCGAGGTCGGTGATTAGAGAATTCTTCAAGTCGATGCAGAGAGTGCTTGGTAAGGTTACACTTGTGCTGTGCGGTTATAAAAGTCATGTCGAATCTTGATTTGAGGGGTGTTATGAAAAAGTTTCTTGTTCTTGCTGGTCTATTCGTCTGCTTTCACAGCACATCTGTAGCTGCTGAACAGCCTCCAAATATCGTGATGATTTTTTGTGATGATCTCACCAACCAGGCACTGAGTTGTTACGGGAATTCTCTCAAGTTACTTGAGACTCCAAATATTGATCGGCTAGCGAAAGAAGGAATGCTATTCCGTCGCTGTATGGTCCCAAATTCGATTTGTGGTCCAAGTCGTGCTGCGATCTTGACTGGCAAATACGCTCACGTAAATGGTTTTCGCTGTAATGGTGATCAGTTCGATGGTGCGCAGCCCACGTTTGCCAAAATGCTGCAATCGGCTGGCTATCAAACAGCCATGATTGGGAAGTGGCATCTCAAAAGTGAACCGACTGGTTTTGATCATTGGCATGTTCTGCCAGGTCAGGGGTCGTACTATAACCCAAGGATGATTAACAACGGTGAGCTGGTCCAGCATGAAGGATATGTTACCGATATTGTTTCTGACTTATCAATCGATTGGTTAAAAGACGTAGATCGATCCAAGCCATTTCTTCTTATGTCCCAGCACAAGGCGCCTCACCGCGAATGGTCACCAGCCTTGCGGCATCTTGGTTGGAATGGTGATCGTGTTTTCCCAGAGCCAGAAACACTGTTTGATGACTATTCCGGTCGTGGCCGAGCCGAGCACGAACAAGACATGACGCTCGAAAAAACCTTTCGTCCACTCGATGCAAAACTCGAGCCTCCCCGTACAATTTCAGATGCGCAAAGAAAAGAGTGGGATGTTTACTACGGACCTCGCAATGAGGAGTTTCACAAGCAGGGTTTGACTGGAAAAGATCTCGTGAGATGGCGGTATCAAAGGTACATGCATGACTACCTCGGTTGTGTAAAAGCTGTTGATGAGGCTGTTGGCAAACTCCTTGATTATCTTGATTCGGCGGGACTGAGTGAAAATACCATGGTCTTATTTTCATCGGATCAGGGGTTTTATCTCGGTGAACATGGCTGGTTTGATAAGCGATGGATTTATGAAGAGTCGCTCACGACGCCGTGCATTGTTCGGTGGCCAGGCGTGACACAGCCAGGCACGACATCAGATGCGATTGTTTCGATACTCGATTTCCCAGAAACGTTTCTTGAGGCTGCTGGTCAATCTGTTCCCTCTGATATGCATGGGAGCAGCCTTGGGCCGTTATTGGCAGGTCAACTGCCTGATGATTGGCGAAAAAGCTTTTATTATCACTACTATGAGTTTCCAGGAGCTCATAGTGTTCGAAAACATTACGGAGTGGTGACAGACCGCTACAAACTCTTTCATTTTTATGAGCCAGATATGAATTACTGGACGCTTATTGACAGAAAGCAGGACACTCATGAAATGAAGAATGTTTATGATCAACCAAAGTATGCAGAGGCACAAAAAGAGTTGCATGGAGAACTTGATAGATTACGAAAAGAGTTGAAGGTGCCACTTGTTGATCCACCGCGACGTGGCCAAAAAAAGAAGCAGAAGGGCAAGCAAAAGTCATAGCGATTTCTGCTGTCTCAAGAGGCTCTTGTTTTCAAAAAGGGTAGGGAAATGCTTTCACTTAGAACGTGGCTGATGTGCTTTGTTTGTTTCATACTGTTGCTTGGGATGTCATCTGATCTGACGGCAGACCCACTTGTGTTTGATCTTTGGCCAGATGGTGTTCCGCTTTCCGGTCAGAAGGCTGAACCCTCTGAGGAAGTGCGAACAAACAAGAATGGAATTTTACGGATAACCAATGTGAGTTCACCCCAAATGACGGTGTACCGTCCGGATGATCCAAATGGTGCGGCAGTGCTCGTTTGCCCCGGCGGTGGCTACAAGATTTTGGCCTATGAGCATGAGGGAACAGATGTTTGTGAGTTTCTGACGAAACACGGAGTGACAGCTATTCTTTTGAAGTACCGTGTTCCATCGCCACGGGAAGTTGCTCTCCAGGATGCGCAACGAGCACTTGGGATGATTCATCATCACGCAGAAGAATGGAGCATTGATCCAGATCGTATTGGAATGCTTGGCTTTTCTGCAGGGGGGAATCTCACTGTTATGACATGCTTGCATGGAAGCGAACGCACGTACCCAATGGATGAAAAATTAGATGTTGAAAATCCGACACCAAGCTTTGCTATTCCCGTTTATCCGGCCTATCTTGTTGAGCGCGGTACCGAGGGGCCGCTGCTCTCAGATATCAATGTGAAAGACACGTCACCACCACTGTGTCTCGTGCATGCAGCAGATGATCCTTGGACAGCGAGCGGCAGTTTTCTTCTTGCCGTTGAGTACAAGAAGCGCGATATTCCTTGTGAGGTGCACGTGTACGCAAAGGGCGGGCATGGTTTTGGAATGAAAAAGAAGGGCCTGCCTGTTGATGCGTGGCTCCACCGAGTCGTTGAGTGGATGGACTCGATGGGTTATCTGACAGGAACTGACTCGAACTAGTTTCCTGTGGTAAACCGATGCACCATCGTGTGCTTATATGTTTCCTCAGGATTCAGACGACCAGATGGCCATTCCCCATGCCACTCTGTTTGGTTTATAGCATCCGGAAAACATTCAGTCTCAAGGCAGATCGCAGCATGTTGTCGATAGGTAGTCCCATCTTTCCCTGTGAGTGATGAGTCAAGATAATTGCCTGTGTATACCTGAATACCGGGTTGGTCTGTGAGGATTTCAAGGCTTCGTCCACTAGCGGGATCAGTGAGCGTGACTGCCGGTCGAAGTGCTCCATCAGGTTTCCAGTTATTGATGACAAGGCAATGATCAACGCCTCCTTTTTCGGCTCCTTCCGGTGATGGAGTAAGCGACCGGATCGCCTCACCAAGATTAGAGTGAGCCTCCGAGGGAAACCGAAAGTCAAAGGGAGTGCCATCAACGTCACGAAGGATGCCTGTTGGAATACCGCCTTTGTCGAGAGGAAGATACCGATCAGCATGTGCCTGAAGCGTGTGGTTTTCGATACCATTCGTTGCCTGGCCAGCAATATTCCAGTACGTATGATGCACAAGATTAACAAGGGTCGGGGTATCTGTTGTTGACTCCATTTCAATCCATAATTCACCATCTGGAGTCAGCGTGTAGGTTACTTTTGAGTGCAGTGTTCCAGGATACCCTTCATCTCCATGTGGCGATAAGAGTTCAAGGTCAAGAGCCGGCCCTTTCTCTGAAACTCGTGGCGTTGCTTTCCAGAGTTGCTTGTCAAATCCGACAACACCGCCATGGAGGTGGTTGTGGCCATTGTTTTGGGCAACCTTACACGGCGTATCGTCTATCGAAAAAAGACCATCTGCAATTCTATTACCGACTCGACCACATATCGCACCAAAATAAGGGTGCCCATCGAGGTATCCATCGAGTGATTCAAATCCAAGGACAACATCAACTGGTTCACCCTGTTGTTGAGGAACACAAAGGCTTGTCACTATTGCCCCATAGTTTGTGATAGTGGTTTGCCACCCTCCAGGGACCTTGAGCGTAAAGAGGCTGGCTTCTCGTCCGTCATGGAGTTTTCCAAATGGATGAACAGTGGGTGGTGTCATTGACTGGGCCATGCGTTCAACTCCACAAGAGGTCGCGTAAAAAGAAAAAAGGAATGAGAAGAATTTGATAAGGCACCATTGCTATTCGGTGAAGTTTTATACCCCATCCTTCTTGCCCTGAGAAGATTTTACCAAGTCTCTTCAATAACTGGATTGGTGAGGCGCCCGACACCTTCGATCTCGACAGTGACCTCGTCACCCGGCTGTAGATAGACAGGTGGGGTGCGGGCAAACCCAACGCCATGCGGTGTTCCGGTAAGGATAACTGTCCCAGGATTCAAAATCGTGCTCGCTGACAAGAATTCAATCAGTGTAGGAACGTCAAAAATCATGTCGTTTGTATTCCATTCCTGCATGACGTTTCCGTTCAGAAGAGTTCGAAGAGAAAGATTGTTGGGGTCATCAATTTCGTCAGAGGTTGTAATCACCGGGCCGAGTGGACAGAAGGTTGCAAATGTTTTGCCTCGGCACCATTGGCCGCCACCACCATTTTTTTGCCAGTCGCGAGCTGACACATCGTTTGCGCATGTGTAGCCGAGAATGTGTTGGGCGGCTTCGTCTCGACTGACGTTGTGGCAACGCTTTCCAAGGACGACTGCAAGCTCACATTCATAGTCAACTTTCTCACTCCGTAGCTTCCTCGGAAGCATGATGGGGTCACCAGGATTCTGAATCGCACCCGTGTTTTTAAGAAAAAGAACAGGATGTTGAGGTGCCGCTGCCCCAGTTTCAGCAGCATGTTGCTTGTAGTTGAGTCCAACGCAAAGAACGTCACTGGGTCGTATCGGTGCCAGAAGCTTTTCAACAGATGCCAGCGTTCCTGTGTCAGAAAAACCAGATGTGATATCTCCATCAAGAAGTGTGACACGGTTGTCATCGTGCAGCCTCCCAAAGGCTTCTTTATCTTGGTTTAAAAAACGAATAATTTTCATAAGTCAGGTCACTCTGAGGTATCATGCCAGAAGCTGTTCAAATCCTTTCCCTCATAGTATAAGCCGATGTCATCAGTCCCTTCCGCAGTCACGTTTATTGGAACCGGAATAATGGGTTCTCGTATGGCGGAGCACCTCATTGCCAACGGTCATCCACTTCATGTTCACAATCGAACACGTAAGAAAGCCGAGGTGCTACTTAAGAAGGGTGCGGTATGGCATGGCACGCCCGAGTCTGCGGCTGCTGCTGGTGATACGGTGATAACAATGCTCGGACTACCGTCAGATGTTGAGCAGGTTTACTTCGGAAGAGCAGGTGACGGAGGTATTCTTGCTGCTGCGAAGCCAGGGAGTCTACTCATCGATATGACAACCTCGAGCCCCCGATTGGCAGAACGTATTTCACGTGCAGCAGAAGAGCGGGGAATAGAAGCTCTGGATGCGCCGGTTTCGGGTGGTGATGTAGGTGCTCGGGATGCCAGCCTTGTTATCATGGTTGGCGGAAGACAAGAGGCATTCGATAGGGCAGTGCCATTTTTTGAGCAATTGGGGAAGTCGATTACTCTCCTTGGACCTGCTGGAAATGGCCAGCGTTGTAAGTTAGTAAACCAGATCGCGGTGGCGGTCGGTATGGTGGCCTGGTGTGAAGCTCTTGCTGTAGCAAAAGCAGCACGCCTTGATCCATCAGTGGTTCAAGGCGTGATAGGCGGTGGAGCGGCTAAGAGTTGGGGGCTGATAAACCTGGCTCCCCGTGCACTGAGTGAAGACTTCAAGCCAGGGTTTCTTGTACGCCATCTTGTGAAAGACATTCGGCTTGCTCAAGAAGAAGCAGAGTGTCACGGAGTTAATCTTCCTGGTCTTGAAGTGGCTCGGAGACTTTACGAGATATTAAAAGAAGCGGGCTATGGTGAGGCAGGAACACAGGTGCTCTATCATTACTACGACACAAATAAAGGGGTCATCTAGCAATGAGCATATTGTCGTATAAGCGACCTCATTGGTCTACAAGTGCATGGCAATGGGGTGGCTGAAGTTTGATTCAAAGACCTCGTTATTGCAGAGTTGCTGTAGGGTGCTCATGATGCGCTTGAGTTTCCTTCTGTAATCGTGAAAACTATATTGAGTTTAAGTCAACAGGGGAGCACATTGTTTCATGACAAAAAAATATAACGTAGGTGTCGTTGGGTATGGCTGGGCGGCGACTGCTCATATCGAGGCAATCAATGCGACCACACAGGGTCAAGTCACTGCGGTGTGTTCGACTAGAAAACTTGATGCTGCTGAGTTGACAGCCCGACATGGTGGAAATATTTGTGTCTATAACGATCTCGCTTCCATGCTTGCTGATCCGGCGATTGATGTTATCGATATTACGGGGCTTCCAAGTAAGCATGCCGAGCAAGCGGTTGCTGCAGCCGACGCCAAGAAACACATTATTCTCGAAAAGCCGATGGCGAATACGCCTGATGAGGTAGCCAGAATTTTACAGGCTTCGAAGGCAAATGGCGTCCGTGGCTGTGTCTGTTTTGAACTTCGGTATTCCGAGCAATTGCAGGTGACAAAAGAGTTGCTGAAAAAAGGTTTGCTCGGACAGCTGCATTACGGTGAAATCGATTACTATCACGGCATCGGCCCCTGGTACGGACAGTTCCGTTGGAATACTGGAAAGAGAGACGGTGGCAGTGCGCTTTTAACTGCTGGGTGTCATGCGCTCGATGCACTTTTGATGATGATGGGAGACCGTCAGGTTGAAAGTGTTACGAGCATGAGTACAAAAACGAAGAGCCCTACATTTGATCCATACGAGTACGACACGTCTAGCGTCACGCTTGTAAAGTTTGCAGATGGCGCTCTCGGGAAGACGGCGGCCATTGTCGATTGCTTCCAGCCGTATTACTTCCATACGCATCTTGTTGGGAGTGAGGGGAGTCTTCTAGATGACCAGTTTACTTCCATGAAGCTTTCTAAGGAGCGAAATGCCTGGCATCGTCTGTCGATGAAGATGTGTGACTCGGGTGATGTCAGTGATCACCCCTACCAGAGCCAGTTTCAGGAATTCTTTAATGCTCTCGATCGTGATGAAGAAATGCCACTGACAAGTTTTTCTGACGCAGCTCGAACATTTGAAGTTATTTTTGCTGCTGATCAGAGTGCTTCCAACGGTGGGCAGCCGGTTGTGCCAGAATCTTTTGTGTAAACGTGATCGTGGCTCTCTCCCGGAGGTGTCCCGTGTTCTATCATCCATCTATTCGTACTTTGTCTTTATGCATCATCGCGTTGTCGTGTGTGTATGTTTTTGCAGAAGACTCAAGGACAAAAGAAGTTCTCGCAGTCGATGATGCACGTATAGCGGCTATGGTGTCTGCCGATTCAAGGCTGCTTGAACCGCTACTTTCAGAGGACCTTCAGTATTCACATTCGACGGGAGCAGTTGATACAAAAAAGACATTCCTGAGTCTGATCAATAAAAAAGAGACCCGATATGTCACGTATCAACCATTAGAAAGAACAGTTGCGTTTGCATCTCCTGAAATAGCTTTTGTAAATGGTCGGGCAGAAATTGGCGTTCAGCATGATGGCCAGTCACTAGAAAAAACATTTGTTTTTCTTTCAGTGTGGCGGCTGGAGAAGGATGCGTGGCGGTTTCTCCGATGGCAATCGTCGCAACTTGTGTCAGCCGTACCAGTCGTTGGTGATATTCGCGTTATCGGTGAATCAGAGCAGAAGAACGGCTGGCAGCTTCTTGTTGAAGGCGATTTTGAGAATGTAAATGGTGAGGCCGATACATGGAGTTGGAAGTCCGGTGTTCTGTCCTGTACGGGACGTCCTGTTGGTGTGACGCGGTTCCATAAGCCACTTGAAAATTTCGAACTCTCTCTCCAGTGGCGGCACATGTCATCTGGTGGTAATTCTGGTGTCTTTCTGTGGGCGCCGTCAGAGTCTCTCCTTGACCTGCCTCCTGGCAAACTGCCTCGTGGGGGAATCGAAGTACAGATTCTTGATCATGGATACACACAGCAGTACAAAAAAAAATCTGGGCGAAAGGCGACCTGGTTCACGACCGATGGTGATGTCTTTGCAGTTGGAACGTCGAAGATGAATCCGTTTCCACCACTCTCTCCAAATGGAGCACGCAGTTTTCCGAATGCTCGATATAGTCGGGGAAGTCCTCAGTGGAACCATTACTATGTCAGAGCCGTCAATAAAGAGGTTCGGCTCTGGGTGAACGGCCACGAAGTATCTGGTGGTGATAACTGTTCACCATCAATAGGTTATCTGTGCCTCGAGTCCGAGGGTGCTCCTGTTGAATTTAAAGAAATCTATTTACGAGAACTGCCCTGACTCTGAAGTTGTGCGAGTGGCTTAGCGATGGAGCACAAAACCCTCGATCGCTGCATATTCAGGCAATCCAAGTTTGTCGTAGAGCCGAGCAGTCTCTCTATTCCGGTCCTCTGCCCGCTGCCAAAATTCACGAGAGTCTGATGGGCCTGGAAAAAGTGCTCTATCTTTCTGGCTTTCGTGTTTGAAGATGGCCATTCTTTTTCGTTCCACTTCTTCAGGAGAAAGTGGAACGGCCATTTCAATCTCATGTGGTTCCCACTCTTGCCAGGCGCCTCGATAGAGCCAGACTTCACAGGCTTGCGCCCACTCTCTGCTAGAAAGTTTTTCCATAGCCTGAAAGACTGCCGCAAGGCATACACGATGAGTCCCGTGAGGGTCAGATAGATCACCGGCTGCATAAATTTGATGGGGTTTAATTGCATCAAGGAGGTCTGCAGTTATTTGAATGTCATCAGGACCGAGAGGTTTTTTTCGAACCCGGCCAGTTTCGTAGAATGGCAAGTCAAGAAAGTGAATCCGTTCAGGCTGAACACCTGAGTGTCTCGCGCCCGCTCGAGCTTCAGTTCGACGGATGAGGCCTTTAACCTGTTGCAGTTCTGGCATGTCAACTGCCCCGGCTGCCTTTGTGCGGAGAAAGTGTCGAATCTTTTCAGCAATTTCATTTGCTTTTTGCCCGACATCGAATGTTTGACAGAAAGCTTCAACAAAATCTACGTGAGCGTCTGCTGTTTCATCCCACACGGCAATGTTGCCACTTGTTTGATACGCAACATGCACTTCGTGTCCCTGCTCGCAGAGACGGATAAAGGTTCCGCCCATGCTGATTACATCGTCATCGGGGTGCGGACTAAAGACAACGACTCGCTTTGGAAATTCTTTTGATGTCGTTGACTCTGATAGTCCACGAATACGCCTTGTTTCTCCAGGCTTGCCTCCTGGCCACCCGGTAATTGTGTCCTGTAAAGTTCGAAAGACCTCAATGTTGATGTCGTAGGATCGGCCACGTTTTGACAAAAGATCTTGAAGCCCGTGCTCGTTATAGTCTTCATCAGTAAGTTTTAAAATCGGCTTACCAAGTTTCAGCGAGAGCCAAATCAGAGCCTTTCGAGTGAGATCATCACTCCACGATATTCCGATTGATTCCAGCGGAGCAACAAGCCATGGAGACTCAAAACGAGTCAATTTTGCAGCGGCTGCACGGTCAAGTACAAACTTAGCATCAGGGTGTTGCTGAAGAGAGCTTGCGGATACGTGGCTGCTTGGAATGTCTTCAACGGCATGGCGAACAATAGGTGCTTTATGCTCACCAAAAGCAAGCAACACGACTCGGCGAGCATCGAGAATGGAGCCAACCCCCATTGTGATAGCTTGTCTCGGAACATTCCACTCACCAAAGAAGTCGCTTGCGGCATCGGCTCGGGTGACGCTATCGAGTGTTATGAGTCGCGTTCGACTTTCAAGACTACTTCCAGGCTCATTAAATCCGATGTGCCCAGTCCGGCCTATACCGAGAAGTTGTAAATCGATTCCACCAACTTCGCGTATTTTTTCTTCGTATGCCTCACATGCTGCGGTCACATCGTTGCGGCCGAGTTGTCCATTCGGGATATGAATATTCTCTGGGGGAATATCAATATGATCAAACAGGTGTTCCCTCATAAACCGGTGATAGCTCTGTAGGGCATCTGGCTCCATTGGCCAGTACTCATCAAGGTTGAATGTGATGACGTGCTTAAATGAGAGTTGTTCTTCGGTATGGAGGCGGATGAGTTCATCGTAGATCCCAACAGGTGTACTGCCCGTTGCAAGACCGAGAACAGTCTTTTGGTTCTTGGCAGACCGCGTACGGATCAGTGCGGCTATTTCGCGAGCAATGGCACGGTTGGCATCTCCCGAGTCGTCGTAAACAGTTACAGGTACTCGTTCGATTGTTGAGACATGCGGAAGTGGACCCCGATAAATCGGGTTTGACGGAGTTTCTTTTGTCCGGGCGTGCATGCGACCCCCCTGTGGCCTGTTATGGTGATCAACTAACATATTTTGCCATTTTTAATGTTCTTCGCAAGGAAAACTCAGGCTAAATTGGCCCTGCACGAGTCGGCCGGTATCGGTGATAGTGATTGGCGGGCATGTCTGTTCAGCGTATGCTCATCATCGTGGGGGTAAATAAAGGATTCAGTCCCCAGAGTTGGCATGCGTGCTTCGATAAATATATTTTTTAAAAAGGGCTTGCTATGAATGATCCAACTGAGGAGTCACCTTCGGTTCGACTGCCAATGACACGTTTGGGTGTCATGATGTTCTTACAGTTTTTTGTCTGGGGGTCCTGGTATGTCGCGATGTATGGCTTCCTGAATGATGCAGGTATGACGGAGATAGGTCCTGGAGGCTCCTTCGATGCTGCCGCCTACACAGTCGCACCTATCGCCGCGATTCTGGCACCTTTGACGCTCGGCTTAATCTGTGATCGGTTGATGAACACGGAGCATGTACTCGCGATTTTGAATATTGTTGGTGCTGGTCTCCTTTGGCTTGCTCCCACTCTCGCCAGTGCGGGTGCACCGGATAGTTTTCTAAGTCAGTTCACGCAGCCCATGATCTTGTGCCTCCTTGCCTACATGCTGTGCTTCATGCCGACCTTGGGCCTTACGGCCAGTTTGTCATTTAAACATCTTGCCAACAGTGAAAAAGACTTTCCAGCTGTCCGAGTGCTTGGAACGATTGGTTGGATCGTTGGCAACTGGGCGATGTGGGGGTGCCGTCTTTTTAATGGTGAAGGAAAAATAATTAGTCAAGCGACAGCACAACTCGAACAGGCGAAAGCGGCTGCCGGAAGCAACGGGGCGGCGAGTAATGCGGCGCAGCAAGCATTCGACACTGTAATGAGCACAATTGAATATTCAGATAATTCTCCTCATATATTTCATGCTGCAGCAATCGCGTCGGGAATTTTGGGTGTGTATTGCCTGACCCTTCCAAAAACAACTCCGCCTGCAAAGGGGGAGCCAATCTCCGTGTCAAAGGTTCTTGGTGTCGATGCATGGGCATTACTGAAAGACAAATCATTCTTCGTCTTTGCAGTCGCTTCCTTTCTGGTGTGCATTCCATTGGCTGGTTACTACGCAAAAGGGTATGGGTTTGTTGATGCGATGGGAGTGCAGTTATTTGGGTCTACGACAGGTGCCATGAGCACCGGGCAGATGAGTGAGATTATCTTCATGCTTGTCATGCCAATTTGTTTTGCTCGACTTGGTGTCAAAAAAATGCTCATGATTGGCATGTTGGCTTGGGCGGTTCGTTACGCGCTTTGGGGGTTCGCCTTTGGTCAGACCGGCCCCATGCTCACTTTGCCAATCTTTGTAGGCATCCTGCTGCATGGAATCTGTTACGACTTCTTCTTTGTGACTGGGATGATCTATACGGACAAGAAGGCGCAGCCGGAAGTGCGCGGTCAGGCTCAATCACTGGTCGTGATGCTCACTCAGGGTCTTGGGCTTGGGATCGGTGCGCAGGCCTTCGGGTGGTGGATGGGACGATGTACTTCAGCCGATGATGTGGTGAATTGGTCTCAACTGTGGTACGTACCCGCCTTATTTGCACTTGGTGTCATGGTGGTATTTACGTTGTTGTTCTGGGATAAAGGTTATAGGGACGTTAGTGCATCACAGCCAGCTTCAAGCACAGTTGAAGGCTGACTGCGTGACACCTGAAGTCGGTTGGTAGTTGGTCGTACTGAAATGAGTATTTTCACTTATTTATTCTGAAGCACGGAGGAGAAATGTCGGACCCCGTACAAGTTGCCATGATCGGTCTCGGCTTTGGTGCTGAGTTCATACCGATATACCAGGCGCACCCCAATGCAAACGTTGCTGCCGTCTGTCGTCGGAACGAAACCGAACTGAATGCAGTTGCTGATCAATTCGGCATTGAAAAACGATATACCAGTTATGACGATGTACTGGCAGACAAAGACATCGACTTTGTTCATATCAATAGTCCAATCCCTGACCATGCATGGATGTCACTCAAGGCGCTCGATGCAGGGAAGCATGTGATGTGCACTGTGCCTATGGCGACAACGATTGACGAATGTCGTCAGATTGTTGAAAAGGTGCAAGCAACTGGCTTGAAATACATGATGGCTGAAACAGTCGTCTACAGCCGAGAGTTTCTTTTCATAAAGGAGCTTTATGAAAAAGGAGACCTTGGGAAAATTCAGCATGTGGCAGCGTCGCATCCTCAGGACATGGATGGATGGCCGGATTATTGGGAGCGCATGATACCCATGCACTATGCCACGCACGTCGTGAGCCCGTGCCTTGGGTTGCTCAATGACTTTGCCGAGTATGTAAGTTGTTTTGGTTCAGGCACGGTGCGTGAAGACATTGCCAAAAAGTCTGGGAACCAATTTGCTGTTGAATCATGCCACATCAAACTACGAGACAGTGATCTGACGGCACATGTTTGGAGATGTCTGTACGACGTCGCAAGGCAATACCGTGAGAGCTTTGATGTCTATGGAACAAAGAAAAGTTTTGAATGGACATTAGTTGAAAATGAGCCCCACGTTATTCATACAGCCAAAAATCCAGAGCCAGAGATTCCCGAAAAAATTGTAGTTCCCGACTATGCGCACCTTCTTCCTGAATCGATTCGAAGGTTTACCCTTCCGCAGGAAATTCATGACGCAGATCATCTCTCATTTTTGCAAGGCGGTGGTCACGGGGGTTCACATCCACATCTTGTTCATGAATTCGTGACGTCCATTCTCACCGATCGTGATCCGTGGCCCAATGCTCTTACGAGTGCCAACTGGACAAGTGTTGGTATCTGTGCTCATGAGTCTACGATAAAAGGTGGAGAAATCGTTCGATTGCCTGAATTTACTTTGCCAACGCAGACTGTCGCACATGGGGAATGAGCTATGACGATGTACGCGAAACATGCCGTCACGATTTTTATGCTCTTGGGCCTGTTGTTTGTCCAAGGTGCTGGGGAAGACGTCGTTGCGAGTAATGATTTCGAATCTTTTCAGCTTGTGGTAACTGCCGTTGGGTCAACAACAGACACCAGCGTTCAGGCCGCTCTACTGAAGGGAATGCTCCTTGGGCTTGAAGGTCGCAGGAGCGTTCGTGCTCCAGAGGGTTGGTCCACGCTGAGCAATACGCTTGCGTGCAGCACAAGTGCTTCGGTGCGTCAGCACGCTTTGGCTCTCTCTCAAATTTTTGGTGACACAGTGGCAGTTGCGAGCGCTTTGGAGTGTGTTCAAGATTCAAGCGTAGCCGCCGCCCAACGCTGCTCAACTTTGAGTCTTTTGCTTGGCCAGCAGAACCAAGAGGCCTCACAGCTACTCAAAGTGCTTATTGACGAACCAGCGCTGACACTCAGTGCAATACGTGGCTATGCAGTTGTCAGAAATGACGAGGCACCAGCCGTACTCATCTCACGTTATTCCAAGCTGAATGCCCAGCAACAGCGAGCAGTCGTTGAAACGCTCGCCTCCAGAAAGGCTTACGCTGAGGCATTGTTGGAAGCTTTGAAGATGAATCAGATACAACCCAGTGCAGTCCCAGTGCAGGTGGCCCGATCGCTGAAAAATCTCCTTGGGAAAAAGTTTACCGATGTGTATGGTGCACTACCGGTTGTCGGTGCAGAACGAGAGCACCTTATTAAAAAATATAAAAAGCTGTGCAAGCCTTCAGCTGTGGCAGCAGCAGATGCTTCACGAGGCAGGGCTGTATTTCAGAAGACCTGTGCTGCCTGCCATGTGCTGTATGGCGAAGGTGGAAAAGTAGGTCCGGAGCTCACTGGTGCAAACCGTGCAAATCTTGATTACATATTATTAAATAGCGTGTATCCCAGTTTGGATGTTCCGCATGCGTACAGGACCGTGTCGGTGCTGACGGTTGATGGCCGTGTTGTGAACGGCGTATTGGCTGAAGAAGACGGCACAAAAATTGTCTTGCGAACACCGGAGCAGCCGCGAGTTGTCATTGCGAAAGAAGACATCGACTTCCGAAAGATTTCACCACAGTCGATGATGCCAGATGGACAATTGGATGCCATGAAGCCACAAGAGGTCATCGATCTTGTGAAATATTTAAGGACGACTGAGCAAGTGGAGTTGCCATGATAAATCGAGCAATGCAACGATTCTTTTACAATCGCAGGAATGCAGTGTCACTTGTTAGTTTGGCTGTCTTTATGGTGCATGGAATAGCCTCAATTCCTCTCGCGACTGCTGATGATGGTCGTAATCAACTTCCAAAGAAACAGCACAAGGACAGCGACACCCCATTTTTAAAGCCAGCGGAAGCAGTTTCGAAAATGGCCATACCGGATGGATTTGAAGTCTCTGTTTTTGCTGCTGAGCCCGATATCGCTGAGCCCATCGCCTTCTGTTTCGATGATCGTGGCCGGATGTGGGTTGTGGAAAATTTTAATTACCAAACCCGCAAGAAACATACAGACGATCCGGTGAGTCGTATTCAAATACTTGAAGATACGGATGGCGACGGCGTCTTCGATAAAAAGAAGACGTTTACGGACACGCTGACGTTCACATCCGGGATCGCCTGTGGATTTGGTGGGGTGTTTGTTGGGTCGCCACCAAACTTTTCTTTTATCCCGGATAAAGATGGTGATGATGTTCCTGATGGGCCGCCACAAGTCTTGCTTGACGGATGGGGTATTCAGGATCGGCATGAAACGCTCAATAGTTTCATTTGGGGTCCTGATGGTTGGCTGTACGGTTGCCACGGCGTGTTTACGCATTCCAATGTTGGGAAGCCAGGTGATACAGATGCACAGCGTCAATTTATTGATGCTGGTATTTGGCGATACCATCCAACTCGGAAAACATTTGAAATCTTTGCTCGTGGATTGTCGAATTCGTGGGGATTTGATTTCAATGACTACGGGCAGGGGTGTGCAACGTGTTGTGTCATCCCTCATCTTTTTCATGTCGTGCAGGGCGGAACGTATCACAAGCAAGCTCGGCCACACGTCAATCCGTATATCTATGACGACATAAAAACGATTCGTGATCATACACACCTGTCCGCTCATGGGGGGGCTCGTTTTTACCTCGCAGATGTGTTCCCAGCCGAATATCGTGACCGTCTATTCATGTGCAATATTCATGAGCATGCTGTATTAACGGATGTGCTTGAGCCAAAGGGTTCAAGTTTTATTGGTCATCATGGTGATGATTTTTTACCAACGAATGATTTGGCATGGGTTGGGTTCAGCGTTGAGATTGGCCCTGAGGGCGGAGTCTACATTCTTGATTGGCATGATCAAAATATTTGTGGCAATGAAGTAAAGTTTCCCAACAGTGGCCGTGTGTATCGGATTATGCCGACTGGTGTGAAGGACAAGGTGACGCCAGATCTTTCTGCTATGTCTGATGCAGAACTCGTTGAGTGCCAGTTGCATTCGAACGATTGGTATGTCCGCCATGCAAGAACACTTTTGCAGTATCGGCAGGCAAGCGGAACGTTGAATCGTAAAGTGGTTCATCAGAAACTCAATGACATACTCAACACAACATCACAGCCACCCAAGAGATTGCGAGCGTTATGGGCGCTGTATGTGACTGACGGACTTACGGAAAACCGTCTTTACGAATTGCTTAATGATGCAGATGAGCATGTTCGGGCATGGTCCATTCAGTTTCTCTGTGATGTGAGTGAAACAAATGCATTTCAGCCAGAGCGAGATGCAGGCTGGGCTCTCGAGGCAGAAACACTTGAGAAACTAGTTGTCATGGCAAAGGATGATCCGTCACAGGTTGTGAGGCTGTATCTGGCTTCCGCTGTGCAGCGACTGCCGTTCGCTCAGCGATGGTCAATTCTTCAAGGGCTCATCTCACATGCAGAGGATGTGAGTGACAATAATCTGCCCCGTATGTACTGGTTTGCGTTGGAGCCGATGGTACCGGTGTATCCACGTGAGTCACTTGAGCTTGTGATGTCTGGTAAACTAACGAGGTTGCAAGAGTTTGTTGCAAGACGATTGATTACGGGCGACGGGGGCAATAAAAAACTCAACCAGGTGCAAAAGGCCGAAGCGTGGAACGGCCTGATTAAAAAGATTGCAAAGGGGGAAATGGCTACAGCGCTGCGAGTGTCTGATGTTGGAGAAGGTGGCGTTGTTGAGCATGCTGTGTTTCGGAATGAGTCAGCCGTACAGACACATCCTCTCGACCGAAAGACACCGTGCATTCTGAGTAAGAATCAAGTCACGATACCTGAAGGTAAGAAAACATCACTGAAGCTCCGTGTCAGTCATCATCCACATGGTGATTGGCAACTTCGCGTTGTCGCAAACGGAAAAGTGATGGCGGATTATGTTATTGGCCCGGACACAGTTGAGTCAGACGAGTGGCTTGATGTGTCGGTCGACTTGACTGAATTTGCTGGTCGTCGTGTCTCGCTGGCTTTAGAAAATCGCGCAAACGATTGGCACAATGAATGGGCGTATTGGAATAATTTGGAACTCGTTACGGAGTAGAGTGATGCGACTGAGTTTCAAAGGAGTCACTTTTTTCTGCCTGCTGACTGCACCATGTTTTATTTTCAATGCTTCGGTTCAGGCTGAGGAGCCAACAAAAATTGTCTTTATTTCAGGGAAGCCTAGTCATGGGCGAATGAAGCATGAGCATCGAGCCGGAAATATGATCTTGGCTGATGCGATCGATCGATCAGGCCTTGATGTTGAAACGGTACTCGTTCCGTTGCTTGGTTATCCGGAAGATCCGTCTGTCTTGGAGGATGCGGCGACTGTTGTAATTTTTTGTACAGGGCATCAAGGGCATGTGCTCAATCCGCATCTGGCTGAATTCGATGCACTGATGAAGTCGGGGGTTGGTGTCGTGATGATTCACTGGGC
>ERZ802830.163-NODE-163-length-64377-cov-9.37856_pt1 | contig 64377 bp, 64 predicted proteins | sample MGYA00345654_ERZ802830 | MGnify/ENA primary metagenome ERZ802830 (study PRJEB30503, sample SAMEA104212375) | marine metagenome | biome: Westerlies Biome; feature: [SRF] surface water layer (ENVO:00010504) within the epipelagic zone...; material: water...
ATGTGGCCCCGGCAGGATTCGAACCTGCGACGCACGGTTTAGGAAACCGACGCTCTATCCCCTGAGCTACGGGGCCGCAAAAACAGGAACCTATCGTGCGATGACGGTGGTGTTATCGAGAGGGAAAGAAGATCAGTGACTCGTCGAGAGGCTTTCGCTGCAGGTCGGGAACTTCACAGTCATCTGATGGGTGCCCCACGGGAAAGAGAATGTAGGGACGCTCCGTGGGAGGGCGCTGGAATATCTCGGTGAGGAACCCCATGGGGTTGGGCGTGTGTGTGAGGGTTGCGAGGCCCATGGTGTGCAGCGAGGTAATGAACAATCCACACGCGATGCCGACCGACTCGTTGACGTAGTAGTTCTTGCGCAACGTGCCTTCGGGCATGGGTGTCGACTTCTGCGCGAACACCACCACTATCCACGGCACGACGTCTAGATAGGACTTGTCTGAGGTAGTGCCCAAGGGCGCGATGGCGTCACGCCAGGCATCGGGCAGTCGACCTCCCTCGTAGTTCTCTCGCTCCTCAGCCTCGGCGGCAACGCGAATCCGATGCTTGGTGTCCGGGTCGCTCGTGGCGACGAAGGTCCACGGCTGCTGGTGAGCCCCTGACGGTGCAGTGTTGGCCGTGGCTACGGCACTCTCAATCGCTGCTGCGGGAACCGCGCGAGAGCTGAACATTCGAACGCTTCGCCGTTGATCCAAGGACGAGAACAGTTGCCGCCCCCGCTCGAGACCGACGTCCATGGGAACCGGGTCGGGGCGGTAGGGAATCACGTGAGGATGCTTGCACAGGTGGTCGGCCGCCGGGAACGGTAACGTCGGATCGTGACCCCGGAAGATGCGGTACTCGCTGCGTGTGAAGCGGCGCTATCTGACCGTGACGTCGTCACGGATCCCGACCGTCTGCCCACGTACCAACGTGACCGCTCGACGGGTTCTCCCGCGGGAGAACCGTTTGCGGTCGTCTTTCCTCGGTCGACCGAGCAGGTGTCCGCTGTGCTTGCCGCGGCGCACGATCACCGCGTCCCGGTCGTTCCCCGAGGAGCAGGCTCGGGGCTATCGGGAGGGTCGAACGCAATCGACGGTTCTTTGATTGTTTGCGTCGAGAAGATGCGAGACGTCCTGCTGGTAGATGACGGCAATGGCTTTGTCGAAACCCAACCCGGGATCTACAACACCGAGCTTCGAGAGTACGTTGCGCAGAGTGGACTGTGGTACGCACCAGACCCTGCATCGAAGGATTTCTGTTCCATCGGTGGCAACGTCAACACGAACGCCGGGGGTCTGTGTTGCGTCAAGTACGGAGTCACCCGCGATGCCGTGCTCGGTCTCGAAGTGGTCCTCGCTGACGGTCGCATCACTCGCTTAGGTAGAAAGACCATCAAGGGAGTCGCCGGGTATGACCTGACCGGTCTCATGGTGGGTAGTGAGGGAACGCTCGGAATCGTCACGATGGCGCGGCTTCGACTAGGGCCGATTCCTGCGCCGCCGACCACGGTTGTTGGTGTCTTCTCCGACGTCGCCGAGGCCGGCCGAGCGGTGAGCACCATCATGAACCGACTTCGCCCCAGCATGCTGGAGTTGATGGACAACGCGTCCATCAGTGCGGTCGAGGCATGGCAGCCGATGGGCTTGGACACATCGGCTGGTGCGCTATTGATCGGACAGTTTGATTCACCGGGTTCGGCGTCAGACGCGAAGGTGCTCAGTGAAATCTGTGAGCAGTCCGGCGCTCAAGAAACGTACGTGTCGGAGGATCCCCAAGAAGCTGAGATGCTCGTGGGTGCCAGAAGAATGGTGATCCCCGCGCTCGAATCCGCGGGAGATTGGCTGCTCGACGACGTGGCGGTGCCGCGGACGCAACTCGCGCGGACGATGGTGCAGATCCAGGAAGTGGCCGAGCGCCACGACGTTCAGATCGCAACATTCGGACACGCCGGTGATGGGAACCTGCACCCGACGATCGTGACTCCGCGCGGAGATGACGAGGCAGCCGCGCGGGCCCTGACCGCCTTCGACGAGATCCTCGACGTTGCCCTTGCAAACGGAGGGACCGTGACCGGCGAGCACGGCATCGGCTCGCTCAAGCGAGAAGCATTGGCGACAGAAATAGATGAGATTCAGATGGACCTGCACTCGCGCATCAAGGAAGCGCTCGATCCGCGAAACATCCTCAACCCCGGCAAAGCCCTCGCCCGCTGGTAACGCCGGCTCTACCCGACCCCCACACCATCATGGGGCTTCGGGTGTCGGTGAGTGATCTAATTGACGAGTGCCTGCGCGATCTGCTGACCGAGGATGAGAACGGCCATCACTAAGACGAACCAGCCGAAAGCTTTGCGTAGTTTCTCGGGCGGAATCTTCCTGACCAAGCGACTGCCGATGAGAGCTCCGATGACGGCCACGGCGGTCACCGTCAGAGTTATAGGCCACATGCTGGACCCATCCGAGAGTGTTGTCGTTTCGCTGTTCACCGAAACGATGGAGTCGCCTCCGAACGTGAGTGCGTAGCCGAAGAAACCGGCGAACGATTTCATGGCAATCACGAGGAGACTTGTGGCGACCGCGTTCGGCATCGACAGTCCACCGAGCAACGCGAGCGCCGGAACCACGAGAAAACCTCCGCCAGCCCCCACCAGGCCGGTCACCAAACCGACGATCAAGCCGTCGAGGACGATGCGGAACAACGGAAGTCCTGCGTGTGACTGCCGTGTTGTCGACTGTTTGCGTCCACGAATCATCGCGACCGCGGTGACAGCCATCACGACTCCGAAGGCAGCAAGGAGGACTGCGCCCGGGAGAAGTGCGCCGATCTGACCTCCGACAAAGGCCCCCGTCATGCCTGCGGCGCCGAAGATGACGCCGGTCTTCCATCGCACTCTCCCCGCGCGGGCGTGCGCGATAAGGCCGAACAGCGATGTCACCGCCACGACGAACAAGCTCGCGGTGATCGCCTGCTTTGGGTCGAATCCCGCGACATACACCAGAAGAGGTGTCGTGAGAATGGACCCTCCACCACCAAGAAGCCCAAGGGCGAGTCCTACGACAAGGGCAAGTGCGGCGATGATGATCGTCATGGTTACCTAGCCCGCACTCGTTGCCGCGATCGGTGTCGCGTCGCGGTTTGTCATGGGGTGACGCGTCGATGCAGATGCTGCTGTGTCCACGGCGGTGAGTCCCGTGATCAGGCTTTGCCTCAACGAATCGGCCTTCGCTGCGATGTCTCGCTGAGCCGACGCGTATTCGCGTCGACCATCGATGGTTTCCACCGCGATCGGCGAGTACCCAAGGTGCTTGAGGTCGTACGGGGACGCCCGCATATCGATCTCCCGCGCGTACACCGAGAGCTCGAAGCAATCCACGACGAGGTTCCCGGGAATGTACGGCTGGAACCACATGGCGTACTTGTAGAGATCCATGTTGGCGTGGATGCACCCCGGCTGTTCGTCGTTGGCCTGACGCGCTCGCGTAGGTGTGTACTCGTTCAGCGGTTCCGCCTTGGCGGTGAAGAAGCGGAAAGCATCGATGTGCGTGCAGCGCAGGCCGACGTCGTCGACAACTCCGGCGATCTCGGTCGGGCTGAGGCGAAGTGACTCGCTCTCGTGTCGCACGTCCGATGGGCTCGTGCGATACACCATCGCCCATTCGTGCATACCGAAACATGAATGCTGTGCGGCGCGACCGTGCGTTCCTTTCAGGACGCCCAGGGCTAGCGCGAGCCGCGCACGATCGATGGTGAGGGGATCGACTCCCCACGTCGCTCCGTCGTGGGTGTAGGCGTCAGCATTCGATGACGGCTCCCAGTCGCCCTCGAGGCGCACCCCGAGACCGGGGTGCCAGGTGCCAAGTCGCCCCGGGGAATAGGGGTAGTAGTCGAACAGGAAATCCATCACCGGGTGTGTGTGACCGTGTCGCCGACGATTTAGGTGCGGCTGAATCCACTGATCGGTGCGGCGAGCGTGGTCTGCAGCGAGTGCTCGCCAGTCGACCTCGGATACGATCACATGAGGACGTTACAGATCTGCAGATTCCACTCCGCAACTACTCTGCAGGTATGGACCCCGATGACCTCCTGCCAGATCAAACGAGCGACGACATTGACACAGCCGATGACCATGACGGTGCGGACCGCGACTCATGGCTGCGGGAGCAGGTGCCGCCGCATCACGGTGACTAGGGACGCGGCTCCTTCATCAAGTCGCGGATTTCTCGCAGTAACTCCACGTGCTCGTCCGAGCCTGCGTCGAACGCGCGCCGCGCTCGAAAACGATTGATGGGCACGACAAAGACGAAATAGATCACCAAGAGTTCGATGGCGAAGGTGATGATGGCGGCGACAACCAGGGAGATGTCGAAAACTTGCCCGGCAACGACGAAGTCCTCTGCCGCGCCGTCGGTGCCCAAAATGATGCGCACGAACGGTGCGACGAGACCCACGGTGAAGGCTTCGGCCAGCGTCACGAAAGCAACGCCGGCGACAACCCCGATTGATAGGTCGACAACGTCGCCTTCATTGATGAATGTCTTGAATTCCTTGATCATGATCCACACTCCGGTCGTCGCGTGAATGGATCATGACACCCATCGGCTGCGATGGGCGGGAAGCGAGGACCAACGCGTCCTGCTCAGAGAGGGCCACGACCGCGATGGACTCCGGTGAAGCACCGAACCCTGACGTCGGTATGTCGACGACTCGGACGGAATCGATGCGTGAGGAGTCCTGACCCACCAGAGTGACCCGCGTCCCACGCGCCAAGGTCGACAACGCGCCAGAGGGGCTGATGACAACCGGCACCGCCACCTCACCGGGCGCGATATCGAGCCGCGGACTCAGACCGCCGTCGAGCACGGGGGCGGGAGAGCGCAGAGCAGTGATCAGCAGGAACGCACCGGCGCCGGCGAGGAGTGCAGCCACGAGGCGGCGGCGTCGGTTGAGGTGATGTCGAAAGCGCGAAATGTCGACGAAGCGTCGCAGGAAGTCGACGAAGGCCGTCATGTATCGACGTTAGGCACCGACTGGTGGTCGCGTCGAATCACTGTCCACAAGCGCGGACTATGTCGTGGACGCGGAGCTCTTCGAGGCAGAGGAGGTCGAGGTGGAGGTCGAACCAGATCCGGAGTCCTTTGACGATGTGGACGACGTCGACCCGGAGTCGGATGAGCCAGAACTGGACGATCCGGAAGAACCACCGGAGTCCGAGGAGGACTTCTTGTCACTGGTGCCCGCGGAATCCTTGCTGGGTGAATCTTGGCTCGAGCCGGAGGAGCGAGAGTCGTTTCGGTAGAAGCCCGAGCCCTTAAAGACGACACCAACCCCGTTGAACAGCTTGCGAAGCGTCGGCTCGCCGCACGCTGGGCACTCTGTGAGAGTGGGATCGGTCATCGTCTGCACGATGTCGTGCGTGGTGTCGCACGATGAGCACGCGTATTCGTAGGTGGGCACCGAACCTCCTTGTCTCAACGAGATTAGCACTCGATGGCAACGAGTGCTAACTCGCGCGAGCGGATCGCTACCCTCGGAGGGTGCTGCTGTGGCTGGCGATCGGTGTCGGTGGTGCCCTGGGAGCTCTCGCTCGCTGGTCCATCGGTGAACTGGTTCTCGCCGTTGCGGACTCCCCGACGTTTCCGTGGGGAACACTCATCGCCAACGTGGTCGGGTGCTTCGCGATCGGTGTTCTCGCCCCCATCGTTGTTCGGCATGCCGCCTGGGTGAGCGGCCTGGTCGTCACCGGACTCCTCGGCGGCTTTACGACCTACTCGGCCTTTGCGGAGGAAGTGTTCGTTCTGGTGGACCGCGGTAACGCCGTGGGCGTCGGCCTCGCCGGGATCTACGTCCTGGTGACTATTGCGGCGACAGCGATCGCGGTCGCCCTCGGCGGTCGGCTTGCGCGTGTGCGCTCGACAGGAGAAGCGGCATGACGTGGTCTCTCACGCTCGCCGTGGCTCTCGGTGGAGCGATCGGTGCACCGATGCGTTACCTGATCGATAGTCGGATCTCCCGCACAGCCCAGCGGCGCGGGTACGGGGTCTTCCCGTGGGGCTTGCTCGTCGTCAACGTGATGGGCTCGCTCCTTATCGGCATCGCCTACGTCAGCCTCGAAGGCCCAATGCGTTCGCTGCTGGCAACGGGGGCATGCGGCGCCCTCACCACGTATTCGAGCTACGCGTTGTTCGTCAATCGCGTGTGGAGTGAGAAGCGATCGAGCGCCTGGGCGGCCATCATCGTCATGCCGATCGCCTGCATCGGAGCGTGTGGCGTCGCGGTGGCGGTCACCCGCGCCGTGACCGGGGCCTAACGAGGCGCGGTGCGAGAGGTGCGTCGATGGGGCCGCGTCCTCGGGGTCGTCGCTTTGATGCCCCAGGCGAATTAGTCCGGCATCGACATCAAGCGCACACGCTCCGGCGTCACGAGGACGTCTACTCGTTGATCGTGGGCTTCGTGCGGGACGTGCATAACCGACTCGTCCTCGAAGTTCACAGCGATCACGAGGGAGTTGTCTTTGGACGCACGTTGAGCAAGAGCTCGGTCGTAAAACCCACCACCTTGACCGAGTCGATAGCCGTCGGCATCGACCGCTAAAGATGGAATGATCCACACGGTCGGCTGTGTGGACGTGGGGAGGCCTTCCGGCTCATCAATGCCCCACGTGTTGGTGACCATGCCCGTGTTGTCGGTCATCTCGACCCAGACGAGGTTGTCGTCACTGATCCGCGGCAACACAACCCTGCCTCCAGCGCGACGCACGTCATCGATTACGTCCCGCGTCGGCGGCTCGTCGTCTCGCGCGAGATAGCACGCGACCACTTCACCGCGATCGCACGCCGATCGCACGTCTTCCAGATCCATGATGTGTTGGCTGATGCGCGTCGATTCATCAGTACCAGCGTTCCGCTTCTGCCGCTGCTGGCGCACCTGCCGTCGAAGGTTGGCCTTGCTCGACACCGCGTCCATAGCCTCACTGTGCCGCACCCGGCGGCCATCGGGGGTGATTGCACGCCACCGGGACACCGGAAAGGTTCGTCGGGCAGGGGGTAGACCGCGTAGTGTCAGGCCCCATGACAGGCGTCACAGCTGCGGTCATCCCCGCGGCGGGGCTGGGAACCCGGTTCCTGCCCGTAACGAAAGCGATGCCGAAGGAAATGCTGCCCATCGTCGACAAGCCGGCTATCCAGTTTGTCGTCGAAGAGGCCGTTGCCGCTGGGCTCGATGACCTGCTGTTCATCACCAGCCGTGGCAAGCGTGCCTTGGAAGACCACTTCGATAAGAACATCGAGTTGGAGGCCGCGCTTACGGCGAAGAACGACAACGAGCGACTCGCGCTTGCGCAGGAGTCCAACGATCTCGCCCACATCCACTACGTGCGGCAGGGACAAGCGCTCGGCCTTGGACATGCCGTCCTGATGGCGGAGCAGCACGTCGGTGATCAACCATTTGCCGTCTTGCTGGGTGACGACTTGATCGACGAGCGCGATCCGATCGTGCCGCGCATGATCGAGGTGCGCGAAAGGTTCGGCGGCTCGGTGCTGTGCCTGATGCGTGTCCCGCACGAAGACATCTCGCTCTACGGATGCGTCGCGGTGTCGCACACCGACAACGATGACGTCGTCGAGGTGACCGATCTCGTCGAGAAGCCGTCCATCGACGAGGCGCCGAGCGACTACGCGATCATCGGCCGCTACATCCTCGACCCGGCGGTGTTCGAGATTCTCCACAACACCTCACCGGGGCGCGGCGGTGAAATCCAACTCACCGATGCACTCGTGGAGTTGGCCGGTCGCCCCGCAAGCGAGGGCGGGGGCGTGCACGGAGTCGTCTTCGATGGTCGTCGATACGACACCGGAGACAAACTCAGTTACCTGAAGGCGGTCATTCAGCTCGCAACGGAGCGAGACGACATCGGAGACGACCTACGCGAGTGGATCTCCGAACGGGAGTTCTAGCTATGTCGTGGCGGTCGGACGTGACGCCGACCTTGAATGAGGGCGACGTTCGGTTGCGCCCTCTGAAGGCCAGTGACGCCAAGGCCTGGCAAGAAGTTCGACGATGCAATCAGGCCTGGCTCGGCCCCTGGGACGCAACGGTTCCCGACGAAGGAGTTCGCGCCGGAGAGGTCCCACCGAGCTTCCATGCGATGACCCGGCGGCTTCGAGCCGAAGCGCGCGAAGGTCGAGTGTTGCCGTGGGCAACTGAGTTTCACGGCCGATTAGTGGGGCAGATAACGATGGGCGGAATCGCGTACGGCTCGCTGCGCAGCGCCTACATCGGTTATTGGATCGATCAGGAGTTCGCTGGCAGGGGCGTTACCTCGATGGGCGTGGCGATGGCGACCGATTACGCCTTCGACGTGCTCCGCCTGCACCGGATGGAGTTGAATATTCGCCCAGAAAACACCTCCTCGCGTGCGGTTGCCGAGAAGGTGGGTTACCGCGAGGAAGGCTTCCGCGAGAAGTATCTGCACATCAACGGAGACTGGCGTGATCACGTGACCTACGTCCTGTTCGCGGGCGATGTTCCCGGAGGGGTAGTAAATAGCCTCCGCGCGGCGACTCGTCATTGATGGAAGACAAGTGTTTCGTAGGCCACGACTCGAGAGTGGGTGTGCGACACGTCAACGCCCGCAGGTCATATTTCCGTAAGGAATCGGGCGAAAGCGCCTAGTCTTTCCCACTGTGACGGGGTTCATCTACGCAGTAATCGTGGCCCTGTGGGCTGCTGTCTTGATCCCTATTTGGCTCAAGCGACATGATCACATAAGTGAAGTGAGATCAAGCGCCCGTTTCTCGTCTGCAATGCATTCGCTTGGCGAGCAGGCGACCCGCGAGGGACGTTCGGGACGAACACCGTCTCGTACCCGACATTCCTCACTGGCCGAGGAGAAGCGATCGAAACGACGGGTTGTCGTCACCGGCGCCCTCAGTATCGCCCTCGCTGCGGTTCTCGGGCTAGCCATTCTGGGCCCAGTTCCGCGTTGGGCCCCGATCATCCTTGCATTCCTAGTCCTGGCCTATGTGGTGTTTGCTGCCCGAACCTCCTCCCGACGCTCGGCCACTGCGGATGACTCAGTCGAGTACCGCGTTGACGAATACGATCACGCACTCGACGAGGACTACCGGACAATCGTGTACGCAGACCGAGTTGCAGACGTCGCTTATCCTCGCTCTCGAGGGGTACGTCCGACGAGCAAGCGCGCTCGAGACGCCCAGATGGCCGCGGCGATGGACGATTATCTGTCCTGGGATCCCTGGGAGGGAGAGCAAAAAGAGGAAGAGTGGTCCGCGGTTCCCACCACGCTTCCCACGTACGTCAACGCTCCCCGAGCCTCCCGCGTGCGTCGACCCATCGAGCGAGACCGCGACTGGTCCGGTGAGGCAATGGTCGAAGCCGCCCGCACGATGCGCCGTCCGCGCATCACTGTGGACGACCTCGAGGATGACCGATACGAGTTGCGACCGAGCCCGAACGAGATGGCCTCGAGCGAGGACACTGCGGAGCTGCCATCCCTGGGGTACGAAGAAACCCGACGGGCAGCCGGCGAGTAACCCAACTGCTAGCCTTACGTGCTTTCCGGGGCTGTGGCGCAGTTGGTAGCGCGTCTCGTTCGCAATGAGAAGGTCAGGGGTTCGAATCCCCTCAGCTCCACCATTGTTTCCTTTCTTTAGTCTTGTCGCGTGACGCGCTTCGGCCTGGATTGGGTCCAATTCGTCTTCGCGATCGTCAACGCCATCGCGGCCCTTGGGACCGCTTTTCTGATCGTTATCGATGATCGAACGATCCTCGGTGAACCGCTGTGGATGAAGCCCTTCAAGTTCTTCATCTCCGCCGCGTTGTTGTCGCTGAGCCTTTCGTACCTCGTGCCGCGCATCAGCAAAGCTCCTCGGACCACGCGAATCGCCAGTATCACCATCGTCGGGTGCCTCATCGTCGAACTTGTCTTGATCACCTCGGCCGCGGCTGCCGAAGCGACGAGTCACTTCAACGTCAGTTCACCGGCGGCGACGGCGGTGTGGAGTGCGATGGCGTGGTTCATCACCGTTTTGTGGCTCGCGACCATGGTGCTCACCGTGATGTTCCTCTGCAGTCCAGGTGTCGATCAGGTCATGAAGCGCGCATTCACCTGGGGCCTCGTCGTATCCATCGTCGGCATGGGTGTTGCCTTCTTAATGACGAGTCCCACGGCGGAACAACTTGGTGATTTCCAAGGAGTGGCTGGAGCACACACCGTCGGATCAGAGGATGGCGGTCCCGGTATCCCTCTGTTCGGCTGGTCGACTGTCGCGGGAGATCTTCGTGTCCCGCACTTCGTCGGGCTTCATGCCCTGCAATTGATCCCGCTCGCGGTCTTCTTCCTTCGGACGAAGATTTCCGTCACTGGAGTGAACTTCATCGGCGTTGGATACCTGCTCGTAGTCGGACTGCTCACCGCGCAGGCGCTGGCCGGGCAGTCGGTGGTAGCGCCGTCACCAGCACTCGTCTTGGGAATCATCGCGGCAATCGCCGTACCGCTGACCGCCGCCCTGATTCGTGGTCCGCGGGCTGAGACTGACGTCGAGAGTGAGCGGCCCGTGCCCTCGTAGATCTACCGAGCCGATGTGCGCTAGATCCAGGTGGGCAGCCACATGCGCGCTCGCCAGGCGTCGTAGGTGATCACTTCTGCCGACCAGATCGGATAGAACCACCACGCGGCCAAAACCACCGCGAGGACGTAACCGCCGATCAGCAACGCTGGCACCCAGCGCGGTCGGTGCCGCAGCCCGCGCGCGATGGCCCCGAGGGTGAGTGTCACTGCCATCACCACGAAAGGCACGTACACGACCGTGTAGAAAGTGAAGATCGTGCGGTCGAGGTAGAGCATCCACGGCAACCAGCCGGCAGCAATGCCGACGATGATGGCGCTGGAGCGCCAGTCCTTCGCGGCTATCCACCGCCACAGTTGATACGGAACAGCCAGTACGGCAGCCCACCAAATGATCGGATTTCCGACGGCGAGCACGGTGGACGAGCAACTGTCGGCGCCGCACCCGTCCGGTGATTCGTAGTAGAACGAGGTCGGTCGGGTCATGAATGGCCACGACAGCGGACTGCTGGCGTAGTTGTGTTCGGCGTCGAGGTTGGTGTGGAAATTCCACATCTCCGAGTGGTAGTGCCATAAGGATCGAAGGGGATCGGGTACGACAGAGGCCCCTTGACCGGCTGCCCATGTCCGGCTCCACCCGGTGCCGGTTGCGAACCAGCCCGTCCAGGTGAGCAGGTAGACCCCGATGCCGATGACCAGAGTCGAGGCGGCTGCGAGGGGAAGATCACGTGCGAAGGCCGCGGACCACGGGTGGTCCACCCCGATCGCCCGTCGCGCCAGCGCATCCCAGACCAGCGACATCGCCATGAACGCCGCGAGAAACCAGATCCCGGACCACTTGGTGCCGCAGGCCAGTCCGAACATGACGATCGCGGCGATGCGCCACGGCCGCCAGCCGAGAAACGGACCGAGACCGGCGGCCACCCGATCCGCGCCGTGTCGGCGAACATCGTCGGCTAGGCGTTGTCGCGTTCGGTCTCGGTCCACGAGAAGCAAGCCGAATCCGGCGAGAATCCAGAATCCAAGAACAAGATCCAGCAGCGCCGTGCGACTCAGGACGATATGGATGCCATCCAAAGCAAGCAGAAGACCGGCGATGGTGCCGAGGGCGTCCGAACGAGTAAGCCGCCGCATGATCCGTGCCGTCATCACCACGGCGGCTATCCCCAGGATCGCGATGGCGATGCGCCAGCCGAAAGGGTCGACCCCGAAGAGGTACTCGCCGGCGGCGATCACCCACTTGCCTACCGGTGGGTGGACGACGAAACCGGGCTCTGTGCTGAACACTTCGACGACGCGCCAGTTATCGCCGGCCTGCATCATCAAGTCTTTGTGATCATCGACCTCGTCGATCTCTACGCCGAAGCGCAGGTAGGACCAGGCGTCTTTGGCGTAATACGTCTCGTCGAAGACAACTGCGTTGGGTTGACCCAGCCGCGGCAATCGAGTCACGGCGGCAACGGCGCCAACAGAGAGTGGCCCCAGCCAGCCCCGCCAGCCGTGCGAAGGGAGAGCCGGGGCCAGGCGATCGGGGAGCGTTGCCGAACTGCGATCCGGAGCAACGGTCACGGTCGACACCCTCACATCGTAGGTGCGACAGGATGGGGCGGTGACCGATCACTCGCCTCGCGGTTTGATCATGCTCGCGGCAACACCTGTCGGTAACGCCGGCGATGCGTCGGCCCGACTCGTGGATGCCTTGGCGACGAGCGATGTGATCGCAGCGGAGGACACGAGGCGCTTGCGTTCGTTGCTGTCTCGGCTTGACGTCGAGCCGCGGGGTCAGATCGTGTCCTTCTACGAGGGAAACGAGTCCGCGCGGGTGCCGGAGTTGATCGCGCGGGCCGCCGCGGGTGCTCGGGTGCTCGTGGTGACTGACGCCGGGATGCCCTCGATCAGTGATCCCGGGTTTCGTTTGGTGCGCGAAGCCCACGAGTCCGATGTCGACATCACGTGCCTGCCTGGCCCGTCCGCGGCGCTGGCGGCGCTGGTCCTGTCCGGGCTGCCGGTTGCACGATTTGCTTTCGAAGGGTTTCTTCCACGAAAGGACGGTGATCGTCGCCGTCGCCTCGCGTCGCTGGCTACCGAAGATCGCACGATGGTCTTCTTCGAAGCGCCGCATCGCCTCGACGCGAGCGTGCGAGATATGGCCGACGCTTTCGGGATGGATCGCCGGGCCGCCGTATGCCGGGAACTGACCAAGACGTACGAGGAGGTCAAGCGGGACAGCCTCGGGGAGCTTGCTCGGTGGGCCGAGGGTGAGGTCCGTGGGGAGATAACAATCGTGGTCGCCGGCGCCTCGGATGACGAGCGTCGCTACGCATCGGGTTTGGGAGATGACGAAGCGATAGCTGCGGCGGTGCGTAAGCGAATGGAATCGGGACTGTCGCGCAAGGAGGCCACCGCCGAGGTTGCTGATCGCGCGGGACTGTCCAAGAGGTACGTGTATGACGTCTCCTTGCGCACAGTGGACGACACCTAGGATCGGATCATGTCCGCGAGTGAGAATGAGTCGTTGTTGGGTGAGAAGGCGTACTACGTCACGACGCCCATCTATTACGTCAACGACGCCCCACATATCGGCCACGCGTACACGACTACGGCCGGTGACGTTCTGACCCGTTGGCACCGGCAGCGCGGCGAGAAGGTCTGGTATCTCACTGGCGTCGATGAGCATGGAACCAAGGTGCAGCGGGCCGCCGAGGCGGGGGGTGTCACCCCGCAAGCATGGGTCGACCGGCTGGTCGGGGAGTCCTGGCTTCCCGTACTCGAGACTGTCGACGCCGTCAACGACGACTTCATCCGAACGACCGACGACCGACACGTGGCCCGGGTACAGAAGTTCTGGGAGAAGGTTCGCGACAACGGTTTCGTGTATTCCGCCCCCTACGAGGGCCCTTACTGCGTCGGATGCGAGGAGTTCAAGCTCCCCGGGGACCTTGTCGACGGGACCGGTGAATATGCAGGGCAGCAGGTGTGCCCGGTGCACTCCCGCCCGGTGGAGCAACTCCGCGAGGACAACTGGTTCTTCCAATTGTCGGCCTTCGCAGACCGCCTCATCGAGCACTACGAAGCCCACCCGGAAGCGGTCCGCCCGCAAAGCGCTTACAACGAGGTGATGGCTTTCCTCAAGCAGGGCCTGGTGGACATCTCGATGTCTCGGTCGAGCGTGGATTGGGGAATCCCTCTTCCCTGGGACGACACCCAGGTGGTGTACGTCTGGTTCGACGCTTTGTTGAACTACGCCACCGCCACCGGGTACGGCTCCGAAGCCGGAACCGATGACGCCGCCACCTTCGCCACCACGTGGCCGGCGAACGTCCATCTGGTCGGCAAAGACATCTTGCGCTTCCACGCGGTGTACTGGCCGGCCATGCTTCTAGCGGCCCGTGAGCCATTGCCGTCGCAGGTTTTCGCACATGGCTGGCTACTGGTCGGAGGCGAGAAGATGAGCAAGTCCAAACTCACGGGCATCGCACCCGAGAACATCATCGACCACTTCGGCTCAGACGCTTTCCGGTACTACTTCATGCGCGCCATCAATTTCGGCCAGGACGGCTCCTTCTCCTGGGAGGACATGTCCGCTCGATACACCTCGGAGTTGGCGAACGGCCTGGGCAACCTGGCATCGCGATCGACGGCGATGGTGGGCAAGTACCGCGACGGCGCACTTCCCGAGCCCGGCCCGCTGACCACTGCCGAGGACGCCGTCGTTGAGCGACTCGCGTCGGCTACAACTAACGCCGACGCGGCCATGGACGAACTCGACTTCTCCACCGCCATCGGAGAAATCCGCAGTGTGGTCGAGTTGGTCAACCAGTACGTCACCGAGGTGGAACCGTGGGTGCTTGCCAAAGACGACGCCAACGCCGAGCGTTTGGACACGGTCCTCTACACGATGTGTGAAGCGCTGCGCGCCGTCGCCGTTCTCTACAACGCCGTGATGCCGAAGGCGATGGCGAGTTTGTGGTCGCAGTTGGGAGCCGGTGAGGCTCTCGGTGCCCTGGCTGTTCAACGGATAGCCGATGCTGGTCGCTGGGGTCAACTTCCTCCCGGGTCGAACATCACCAAGGGTGATGCTCTCTTTCCGCGGCTGCTGGACGAGCCGACGGAGGCCTAGGCATGGCTCGCGAGCTCGGCTGGCCGGATGCTCCGGATGCTCTCCCACGACCGGTGATCGATTCGCACACCCACCTCGACGTTCACGACCGTTCGCTGCACGGCGATCAAGCCCCGGACGCAGACGCGTTACTGGCGTGGGCGGAGCAGGTCGGCGTGCCGAAGGTCGTGCAGATCGGTTGCGATGTCGAATCAGCCGAATGGTCGGTTCCGTTCGCGCGCGATCACCCGAATGTGGCGGTTGGGGTCGCCGTTCATCCCAACGACGCCGCTCGCATTGGCGTCCGTCAGGGGAGAGGCGCCCTGGAGGCAGCCTGGGCACGTATCGATGAGTTGGCGCGGGACCCTGTGGTGCGCGCGGTCGGTGAAACCGGTCTGGACTACTTCCGAACCCCCGAAAGCGAGGGTCAGGCGATCCAGCACGACTCCTTCCGCTGGCACATCGACCTCGCGACGGAACTCGACAAGACCCTGGTGATCCACGACCGCGATTCCCACGACGACGTCATCTCGGTACTCCTCGATCAGGGTGCGCCGAAGCGAGTCGTCTTCCATTGCTTCTCCGGTGATGCGGACATGGCGCGCGTGTGCGCCGAGCATGGATGGTTCATGTCCTTCGCCGGAGTCATCACCTTCGCCAGCGCGGAGGGGTTACGCGAAGCGTTGCGGACGGTGCCGGACGATCTGCTCCTGGTGGAAACCGATGCGCCGTACCTCACGCCGAAACCGAACCGAGGACGCGTCAACGCGACGTATCTCATGCCGTGGACGGTCCGTCGCATGGCCGAGGAGCGAGGTGTCGACGTCGAGAAAATGTGCGATGACATCGTCGCGAACACGCATCGCGCGTTCGGCCAATGGTGAGACGTGACGCGTGAAGCATGGGGCGCGAGCGGTGAGTGATGGACGGTGAGCCGACTGCTGGGAGCCGCCGATGTTCGCCGCATCGCTACCGAGCTCGATATTCGCCCCACCAAGAAGTGGGGTCAGAACTTCGTCATCGACCCGAATACCGTCGAGCGGATCGTGCGCGTGGCGAATGTGTCGCGAGGCGACGTCGTCGTGGAAGTGGGCCCGGGCTTGGGCAGCCTGACGTTGGCCCTTCTGCGGCCGGGTGCGCAGGTGGTCGCGGTCGAGATCGATGCACGGCTGGCCGACCGGTTGCCCCGAACGATCAGCGAATTCGACCCGGCGGCCATCGATCGACTCGCTGTTGTCAACGCCGATGCCCTGCAGGTGCATCAGTTGCCGACCCCGCCGACGATGCTGGTGGCGAATCTCCCCTATAACGTTTCGGTTCCGGTGGTCCTGCACCTGCTCGCAGAGTTCGACAGCATTCACCGAGTCCTGGTGATGGTGCAGCGTGAGGTGGCTGATCGACTGTGTGCCGAGCCCGGTTCCCGCACCTACGGGGTGCCCAGCGTCAAGGCGCGGTGGTTCGGTGACGTCGCGTACGCGGGCGACGTGTCTCGGACGGTGTTCTGGCCCGTCCCCAACGTCGACTCCGGCCTGGTGTCCGTGACGCGAACGGCCCCACCCGCCGGGGTAACGCGAGACGAGGTCTTCTCCCTCATCGATGCCGCCTTCGCGCAGCGACGCAAGCAATTGAAGTCCGCTCTTTCTGGTTGGCTCCCCGGCCACGGTTCTGTGCAGGAAGTTCTCGATGCGGCGGGTGTGGACCCGCGAGCGCGGGGCGAGGAATTGAGCCTCGAGGATTTTTGTGCGATCACGCGCGCTGCGACGAGCGCCGGGTAAGCCGTAACCTGGCGCTGTGTCCGTCGTCGTTCGCGCACCCGCGAAGCTCAACCTGCAGTTGAGCGTTGGTCCGCTTCGAGACGACGGCTACCACGAACTCGTCTCGGTCTTCCACGCTGTCTCATTGGTCGACGTCATTACCGCCCAGCGGGGCGAGGGCGTCCAGGTTTCCATGAGCGGTGAGGGGTCTGAGTCGCTGGCCACCGATGACAGCAACCTGGTCGTGCAAGCGGTTCACGCGCTCGCGCAACACGCGCAGATCGATCCGCACGTGAGCATCCACGTAGATAAGTCCATTCCCCTTGCCGGGGGAATGGCGGGAGGAAGCGCCGATGCGGCGGGAACACTCGTTGCCTGCGCCGCATTGTGGGGGACCGGGTTGTCTCGGGAGGAGCTCGCCGACATCGGCGCCCGTCTCGGATCGGATGTGCCCTTCGCGCTGGTCGGCGCGAACGCTATTGGTCGAGGTCGCGGTGAAGAGATCATGCCGGTGTTGGGTCAGGGACAGTTCCACTGGGTGTTCGCCCTGGCGGACGAAGGCTTGTCAACGCCGGCGGTCTACCGACAGTGCGACACGTTGCGCGCGGGGGAGCAGATCCGGCCACCCGAAGTGTCCGATGCGCTGCTGCACGCTCTTCGCCAGGGAGATGCGAAGGCTCTCGCCGCCGCACTTCACAACGACCTTCAACCGGCCGCGATATCCCTTCGCCCGTCGTTGCGCAGACTGCTTGAAGCCGGTGTCGAATACGGGGCGCTGGCCGGAGTCGTCTCCGGCAGCGGACCTACGTGTGCATTCTTGTGCCGCGACAGCGCGCACTCGATCGACGTGGCCGTTGCCATGACGGCGACGGGCATGTGTCGAACGGTGAAGCGCGCAACGGGGCCGGCAACGGGTGCTCGGGTGGTTACCCCGACGGGGTGAATTGCTGCATCAGATCCCGGAGCAAGTCCGCGAGTTCTACCCGCTCAGCGTCGCTCAACGACTCCAGCAAGACTTGCTCGTGGGACAGCAGATCGGTGAAGGCTCCATCGACGGCGAGGCGACCAGCGTCGGTGAGTTCCACGCGAACTCCGCGTCGGTCGGTCGGGTCGGGTTGACGCTGAACGAAGGTTCGTGCCTCGAGTCGGTCGATGCGATTGGTCATGGTTCCGCTGGTAACCATGGTTTGGGTCGCCAATTGCCCCGGGGATAGGGCGTAGGGAGTGCCCGAGCGCCGCAGCGCGGCGAGCACGTCGAATTCCCACCCTTCGAGGTTGTGTTGGGCGAAGGCCGATGTCCGAGCCTGGTCGAGGTGTCGGGCCAGTCGAGTGACGCGGGACAAGACGCTTAACGGGCGGACGTCCAAATCGGGACGTTCGCGATTCCACGCTTCGACGATGGCGTCGACGTCATCCATGGCGCCATGCTAGATCAAGACTCTTGATGTCGAGATTCTTGATGGTCTACTTCTTTTTCCGCTTGCGGCCTTTCTCAACGGTATGCAGCGTTGGCTTGGGCTCTAAGTGCTCGAGGCCGTTCCACGCGAGGTTGACCAAATGGGCGACAACGTCGTCCTTCCCGGGCTTGCGAACGTCGAGCCACCACTGCCCGGTGAGCGCCACCATGCCCACGAGTGCCTGGGAGTACACAGCCGCGTACTTGGTGCTGATGTCGTGGCTATCGAATTCACGCGCCAAGAGGTGTTCGACCTGCGCGGCGATGTCGAGGATCAAACTGGCGAAGGAACCGCTGGGTTGCGAGACCGGCGAGTCCCGGACCAGGATCCGGAAGCCCTCAGGGTTGTCGTCGATGTAATCGAACAGCGCCATGCCTGCCTGTTCCAGGAGGGCGCGGGCGGTGCCCGCGGTGAGGGCGTCGGAGATGGACGCCAGGAGATCGTTCATCTCGCGGTCGACGACAACCGCGTACAACCCTTCCTTGCCACCGAAGTGCTCGTAGACGACGGGCTTGGACACACCCGCTTTCGCCGCGATCTCCTCAACGCTGACTGCCTCGAAACCCTTGTCCGCGAACAGGGACCGTCCGACATCGAGCAGCTGCTCGCGCCGCTCGTGGCCGGTCATGCGCACCTTGGAGCCTTTGCTCGAGGTGGCGCGGTTGCGAATTTGCGCTCGTGTTGGTCTCGGCTGTCGAGTGGCCGTTCGCCCTGACGCCGAACTCAGTTCGACGACGATGCTGTCTAGGGAGCCGCCGTCGGCGACGTCCTCGGGAGAATCGGCCGGCTGCGGTGTCACGCGGTGGTGCTGGACGCGCTCGCCACATCTGCTGTTGCCGGCGGCTGGTAGCCGCGGATGCGGGGCGCCATTGACGGATCGATGAGCTTCTTGGCGAGACGCTCGGGCTTGGGCCAGCGCACGTCATGCGCAAGATTCACGCGCTCGAGCATGCGAATAAGACCAGCACTGGGGTCGATCTGACCCTTGAGCACTCCGTGGCGAGCGCACGTCGGGTCTACGTGGTGCAGGTTGTGCCAGGACTCACCGAAGGAGGGAATCGCCAGCCAATTCACGTTGCTGGCCAGGTCGCGGCTCTTGAAAGGACGCTTGCCGAACACATGGCAGATGGAGTTGATCGACCAGGTCACGTGGTGCACGAACGCGACGCGAACGACGCCACCCCAAAATATGCCCGTGAGGAATCCGAGCCAGGACCAGGTGATCAGGCCGCCGATGATGCCGGGCAGCAGAAACGTCATGACAACGATGATGGGGAAGGCGTTATTGATGCGCTGAAGGTCCTTGTCGTCGCGGATGTCCGGGGCGTACTGATCCACGGTGGCTTGCTCTTCGGAGAACAGCCATCCCATGTGCGCAAACACCAATCCCTTACCGATGGCTTTGCGGGAGGTACCGAAACGCCAGGGTGAGTGCGGGTCGCCAATTTCGTCGGAGAATTTGTGGTGCTTGCGGTGGTCGGCCACCCACTGGTTGATCGACCCTTGGAGCGCGTATGAGCCCATGAGCGCGAGGGCGATTTTGACTGGGCGGGGTGCCTTGAAGGAGCCGTGGGTGAAAAAGCGGTGATATCCGACAGTGATCCCCAGACCGGTGATCGCCCAGAAGCCGAGAAGTAAGCCGATGTCGACCCAGGAGACCAGTCCCCAGTAGATCATCGGAATGATGCCGAGCAGGGCGAGCGTCGGCCCGACAACGAAGATCCCAATGGTGATCTTCATGGGGGTGCTGAGGAAGATCGCGTCGCCGTCGTCGACCTTCTCGAAATCCTGGACAAGCGCCATGGGAAGCCCTTCGTATGTGGTGGAAGCCGGATTACGCGGAACTGCGTACTCCAACCTACGGTTGCGTAACTTACGGTACCGTAACCCAAGGAATCCGGCCACGCGAGGCCCCCCGGCGGCGGGGCTTCGGGTTGTTCCCGCACCAGGTCATCTCCCTGATCCCCGGTCGTCTAGTGGCAGGACAGCGGACTTTGAATCCGTCAACGGAGGTTCGAATCCTCCCCGGGGAGCCCGAGTCCATCCATCAGTAGGCGCCGTACTCGCCGCCCCCGCGCGATCCGAGAAATTCACCGACCAGACGATCCCGCTCGAATAGTCGAACAGTTCCCCGAGCCGTACCGCCGTTCCAGAGAGAGTGATGGTTCTTGCCTCCGTCGGGGTTCTCGTAGTTCATCAACAACATTTCCTCCGTGGGGCACCAGAAGTCGATGTCGATGCGGTGGGTGAAGGTCTTCGCCGAGATGCGCCACCGAACCTTGCCCGACTCGACGGTGCACTCGAAGGATTGTCGCGACCCGGTCCAGAACTTGGAGAAGTTGAATTCCACAAGCTCACCGCGCAAGAAGAAGGCGATCAGCAACTTGCTGGACAGGCGTCGTCCGAACAGAACCGGAGTGCCGCCGCCGACGTCCAGACAGGTCAAAGGCAGGGCCTCACCCGAGGTGGCGTCCACGAATTGTGCGCAGTTCAACCACACCCACGGGTTGGTGTAGTCCTGACCCCAGTTCTTGTCCTGGTACCCGCTGCTGGTCTCGGGCTCCACGATGAAGCGTCGACCGTTGAAATCGATCTCGCCCGAGTAGTCGGTTTTGATTCCGGCGACGTGCCAGAACATCTGGAAAGCCCTGGTTGTCCGAAAGAGTGCGTCGGCGCCGTATCCGACGGAGTAGGACAGTTGTTTTTTGGCCGTGAGATCCCAGGACATGGAGCCGTGATCGGACATCCACTCCGGATGCGACGCTGCCTGGTCAGCAGATACTGAGACAGAGCCCGCCAGATGTGACTCCGTCACAGTGGCGTCACCGATCCGCACATCCAGGTGGTGCGTATCGAATGAGCAGTCGTCGGAAGCGACGTAGTTGTGCAACTGCGTGGGTTCAGGGCCCCAGCAGCCGGCGTTGAGCATCCCGTATGACGGACGGATCCCGGCCTCACGATTTAAGGGCAACTGCCCCAGAATCGGAGTCGAGCCGCCCAGGCCGGGGTTGATCGAGAAGTATTCGATGAAGAAGCTCCGCGGCTCGTTGGTCACCGCGTCGAATCCGGTGAGCGAATGCCACCACCAGTCGTAACCGCGCGTTGCCAGGGGCCCGGTGAGCATGTACGCGTTGCGATCGGCCACAGGCAGCATGCAAGCACAGTCGCGGTGCGTACCTGGGACGGGCTCTGGGTTCGCCGGCTGCGCTTCCTGGAGTCGTGGCGCGGGGCAGAACACCGATGGGACACAGGAGCGAACCGGGGGGTGGGCTGATCCACGGATGCACCAAACTGGGCTCATGAGCACTCGCCCCGGGGTCGTCATCATCCTGGCCGCCGGTGAGGGCACGCGGATGAAGTCCGCCGTGCCGAAAGTCCTCCATCCGATCGCCGGACGGTCCCTTGTCGGACACGTCATCGAAGCCGCGGCTCACCTTGAACCCGAGCACGTGGTGGTCGTCGTCGGCCACGGTCGGGAACTCGTGATCGAGCATCTGGCGGAGATCGCGCCGTGGGTCGTGCCCGTTGTGCAAGACGAGCAGCGCGGCACCGGGCACGCGGTGCGAATCGCACTGGACGATCTTGCGTCCCGGGGCGTGTCTACCGACGGACCGATCGTGGTGCTCACCGGAGATACACCGCTCGTCAACGGCGGAACCTTGGATGGGTTGATGTCGGCCCACAGTGGTGCGTGCACCGTGCTAACGGCCACCGTCGCGTCCCCCGTCGGGTACGGCCGAATCGTACGAAATGGGAACGCAGTCGCGGCGATCGTCGAAGAGCGTGACGCGACCGACGAACAACGACTGATCAACGAGATCAACGCGGGTATGTACGTCTTCGAAGCATCAACCCTCGTTGAGCGCATCGCGCGCCTCGACACCGACAATGCCCAGAACGAGGAGTACCTCACCGACCTCGTAAGCATGATTAATGCAGACGGACTGGTGGTGAACGCTCGCGTCTCCCCTGACGCCGATGACATCCGCGGCGTAAACGACCGGGTGCAACTAGCCCAGGCGGCAGCGATCATGCGCGATCGAATCAACGAGCGCTGGATGCGCGCCGGCGTGAGCATCGCCGATCCCGCGAGCACCTGGATCGATGTGGACGTGGAAATCGAACCGGACGCGCAGCTGTTGCCACAGACCATCCTGCGGGGCCCGACCGCCGTCGCCGCCAGAGCCCGCGTCGGCCCGGGAACAACGCTGGTGTCCTGTGAGGTGGGGGCGGACAGCGAAGTGATCCACACCTGGGCCGAACTCGCGGTGATCGGCGATAACGCCCGCGTCGGACCGTTCACCTACCTGCGACCGGGGGCCAACCTAGGAGCGGGCGCCAAGGCCGGGGCGTATGTGGAGATTAAGAACTCTTCAGTCGGCGACGGAGCCAAGGTTCCGCACCTGTCCTACGTCGGTGATGCGGACATCGGCGAGGACAGCAACATCGGTGCGGCCACCGTGTTCGTCAATTACGACGGTCAAGATAAGCACCGCACTGTGGTCGGCCGGGATGTGCGCATCGGAAGTGATTCCATGCTGGTAGCCCCCGTCGAGATCGGCGACGGCGCCTACACCGCAGCGGGCTCGGTGATCACCGATGACGTTCCCCCGGGAGCGATGGCGGTTGGGCGAGCCCGCCAGCGGAACATCGAGGGGTGGGTCGAGAGGCGTCGAGCGGACTCGGCATCGGCGCGGTCTGCCAGGGCGGCGAATGACGGTGACGATGTGTCTGACAAGGTTCGGTCAGAGGATTCCGCCCGGGAGGAATGAGTGGCCGAAAAGTCCGTACCTACGCAAAAGCGTCTCGTGCTTCTCAGCGGCCGATCGCACCCCGAACTCGCCGAGTCCGTCGCTGACGAACTCGGCATCGCTTTGTCTCCGACGCTGGCCTACGACTTCGCCAACGGTGAGATCTTCATTCGTTTCCGGGAGTCCGTTCGTGGGACGGACGCCTTCGTCCTGCAGAGCCACACCACGCCGATCAACACGTGGATCATGGAGCAACTGATCATGATCGATGCGCTCAAGCGCGCATCTGCCAAACGCATCACCGTGATCGTCCCCTTCTACGGATACGCCCGCCAGGACAAGAAGCACCGGGGCCGCGAGCCGATCTCGGCGCGGTTGATGGCCGATCTGTTCAAGGCGGCCGGCGCAGACCGATTGATGACGGTCGACCTCCATACCTCCCAGATCCAGGGCTTCTTCGACGGCCCGGTGGATCACCTGTTCGCGCTACCCCTCCTCGCTGACCACGTGGCGTCTCGAGTGTCCACCGACCAGATCACTGTGGTGTCGCCGGACGCGGGCCGGGTGCGCGTTGCCGAACGATGGACCGACGTCCTCGGCGCCCCCCTCGCGATCATCCACAAACGCCGTGACCCCGATGTACCGAACCAGGTTCGCGTCTTCGAGGTCGTCGGCGATGTGAAGGATCGAGTCTGCGTGGTTGTCGACGACATGATCGACACCGGCGGCACGATCGTGAAAGCAGCCGAGACGCTGTTCGAGAATGGTGCCAAAGATGTCATCGTCGCGGCAACGCACGGTATCTTGAGCGATCCGGCTTGCGATCGTCTCCAGCAGTCGCAGATCTCCGAGGTTGTGGTCACCGACACGCTGCCGATCCCCCAGGCGCGACAGTTCGACAAATTGACAGTGCTGTCGATCGCGCCGCTTCTGGGCACGGCCATCAACGAGGTGTTCACCGACGGATCGGTGACCTCGATGTTTGAAGCCGCCACGGCGGACGAAGCCTCCTCGCACTAGGCCCGGTGTCCACCGGTTCGACGGCATCCCCCTAGACTTTCGGGGTCCTCGGCGAGGGAGGCCGTCCTACCGGACCGGTCGCCGTGATCGACGCGGGTGGTGCCACCTGACGTCTGTCCGCACCCCCGCGAGGCATGCCGCATAGTCGTGCAACCGCATGACGAAACGCCGAGGAGAACACGTGTCCAACGTCGAGATCACCGCCGAGCCCCGGAGCGACTTCGGAAAAGGGGCGGCCCGGCGACTACGTCGCTCCGGAAGCGTGCCGGCCGTCATCTACGGCACGGGAATCGAACTCACCCACGTGGCACTCGACGAGCATGAGATCAACCTGGCGTTGCGCAAGCCGCGGGTGGTCTTGAACATCTCCTACGACGGAAGCACCTACCTCACGAAGCCTCGCGACATCCAGCGTGATCCGGTCAAGCAGCACCTCGAGCACGTCGACCTCGTCATCATCACCAAGCAAGAGGCCGCGATTCGAAGCTCGTATGCCGATGCCGTCGCGAAGGCGGAAATTGCAGCTGCGGAAGCCGGTTACGACGCGGCATCCGTGATCATGGCGCTCGAGGAAGCCGTGGCTCGGGGCGAGGATCCGTTGGAGGCCGTCGACCACGCGGTCGCCGACGTCAAGGCCAAGGCCGCAGAGATGGCCGCGGCCGAGGCCGCGCGCGAAGCCGCACGCGAAGCGGCCGTGGCCGCGGGGGTTGCAGACGGCGATGCGGGCGAGGACGCGTCTGCTCCGGGCAGCGACGAGGCGTCCGCGGAATAGTGCGTTTGCCCCGTACGCACTCGACACCCTGCGGGCAGCCACGCTGATGTCCGATCCTTGGCTGATCGTGGGTTTGGGAAATCCCGGACCTGAGTATGCGGCGACCCGGCACAACATCGGAGCGATGGCGGTCGACGTCATCACCGGCGGCACGAGCGCGACGCTGTCACGACACAAGAAGGTGCACGCCCGCATTGCTGAAACCCATCTCGGATTTCCTGGCGATCGGATGTCAGTCATCGCCTGCGCTCCACTGTCCTACATGAACGAAAGCGGCGGGCCTGTCAAGGCTGCTATGAATTTCTACCGGATCCCACCCGAGCGACTCCTCGTCGTGCACGACGAACTCGACATCGACTTCTCCACCCTTCGCATCAAGAAGGGTGGAGGTGACGGTGGGCACAACGGCTTGAAGAGCATCCGCTCTGCGATCGGAACCGGTGATTATTTCCGGATCCGACTCGGCATCGGACGCCCCGTTGGTCGACAAGCGCCCGCGGACTATGTCCTGCAGGCGTTTTCGAGTGCGCAACGCGCGGACCTTCCCGCCTTCCTGTCCCGCTGCGCCGAGGCCGTTGAGACCTTGATCCGACAAGGCCTCGACGTGGCCCAGAATGTGTACAACGAACGGTCGTCCAGCGGTGGCGATGTGAGTACCGGAGGAAATGCATGAACGATCCACGTTCTGACGCCGCCATCTCTCGCGACGTCGCCCAGGTTGCCGGTCAACTCCTACTGCGGATACGACAGGACTTCATCGCCGAACACGGTCCCATCGGGGAAAAGGAAACGGCGAACATGCTGCGCGATCGAGCAGACGCGGCGTCGAACGACCTGATCCTGGACTTCCTTTCTTCGGCTCGACCGCAAGACGCGGTACTGAGCGAAGAAGCCAAGGACGATCCATCCCGCCTGGACGCCGAGCGGGTGTGGATTGTCGACCCCCTCGATGGCACCTGGGAGTACGGTCAAGATCGCGCGGATTTTGCCGTCCACGTGGCGTTGTGGGCGGCGGGAGAATTGCACGCGTGCACCGTCGACCTCCCGGCCAAAGGCATCACGCGCAGTGTGCTCGATAACACCGTCAAGACGTCGGTTGATCCGACCCGCCCGATACGGATGGTGGCGTCGCGGAGCAGGCCACCGGCCACCCTCCAGGCCACCTGCGATGCGCTCGGACGTCTTCTTTCGGACGCCGACATCACCGACCGCGGCGTGGAGGTCGTCGACGTCGGGTCGGTCGGTGCCAAAGTCAACGAGATCCTGAGTCAGCGCGCGGACGTCTACCTCCACGACACCGGGTTCTACGAGTGGGACGTTGCCGCACCGTACGGCGTCGCGGCGCACTACGGCCTGCGCTGCTCGAACACCACGGGCCAGCCGATCACCTTTAACCACATGCCGCCGTACGTGAACAACCTTGTCGTTGCGCACCCAGTCCTCTACCCGCACGTGATGCGCGCCCTGGCCGAGACCGCCGAACGTTGAGCCTCCGCGGACTGGTAAACGATCTCGATCGACATCCACCGTTCGTGCGGGTCGATGAACTCGCATCCGACGCGACGGCCCAGGACGTCGAGGTGCACGCCGACCTCGGCATGCACGCCATCACCGCCAGCCGCATCAAGCGATCGACGACCAACCCGATCCTGGTGCTCACCGCCACTGGCTCGGGTGCAGACGACATGGCCGCGGCCATCGAGGACTTCGCGCCCGACGTAAGCGTCGCGACATTCCCATCGTGGGAGACCCTCCCGCACGAACGATTGTCCCCGTCCTTCGACACGGTCGGGCGACGAACCCACGTGCTGCGCCGCATCGCCCACGCGGATCCGCAGGATCCGCTGTTGCCGCCCGTCGACGTCGTTGTGGCGTCCGTTCGGGCCGTCGTTCAGCCGATCTCGTTATCGGTGATCGAGGCAGATCCTGTTCGCGTGCGAGCCGGTGACCGCGTCGATCTGACCGCGTGCGTCGAACGCCTCGTCGGACTCGGGTATGAGCGCGTCGATCTCGTCGAGCGACGTGGACAGGTCGCGGTGCGCGGAGGCATCGTGGACGTCTTCCCGCCGAGTGAGGAGCACGCCGTCCGCATCGAGTTTTGGGGGGACGACGTCGAGGAAATCCGGCACTTCTCGGTCACTGATCAACGATCCCTCGATCTACTCGAGCACGGACTGTTGGCTCCTGCGGTGCGAGAACTGCTGCTCACCGATGGCGTGAGGATGAAGGCCAGCGAATTGGCGATCGGTGCTCCTGGGATAGCGGAGATGTGTCAGAAGATCGCCGCAGGAATCCCGGTCGAAGGCATGGAGTCCCTGACGGCACTTCTGGATACGTCCATGGTGACCCTCGTCGATCTTCTTCCCCGTGGAACTCAGATCGTCGTCAGCGAACCGGAGCGCGTCGCGGCCCGGGCGTCGGACGTGATGAGGACCGCGCAGGAGTTCCTCGAAGCGGGATGGCACAGCGCAGCCGTCGGCGCGGATGTGCCGATCGATATCGACCCCGCCGCCTACCGGACCCTGGACGAGGTGCACGACAACGCTCGAGCACGTGGAGGTCGATGGTGGACCCTCAACCCCCTGCCCTCGATAGACCCCGATGTCGACCTCGGCGCCCGCGCTCCCCGGGAGTATCGGGGCGATTCGCAACAAGCGTTCACCGACATCCGCGGGTGGCTCGGGGAAGGACGCAACGTCATCGTGACGAGTGGAGGGAAAGGCCCCCTCGAGCGGCTCGGTGAGGAGATGGCCCACAGCGACATCCCGTCCAGAATTGAAGAGGAGGTGACGAGTGCGCCGGACGGGGTCGTGCACTTGGTCCGCAGCCACTGTCGCCAGGGTTTCATCCTGCCCACAGTCGCGCTGATCACCGAGGGTGATCTGCTCGGGCAACGCACGAGCGCCACCGATGGGCAGCGACTCCCGAGTCGTCGTCGCAAGACCATCGACCCGTTGACCTTGGTAACCGGGGACTTCGTCGTGCACGAACATCACGGTGTCGGTCGATACATCGAAATGGTGCGTCGCACGGTGCAGGGAGCCGAACGTGAATACCTGATCATCGAGTACGCGCCCAGTAAGCGCGGTCAACCGGCGGATCGACTGTTCCTTCCGATGGACCAACTCGACATGATCACCCGGTACGTGGGGGGCGAATCGCCCAGCGTGCATCGTCTTGGGGGGAGCGATTGGGCGAAGACGAAGGGCAGAGCACGCAAGGCGGTCAGGGAGATCGCCGGCGAACTGGTGCGCTTGTATGCGGCCCGACAGGCGAGCACCGGCCACGCTTTCGCACCGGACACTCCCTGGCAGCGGGAGCTCGAAGACGCGTTCGTTTACGTGGAGACGCCCGATCAGTTGGCCTGTATCGATGAAGTGAAAGTCGACATGCAACGCCTCACGCCGATGGATCGACTCATCTGTGGTGATGTCGGGTATGGAAAGACGGAAATCGCGGTACGCGCCGCCTTCAAGGCCGTCCAAGACGGCAAGCAGGTCGCGATCCTCGTGCCGACGACTCTCCTGGTCCAACAGCACCTCGCGACGTTCAGCGAGAGATACGCCAGTTTCCCGGTGCGGATCGCGGCGCTATCTCGCTTCACAGCGGACAAGGAACGGAGCGCGGTGCTGTCGGGCATCTCCGACGGATCGATCGACATCGTTATCGGGACGCATCGACTGCTGACTCCGCAGGTTCGCTTCAAGGATCTGGGGCTAGTCATCGTCGATGAGGAACAGAGATTCGGAGTCGAGCACAAAGAGCACCTCAAGGCTCTGCGCGCGAACGTCGATGTGCTGTCCATGTCGGCGACGCCGATTCCGCGAACGCTCGAGATGGCGGTCACCGGTATTCGAGAAATGTCCGTGATTCAAACACCGCCGGAAGAGCGGCATCCGGTTCTGACCTACGTGGGCCCGTACGACGACAAGCAGATCGCAGCGGCGATCCGTCGGGAGTTGCTGCGCGATGGTCAGGTCTTCTTCGTTCACAATCGGGTCGAGTCCATCGAGCGAGCGGCGCGACGGGTTGAGGATCTCGTGCCAGAAGCCCGTGTCGCCATCGCGCACGGTCAGATGGCCGAGGGGCGACTCGAGCAGGTCATCGTCGATTTCTGGGACAAGAATATCGACGTTCTGGTGTGCACGACGATCGTCGAGTCGGGGATCGACATCGCGAATGCCAACACGTTGATCGTTGACCGGGCAGACACCTTCGGCCTATCTCAACTGCACCAACTTCGTGGTCGCGTGGGGCGCAGTCGCGAGAGGGCGTACGCGTATTTGCTGTACGACCCCAACAAGCCACTCACCGAAACAGCGCACGAACGTCTGGCGACGATCGCGCAACGAACGGATCTGGGATCAGGCATGCAGATTGCCCTGAAGGATCTGGAGATCCGGGGTGCGGGCAACTTGCTGGGGGGTGAGCAAAGCGGCCACATCGCCGACGTCGGCTTCGACTTGTACGTCCGTCTCGTCGGTGAGGCTCTCGCGGAGCACAAAGCCGGCGCGGGCGCGGGAGATGACGAAACACCCGAGGTCAAGGTCGAACTGCCGATCAGCGCGCATCTGCCTGAGCAATACGTGCCGGCGGAACGGCTTCGCCTCGAGGCTTACAAGCGACTGGCAGATGCCCGCAGCGACATGCAGGTGGACGATGTCGCTGCCGAACTCGTTGATAGGTATGGACCGCTTCCACCGGAAGCCGAAACCCTGGTGAGCGTCGCGCGCTTTCGCGTGCACTGTCATACGGCGGGTCTTCGCGAGGTCATCGCCCAAGGCAGCGGCGTACGACTGCACCCTGTGGAACTACCCGAGTCAGCCCAAATGCGCATCGGCCGTCTATACCCGCGCACGACCATCAAGCCGACCGTCCGTACGATCATCGTGCCGCGCCCGACCGCGAGTTCCGCAATCGGAGCGGCCGCGTTGAAGGACCAAGACTTGCTGGCGTGGGCCGACGAACTTGTGGGAGTAGTTCGAGGTTCCCCGGCGCAGCAGAAGACAAAGGACGGAGCGGTCGAGGGTGAATAGCCGGAGAGCAGGCGTGGTTGCAGCGGTCGCCGCAAGCGTCCTCGTGTTGAGTGGTTGCGCGTCCGCCACCCCGGGAGCAGCCGCGGTGGTGGGCAACGAGCGAATCTCCGAACGCGACCTGACCGAGCAGGTGGAGCAGGTGCTGCGCGCGCAGGGACGACCGGTCGACTCGACCTCTGAAGCCCTGGTGGTGACTACCCTTGATCGGATGATCACGACTCAACTCGTCGAACAGTTGGCGGCCGAGAACGAGGTTGTGGTCACGCAGGGGGAATTGGACGCGACCATCGCGAACTACGTCGAAGCCTCCGGAGGGCGAGAAGCATTCCAGAACACGCTGCTGGCCCAGGATCTCGCACCCGACGACATCGATGAGTTGTTTCGCGTGAACCTTCTGGCACAGAAAATGGGTGTGCTATTCGATCCGAGCGGAACCCCGGAGTCTCAATCGAGCGCGATCTTCGCGGCCGTTACCGCCTACAGCGAGGAAGTCGGCACGACGGTGAGCCCACGCTACGGACAGTGGGACCCGGCCGGTTTGCTGGTGGGCCCACCCCCGAACGATTTGTCCGTCCCGATTCAGATTTCCTGACCGGACGCGCACGCAGAAAGCGGACAGATGGCGAAGCGCGGGGAGAGCGTCCTCGACCTGATCGAGGTGATGGATCGGCTTCGATCACCCGGTGGCTGCCCGTGGGATGCACGCCAAACGCACCAGAGTCTCGTCGAGTACCTCGTCGAGGAGGCCTACGAGACCGTCGAGGCGATTGAGGGCGGCGATGACTCCGGTTTGCGCGAGGAACTCGGGGACCTGTTACTGCAAGTTGTCTTCCATGCCCGCATCGCCCAGGAGCGAGGGGATAAGGGCTGGGACGTAGACGATGTCGCTCGTGGCATCGTCGAGAAGTTGATCCGGCGCCACCCGCACGTCTTCGCTGACGCCGATGCGGACACCGCCGAGCAAGTGGAAGCCAACTGGCATGCGCTCAAGGCCGAAGAAAAGGGGCGCGCGTCGGTGGCGGACGGCATTCCAGAGCATCTGCCGGCGCTGCTTCGAGCATCGAAGGTGCACTCGCGCAGCACATCGCTCGGTGACGCGGTTCCGGATCTGGAATCACTCGACGCGGCTGTCCGCTTACTCGATTCCGTCGACGGTGAGGAAGACCTCGGTGAGTTTCTCCTCGCGGTCGCGTCTCTTGCTAGGGATCGAGGCTGGGATGCGGAGGCGGCGCTGCGGCAATCGGTCCGACGCCGAATCATCTCGATACGAGAGGCAGAGAGTCAGTGAACGACGCAACAGCACAGTTTCGCCGGCTCGCGGAAGAGTCGATTGACGCCGCGCTCGAAGCCGATCCTGTAGGCGCGACCTGGCTCGGCGATCATCGATTCGATGACCGACTGCCCGACTACTCAATCGAAGCCCGGGCGTCACGGTCGCGACAGATCGACGATCAATTGACCGCCATCGATGCGATCGATGATGTCGAACTCGATGTCGTCGACCTGGTCGATCTCGAGATTTTGCGGTCGCGACTTCAGCGCGAGGCTTTCGAGATCGACGAGCTCACGAGTGCGGAGTGGAACCCGATGGAGTGGAACCCGGGAACGGCGTTGCACTTGCTGCTCTCGCGTGACTTCGCTCCGTGGCCGGAACGTTTAGCGAGCATCCAATCGCGCCTGTCTGCCATCCCCGAGTTTCTGGACACCGCTCGTCGGTCGCTCGATTCCATGCCGCACATCCACGTGGAAACGGCCGTGGGGCAACTGACGGGAACACGTGCCGTGGTCACCGATGCCATCGCCGAGCAGTGTGTGGTGAACGAGACAGACCTTCCTGCGGGAGTCGACGCTGCCGTCGCAGCCATCGATGAACACATCGCGTGGCTGAACGAACAACTGCCCGTCAGCACCCGGAGTCCGCGACTGAATCAGCGGATCTACGCCGGCGTGCTGTGGCACTCGCTCGATGACGGCACCAGCGCCAATCACCTGCTCCGCGATGCGGAAGCGCACCTTGATGAGGTCACCGGTCGTATGCGCGAGGTGGCCGCCGAGTATCTGGACGAATCCGTGCACGCCGAGCGCGTGGTGCGACGCGCCTTAGAGCGCGTTGCCGCCGAGGCGGTCGTGACCAACGAGACCGTGTTGCCGCTAGTCCGTGATGCCCTGGAGCACGCCAGTGCCTTCGTTCGCGATCGAGAGCTGGTGTCGATTCCTCAGCAAGACACCGAGGTCATCGAAATGCCGGAGATACATCGGGGAGTGGCGGTGGCCTACTGCGATGCGCCAGGACCCCTGGAAGAGGCGTCGGTGCCCACGTACGTCGCCGTCTCGCCGACACCGGCGTCGTGGGATCAAGAGCAGGTCGCGTCGTTCTACCGCGAGTACAACGCGACGTTGCTGCACGACCTCACGATTCACGAAGCCATGCCCGGTCATGTTCTTCAATTGGCTCACGCAGCCCAAGCCCAAACGCCCACCCGCGTCCGACGTTTCGGATTCAGCGGCGTTTTTGTCGAAGGCTGGGCGGTGTACGCAGAGGAGCTCCTCCTCGACAACGGGTACGCCCCCGAAGATTCAGCGCAGTCCGCACTAGCGATCCGACTCCAGCAGTTGAAGATGCAAGCCCGAATGGCCATCAACACGATCCTAGACATCCGCGTCCACTCCATGGAGATGAGCGAAGACGAGGCACTCCAGCTGATGACGATCCGTGGCTTTCAGGAAGAAGGGGAAGCGATCGGTAAGTGGCGCCGGGCCCTGCTGACCGCGGGACAACTGCCGACCTATTTCGTGGGCTACCAAGCGGTCCGGAGTATCGCAAACGATCTTCGAGTCGTGCACCCGGACTGGTCTGACCGTCAGGTTCACGACCTGATGCTCAGCCATGGATCCCCGGCTCCGCGACACCTGCGCACCCTTATCGGTATGTGACACGGCTATGCGTGACCTGCGAAATTTACAAGACTCGAACAGCCTCGATGTGACGCGACAACAGGTTTCCGGCAGGCTCGAGCCATGAGACGACGCACCCTGTGGGTGAACGTGGGTATCGGAGTTGCCATCGCTGCCGTTCTCGGGCTGATCGTGGTGTCCCTGCGACCGTCTTCGCAGGCCCCCGAGCAGCGAACCGTCACCGTCGCCCGGGCAGACGTGACCGCAACCGTCACCGCGAGCGGCACGGTTGAACGGTCCGGTGTTGTCGACCTCACTTTCGCGACGCCCGGAACCGTGGCGTCGGTCAACGTGGAAGCTGGCGATGACGTCTCCGCAGGAATGATCCTTGCCACCGTGGACGATACGGCGGCCCGCCAGCAGTTGGCGGCCGCCGAGTCGACATTGGCGCAGGCCGTGCAGACATCTGCGTCGAGTAACGCCTCGGTTGCCTCCGCGAGTGCTGCCCTGTCGGATGCGTCGCGAGTCGCTAAGCAGACGAACAAGCGGAACACGTTGGCCGTGGACCAGGCGCAGGAGTCGTTGGCCGTTGCCCAGGACCTGTGGGACGAATCCTGTCTGGATCCGACGAGCGCGCTGTGCCCTAACCCGTCAGCGCAGGCACAGTTGCGAAGCACCCAGGCAAGCGTTGACTCCGCGCAGCGGGCCTTCGACTCGTCGGTGGAGAACGCAGCCAATAACGCGATCGGCTATGACGTGGCTGTCAATCAGGCGGGGGAATCTCTGACCCAACGCCAGAACCAGGAGAACAGCGCCTGCGAAGGTGCCGGCTCGGAGACGGCCGCCTGCACCAGCGCCCAGACCGCCACGCTTACGGCACGGCAGGCCTACGACTCCGCCGTGCGGGCCCGAACGACCGGGCTCCTCGTGGACCAGCAGGCCCAACAAACAGCGTCTTTGAGCTTGGCGAGTGCGAACGTCGCCCTGCAGCAAACCCAGACGGAATTGCGGAAGGCCGGAGACGACGCTGTCCGTAACTCCCGTCAGGCACTCGAGACCGCAGAGCGTGTCTACCGGCAGGGCAAGGTTGCTGGCGAGCAGTCCGTCTCAGCCGCCCGCGCGTCGTTGACGTCGGCTCTGGCCTCGCAGGAAACGGTGCAGGTGTCCGGAGGTGAGGAACTGACGGCCTCAGACGCGGCTATCGAATCAGCCGAAGTGGCGGTCGAGGTTGCGCAACAAGCCGTGGATGACACTCGGCTTCTTGCGCCGGTCGATGGGGTTATCGGTTCCGTGCCGTTTGTCGTTGGCGAGGTTGCTACCGCATCGGGCGCGCAAGGCGGGATCACCGTGTTACCCGACGGCCCGATCGAAGTGGTCGCGAACTTCGCCGAGTCCGACGCAGCCAAGATCGTTGTGGGCTCGCCAGCCACGATCACCTTCGACGCGTTGGCAGGCGAGCGTGCGGAGGGAACCGTCGTGTCGATTGACCCGGTGGGAACCACGAGCAACTCCGGCTTGATCACCTACGGAGTCCGAGTGCAGGTCATCGACGCCCCGACGACGGTGCGTGAAGGTATGACAGCGTCGGTCTCGGTCCTGGTCGATGAGGCGATCGACGTGCTGGTGGTTCCGCAAAGCGCTGTTACGGGAACCGACGATCGTGCTGCCGTCCTCCTGCAGCGAACTGAGGGAGCGGAGACATCGACCGACAAGGTGCAGGTCGTTCTCGGTTTGCAAGGGGACGCGGGAGTGGAGATCACTGCCGGCGTCGAAGAAGGCGATGTCCTGGTCATTCCGTCGGCCGACGACGTCTCCTTCCCCGAGGGAGGGGTTCCTGGATCCGAACCCGACGACGGTCCCTTCGGCGGTGGTGACGAATCGTGACGGCAGTCGTCGAGATGCACGACATCACCAAGGTCTACGGCGAAGGTGAGGCCGAGGTGCGCGCCGTCGATGGAATCTCTCTCACCGTGGAGCCTGGGGAGTACGTCGCGATCATGGGCGCATCGGGATCCGGGAAATCGACGGTGATGAACATCATCGGAGCTCTCGACGTGGCGACGTCGGGAACCTACAAAATCGACGGCGTGGATATCGGGGACCTTGATGACGACGCTCTCTCCCTGGTGCGCAACCGACGAATCGGGTTCATCTTCCAGGCGTTCAACCTGATACCGCGGATGAGTGCGGCATCGAACGTGGAATTGCCGCTGATGTATCGGGGGGTGCGTCGCTCCGAGCGGCGTCGACGAGCGCTGGACGCTCTGGCGAAGGTGGGCCTTGCTGATCGCTCGCATCATCAACCCAACGAGCTCTCTGGTGGGCAGCAGCAACGTGTCGCGGTCGCTCGGGCCCTGGCAATGGAACCCTCGCTCATGCTGGCCGACGAGCCGACCGGCAACCTCGACTCTCGATCGACAGCAGACGTTCTGGACCTTCTCGACGAAATTCACACCGAAGGAAAGACGATCGTGATCATCACTCACGAGGACGACGTCGCCGAACGCGCGGGTCGGGTGGTCACGCTGCGAGATGGCAAGGTCGAATCCGATGTGTTGGCGGCTGCCCGATGATCTTCATTGAGGCGCTGCGCAGTGGCTGGCAAGCCATCCTCGCCAACCGGCTCCGCTCGATCCTGACCACGCTCGGCATCATGATCGGTGTCGCCGCGGTGATCATCCTCGTCGCCTTCGGGCAGGGAGCCTCCAACTCGGTGACCTCCAGCATCCAGTCCTTGGGTAGCAATCTGCTGTATGTGACGCCGGAGAACCCCAATCGGGATGGTGAGATCGTCAACCCATCCGTCCAGGAGTTGACGGTGGACGATGCGATCGCCTTGAACGATCCGGTGCGGGCTCCTGATATTGCCGGTGCCGCGCCTGAGAGACGCACGGCGGTCACGTGCACCAGCGAGGACCGCAGTCACTCGACGCAAATAGTGGGGACTTGGCCTTCCTTCTTCTCCATCAACAACTCACCCGTGTCGGCCGGTGCATATTTCAGTAACGCCGATGAACTGTCTGCCCGCAGAATCACCGTCATCGGATCAACGGTCGCCGAAAGCCTGTTCCCTGAATCCGATCCGCTCGGACGCCAGATCGCCTGCAATGGTGTCCCGTTCACCGTCGTCGGCGTTCAGGCGGAAAAGGGAGGGGCGTTCGCCAACCCGGACGATGTCGTGATCGCTCCCTTGTCGGCGGTGGAGAACTCGATCACCGGGTACGGGGAAGTGTCGGCTATCTCTGTCCAGGCTTCGTCGTCGGAGACGACAGACGATGCCGAAGAGCAAGCAATCGCGATTCTCGATGAACGGCACGGAACGACCGAAGGCACGCGAGACTTCGAAGTCTTCAATCAGGCAAGCCTGTTGGACACCGCCAACACGGCGTTGGGGATCTTCACGGCGCTTCTCGGGGCGGTCGGCGCCATCAGTTTGCTGGTCGGTGGCATCGGTATCACGAACATCATGCTCGTCTCCGTTACCGAGAGAACGCGCGAGATCGGCATTCGCAAAGCAATCGGGGCCTCACGGCGCTTCATCCTCCTGCAGTTTTTACTGGAAGCGACGGTGCTCTCACTCTTCGGCGCCACGGCCGGCTTGGGCCTGGCGCTCCTGGTTGCCCAGATTGAGATCGCCGGTATTTCCCCCTCCGTGGTCCCGGTATCCGTCGTCGGGGCGTACGTGATCAGCGTGGCGATCGGCTTGTTCTTTGGCAGTTACCCAGCCAAGCGAGCGGCATCCCTACGCCCGATAGAGGCATTGCGACATGAGTGACGACGTATCGGCAGAGAATGCCGCTCAACCGAGCGACGATCTGGCATCGCTCCTTGCCAAGCGGGGAAAGAAGACGCGCGCCAGGTCCACATCGATCTTGATCGGTGTACTTCTGGTGTTGCTCGGGGTGCTCGTCGGCATCGGTATCGGCCGGGCAAGTGCGCCGGCCCCGGCCGATGGACCGCAGACATCGCAGACCGATGAGCGACCTCGTGGTGGCCCGTTTGGTGGCCGGCCTCGGGGCTAGCCGGCTTTGAGACAAAGCGGGAGCTAGCCCCACATGCCGTCGGTCACCAGCCCGTCGTCGACGGTCAGCGTCAGTCGATCGATCCGGTAGTCCATGGTGACTGCTTGAGGCTCCCCATCGATGACACCGATACGCCAGTCGTATCCGGCGTCCTCAATCATCGCGGTGGCCTCGTCTTGCGGAAGCGGGTCAGCGGTGAGGTCGCAGGCGAAGTCAATCTGCTCTTGGGTGATGTCCGGGTCCAAGCCTTCCTCCACAATCGAACAGTCGGCGGAGGCATCGTCGTCGGAGGACGAGCACCCGGTCAGGAGGGCGCAGCCGATGAACGCACTGGCAGCCAGTGCCGTCACGCGGGGGGCCGTGAGATTCATGATTTTTCCTTTCGATCGCGACGCGAGAGGGCGACGATGACGAGCACGATAGCCGTGATCGCTCCGGCAATGAGGAGATACGGCGTGAGGAAGCCCCCGAGAGTGATCACACCCGCGGCCAGGGAGATGAGGGAGTTCCAGCCGCGCTCCAGGCCACCAAGAAAGTCGGGGGTGACGCCCGGGCCGGTCGTTGTACTGGTCAAAGAGATATAGGCCGTGGACATGTCCACCTGCCGCGTCAGGTAGTCGCGGCGAGCAGTCAGGGATTCGAGTTCGGCTTGGCGTGTGGAAAGCTCGGATTCGACCGCGACGAGATCTGCCACCGATGCTGCTTGGCTTTGCAGGTCGCGGAGTCTGTCGATGGACTCTTCGAGGGTCGTGATCCGCGCTTCGAGATCGATGACCTCGACCGTGACGTCCTGCGCGTCCACGCTGCTGCTCGTGACCTCACCGAGGGTGTCGATCGAGGCCAGAAGCGTGTCGAGATTCGACGCCGGCACCCGGACGGTCATGTTGGCGGTGGAGTCTTCGCCACTTCCCTGGACGCTCTGGCTCTGCAGTTGGCCCTCGAGATCTGCTGCCAGATCAGCGATCGCGGCGACTCCGGTGGCGACATCGTCGACATCGACAGACACGTAAGCGGTGCGGATGATCTGCTGGTCTGTCTGGGAGTCGGTGCGAGAGTCTGCGCCACCGTCCACGCCAGCGGCATCCATGCTCATCTCGCTCGCGAGCTCCGGCGTTTCAGCGGCTACCTCGTCGCTGTACGGCGCGTCCTCGAAGGCCGGCGTCGCCCCGTTGCTGCCGCAGCCCGACAGGAGGCCAATGCCTGTCGCAATTATTACGCCTGATGTGGCGAGTGAGACCAGTGACCTCTTCACGCCGTTTAGACGCAACGAACGGTGAGAACGGTTCCCTGTTTCGTCACGGTTTGGTCAAGGTTGACGGGCCAACATCTGCTTGCGGTAGGGCATCAGATCCTTGCTGCGGTTGACGCCGACCACACCTACGAGCTCGTCGCCGCGGTGATATTCCACGATGCACGCGCCGTCAAGATCTCCTTCGACGACGGTTGGCGTGCCCAGACCGGGCATCCCGAAGGACTGCAAGGAGACGTCGTACTGGTCGCTCCAGAACGATGGCAGGGCCGAGAACGGTTCGGGAGTGGTCATCGTGCTCGGATCATCGAGCGACTTCGCGAGTGTGGCGCCGGCGTACTTGCCCAACTCGGTCGGCATATTCCAGTGCTCGATGCGAGACGGTCCGAACGCAAACAGTGCATTCGGGTGTCGAGCGACGTCGCCGACGGCGACTGCGGGTGCCGGGCTGTCGACGACCCGTAGTGATTCGTCCACGAGTACCCCGTCCGAGAGGTCGAGGTCGTTGCCCTCGAGCCATTCGGTATTCGGCAGCGAGCCGACCGCTTCGAGAACCACCGTCGCGGGCACGTCGGTGCCGTCGTCGAGACGCATGCCGGTGATCTCGTCGTCGCCGAGGAATCCGGTGATGGTGCGTCCGAGATGGAACCGAACTCCGTGCTCTTCGTGATGATGCTTCATGGCCGCGCCGAGGCCTGATCCCAGGGGCCGGATCATCGGCTCGTCGTCCAGGGCGATGACGTCGACGTCCACTCCGAGTCCGCGAGCGGTCGCGGCTACCTCGCATCCGATGAAGCCGGCGCCCAGGATCGCCAGGCGTTCACCGGAGACGAGTCGGTCGCGCAGGTGTGCGGCGTCGTCGGCGTTTCGCAACAGGACGCGTCCTGCTTCAGGGCCAGGGATAGGCAGTTGGCGCGGGCGGATTCCCGACGCGACGACAAGACCTCGGAAGGACAACGTTTCTCCATCGGACAGTGTCACCGTGCGCTCGGTGAGGTCGCTGGCGACCACGGGGACACCCAGGCGCCACTTGACATCGCCGATGGCGTCCCGGCGGCGAAAGTGCAGGGCCTCAACCCGGACACCGCCCGCGAGTGCTTCCTTGGAGAGGGGAGGGCGGTTATAGGGAAGGTGCGGCTCATCCCCGACGACGACGATGCCGTCCCGATATCCGGCGGCGCGCAGCGACTCGGCCGCACGGAGCCCGCCGAGGCCAGCACCGACGATGATCACCGGGTCGGTCATGCAGTCACGCACCTTTGCTCGGCAACGGGAATCCTGAAATAATACAACATTCAACTAAATATGCTACCTCGTGTGTCTCACGGTCACGCATGACTCGTGCTTGAGGATGTCTCGGAGCGCGCCGAGGGAGCGCGCCGAGGTCGAGACGACTACTGGTCGCGCAGCATGCGACGCAGAATCTTGCCGGACGCGGACTTCGGGATCTCCTCAGTGAACACGATGTCGTGCACCACCTTGTAAGTCGCCACGTGTTCGGCGGTGAACGCGGTGATCTCGTCGGCACTGGCGTCTTGTCCTGGCTTGAGGACGATGAAGGCGCGTGGTCGTTCCCCGGCTTCGTCATCGGGAACGCCGATGACGGCCGCATCGGCAATCGCCGGATGGGTCAGCAGCAGCGCCTCGAGTTCGGCCGGCGCGACCTGGAAGCCCTTGAACTTGATCAACTCCTTCACCCGATCGACGATGGTCAGGTGGCCGTCCTCGTCGATGAAGCCAACGTCGCCGGTATGCAACCAGCCGTCCTCGTCGATCGTGAGGGCGGTCACCTCCGGGTTGTTTAAGTACCCCTTCATCACCTGCGGTCCGCGCACCCACATCTCGCCGACACCACCCACGTCCTGGTCATCGCCGTTTTCCACGTCCACGATCCGACACTCGGTGTTCGCGACGGTGACGCCGCAGGTGCCGGGCTTGAACCCGCCCATCCGGGTGACGTGGGATACCGGGCTCAACTCAGTCATTCCGTAGCCTTGCACCACTTCGCAGTTGATCCGATCGGAGGCCTCTTGGGCGAGTTCTGCGCCGAGCGGTGCGGCTCCGGAGAAGACCTGCGTGAGGCTGGAGAGATCGAAAGTGTCGACCACGGGGTGCTTCGCGAGAGCCAGCACGATCGGAGGGACGGCGAATAGTCGGGTGATCTTGTGCTCTTGAATCAAGCCGAGACTTTGCTCGAGATCAAAGCGCGGGACCGTCACGATCGTCGCTCCCTTGCTCAGGAAGAAGTTCATCAGCACCTGCATGCCGTAGATGTGGAAGAACGGCAACACTGCGAGGACGACCTCACCGTCCTGGACATTCAGGGCGTCCTCGCATTGGACGAGGTTCGCTACCAGGTTCTGGTGAGACAGCATGACGCCCTTGGGGAATCCGGTCGTTCCCGACGAGTACGGCAAAACCACGATCTGCTCGTCGAGGTCGACATCCACCTGACCGGCGGGCTCACCCATCAGGGCGGTAAACGGCTGCATGCCCTCGGGAGCGTCACCGATGATGAATATCTCCGAGACGTCGGCTTCCTGCACCGCCGCGGTGGCTGTTTCGGCGAACATGCCGATCGTGACCAGCATGCTGGATCGTGAGTCGCGGAGTTGAAAGGCGACTTCCTCGGCCGTGTACGTCGGATTGATGGTGCTGACGGCCACGCCGGCTGTCGCCGCACCGTGAAAGACGATGGCGAACTCAGGGATGTTCGGAGACATCAGCGCGATCGTGTCTCCCGGCCCCATGCCGCGCGCCATCAAGCCTCCGGCGAAGGCCGCCACGGCCCCGGCGAACTGTGCGTAGGTGTAGGAGCGGCCGGTTGGGCCATCGATGATGGCCGCGCGATCGGGGACCCTGACCGCCTCGCGGAGCACGTGCGCCGTGATCGGCACATCGGGAATCACGACCTCGGGCAGCGGGCTGTGGTGGATGGTCATGTTTCTCCCCTCGAATTTCTACCGCGAGTCTGGCAAGACCGGCGAGGCCATGGGGCGGCTTTCGGCAAAAAGGCGAGATGGTGAGAAGGCGAGACGATGAACAGCACGCGAGTTAGTCGCCAAGTTCCGCCCGTCGTCGAGACACGAACTCCTGCAATTGCTCCTTGAGTCCCTCGTCCATCTCCGGCTCTTCGTACTCGGCGAGTTTTGCTTCGGCGATCTCGGCGGCTCGAGTCGCAGTGTCTTTTGACCCATTGCGAGTCCAGCGCTCGAAATTGTCCGAACTCGACAAGAACGGCCGGTAGAAGCACTCACGGAAGCGCTCCATGGTGTGCATCGCACCGAGGAAGTGACCGCCGTGACCGACTTCACTGTGAGCGTCGAAGGCCATCGATGCCTCGTCGATTTCCAGTGGCGTGAATTCGTGTTGCAGCATCTCGAGCAACTGAACATCGATCACGAACTTCTCCATGCTGGAGACGAGGCCTCCCTCGAGCCATCCGGCGGAGTGCATGATGAAATTCGTTCCGGAAAGGAAGGCCGGCATCAGCGTCATCATCGCTTCGTAGCCGGCTTGCGCATCGGGTACCTGGGAGGAGTTGAGTCCGCCACCGCCGCGGAACGGCAATCCGAAGTGCCGTGCGATCTGTCCGGTCGCGAGAAGGCCGATGCCCGACTCGGGTGTGCCGAACTGGGGTGACCCAGACTGCATGTCGATGTTGGACAGGAACGATCCGAAGACCACCGGTGCGCCGGGATTGATCAGCTGGGTGAGCGCAACGCCGGATAGCGCCTCGGCGATCTGTTGGGCCAACGCAGCGGGAATGGTGACGGGTGCCATCGCGCCCATCAAGAGAAAGGGAGTGACGATGCACGGTTGCCGGGCTTGCGTGTAGACAAACAGCGAGTCGAGCATGCGATCGTCCCAGCGCAACGGGGAATTGCAGTTGATCAAAGAGATGCAGAAAGGCGTTTCCTCGATCGCTTCGCGCCCACCGAACACCATCTCACCCATGGCAACGGTGTCCTCGGCGTTCGTTCCGGTGACGACGTTGCCCATGATGATCTTGTCGGTCATCGTCAGCGCCCGATAGACCATGTCGAGGTGTCGGGAGTCCAATGGGGCGTCGTTGGGCTCGACGACGACGCCGCCGACGCTGTCGAGAACCTCGAACGTTTGTGCCAGTTTCGCGAAGTTCTCGAAGTCCGCGAGAGAACCATCACGCCGTTCGGTGCCATGCCGGAAGAAGGGTGGCCCGTACACGCTGGAGAAGACCATCGAGTCGCCACCGATGTGCACGTCGTGATCGTGGTTCCTGGCCTGCATGTCGAACTCGCTGGGTGCTTTGGCTACCTGCTCCAGTACAAACTCCGGATCGAGGAAGACCGTCTCGCCTTCGACTCTCTGGCCGTTGGCTGCGAAGAGCTCGACTGCTTCGGGCTTGGCGAACTGGACTCCGATCTCCGTCACGATCTTGCGCCAGCCGCTGTCGAGCGTTGCCAGCGCGTCGGACGACAAGATTTCGTAGCGGGGCATGGAGTTGTGGAACATGAGTCTCCTCGTCGATCACACTCGTCGATCCGCACACCCTTGACGGAGGTGCGGGTGCTTTCTACACTCGTAGTGTGGAACAAGAGTTCCATAATATGGTCGGAAAGGGAAGGCCCTCGCCCCGAGTGGCATTCCGGAATCGGGAGCGTTGTGTCTTCGGTGTCGGGAACCCAAGCCGTCGCTCGTGCGGCTGGACTCCTGTTGGCGGTGATGGCGGCCGACCACCCGCTGACGTTCGGTCAACTGCAGGAATCGAGTGAATTGGCCAAGAGCACTCTGTCGCGTTTGCTGTCCAGCCTGGAGCGGCACGATCTCGTAGCCAAGGACGAGAACGGCGCTCTTCGACCCGGCAGTGCGTTGACCCGTTTCGCGCACTCACGCCGCTCGACGGACGATTTGATCGAGGCATGTCGCCCGTTCATGGTGACCTTAAGCGATGCCACCGGCGAGAAGATCAACTTGGCAGTACTCGCCGGTCAAGAGGTCGAACAGATCAGTCAGATGGAGTGCACGTACCTCATCGGCGGAATCAACTGGGGAGATCAACGCATCCCGCTGCACGCGTCGGCGTTGGGGAAGGTCTTCCTTGCGCACGGTGCGGAATTGCCGCCGGGTCGCTTATCGAAGGCCAGCTCTCGGACGATCACCTCTCGCCAGGATCTCGCGGACGACCTCGTTCGGGTCCGGCAGCGGGGGTGGGCTTTTGCGGACTCAGAACTCGAACCGGGGCTGGTCGCGATAGCTGCGCCCATCTTCGCTGCCGACGGAAGTGTGGTCGCGGCCATGTCGATTTCCGGTCCGACACTGCGGATGACCAGAGAAATCATTAAGGCGTTCGCGGATCAATTGGTCGCTGCCGCGATGGGTGCGTCGAGCGCTATCGGCTTTACGCCCGGTCCAGACTTTGTCGAAAGAAGGGTTGGTGCCGCATGACGCCGGACGATGTGTTGAAAGCCTTGTACGAGGAAACGATGGTGGGGAATGCCCCGGCCGTCCTCGAGCACACCAACACCGGTCTCGAGCTCGGTATGACGCCTAGCTCTCTGCTCTTCGACGCCCTGATCCCGGCACTCGAAGAGGTGGGAGCGCGCTTCGAGCGCGGTGACTTCTTCGTGCCGGAGATGCTGATTTCCGGTAAGGCGATGAGCGGAGCACTGGAAGTGCTTCGCCCGCTGCTGGCTCAAACGGGGGCCGAAAGCGTGGGCACCTTCCTGATGGGAACCGTCAAGGGCGATGTGCACGACATCGGGAAGAACCTCGTAAACATCATGCTCGAGGGCGCCGGCTTCCATGTGATCGACATCGGTGTGCAGGTGCCGCCGGAGAAGTTCGTCGAGGCGATCGACGAACACAAGCCAGACATCGTGGGGATGTCCGCCTTCCTCACCACCACCATGCCCATGTTCAAAGTCAACATCAACGCCATCGAGAAAGCCGGGTTGCGTGACGACATCATCATCATGGTCGGCGGTGCTCCGGTGACGCAGGAATACGCCGACGTCTCCGGCGCGGATGGCTACGCGGCCGATGCCGCGACCGCTGTTCGGCGTGCAAAGGAACTCCTCGCGGTGCGAGCGGGCGCCTGATCGTGCTGCGCTCGCTGCTTCCGATGGTGGAGCACGCGGTCAAGGGCCCGGTATGGGACTGCCAAATGTGCGGTCAGTGCGTGCTGCACGAAACGGGAATGACTTGTCCGATGACGTGTCCGAAGGCCCTGCGCAATGGCCCGTGCGGTGGGGTCGGTGTCGACGGTGCCTGCGAGGTCAAGCCGGAGATGCAGTGCGTGTGGGTGAAGGCGAACCATCGAGCCGAGAACCTGCCGCTGCTGCCGCAGTCGTGGCGCGATGAGATCGGGCACCTGCGGGCTCCGGTGAACAACTCCCTCGCTGGTGACTCGTCGTGGATGAACCTGGTGAGCGGAGCCGATCGCAAGACGCCTACGGGGTGGAAGGGATCGGCGTAGTGGGTGCCTTCAACGATTTGGTGGCCTCCCGCGAACGACCGATCGTGACCGCGGAGTTTCCGTCCATGGACGGTGGTGATCTCGACACGGTGGCCGAAGCCGTCGGTCGGTTCCAGCCGTACGTCGACGCGGTCAACATCACAGATAACCCCGCCGCCCACGCGCTATCCCTCCCGGGCATTGCCGGCATTCACATCACGGATTTTCGCCATGACGACTCGGTGCACCGGCTTGTGCACGATCTCCGCCTCGGTCCGGCGTTCTCGACAGGGGCCACCACGACACACGCACAGACGGCGTAGCACTCCCCACCACCGCAGATTGGATGACTATGCATACCATCGTGAGTTCGGCCGACAAGACCTTGACCATCGGTTCGGATCAGCCGTTCTGCATCATCGGCGAGCGCATCAACCCCACCGGCCGTAAGGCGTTCCAGGAGCAGCTACGTGCCGGCGACCTCTCGGCCGTCGAGAAGGACGTGGCAGACCAGATCGCCGGCGGAGCGATGATGCTCGACGTGAACATGGGGGCGCCGCTGGTGGATGAGGCGGCGTTGTTGGCAGATTCTGTTCGATTGATTCAACGCTTGACCGATGTTCCCCTGTGCATCGACTCGTCGATTGTCGAGGCGCTTGATGCGGGTCTGGCGGCCTACGAAGGCAAGGCCCTCGTCAACTCGGTTACGGCGGAAGACGAGCGCATGGAGATGATCCTGCCGCTTGTTAAGAAGTATGGGGCAGCCGTTATCGCTCTGCCGAACGATGACAAGGAGATCCCCGAGGACCCGCAGCGAAGGTTCGAGCTCACCGAGTACGTCGTGGACAAGGCCACCGGCACGTACGGAATACCCATCGAGGACATCGTCATCGACCCGCTCGCGATGCCCATCGGGGCGGACTCGCAGATGGTGGTGCGAACTCTGGAGACGATTCACCTGATCGCCGACCGAATCGGCGTCAATATGACCCTGGGTGCCTCGAACGTGTCCTTCGGAATGCCCGACCGACACACCCTCAATTCGGTCTTCCTTCCCTTGGCCATGGGTGCAGGATTAACTAGCGCCATCATGGATGCGCGCACTCCTTCGATCGTGACGGCAGTGAAGGCGGGTGACCTCATGCTCGGCAACGACGAGTGGGGCATGGCATGGATATCCGCGCACCGAGCACGTGAAGCGGCACAGGGGACATGACCGAGCAGCGCGTCGAGCAACAAGCTGAATTCACGTCCGATGACGAGCAGTCCTTGGACACCACCAGCCTGATCGAGGACCCCGGTCCGGAAGTTCCCGTATTGACCGATCCCGGCGCCGAAGAGGTCGCCCGGGTTTCCGTGGTGTTCGAACCCGCCGGTAAGCAAGTGCGGGCTCCGGTGGGCGTGAACGTTTTCGATGTCGCGAGTTGGAATGCGATCGCCGTCGACTCCACGTGCGGAGGACATGGAACGTGTCGGAAGTGTCGCGTGCAGATTCTCGAAGGCGACGTCCCCGCCGGCGGGGTCGACGCGCGGGCTTTCACCGAGCAGGAGATGGAGCAGGGGTGGCGACTGGCCTGTCAGGCCGCCGCCTGGAGTGATCTTCGGGTGCACGTACCCGCTCTGACCACCCGCCCGAAGGCGTCCACCGTGGGTGTCGGGCGTCAGGTCATCCACCGGCCGACGGTGTTGAAGCGATTCCTGGAACTACCTGAGCCAACCCTCGCCGATCAGCGGCCGGACCTTCGCCGTGTCATGGATGCCATCTCCGATATCGCATCTGATGCCGATCCGTGGGTGCTTCGGGGGTTGCCGAAAATTCTTCGATCATCCGACTTCGCGGTGACTGTGGTCGTCGTCGACGATGTCCTCGTCGCCGTCGAACCGGGAGACACCAGCGACCGCATTTTCGCGATCGCCTACGACCTCGGAACCACCAGCGTGGTGGCAACGCTGGTGGACTTGACGAACGGAATGCCGTTGGCCGTCTCATCGATGCTCAACAAGCAGCAGCGGTACGGCGCCGATGTGATCAGCAGGATCAGCGCCACCATGTTGGACCCGAACGCGTTGGAATCCCTTCAGGCCCTAGCGCACGAAACCCTCGATGAACTCACGCACGAGGTCTGTTTGGAAGGTGGGGTCCATCGAGACGAGGTGTACCAGGTAGCGGTGGCCGGAAACGCGACGATGGTTCAAATCGCCCTGGGCATCGACCCCGAACCACTCGGTGTCGCTCCGTTCATTCTCGCGGCCGAGGATTACCCGGACGTAAGGGCTAATGAACTCGGCATCAAGGTCAACGCCAGGGCACGCGCCTGCTTGTTCCCCGCCTTGGGAGCCTACGTAGGCGGTGACATCGTCGCTGGTGCATTGGCGTGCGGTATGGATCGTGATCAGCGCATTCGATTGTTCATTGACGTCGGCACCAACTGCGAGATGGTCCTCGGCAATGGAGACCGTCTGCTGGCGACAGCAGCACCGGCGGGTCCGGCGTTCGAAGCGGCGTCCATTGCCTGTGGCAAGCGTGCGGCTGGCGGAGCGATTGAAGTCGTTCGGATCGACGACTCGGGCGTCCAGGTGGAAGTGATCGATGGCGTGGAAGCGACCGGTATTTGCGGATCCGGGCTGGTGGATGCCATCGCGGAACTCGTGCGCGTGGGATTAATCGATGAGTCGGGTCGCTTCGTATCGAATGAACGCGCCGTGGAATGGGCCCCGCACGTGGCCGTCCGGCAGGTGATGCGCGGTGAAGAGCGGATCTTCGTGCTCACCGGAGATCCGATCGCTAGCACGGGTGTCTATTTGTCCCAGCGCGACGTACGGGAGTTGCAATTCGCCAAGGCCGCCATTTCAACCGGATGGGCCATTTTGTTGGAGGAGTTTGGTATCGAGGAGAAGGATGTTCAGCAGGTGCTGCTCGCCGGCTCCTTCGGTAGTTACCTGTCTCCACGAAATGCCATTCGGATCGGGCTCGTCCCGGACATCTCGCCGCCTCGAGTGGTGAGCGCCGGCAACGTCGCCGGCGAGGGCGCCAAGATGGTGGTGTTGTCTGGCTCGGAACGCAACGGTGCGCACACACTGGTCAACGCCATCAGTTACGTGGAATTGTCCGATCGCGAAGACTTCAACGACCGGTTCGTTGAAGAACTCGCGTTCGGCGCCTAACGGGCACAGGCATCGTGGTCAACGTCATCGCCTGTGGAGCGCTGGCTAGCGACCTCATCGAACTCGATCGTGAGCGTGGATGGGGATTGTCCATCCATCCGCTGCCGCCACTTCTACACAATCACCCCGAGCGCATCGCTGGGCAGGTCGAGGAGTTGCTTGATCGGATCGAGCCGCCGACGTTGATCGCGTACTCCGATTGTGGGACTTATGGTGCGTTGGACGAGGTGTGCGAGCGCCGGGGAGTCCAGCGACTGCCGGGTGCCCATTGCTACGACGTGTATGCGGGTTCGGACGGGATCGAGCAGATCATGCAGGCCGAACCCGGGACCTACCTGGTGACCGACTTTCTCGTGCGGGGTTTCCACCGGACGGTGATGGTTGAACTCGGCCTGGACCGCCACCCGGATCTTCGGGACGACTACTTCGGGAACTATCGCCGAGTCGTCTGGTTGGCCACCCGGATAGACGATGGTGAGCTCACTGCCCTCGCGCACGAGGCCGCGCAGGCGCTGGGCTTGCCGCTGGAGATCCGTCCGGTCGGCCGGGAGCGACTGGCGGCCGCCGTCGGGCAGATCCTGGAGACCACCGCCCTCAGATAGATTTTTCGAAACTGGTGTACAAGAGTTGTAATAACTGATATATCTATCTCGTGACCACGGCCACGGAGTCTCTCGCCGAACAGGCGTATCGGCGGGTTCGGCGGATGATCTGCACCGCCGAACTGGAGCCCGGGGCGGTCATCAGCGAGGCCGAATTGTGCGAGCAACTGGGCGTGGGGCGAACGCCGGTCCGCGAGGCGGTGCGGGCGTTGGCAGCCGAGCACCTTATTGACGTCTATCCGCGGCGCGGCATGTTCGTCGCGGGGGTGGATCCTCGGGATCTGCGGTCCATCAGCGAGGTACGAGAACAACTCGAGCCGTTCGCCGCGAGGTTGGCGGCGACTCGCCGCGACGAGGATGACCTTGCCGAAATCGACGACCTCCTGGGGAATCTGGCGGCATTCGAATCAGGCGGCCTTGAGGAGCATCGTGCGGCGTTGATGGAACTCGACGAGCGCATTCACCACGTGGTCTACCGCGCCAGCCATAACTCGTATCTGGCGCACGATCTCGACAGTTACTACACGCACGCGCTGCGCATTTGGTTTCTTGGTCTCACGAAGGTCACCCATCTGCACCAAGCAGTACTCGAGCATCGCGAGATCCTCGAGGCGATCAGAGACGGCGATGCCGAGCGCGCGGCCACCGTGATGAGCAAGCACATTGAGGGATTCGAAGCGGAGATGCGCCTCGCCTTGTAGTGGTGGAGCGCAGTCGACACGAAAAAGGGAAAGGGAAAGAAGATGGCTGAGGAACTGCAGGCACCGAGCGAGGCGAAGTGCGTCGTGATCGGAGCCGGCATCGTTGGAAACTCCATCGTGTGGCACCTGGCACGAATGGGTTGGACGGACATCGTTCAAGTCGACAAGGGCCCGCTACCTAACCCTGGAGGTTCGACCGGCCACGCCTCGAACTTCATCTTCCCGACAGACCACAGCAAGGAAATCACCCAGTTGACGCTGGAGAGTATGCGTCAGTACAAGGAGATGGGTGTGTTCACCGAGTGCGGCGGCATTGAAGTCGCGCGGACCGAAGAGCGCATGCAGGAGTTGCACCGTCGATTGCAGTCAGCGACCTCGTTCGACATCGACGGAACCGCGATGCTCAGTCCTTCCGAGTGCAAAGAGAAAGTTCCCTATCTCGATGACGAGGTGATTCTCGGAGGATTCTGGACTCCATCGGTCGGGGTCGTCGACTCACTGCGGGCGGGAACGATCATGCGCGAGAAGGCGCAGGAGATGAACGCCCTAACGAGTTTGCCAAACACCGAGGTCATGGATATCGAGGTGACCGACGGCCGCGTGTCCGCGGTCGTGACCGACCGCGGGACTATCGATACCGAGTACGTCGTGATCGCCTGTGGTTGCTGGAGCCCACGAATCGCGGAGATGGCCGGCGCGGCGATTCCGTTGACACCCGCGGTGCACCAGATGAAGGACATCGGCCCGGTCCCGTTCTTCGCGGACGCCAAGGGCGATATCGAGTGGCCGATCATCCGCGACATGGACACCTTCATGTACGAACGGCAGCACGGAACCGGTTTGGAGATCGGCTCGTACGCGCACCGCGCGATCTTGTACGAGGCAGGTGAGATTCCTTCCAACGAGCAGGCCGCTTTGTCGCCGACGGAGATGCCGTTCACGCAGGAAGACTTCGATCTGCAAGACGAGCATGCGATGGAACTCATGCCGGACATCGTTGGTGACGAAACAATCGGAGAGAAGTACGCCTGTAACGGTTTGCTGTCTCTGACACCGGACGGTGCGCCGATTCTCGGTGAAACCCCGGAGGTGAGGGGACTGTGGTCCGCCGCCGCCGTGTGGATCAAAGAAGGTCCTGGAGTAGGCAAATCAATTGCGGAGTGGATGGTTCTTGGAGAGTCGGAGATCGACCTGCACGGCGCCGACATCTCCCGGTTCTACGAGCACCACAAGACGCGGCAGCACATCACCGCTCGCACCGGTGAGGGATTCATCAAGACCTACGGGATCATCCACCCGGGTGAGCAGTGGACGAGTAATCGTGATGTTCGCCTGTCTCCGTACTACGAGCAGGAGAAGGCTCTCGGTGGCGTGTTCTACGAGGCCGTCGGCTGGGAGCGCCCCTTCTGGTACGAGTCGAATGCGCCTCTGGTGGAGAAGTTCGGTGACGCCGTCATGCCGCGAACGGCAGAGTGGGATGCGCGCTGGTGGTCACCCATCATCAACGCAGAGCATCTGCAAATGCGCGAGACCGCGGGAATGATCGATCTGACGCCCTTCGCGATCTTCGACATCGTCGGTCCGGGCGCCTTGGGCGTGGTCCAGACCTGCGCCGTGCGTCAGATGGACGTTGCGATCGGGAAGGTGATCTACACCCCGGTGCTGACCCCGCGGGGCGGGTTCCGCTCCGACCTGACGATCATGCGACTGGGAGCGAACCATTTCCGCGTCGTCACCGGTGGTGCCCACGGGATGTCGGACAGAAAGTGGTTCGCCGATCACCTGCCCGCCGATGGGACGGCGCAGTTGCAGGATCTGACCTCCTCGATGACGACGCTGGGAGTGTGGGGACCGAACGCCCGAGCAATCGTGCAGTCGCTCACCACTGCAGACATGTCGCACGAGGGCTTCCCGTTCGGCAGCTGCCGCGTGATCGAGATGGGATCGCTTCGCGTTCTCGCGTCGCGCATCTCCTACGTCGGAGAACTCGGCTGGGAGTTGTACCTGCCCATTGAGCAGGGAGCGAAGTTGTGGGAGATGGTCTTCGAGGCGGGTCAATTGCACGGATTGATTCCCGTCGGTGTCGGTGTGTACGGCACGAGTGGCCGACTCGAAAAGGGTTACCGCGCCTACGGCGCCGAATTGGACGCCGAGTACAACATCGTCGAAGCGGGCATGGCGCTGAAGAAGGTCAAGGACGCTGATTTCGTTGGCAAGGAAGCGTTCTTGCAGCAGCGTGAGGAGGAACCGATGGCGTTGATGTGCACCCTGTCGGTGACAGATCACCACAGTGCCAGCGGCGAGAAGCGCTACATGCTCGGCATGGAGCCGATCTTGACCACCGACGGCGCACCCATCGCCGACAAGCATGGACGACGCTCCTTTGTGACGAGCGCCGGTTCGGCGCCGTCGCTTGGCAAGCACCTGTTGATGGCTTATCTCCCTCCCGAGCACGCGGTGGAGGGAATTGAGCTCCTCGTTGAGTACCTCGGGGAGCGTTATCCGGTGGTGGTCGACCGAGTCGGTGCCACCCCGTTGTTCGATCCCGCCAACGAACGGATTCTGAGCTGATGGACATTTGCGTATGCATTAAGCGATACCCGTCCCTCGGTAGCGCCATCATGCTGACCGACGATGGCATGGCGATCGACACCGACAAGCTCGGATTCACATTGAGCCCGCACGAGGAGTGCGCGGTGGAAGCAGCCGTTCAACTGAAGGAAGAGCACGGTGGGACGGTGACGTTGATCTCGATGGGGCCCGAGGGGGTCGAGGAACAGATTCGTGAGCAATTCGCCATCGGCGCCGATCGAGCAATCTGGATCCGCTCCGACTCCACGGATATCGATCCGCAAGCTGCGGCAAAGGCGATCGGTGACGCCGTCGAGGCCGACGAGACAGCGTTCGACCTGATCCTTCTGGGATCGGAAAGCGCCGACAACGCGAACGCGCAAACGGGTGTCCGCCTGGCGCACCGGCTCGGGCGCCCGGTGGCGACAGCTATCAAGGGGATGACCATCGCCGACGGCGTCGCGACGTGCGAGCGGGCGGTGGGAACGATGCGCGAGGTCTACCGCGTTCGGCTCCCGGCGGTCGTCACCGTCAAGGATGGATTGAATATTCCTCGCTATCCGTCGGTCCCGGGACGCATCAAGGCGCGCAAGAAGCCGATCGACGAAGTCGCCGCCGACCTCGACGGCGCCCGCATCCAGCTGATGGGACTCACCGCACCGATTCGGGAGTCGAAAGGCGCCCAAGCTCTCGGTGCGGGGGATGAAGCCGCCGACGCTCTCGTCGACGTGATGAAGCAGATCGGAGTTTTGTCATGATCCTCATCTACGCCGATCACGATCGCGGAGAACTCGATCCGCTCGCATTGCAGGTGGTATCGGCCGCGCGCGGGTTGGACGCTGATGTCCACGCCCTCATCGTCGGTCCCAACGCCGAGAAGTGCATCGACGACCTGGCAAGCGCCGGGGTCCTCACAGTTCATCATGGAACCAACGCGGCGATTGATGACTACACCCCTCGGGCGAACGCCAGTGCGGTGGTCACCGTCATGGATCGCCTCGAACCCCGAGCAGTCCTGGCGGCGGGAACACCCCGCGGAAGCGAGGTGCTGGCACATGTCGCATCGATCAAGGATCTTCCCCTCGTGACCGAATGCAGCGAGATTGCGCTGACGGGTCCGGGAACCGCGGAGGTGACGCGTGCTCGCTGGGGCGGCAATCTGCTAGAGCGAAGCGAGGTCAGCGCCGACGTTCTGCTGGCAACCGCTCAGGCGCACGCATTCGCGGTGTCCGAGGATGCCGGCGACGCACAGGTCGAGGCGTTCGACGTCCCGGTGACCGACGCCGATCTCGAAGTGTCGATCGTCGAGCGGACAGGGGCCGCAGAAACCGGTGTCGGGCTGGCCGAAGCCAAGGTGGTGATCTCGGGCGGCCGGGGAATGGACGGGCCCGAGGCGTTCGGCATGCTGGAAGAACTCGCGGACATCCTCGGTGGTGCGGTGGGATGCTCACGGGTGGTGACGGCTGCTGGCTGGCGCCCGCACGCCGAGCAGGTAGGCCAGACCGGAACGAAGGTCGCCCCCGATTTGTATATCGCGTTCGGAATCAGCGGCGCGACGCAGCACATCGCGGGATGCAAGTCGGCGAAGACCCTGATCGCGGTAAACACCGATGGGCAGGCGCCGATCATGACCCACGCGGACTATGCCGTCGTAGACAACCTTCACACCCTGCTACCCGTCCTCATCGAGAAGGCCCGCGCCGCTCAGGGCGCATAAAACGAAGGCGACATCATGCTCACCGATATCGAGATTGCGCAGGCAGCGTCCCTGCGCCCGATCGCTGAGGTAGCCGCGGTAGTCGGCGTGCCCGAGGCCGCCCTCGAGCCGTACGGCAAGACCAAGGCGAAGGTTCACCTCGACTGGCTCGCTCAGCAGCCGATACGACCGTCGGCGCGCATGATCCTGGTGACCGCGATCAGTCCAACACCGCCCGGGGAAGGGAAGACCACCACCACGGTCGGTCTCGGCGACGGTCTTCGTCATCTCGGAAAGAACGCGATGATCTGCTTGCGCGAGCCGTCACTGGGCCCGGTCTTCGGCATGAAGGGTGGCGCAGCCGGCGGGGGGTACGCCCAAGTAGTCCCGATGGAAGACATCAACCTCCACTTCACCGGGGATTTCAATGCGATCGGTCTCGCTAACAATCTGCTTGCTGCGCTGATCGACAACCACATTCACCACGGCAACGTGCTCGGTATCGACGTGCGCCGGGTGACGTGGCGGCGTGTGGTCGACATGAACGACCGAGCCCTTCGAGACACCACGGTCGCGCTCGGTGGCCCCGGAAACGGGTATCCCCGTGAAGACGGCTTCGACATCGTCGTTGCGTCGGAAATCATGGCGATTTTCTGTCTCGCTACCGACCTCGACGACATGAAGGAACGTCTCGGTCGCATCGTGATCGGCTACACACGCGACAAGAAACCCGTATATGCGCGTGATGTGAACGCCGAAGGCGCGATGACCGTCCTGCTAAAGGACGCGTTGGCGCCGAACCTCGTGCAGACCTTGGAAGGAACGCCGGCTTTCGTGCACGGCGGACCGTTCGCGAACATCGCCCACGGGTGCAACAGCGTCATCGCGACCGTCGGCGCACTTCGGCTCGCCGACTATGTCGTCACCGAAGCTGGATTCGGCGCCGATCTCGGCGCGGAGAAGTTCATCGACATCACCTGTCGTAGTGCGGGACTGCGTCCATCCGCGGCGGTGATCGTCGCGACGGTGCGGGCGCTCAAGCATCACGGGGGCGCCTCGGGGGATGACCTCACCATGGAGAACCTGGACGCGCTGAAGGCGGGCCTGGTCAATCTCGAGCGGCACATCAGCAACGTGCGCGATCACTACGGCGTACCCGCTGTGGTGTCCATCAACAAATTTCTGACCGACACCGATGCGGAAATCGATCTCCTTCGCACGCACGTCGAATCGATGAACGTGCCGATTGTTCTCTCAAGCCACTGGGCCGATGGCGGAGTCGGGGCCGCTGACCTCGCCTCCGTTGTTGTGGACATCTGTGATGCCGACGAGCGGGCGGTGAACGCTGGACACCAATCCTTTGTTTACCCCGACGACGCCTCCCTGTGGGAAAAGATCGAAGCCGTCGCCACTACGATCTACGGCGCATCGGAAGTCACCGCCGACAGCAAAGTTCGCACCCGACTCCGCGAGTTGACGACCGAGGGGTACGGCCACCTGCCGGTTTGCATCGCCAAGACCCAGTATTCGTTCTCCACCGACCCGTCTCTGCTGGGCGCACCCTCGGGGCATTCGATGAACATTCGCGAGGTCCGTCTTTCAGCGGGAGCAGGCTTCGTCGTCGTCGTATGCGGGGACATCATGACGATGCCGGGCTTGCCGCGTGTGCCGTCGAGTGAGCGCATCGACGTGGTCGACGGCCAAGTCGTCGGGTTGTTTTAGCGGTGAGCCAGACGACGAGTCCGCGGCCGACGATTCGGCTTACCGACATCGCACTCCCAGAGCACGACGAAACGTCGTCTGCTCGGGCGGTGAATCGGGTCGATCGGGTCGACCGTGTGGTCGTGGAAGCACCCTTGACGATCGTCGTCGGCGGTGAGGTGGTCGCCACGACGATGCGCACCCCCGGTCACGACGCAGAGCTCACCGCGGGCTGGTTGGTCAGCGAGGCAGGTCTGCGAGAGGTCGACGACATCGCCGAGATCAAGGTAGCGGCCACCGCCGCGCGCGGGGCGCGCGAAGAGCTTCGGGAAGACGACGACGCACCAGAAGATGATCCGCCCGAGATTGACAGCGTGCACGTGCGCCTGAAGCCGGGGATCGAGCCGCCGCGGCCGCGTGCCTACGTCACCTCGAGTTCCTGCGGAGTATGCAGCGCCGATGTTGTGGACGCTGTCTCGGATCCGTACGCCCCACTGCACACGCCCGATTGGCGCGTGCATGCTGCCCAGGCGCTCGACCTCACACGGCAGATGCGGACGCGACAGAAGATGTTCGACCTGACCGGGTCCTTGCACGCGGCTGCTCTCGTCGAGCCGAACGGGAACGTGTTGCATGTCCGGGAAGACGTCGGTCGTCACAATGCCGTGGACAAGGTGATCGGCCGAGCGTTTATGGACGGCCTGGTACCTCTTACCGATTACGTGCTGGTTGTCAGCGGTCGTGTTTCCTACGAGATTGTCGCCAAGGCAATTAGCGCTTGTGTTGGAGCCATCGTGGCTGTATCCGGCCCGACAACGCTGGCTGTCGACACAGCGCGACGACACGATCTGCTCTTGGTCGGTTTCGCCCGTGATGACCGGATGAACATCTATTCCGGCGGGCAGTGGGTGAACTCATGACCGTCACACGAGGTCGTTTCGCCGAGTGGTCTCAGGAGTCCGCAGTTGCTCTTCTCGCCGAAACGTCCACGAGCCCCGGACCTGTGTTGATGTCGTTGCAAGCGGTGCAGGATCGCTTCGGCTATGTCCCCGCGGAGGCCGTGAGCCTGATTGCCGACGCGTGCAACGTCTCGCGAGCGGATGTTCATGGTGTGCTGACCTTCTACGCCGATCTTCGAACTAGTCCGGCGCCAGACGTGCCGGTGCGGTTGTGTGCAGCGGAGGCGTGTCAATCGGTCGGTGGTCGAGAACTCAAGCGCGATTGGGAACGCCGGTGTGGCGAATCCGCCGAGCTTTCCGAGGCGACCGGCGCAGACGAGCCCGTCTTCTGCCTCGGCAACTGCGCCCTGGCGCCCGCAGCCTTGGTCGGCGGAGCCCTTGTCGGCCGTGCCACCGTGGAGAAAGTGGAATCGATGGTGCGCGGATCTCTTGAGGAGTCACGATGACCGTGTGGTTCGTTCCGCGAGACTCGGCGGCCCGTTCCGTGGGCGCCGACGAGGTGGCGGACGCCTTTGTCGACCACGGTCACACCGTCGTGCGAACCAGTAGCCGCGGACTGTTGTGGCTGGAACCACTTGTTGAGCGGGTCGATGACGACGGCGCCCGCATCGGGTGGAGCAACGTCACACCCGATGCGGTGTCCAGTGAGGGAGTCTCATCGAACTTCGTCGGCCGGGTCGAGGACATCGACTTCCTCGCGCGTCAAGACCGGTGGATATTCGAGCGGATGGGCATCACGGACCCCGTCGACCCCGAGGACTACCTCGCCCACGGGGGAATGGTGGGTTTGCGCGCCGCGCTTGAGATGTCGGCGTCGGACGTGGTGGACAGCGTCGTCGAATCCGGCCTTCGCGGCCGAGGAGGTGCCGGCTTTCCCGCCGGAATCAAATGGAGAACAGTGGCCGAAACGCCGGCCAGTCCACACCGCGGGGAACCTGCCACGGCAGCCGCGCACAAGTACATCTGCGTCAACGCCGATGAGGGCGATAGCGGCACGTACGCCGATCGTATGGTGATGGAAGGGGATCCCTTCCTGCTGTTGGAGGGAATGGCGATCGCCGCCCATGCCGTGGGTGCCGACCGCGGAATCGTGTATGTGCGCTCGGAGTACCCCGATGCCATCTCGGTGATGACAGAAGCGGTCGACATCGCCCGCGCGAACGGGTGGCTCGGTGAGGGAATTCTCGGGTCGCTCGTCTCTTTCGATGTCGAGATCCGCGTCGGCGCAGGCTCGTACGTGTGCGGGGAAGAGACGGCCATGCTGGAGAGCATCGAAGGACGCCGAGGCATGGTGCGAACTAAGCCCCCGCTTCCGGCGATCGAGGGTCTGTTCGGGACTCCGACAGTGATCAACAATGTCTTGACCATCGCGAGCGTCCCGTCGATTCTGGCTCGCGGTAGCAGCGCGTATGCGGCGTTGGGAACTGATGCATCGCACGGAACGCAGGTGTTCCAGCTCTCCGGCAACGTTGCCCGGGGTGGAATCGTGGAATCCGCGTTCGGTATCAGTGCGAATGAGCTGGTGTACGACTTCGGCGGTGGAACGCTCAGCGGTAGAGGTGTCCGCGCCGTTCAAATCGGTGGCCCCCTCGGTGCCTACCTGCCGTCTGATCGCCTCGATGTTCCGATGGGGTACGAAACGCTTGCCGAGTCCGGAGGAATGCTCGGGCATGGTGGACTGGTGGTGTTCGACGACACCGTCGATATGGCAGCCCAGGCTCGATTCGCCATGGAGTTCTGCGCGGAGGAATCGTGCGGCAAGTGCACGCCGTGCCGAATCGGGTCGGTCCGGGGAGTCGAAGTGATTGACCGAATCCGTGGTGGCGAGGATGCTGCATTCCATGAGGACGTTCTCAGGGATCTGTGCGAAGTGATGACTGATGGATCTTTGTGTGCGATGGGGGGCCTGACGCCGATGCCCGTGTTGAGCGCCCTTGATAATTTCCCCGAGGATTTCGGCCACGCTGCGGGAGGTGAGTGAGATGACCGTGCTCGGCGATCGAGTCGATGATCAGCGGGATCTTGGTACGCCCGCTGTCGATTCCGAGTCAACGGTCACGGTGCTCATTGATGGAGTGCCCGTCGACGTGCCTACGGGAACGTCGGTGATGCGCGCCGCTGCCTTATCCGGAACATCCGTACCCAAGTTGTGCGCAACGGATTCGCTCGAGGCGTTCGGGTCGTGCCGGCTGTGCCTGGTTGAGATCGACGGTAAGCCTGGAACCCCGGCGTCGTGCACTACGCCCTGTATCGATGGCATGTCGGTGAAGACGCAGACCCCCAAGCTCGACAAGTTGCGCAAGGGCGTCATGGAGTTGTATATCTCCGATCATCCGCTGGACTGTCTGACGTGCCCGGCGAATGGCGACTGCGAACTGCAAGACATGGCGGGCATCGTCGGGTTGCGTGACGTCCGTTACGGCATGGACGGGATGAACCACCTCGACGCGCCCAAGGATGAATCCAACCCGTATTTCTCTTTCGACGAGAGCAAATGCATCGCGTGTAGTCGATGTGTTCGTGCCTGTTCGGAGGTGCAGGGAACGTTCGCGTTGACCATCGCTGGTCGTGGCTTTGGGTCGAAGGTGTCGGCCAGTGACGGTGTCCCGTTCTTGGAGAGCGAGTGCGTGTCGTGTGGTGCCTGCGTCCAGGCGTGCCCGACGGCGACGCTCCAGGAGAAGACGGTGATCGATCTCGGCGTTCCCACCCGCAAGGTCAAGACCACCTGCGCCTATTGCGGAGTCGGATGCTCCTTCGTCGCCGAACTCCGCGGAGACGAACTCGTACGCATGGTTCCGGACAAGACCGGAGGGGCGAACGCAGGACACTCCTGCGTCAAAGGTCGGTTCGCCTGGGGGTACGCCGGTCACACGGACCGAGTGACCGAGCCGATGATTCGGGACTCCATTCAGGATGACTGGAAAGTCGTGACCTGGGAGGAGGCGATCGCCTTCACGGCCGAGCGGTTGTCGACGATCCAGCAGCAGTACGGAACCGATGCGATCGGAGGAATCACGTCCTCACGCTGCACGAACGAGGAGGTCTACGTCGTCCAGAAGATGGTGCGCGCAGCCTTCGGTACCAACAATGTGGATACCTGTGCGCGCGTGTGCCACTCGCCCACGGGGTATGGCCTCAAGCAAACCTTCGGCACCAGTGCGGGAACCCAGGACTTCACGTCGGTAGCCGACGCGGACGTCATCGTGGTCATCGGAGCGAATCCAACCGACGCACACCCGGTGTTCGCCTCGAGAATGAAGAGACGCCTGCGGCAGGGCGCGGAACTGATCGTCGTGGATCCCCGCTCGATCGGGCTGGTGCGCTCGGCTCATGTGGAAGCTGCCCACCATCTGCAGTTGCTGCCCGGAACCAATGTGGCCATCGTCAATGCGATCAGTCATGTTGTCGTGAGCGAAGGTCTGGTTGATCGGGCGTTCGTCGACGAGCGATGCAACGGGGAGTCTTTCCGGGCGTGGGAAGCGTTCATCCGGTTGCCCGAGAACAGCCCCGAGACGCTCGAGCACGCCACGGGCGTACCGGCGGATCAGGTGCGTGCCGCGGCGCGTGCCTACGCGCGAGCACCCAATGCGGCGATCTACTACGGCCTTGGGGTCACCGAGCACTCCCAGGGATCGACCATGGTGATGGCGATGGCCAACCTGGCGATGGCCACGGGCAATATCGGACGGTCCGGTGTGGGCGTCAATCCTCTGCGGGGACAGAACAACGTCCAGGGGTCTTGCGACATGGGCTCGTTCCCCCACGAGTTCAGCGGGTATCGGCACGTATCCGACGACACCGTTCGCCAACAGTTCGCGGAACTGTGGGGAACCGAATTGCGCGGTGATCCGGGTATGCGCATTCCCAACATGCTTGATGCGGCCACGGCCGGAGAGTTCAAGGGCATGTACATCCAAGGAGAAGACATCGCCCAGTCGGACCCGAATACCGCGCATGTTACGGACGCATTGATGTCGATGGATTGCGTCATCGTTCAAGACCTGTTCATCAACGAAACGGCCAAATTCGCGCACGTCTTTCTTCCGGGCACCTCGTTCTTGGAGAAGGACGGGACATTCACCAATGCCGAACGGCGAATCAACCGTGTGCGTCCGGTCATGCCGTCACGAACCGGAATGGCCGAATGGGAAGTCACCTGCGCCCTCGCGACCGCCTTGGGTTACGACATGCATTACGACGATGCGAGCCAGATTATGGACGAGATCGCCGCCGTCACACCTACCTTTGCTGGCGTTTCCTTCAGCCTGCTCGATGACGTCGGCAGTGTGCAGTGGCCTTGTAACGATGACGCACCGCAGGGCACGCCGATCATGCACGTGGATCGGTTCGTCCGAGGTGAAGGTCAATTCGTGACCACACCGTATGTTCCGACGGACGAGCGATCGACTCGAAAGTTTCCGCTGTTGCTCACCACCGGTCGAATTCTTAGTCAGTACAACGTCGGTGCCCAGACCAGGCGCACGAACAACGTGGTGTGGCATACCGAAGACGTCTTGGACATGCACGAATCCGACGCCGAGGCCCGCGGAGTCAGGGATGGGGACTGGGTCGAGGTGTCCAGCCGTGCCGGCTCGACACGGCTGCGCGCTCGAATCACCGTCGATATACCCGCCGGTGTCGTCTATACGACGTTCCATCATCCGGTCAGCGGTACCAACGTCATCACAACGGATAGCTCTGACTGGGCAACGAACTGTCCGGAATACAAGGTGACAGCGGTCCAGGTCCGTCCCTCGTCTGGGGTGCCAGCGTGAGCGGAGCGGAGCCGGCGCTGACGTACGAGGACGAGCATTTGATCGCGATGGCTCACCAGATTGCAGCGAACATGCCGGTCGATCAGGATGTGCGTGAGCGAATGGCGATCCATCTGCGAACCTTCTGGACTCCGGTGATGCGAGATCGGTTGGGCTCGTTGGCGATAGAGCATCCGGAAATGGTGATTGATGATGTTCGAGATGCTCTCCAGCGAGCGAACGAAGGAGTTCGGCGGTGACCGAGTTCCAGGTGACGTCCTGGCGAGACATCCCGTCCATGGTGGCGTCCCGCGATGGCGATGAGATCGTCAAGATCCCGCTGCATCAACGTTGTCAGGAGGCGATCGACGAGGCGGCCATGCGCCTGGGAGATGTCGCCGCCGACGCCTACCTCGCCGGATGGGTGCGCAGCGATTGGACGGCGCGCGAGGGAAGCCCCTCGGATGTCGCGGCCGAGGTGGCGCGGGACCTCGAAGAGTCCTGGGATGAGGCGCGATTGGCGGCGTACCTTGACGCGCTGAGTTCCTGAGTCAGGTCACCTGCGACACGTAGCCCCACGAAACAGAGGCCGCGAGTGCGACCCAGATCTGGTACGGCATCAGAAGGGTTCCCCATACCCACGATTGCTGGAACGCGACTATGACGATCGGGATCGTGGCCACCGCAGCCGATGTAAGAGCGAGGGCGGCCGCGCCTAGTGCATGGGGAACGTAGAACAGATACGCCCAGGTGAGAGCGAGGGCGATGCTCACCACCAAGAACGACAACACGACAGCGACCGCGCTCGGTGGCGCTCGCCTTGCGATGAGGCTGCCGACGGCGGCGAGCACGATGAAGTTGTAGGGCCAAATGACACCGAAGACCCACGGTGGTGGCTGCCAGGAGGGTTTCGTGAGCGACTGATACCACGCGGCTTCGGTGCTGACCCAGACTCCTGAGAGAACTGCGTACGCGATAACGGAGACGATGACCGCAGCGACCGCGATGATGCGCCATGTCTCGAGGGAGGGTGCGGAGGACACCGACGACGCGGTGGCGGCGTTCATGCAATTAGTGTCCACCGATCGCGACCGGGGATTGGAAGCAGGGGCCAATAGGCTGGTGTCTATGGCGGAAATAGACGGACTCATCGCTCGCGAAATTCTTGATTCTCGAGGAAATCCGACGGTCGAAGTGGAAGTGCTCCTCGATGACGACACCGTGGCGCGTGCCGCGGTGCCCTCGGGCGCGTCTACCGGGGCCTTTGAGGCGATGGAGAGGCGAGACGGTGGAGATCGCTACCTCGGGAAGGGCGTGCAGGACGCCGTACGTGCCGTGGAAGAAGAAATCGCACCGGAACTACTCGGGCTCGAAGCATCCGATCAGCGAGGCGTGGATACGGCGATGCTCGACTTGGACGCGACGCCCAACAAGTCTCGGTTGGGAGCGAACGCCATTTTGGGTGTCTCCCTTGCAGTGGCTCGTGCCGCGGCCTTGTCGGCCGATCTTCCGCTCTTCCGGTATGTCGGCGGGCCCAACGCGCACTTGCTGCCGGTCCCCATGATGAACATTCTCAACGGGGGTGCCCACGCGGATACCGGCGTTGACATTCAGGAGTTCATGATCGCGCCGATCGGTGCCGCGACGTTTTCGGAGGCTCTTCGCCAGGGAACCGAGGTGTATCACTCACTGAAGTCGGTGTTGAAGTCGGAAGGTTTGGCGACTGGTTTGGGTGACGAAGGCGGTTTCGCACCGGATCTGCCGAACAACCGCGCGGCGTTGGAGCTGATCGGGCGAGCGGTCGAGGCGACCGGCCTGGCGCTGGGCAGCGACATCGGGCTTGCTCTCGACGTTGCGTCGACGGAGTTTTTCTCCGACGGCTCGTACACGTTCGAGGGCGCCGATCGATCGATGGAGTGGATGACCGGCTACTACGAGTCTCTCCTGGCTGATTTCCCGCTGGTGAGCATCGAGGATCCGTTGGCCGAAGATGATTGGAGTGGGTGGGTTCACCTCACCGACACGGTGGGAGATCGGGTTCAACTCGTCGGCGATGATCTTTTCGTGACCAACCCGGAGCGGTTGGCGCGCGGAATATCCGACGGCGCGGCGAACGCATTGCTGGTGAAGGTGAATCAAATCGGGTCGCTGACCGAGACCTTGGATGCGGTGGCGATGGCCACGGCGGCCGGCTACTCCTCGATGATGTCCCATCGCTCGGGTGAGACAGAAGACACGACGATCGCGGATCTCGCGGTCGCGGTGAACTGCGGGCAGATCAAGACTGGAGCGCCGGCTCGGTCCGAGCGGGTGGCGAAGTACAACCAACTCCTGCGCATCGACGAAGAGTTGGACGACGCTGGTCGGTACGCGGGACGTCGGGCCTTCTCGCGCTGGGCTGGCTGAGCGGCCGCAGCCGCGCCGCTGAACCGCGCATACGGGTGTTACCGGTGGGGTTACCGGGAAAATCGGGGTCTACGTGACACGATCAGGGAGTGTCGTCCCCTTCCCGCGGCCAAAACCTCTCCGACGATGTCGGTTCTGGTCGGCAACCGGTGGCCCGAAGCGTCCCGGGCGGATCTCTCACCGGACGCGCGCTGATCTTGTTCACGGTCCTCGGCCTACTCGTGGTCGCCCTGTCCGTACCGGTGAGGAATTGGCTGGCGCAGCGTGCTGAGGTCGCGTCCTTGCGGTCGGATATCGCGTCATCGACCGAGCAGATAGAACTGTTGAACAGCGAGCTCGGTCGATGGTCTGATCCCGCGTTCATCTCATCAGAGGCGCGTAGACGGTTGCATTTCCTCCTTCCCGGGGAAACCGGCTACATCACCATCTCCCGGGATGGTCGGCCGGCGGAGTCGCTACTGTCGGACGACCTCGCGCAGATTCCGCAGGGGTGGCACTCGGTCTTGTGGGAGTCAGTCCAGCGAGCCGACGGTCCTCCCGCTGTTTCCCCGAAGCCGGAGGACGGCGCGTAGGGTCCTGCCATGCAAGACAGCGACCTTTCAGCGGTTGAACGTCAGATCGGTCGCACGCCTCGGGGTGTTCTCGACGTTTCGTATCGATGCCCCTGCGGAGAGCCCGCGGTGGTCACCACTGCTCCCCGGTTGGACGACGGAACACCGTTCCCAACCACCTACTACGTGACGTGCCCTCGTTTAACCAGCGCCATCGGGACACTCGAAGGTGATGGAGGCATGCGCGAGATGGAAGAGCGACTCGCAGTGGATGACGCCCTGCGCCGGCAATATCTCGATGCTCACGAGCGCTATCTCGCCGAACGCCGACGGCTGGGAGAGGTTCCGGAAATCGACGGGATCAGTGCCGGGGGTATGCCGCGGCGGGTGAAATGCCTGCATGTTCTGGTGGGCCAGGCGCTGGCAAACGGCCCGGGGGTGAACCCCTTCGGGGACGAGGCGCTCGAGGCCGTTGGGTCGTGGTGGGAACCGGTGGCCTGCGGCGAGCTCCACCCGCCGGGTGCGGAAGATCCAGCCGGTGAGTAGGTACGGCGCCATCGACTGCGGCACGAACGCCCTTCGTCTTCTGGTGGCGGATGTCATCGACGGGGAGTTGCGGGAAATCAGCCGAGAAATGCGAACGGTTCGGCTGGGAGAAGGCGTGGATGCGACCGGGGAGTTCACACCGGCCGCTCTCGAACGGACGTTCGCTGCACTGGATGAGTACGTACGGATGATCGACGGCCTGGACGTGTCGGCGATCCGTGTCGTCGCGACGTCGGCGTCGCGCGACGTTCGCAACGCGGACGAGATGATCGGCGGGTTTCAGCGCCGGCTAGGGGTAGTGCCCGAGGTCATCGATGGGCTCGCCGAAGCCCGACTCTCGTACGCGGGCGCGGTGCGCGGACTACCGGATGGCGTGGGTGATTTCCCCGTTCTGGTGGCGGACATCGGGGGTGGCTCGACGGAATTCATTCGGGGTAGCGGCCCGAGAGTCGATCTCATCGAGTCGTCCACCAGTATCGACATCGGATGTGTGCGGATGACCGAACGATGTCTGCACTCGGATCCACCGACAGACGATGAGATCCGCGACGCCACGGGGATTGTGGACGCAGAACTCGATCGAGCCTTCCGCGATGTCTCGGTGGATTCGATTCGGGGCTTCATCGGTCTCGCGGGGTCGGTGACGACCGTGGCCGCTA
>ERZ802830.164-NODE-164-length-64145-cov-18.0364_pt1 | contig 64145 bp, 59 predicted proteins | sample MGYA00345654_ERZ802830 | MGnify/ENA primary metagenome ERZ802830 (study PRJEB30503, sample SAMEA104212375) | marine metagenome | biome: Westerlies Biome; feature: [SRF] surface water layer (ENVO:00010504) within the epipelagic zone...; material: water...
TTGACGCATGAGTGGCGAAAGAGATAGCGCGTTCCGTCCGGAACGTGGCTTAAGATGTATCCGTTGTTTTGCCCGTAACGCGGACACTCTTCTCCAAAAACGGGCTGCATGGGAGAATGCAATGAATTTCACAAAAACGGTTGCCGCGACAGCGGCGCTTTCAATGGCTGCAGGTGCTGCGATTGCAGGTGGTCATTTAGCTAATGAAATGACTATTGTGTCTTGGGGTGGAGCCTATTCTAAGTCGCAATTGAAAGCCTATCATGAGCCCTATTCGGCAATCACTGGAGTGACCATACTGAATGATGACAGCTCTAGCACTGCTGTTGCAAAATTGCGGGCAATGAACGAAGCGGGCAATATAACTTGGGATGTGGTAGACGTAGAAGCAGGCCCGGCCATGCAATTGTGTGATGAAGGTTTGGCGATGGAAATCGATCCAGACACCATGTTGGCGCGAGCGCCAAACGATGTATCTGCAGCAGAAGATTTTGGCGATATGCTGGTGTCTGATTGCTTCATTCCACAAATTGTTTATTCGACAACGTTTGGTTACCGTACCGACCTCGTCGGTGACACCGCACCAACCAGCGTCTGCGCCGTATTTGACACAGCCGCCTATCCTGGCAAGCGGTCGCTATTCAGCGTGCCGATTAACACAATGGAATGGGCATTGCTTTGCGATGGTGTTGCAAAAGCAGACATCTATGACACGCTGGAAACAGAAGCAGGTCAAAATCAGGCCCTTGCCAAGCTGGACACCATCAAAGATGATGTGATCTGGGTTTCCTCAGGCTCTGATACGCCACAGCTTTTGGCGGATGGCGAAGTAATCATGGGCGCCACTTATAATGGCCGTCTTTTTTCGTTGATCGAAGAGCAAAAGCAGCCAGTTGCAATGATTTGGGATGGTCAGGTTATGGATCTGGATGGTTGGATCATTCCAACTGGACTGAGCCCTGAGCGTCAGGCGCGCGCGCTTGACTATATCATGTTTGCTACCGATACCACTCGTTTGGCGGATCAGGCGAAGTGGATTAGCTATGGCCCAGCGCGTAAATCATCTGCACCATTGGTCGGTAAACATGCTGATTTGGGTATCGATATGGGGCCACACATGCCAACATCGCCAGAAAACCTGTCTCGTGCGTTCCTCATGAACTACAGCTTCTGGGCTGATTACCGCGATGATCTGGATGCCAAGTTCCAGGCATGGCTGGCTAAGTAAGCCGCAACAATTGGGAAGGGCCAGATCGGCCCTTCCTTTTTCCTTGGTTGATTTCACACCCCAGCGATATTGAGCATAAAATGAGCGCTTCGACCGACACTGAACCGATGCTTGCGGCAGACGGGTCCCCCCTTAAAAAGAGTTTGGGACGGGCGTTGCGGCGACAAAAAATCCGGGCGCTGCTTTTGATTGCGCCGCTTTTAATTTTTGTTTTTATTGCTTTTATTCTGCCTATCGTCTCAATGTTGTTCCGTTCGGTTGAGAACGACATCGTGGCAACGACGCTGCCGCAGACCGTCAGTGCCTTGCAAAACTGGGATGCGGAATCTGGCGCGTTGCCGGACGAGGCGGTCTATGCCGCCTTCGCATCCGACATCAAACTTGCGGCAAAGGCAAAAATTCACACCAAAGTTGGACTGCGTTTGAACTATGAGCAGTCCGGTATTGCATCGCTGTTTAAAAAAACCGCGCGAAAAGCCAAAAAATGGGATATCGAAACCGATGGCCCGTTCAAGGAAAAGCTGATTGATGTTCATAAGGGCTGGGCCAAAATTGAAACTTGGCAGACGCTTAAGGTGCACAGTTCCAATTACACAAGCGGCTATTTCCTGAACGCGGTGGACATGCGCAAAACCGTTGGTGGACCGCAGTTTCAGCCCGAAGATAAACAAATCTTGCTGACGCTTTTTGGGCGCACGTTGTTTATGTCGCTCGTCATCATGGGCTCTTGTTTGTTGCTTGGCTATCCGGTGGCGTGGCTGCTGGCCAATCTGCCGATGCGTCATGCTAACCTTCTGATGATCCTTGTGTTGTTGCCGTTCTGGACCTCCTTGCTGGTGCGCACATCCGCTTGGAAAGTGATGTTGCAACAACAGGGCGTGATCAATGACGTTTTGGTGCAACTCGGTCTTGTGGCCGATAGCGCCCGTTTGGTGATGATCAACAACGAGACCGGCACCATCGTGGCGATGACACATATTTTGTTGCCGTTTATGATCCTGCCGATGTATTCGGTGATGCAGACCATTCCCCCCAGTTATGTGCGGGCTGCCAAATCCCTTGGCGCAACCGATTGGACGGCGTTCTGGCGGGTCTATTTCCCGCAATCGGTTCCAGGTATTGGTGCCGGGTCGATTCTGGTTTTTATTCTGGCGATTGGATATTACATCACGCCTGAAATCGTGGGGGGCACGAAGGGCGTGTTTATTTCCAACCGGATTGCCTATCACATTCTGCGATCTTTGAACTGGGGGCTGGCGGCTGCTTTGGGCACAATTCTGCTGGTTGCTGTACTGGTCCTGTATTGGGCCTATGACAAGATGGTCGGCATTGATAACGTCAAACTTGGAGGGTGAGGTCATGGCTGCACTTACTGTGATTTCACGCAAACCTATCCCCTTTGTGATAGCGGCCACAGCACTTGTTGGTGCCCTGCTTGGTGTCTTGATGGGTATGTCCATGGGAAGTGCCCCGCTCGGGCTTATTGTCGGCGCAGTGATATCTGCTGGGCTGAGCTATGTGGCGACCACGGTATTGTCTGAGGAAAAAACTGCGCGTTACGCGCTGATTGCTGTCAGCTTGATCGCCGGTGGCTATTTCCTTGGGTTGGTCGGTGCGGTATTTGGCGCGTTGTGGGGGTGGTTCTTTGGCTGGTTCACCTTCTGGCTGTTCGAGGGGCGCTACCGGGCGCGTCTGCACCCTTATCTGACCCCTGGGCAAGTACTTTGGCACTATGCCTTCAGAATTATCTGCGGGCTGATCTTCGCCTTTCTGATTATCCCGATTATTGTGGTCATGCCGCTTTCATTCAACGCGGAAGATTTCTTTACCTTCACCCCTGAAATGCTGCGCTTTGACCCTGCCGGGTATTCTTTGAAGCATTACAGAGATTTCTTCACCAACCCAGAATGGCAACGCTCCTTTAAAAACTCGTTGATGATCGCCCCCATCGCGACCTTGGTGTCCGTATCGCTGGGCACATTGGCTGCGATTGGGCTGAGCCAGAGCCATGTGCCGGCTAAGCGGGCAATTATGGCGATCTTGATTTCGCCAATGATTGTGCCGCTGATCATTTCAGCGACTGGCATGTTTTTCTTCTATGCCGGTCTCGGTAATTTTCTGGAAGGCCAGTTGGGATTGGATAAAAGTCTGGTCGGGTATATCAAGGTCGTGCTGGCGCATGCGGTTTTGGGCATTCCATTTGTCATCATTACTGTGACTGCCACGCTGGTTGGTTTCGACAGCTCGCTGACCCGTGCTGCGGCCAATATGGGGGCAAATCCGGTCACCACGTTTTTCCGTGTCCAGATGCCGTTGATCCTACCGGGGGTGATCTCTGGGGGCCTGTTTGCTTTTATCACCTCGTTTGACGAGGTTGTGGTGATTATGTTTGTTGGTTCAGCCGGGCAAAAGACGCTGCCCTGGCAGATGTTCACCGGGCTGCGCGAACAGATCAGCCCGACTATTCTGGCGGTCGCGACGATACTGGTCTGTATCTCGATCGCGCTGCTGATGACGCTTGAATTGCTGCGCCGGCGGTCAGAACGGTTGCGGGGGCTCAGCCCGGGCTGAAACTGTGCCGTCCGGGCGTTTGCGACCGGTCAGTGCCGGGTATAGGCCATAAGACCGCGCTTTTTGTATTGTGAGAGTATGGACCTAATATACTGTACCACCAGCGGCATGGGATTCAGACGCGGCTAGACCGGGTATGCCATTTTAAAAAGGACATTGACCGATGATGGATGACACAGATTACAAAGCGAAAATGCAAGAGGTTCAGAAAGAGCACCGCCGCAAGACATCGCAAGCGCAAGATCCCGATCGTGGGCTGGTCTTGGTCCATACCGGCAAGGGCAAAGGCAAGTCCAGTTCGGCCTTCGGAGTGATTATCCGCGCCTTGGGCTGGGGCCAAAAAGTTGCAGTGGTCCAGTTCATCAAAGGCAAGTGGGTGACCGGTGAGCGGCGGTTTTTTAAAACGATCGAGGATCAGGTCAGTTGGCATACCATGGGCGATGGCTTTACTTGGGATACGCAGGATCGCAACCGCGATACCGAGGCCGCACAGGCCGCGTTTGCAAAAGCCTGTGAGATGATGTCGGGCGGTGAGTTTGATCTTGTGGTGCTAGATGAAATCAACATTGCCATGCGCTATGAGTATTTGAGCGTGGATCAGGTGCTGGAAGGTCTTGAGGGGCGGGCGGCTCGAACCAGCGTTATTCTGACAGGTAGGGATGCCAAACCTGCGCTGTGTGATTATGCCGATCTGGTGACCGAGATGACTGAGGTGAAACACCCTTTTCAGGCCGGGATCAAAGCCCAGAAGGGCCTTGATTTTTAGGTTATATTTTGACGAGTTATCCAAGATTTCAGATCAGCCATGCGAGGGCTGTTGAGACCAGCGTTAGAGGGCTGTTGCATCCGGACTGAGAACAGCTGTGCGGCTATGGGCCCAATCTAAGGCAGTAAAAATGGTCATCGCGCGATTGAGCGCCCATCCGAACGCCATCTGGATGTGTCGCAACCCATTCAAATCCGTATTTTTCATAAAATCGGATGGCACGATAATTTTCTGTATCAACAAACAGCTCAAGTTGCGCGATTTTGGCGGCGCGCGCTTCTTGAATAACGCCTGACATAGGACACTGGGCGGCGCCTGTCCCTTGGTATTTTGATCGGACAAAAAATGGACCGATCTGTGCGCGATGGCGTGTTCGTTCAAAGAGTTCCGGACGGTATCCACAGAACCCCACCAACGTGTTGTGATAAAAAACGCCGCGTGTCGTCCCAAAATTTAAATGGGTCCTTGCGCGGTCTTTGGTGGTTTTCAAGGCTTCCTCTGGGGTGATTAGAAACCCAAGAGGGAAGTCTTCTACGCCCTCTAGTTTGAGGGTTTGCCATTCAATGGCATGGTCGGAAGTCAGTTTTCTGAAGGTGAATGCCAAGGTTATTAGACTTTTTGTTAAATATAGCCAAAAATCGTAACGGATTGCTAAAAGGTGTCAACGCCTCGTTGTCTGCGCAATCACCGATTATGCAGGCCGCGGTAAGGGTCAGCGTTGAGCGCAACACGCACCGCGCATTGTGAATGCTGGCAGTTGAGGCCGCACTACTTCTGCCAAGTCGGCAGTGGGTCATACCCCAACTGCAATAAAACATGTGGAACATCCACGAATACCCAGTTTTCCACCAGAAGCTCATTTTCACGCCGCCACCAATCACAGACGCGCATAAAAACCCGTTCGTAGGTTGGGCCTTGCCCCAGGAATGGTTTGACGTTGATACCCGTCAAAGATGGCCAGCCTCCCGAGCAGGTGTAATTGCCCTCACCAAATCTTGTGAAATGTTTTGTGAATCCGTTGTTTTTTGACCCGCCTGACCATCCTTCGAACTGAGATTCAAACGGAACCTGAAAGGAAGCGAACTCATCCACACCAACAAAGGAACCAAACGCTCCTGGGCCATACCACATCATGTTTTTATGCCAATAGGGTCGCCACGCCTCATCTTTTGTCGCCAATCTGGCAAGCATGTCCGTGACAATCTGAAAGCTAAGCTGTCCCTCGGCAGGGTCAGGGGCCGCGATGAGGACACCATCCCGCGATGCAGGCCCCTGGATTAGCCCGGTGTAGCCACGCGAATAGCCAGGACCCATATTCAAAGGCCATTGATTACAGGCAATCATTAGTTCTGGGATGTCGAGAAAGATATAGCTTTCGACGGCTTGACCATTCTGTATGCGGTGGAATTCACCATAGCGTAAGTAACACAGTGTTTTTGTCGCGCTCAGACCAATCCAATCCTTTGCAAATTGCCCGACATAGTAGCCTGTTGCGCTGATCCAACTTTGGCCCTCGGACTTCCCAACCATGAGGATATCGTCGCGCCGATAGAGCCCTTTAAATGAATCTTGGAGCGGCAAGAGAAATTCACTGAGGTAGGCATCTGCACCTTTCAGCTGATTGAACGGATGGACAACATTAATCTCTGCATTCTGAGCAAAGAAAGTCGCGACATTGGAAGAGAAGTCTCCCGGATGGTTAAAGACTTCTGAATATTTTAAATAGAGTGAACGATCATGTATCGGCATGATTTCCTCCGTTTGAATCGAATGAATTTTGAAAGAGCTCAGGTTAGCTGTGAACCGGCCCCGCCCGCATTCTGGCAAATGGAATTCGACCGGGACGTCTCGATCTTACCGCTAAAAGACGCAGAGTTGCGTTGCGGGAAAACGATTGAGTCGAGAGAAGGCTCTTGCGTCCCATATGGTCACACTAACTCAGTTCATGCCGCAAACAAGTGAATATAATATGGCCAAATCATTCTGATTGTCGCTTATAAGCCAGTCCAAGGTTAATAATCCGTTTGGGCTTTGGAGCCAGTGAAAAACAATTTTGCGAAGGCCTCACATGCGCTGCTAACAAACCGTCAGCGCGCTTGGCCACGAGGGTTCGGTGTATATGGTATGTCCAGGACGAGCCAGACCCCCAAAATTATTGGTTTTGTTGTCACATACACATGAGGATCACCAGCAGTGCTGAAACCCACTGGGAATATTGACCTGCGCCGAAAAAGCCAAGACCTTATGGTGTCGCTAAGTCAGTCAAAATTCTGCCCATTTGGAAAAAATATCAGACCTCAGCAATCGTCTTGCCGCTTTGGTTCAGGCCGGCTGGCTTATTGGCGTACCAGCCTCTCATAGCTTTCCGAGATGTCGCGTGTCAGCGCGCCGACCTCAAAGTTATACTCCCCGATTTGTCCTACCGGCGTAACTTCTGCGGCGGTTCCGGTCAACCAACACTGCTCAAAACCCTCTAATTCTTCGGGCATGATATGACGCTCGTTCACCGTGATACCGCGCTGTTTGAGCATTTCGATCACCGTTTGACGGGTCAATCCATTGAGAAACGAATCCGGCATTGGGGTGTGCACTTCGCCATCCCTGACGAAAAAGATATTGGCCCCTGTGGCCTCGGCTATATAGCCGCGATAATCGTACATCATTGCATCCGAACAGCCTTTGGCCTCGGCGGCATGTTTTGACATGGTGGCGATCATATAAAGTCCTGCGGCCTTGGCTTGTGAAGGGGCGGTTGCCGGATCGGGGCGGCGCCATTTCGCGATATCGAGCTTGGCGCCCTTCATTTTTGCATCGCCATAATAATTGCCCCATGACCAGACAGCGACCGCCATATGCACCGGGTTACGGGCGCTGGCGACCCCCATATCTTCACCGGCACCACGCCATGCGACCGCTCTGACATAGGCGTCGGTCAACCCGTTGGCATCCAGCGCGCTCTGTTTGGCGGCTTCTATTTCATCGACGCTATAGGGGATGTCGAAATCGATCAGTTTGCCGGATTGGATCAATCGCTCAGAATGCGCGCGGCTTTTGAAAATCTTGCCGTTATAGGCGCGCTCCCCTTCAAATACCGAGCTGGCATAATGCATCGCATGGGTCAGAATATGGACATTGGCCTCGCGCCAATCGACCAGCGACCCGTCCATCCAGATTTTGCCATCGCGATTGTCATAGCCAGCCATTCCGTAATTCCTTTTTCGCATTCTTTGCATTAGTTGCGTTAGACATGCCATAACCTGACATTTTCTGTCTATTTAGCGTAGATTCGCTAGCAGTTCGGTCTTGGAAAGTCAACAAGACTGACATAACCTTGGTTTCAAAGTTAAAGCAGTTGGAGAAGAGAGATGGCGGAAAGTCTGTCGATGTCACGGCAATCCAGCGAGGCCCTGTTATATCTGACCGACGAACAATTGCGGCAGGGCATTGAAGCGATGTTTTTTGCTTATCGCGGCTTTACCGATGACCCTGATCGCATTCTGAGCGGGTTGAGCTATGGTCGTGCGCATCACCGTGCGATCCATTTTATCAATTGCGCACCGGGCACGACGGTCAATAATTTGCTGAGTATTCTGGGGGTCACCAAACAATCGTTGAACCGGGTCTTGCGGACCTTGGTCCACGACGGGTTGGTTGAGGCCCGCATAGGCCAGAAAGACCGGCGGGAACGGCATTTGTTTTTAACAGACGAAGGTGCGCAGCTAGAACACAGATTATCCGGGGCTCAGCGCGCGCGCATGCGCGCGGCGTTTCGGCAAGCTGGCCCCGAAGCGGTGGCCGGTTTCAGGACGGTGCTTGAGGCGATGATGGATGATACGCTGCTTCGACATTATAAAGGCTTGCGGGATTATCCAACATGACCAAATTTGCAGCTCATCTTTTGATTGTTGATGATGACGAGCGTATCCGAACCTTGTTGCAGACTTTTTTGATCCGGCAGGATTTTATGGTGTCCACAGCGCGAGATGCCAGCCACGCCCGCCGTCTTCTTGAGGGACTGGCATTTGACATGCTCGTGCTTGATGTGATGATGCCCGGTGAAGACGGGGTGTCACTGACGCGGTCTTTGCGGGAAACGTCGCAGGTTCCGATTTTGTTACTCACGGCCAAGGGCGAGGCAGACGAGAGAATTACTGGTCTCGAGGCGGGCGCAGATGATTATCTGAGCAAACCGTTCGAGCCCAAAGAGCTGTTGCTGCGCATCAATGCGATCCTGCGCCGCATGCCTGAACCAACTTTATCTGAAGTTGCTCCCAAAATTCTATACTTGGGTGCGGTGCGCTATGATGTTGATCGCGGCGAGTTGTGGCGTGGCGATACGCTTGTACGTCTGACCGCGACCGAGGCACAGCTGATGCAGCTGTTTGCCAGCACGCCGGGAGAGGCGGTAAGCCGTCTGCAGCTGGTCGAAGATCTTGGCCGCGATGATGAACGCGCCCAAGAACGTGCGGTTGATGTTCAGGTGACCCGTCTGCGCCGCAAGATCGAAAGTGATCCGAAAGAGCCGCGTTATCTGCAGACCGTGCGCGGTGCCGGCTATATGCTAACCACAGATTAGGGATGTGATCCGCAGCCTTTTTGAAGATTTGGGACATGATATGACAACTGCCTTGCTCACCCACCCCGCGTGTTTGAAACACGTCACACCGCCGGGCCACCCCGAACAGGTGGCGCGGTTAGAGCGCGTTCTAGCCGCGCTGGAGCCGATGGATTTGGTGCGGACCGCCGCGCCATTGGCGGCCGAGGATGATCTGTTGCGTATCCATCCTCAAAGCCATCTGGACAGCTTGCGTGCAACGTTGCCTGCGGCGGGGTACGCAGGGTTGGATGGGGACACTTTTTTGTCACCGGGATCTTTGGATGCTGCGTACCGTGGAGCAGGGGCGGCGGTCAAAGCGGTTGATATGGTTGTATCGGGTGTGGTGCGGAATGCGTTTTGTGCCATCCGGCCGCCGGGCCATCATGCAGAATCCGAGACACCGATGGGGTTTTGCTTGCTGGGCAATGCCGCATTGGCGGCCAAACATGCGTTGGATCATCACGGCCTAGACCGTGTGGCAGTTGTTGATTTTGATGTGCATCATGGCAACGGCACTCAGGAATTGCTCTATGATGAAGGCAGGGCGCTGTTGATAGCCTCGCAGCAGATGCCGCTCTGGCCGGGCAGTGGTGGTATTGATGAAACCGGTGTGTTTGACACGGTTGTAAACATGCCTCTTGCGCCGGGCAGTGGTGGCGTGGCGATGCGGCGGGCCTATGAGGCGCAGGCGTTTCCCCGGTTGGAAGCGTTTCGGCCTGAGTTGATTATTATCTCAGCTGGATTCGACGCCCACCGTGCTGATCCGTTGGCGGGTCTTAATTGGTCAACAGATGATTTTCGATGGTTGACGATGCGGTTGTGCGCGCTGGCGGATGGGTTGTGCAATGGTCGGGTGGTGTCTACATTAGAGGGTGGATATGATCTGGATGCTTTGGCCGAGGCCTGTGCCGCGCATGTGCAAGTGTTGATTGATAGCCCCATGTCCTGAGCGGGCCAACAGACAGTTTAGAAACTGATTGCTGTGTTCAATTTTCATGTCACAGGCGCGGATTGCTAAATTGTACATTGTGCTAGCACGCGCTAGGATTACCACAAAGATGATATCAAAGGACAGGCCTATGACCGCACCCCCCGTAGCTGAGATGACATTTGAACAGGCAATGGCCGATCTGGAACAGGTCGTCACCCAGTTGGAGCGCGGCGATGTCGCACTAGAGGATTCGATTGCGCTTTATGAACGGGGCGCCGAGTTGAAAAAACATTGCGAGACCAAATTGAAACAGGCCGAAGAAAAGGTCGCGGCGATCACTCTTGATGGCAGCGGTCAGCCCAGCGGAACCACGCCGGTCGAGGGTTTGTAAATGTTCCAAGCGCGGTTGACCGCGGTCGGGCACGGGGTGCAACAATTGCTAGATCAGGTTCTGCAAGGCCAACCGCACCAGCTGGCCCAAGCCATGATGTATGCGGTGCAGGGTGGCAAACGCCTGCGGGCTTTTCTGGTGTTGGAAACCGCGCGCTTGCACGGCATAAAAGAGCCTCAAGCGCTCTGGCCGGCGACGGCCATTGAGGCGATGCATGCCTATTCGCTCGTCCATGACGATCTGCCGTGCATGGACGATGATGACCTGCGTCGGGGGCAGCCGACGGTGCATGTGAGATGGGATCAAGCCACCGCGGTTCTGGTGGGCGACGCGCTGCAGGCGCTGGCCTTTGAGCTGGCGGCACATCCGTCGTGTTCAGACGATCCCGCGATCAGGGCTGAGCTGGCCTATCATCTGGCTGCGGCAGCGGGTGGACGCGGTATGGTGTTGGGACAAGCCGAGGATATTGCCGCCGAGACTGCTGACGTCCCGCTTGATCTGGCGGCGATTACCGGTCTGCAGGGCCGCAAAACCGGGGCGTTGTTCCATTGGTCGGCGACCGTGGGGCCTCGGATGGCAAAAGCTGATATTGCACCTCTTGGGCGCTATGCCGACGCGTTGGGTCTCGCGTTTCAAATCGCAGATGATATATTGGATGTCGAGGGTGACTCCGGTAAAGCCGGCAAGCGGCTGCAAAAAGACGGCGCTGCCGGTAAGGCAACTTTTGTATCGCTGCTCGGTTTAGACGCTGCCAAGCGTCGTGCGGGTGATTTGGTGGCAGAAGCGCAGGCTGCGCTTGAGGTTTATGGCGATGAGGGCGATACCTTGCGACAAGCCGCACAGTTCGTTATTGCCCGCGACACTTAACACTTTTTAAAGGAGGGCTTGGCATCTCCGACCAACCTGACACACCCCTGCTTGATAGGGTCCAATCGCCTGCTGATCTCAAGCGATTTTCCGACGGGGAATTGACTTCTCTGGCGGGGGAATTGCGTGCCGAGACGATCCGGGTGGTGTCGGAAACCGGTGGTCATCTTGGGGCAGGTCTTGGTGTTGTGGAATTGACTGTTGCGCTGCATGCGGTGTTTGACGCGCCGCGCGACCGGTTGATTTGGGACGTGGGCCATCAAACTTATCCCCATAAAATACTCACCGGGCGGCGGGATAAAATGCACAGCCTGCGGCAGAAAGATGGTCTGAGCGGCTTTACCAAACGCAGCGAGTCACCCTTTGATCCGTTTGGTACGGCCCATAGTTCAACCTCAATCAGCGCAGCGCTGGGCTTTGCTGTGGCCCGCGACCTTGGCGGTGCCAGCGAGATCGGCCATGGGGATGCGATTGCAGTGATTGGTGACGGCGCAATGAGCGCCGGCATGGCTTTTGAAGCGCTTAATAATGCGGGTGTGCTGAACAAACGGCTCATCGTGATCCTCAATGACAATGAGATGTCCATCGCGCCGCCAGTGGGGGCGATGTCGCAATATCTGTCGAAGATTTATGCCAAGCCGAGGTTCCAGGATTTAAAGACCATCTCTGAGATCGCGCTGCGCTTTCTGCCGGAACGCGTGCGCAATGTTACCAAAAAGGCCAAGGGGTTGCTCAAGGGGCTTGCCGTTGGGGGTACGCTGTTTGAACAGCTTGGGTTTACCTATATCGGGCCAATTGATGGCCATGATATGGACCAGCTTTTGCCAGTTTTGCGCATGGTTCAAGAGCGCGCTGCCGGGCCGACCCTCATTCATGTAATAACCCAAAAGGGCAAGGGCTATGGTCCGGCTGAGGCTGCGCCAGACAAAGGCCATGCAACGGCTAAATTTGACGTCTCTACCGGCAAACAGCAAAAGACTGCCTCTAACGCGCCGGCCTATACCAAGGTCTTTGCCAAGACTCTGACCGATCTTGCTGCTCGGGACGATAAAATATGTGCAGTCACTGCGGCCATGCCGGATGGGACGGGACTGGATCTGTTTGCCGAGCTTTTTGCCGAGCGCTGTTTCGATGTCGGTATCGCGGAACAGCATGCCGTGACTTTTTCGGCGGCCTTGGCGGCGGGCGGCATGAAGCCGTTTTGCGCGATATATTCGACCTTTTTGCAACGCGGGTATGATCAGCTGGTGCATGATGTGGCCTTACAGGGCCTGCCGGTGCGCTTTGCGATTGATCGCGCTGGTCTGGTTGGTGCAGATGGTGCCACCCATGCGGGCAGCTTTGATATTGCCTATCTTTCTAATCTGCCAGGCATGGTGGTGATGGCGGCCTCCGATGAAGCGGAACTGGTGCATATGGTGGCCACTGCGGCCAGCTATGACGCCGGGCCAATTGCGTTTCGGTATCCACGCGGGGAAGGGCAGGGCGTTGATATGCCCGAACGGGCAGAACCGTTAGAGATTGGCAAGGGACGCATTGTGCAGGCAGGGCAGCGGGTGGCGATTTTATCGTTTGGTACCCGACTGGGCGAGGTTTTGACCGCATCCGAGAGTTTGCGAGCTGATGGGATTACCCCGACCATCGCCGATGCGCGCTTTGCCAAACCACTTGATCAGGCGATGATTTTGGATCTGGTCAAAACCCATGAGGCGCTGATCACAATCGAGGAAGGTGCCGTGGGTGGATTTGGCAGTCATGTGGCGCAGCTTTTGTCTGATCAAGGGGTGTTTGATCGCGGCTATTGCTATCGCTCGATGGTGTTGCCTGACGTGTTTCTGGATCAGGCCAGCCCCGAAGAAATGTATGCCAACGCAGGATTGCGAGCGGCAGATATTGCAAAAAAAGTACGCGAAGTTCTGGCATAGGCGGGGTCGGTACAAATTGGACTAGAGCCTGCTGGACCGAAGCAATTTTGACCTAAGTACACTGGTCTCGCGCAGGTTTGATCGACGCAGGCCCTTTAATCTGTGCGGTCAGCTCGCTCGCTTTCCAACATAGCTGTAAGCACCGATTTGTAATCTTTATACAGCAGTTCGACACCCAGCTCAGACTTGATCCGGTCGTTTCTTATCCGTTTGCTTTCGGCATAGAAACTGCGCGCCATTGGTGACATCTCGGCTTGCTCGAACGGAACTTCCGGCGGTGGTGGCATACCAAGCAGGGACGCGGCATAACTGATAACGTCCTGTGGTGGGGCTGGCATGTCGTCGCAAACGTTATAAATCGCTGCGGGGTTGGGCCGATCCATCGAGGCGGCAAGAACCTGCGCAATATCGTCGACATGGATGCGGCTGAACATCTGACCCGGTTTTATAATCCGTCTGGCGGTGCCTGCGCGCAGTTTGGCAAATGGTCCGCGTCCGGGTCCGTAAATCCCTGCCAGCCGGAAAATATGCAGCGGTAGGTTGGGAATGGCGCGCCATGCCTGTTCTGCAGCTTTTCGCCGTTGACCGCGTTGGGTAGAGGGATTGATGGGGGTGTCTTCGCTGACCCAGTCCCCGCCTGTGTCTCCATAGACCCCGGTGGTGGACAGATACCCCGCCCATGTCAGGTTGGGTGCGATTTTTGTGATCTCGTCTCCCAAGGCCTGCAGTACCGGATCGCCCTGCGCATCTGGCGAGGCAGATATCAACAGGTGGCTGGCGGTATGCAGGGCTGTTGTGATGTCTCCTGAGGGCCACAACAGCGCCGTCGCACCTGTGGCGCCAAGCTGGTCAAGGTTTTCAGGGCGCCGTGTGGTGCCGAACACCTGCCAGCCCTGTGGCAGTAAGCGCCGTGAAAGCGCCTGTGCGGTGTATCCGTAACCGAAACAAAAGAGAGTGCGTGTCATGGCGCCGTGATCGCCTGTCCTGCGGTTTATTGCAAGGGCGGGCTTGCCTTTCATGGCTGATTTGTCTTGAGTGTTGCCATGGCAGAGAAAACTCCGAACCTTGATGATGCCTATGGGATCAAAACATCTGACGATAACGCCCGTCTCTATGCGGACTGGGCCAAAACCTATGACGCCAGTTTTGCCGCTCAGATGCACTATACCCTGCCCGAGGCGATGGCTGAGGCGTTTCTTGCTGCGGGTGGCAGCGCGCCGGTGCTCGACCTTGGTGCCGGGACCGGATTGTTGGGGCAGGCGCTTGCTGACCGTGGGGTCCTTCCGTTGGATGGGACCGATATTTCACCGCAGATGCTGGCAGTGGCTGAAGACAAGCAGCTGTACCGTCGGGTTTTTACCGGTGATCTAACGGCGCGTCTGCCGGTGGCTGACGGCAGCTATCATGGGGTTATCAGCGCCGGCACGTTTACCACCGGTCATGTCGGTCCGGAGGCGCTGGACGAAGTGTTGCGCGTGGCCCGCCCCGGCGCGGTGATCGGGATTACGGTCAATGCGCGCCATTGGAAAACTGCGGATTTTGCCGCAAAATTTGCTGCGCTTTCGTCGCAGATCACCCGGTTTGAGCTGCAGGATGTGGCAATTTATGGTGCGGACGCAGAGGGAGTGCATAAAGACGACATGGCAAAAATAGCGCTGTTTCACAAACTGTGAGCTTTTAATCCGTGTGACGCAGGTGAGCGGTTTGGTTGCGTCGTTGAAAACGACAGTGGTTATTGACTATAATTCGATCCTTCATCATCCAGAATCGCTTTTAGCTCATTTAGATGTCTTGTGCTCTGACCGGGGTATTCTTCTAATTCACGAGCTGCTTTTTCCGCAACTTCATCAGATAATACCCGCAGTGGCTGGCCGGTTTGCAACGCTCGAATATAAGTCTCGGCGGCGCGTTCGAAATAAAACAGCCGGTTAAAGGTTTCTGCGACCGTATTGCCAATGATCATCACACCGTGGTTGCCCATGATCAGTACTTTTTTGCGGGGATCGGTTAATAATTGCGCACAGCGCTTGCCCTCTTGCTCAAATGCCAGCCCGCCATAGTGGTCGTCAATCACGTAACGGTTGAAGAATGCCGCAGAGTTCTGGTCAATTGGTGGTAGGCTGCTGTCAGCCAGTGAGGCCAAAACCGTGGCGTGAATTGAATGGACATGCATGGCGCAGCGCGCGTGTGGACAGTGGCGGTGCATGCCCCCATGCAACCCCCAAGCGGTGGCATCGGGCGCGTTCGGCCCCGTCAGCGTATCGGGATCATTGGCGTCGACAACGATTAGATCTGAGGCTTTGATCCGGGCGAAATGCACTTGGTTCGGGTTCATTAAAAAGCGCGTGCCGGCGTCGTTGATGGCGAGGGAAAAATGATTTGCCACAGCTTCGTGCATATTGAGCCGCGCAGTCCAGCGAAATGCAGCGGCCAGATCGACACGTTCGGACCAATTGTCGATGTTGCTATGCAGGTGAGTGACGGTCATGGCAGGCTCCTTTTTTGATGAAATGATTAGACAGCATTTTATCTCGTCTGCCTAGAGCCAGCGTGACAGCATATGGGAATTCGGGCGGTTCTGGCCGAAATAGGCAGCGGCAGGTATTATTTATGTCTGGTTGCACGTATAGGCATGTTTGTGAAACTAGGAATAGTCGGCTCTCAAATAGTCCGTGGCGCGGTATAAGATCCGTTCGAACCAACGGGAATTGATCTTAACTTGCGCAATCATTTCAGTTTTGAAGCCTGATTTATTTCCCTTCAGACGCTCACAAGGGCGCGCCCTCAATAAGGTCAGTGGTAACCTGACACCGGGTGCATTGATGGGTTTTGAGGCAGGAAAATTCAGTTATGAGGCGGTATTTGACTGGTTTACATTACCCAAGGAAAGGCAGTTTCAACCCACTGGAACGCTGAGTGGTGGGGAACAGAAAATGTTGTCGATTGGCCGAGTTTTGGTTGAAAACCCGTCGCTGCTTTTACTTGATCAACCCTCTGAAGGCTTGCAGCCATGTATCGTTGAATTAATCGCAGATGTGATTTGGCGCCAAATGGAAGAAAAAGGGGTGACGGTGCTTCTGGGTAAATGAAATTTTAATTCGGTAAACATGCTGAGCGAACGATGCGTTGTTATGGATAAAGGTGCCGTGGTTGCAAACCTTTCACCAGAAGACTTTTTGAACTCCGAGGTGGCTCAAGGTTATCTTGCTGTATGGCCTTCGATATGGCCCACGGTGCCCTGATCGCAAGCGGACGCAGTCATTGGCCAGTTTGTTTGGTTTAATGCATTAAATGTAGATAACACATTTCAGAATTATGATACTTGTATTATACTCAGTCCAACAGGGAAAGCTGTAGGGTCCTTTTATAAAACTGGTTCCATTCGTCACTCAGTTTTTGTCAACTCTTCATCGCTGGGGTTGGATAAAGACGGGCTAACTTAAAACTATTTACTTAAAGTAAGGAGTAACAATGAAGAGAATAATTCTGCTAGGGTTCGCAGTTCTTGCCATGAGCAATTGCCAATCCACGTCGACAGCGCCAGGTTCGGCAGGGCCAAAACAAACCGTTGGTGCTTTGAGCGGGGCTATTATCGGAGGGGTCATTGGCAATCAGATCGGTGATGGGCAGGGGAAGAATATCTCGACGGCTCTTGGAATCGTCTCAGGCGTTGTGATCGGGGGGAGCATTGGGCAAACATTGGACCTGATCGATCAGCAATATATGGCAGATACTCAGTTGCAAGCACTTGAAATGGCGCCGACAGACACTGCTTTGGATTGGAACAATCCCGACACTGGTAATAGCGGATACACCACCCCAACCAACACATATTATCAAGATAATCTACCCTGTCGGGAATATACCACCGTGGTCACTGTAGCTGGAGAGAAGCAGCATGCCTATGGGACAGCTTGTAGAATGAGTGATGGTAGTTGGAAAATTCAGTAACGTCTACATTTCAACGCGGCTCGGCGTCATATGGGTGAAATTCGCCTAAGACTTGATATTTGGTTTCTCGATATCGGTATAAAGACAAGTCAGGCAATCAGACTTTTTCTGGATTGTGTCGTGCTCAGAGAAAGAACAGACTAGACCTTGACCGCGATTTGGATTGGTTGGCTCAAGTCGATAGAGTTTCGGAGAAGTGTCCATGTCATTGAACGTCGATCAAGTGTTGTTGAAGGCAAAGAGACATCTTAAAAAAGGGGATGTGGCTGCAGCCGTCCAGTTGTATCACTCGGTTTTAGCGAAATTTCCCAAGAATAAGCGGGCAATAGTTGGTCTGGAAGCGATTAAATCTCAGAGGGCCTCTTCAGGGCCTAAAAATCAAGAACCACCAAAAGCCCAGTTGCAAGAGTTGACCCGGCTTTATAATCAAGGCCTGTATCAGCAAGCTCTTGAAGCTGCGGAAAAACTTGCAAAGCAGTTCCCCCAGTCATTGGAGACTTTGGCTATAATCGGTGCGGTTAGCTTTGAAGTTAAAGATTTTGATCGAGCACTCAACTGCTATCAGCTTGTCGCGCAGCGCGCCCCCGAATTTGCGGACACCTATTTTAAAATGGGTATTGTCTTTGGTCATAAAGGTGATCTGATCGCCGCCACGGCCAGTTTTCAAAAGACGCTTGATATAAATCCTGACCATGCACAGGCGCATAATAGCATTGGTATCATGCAGCTGAAATCGGGCGAACTTGATGCCGCGTTTGCAAGTGCTTCCAACGCGCTGCGCCTCGTCCCTGACTATGCAGAAGCGCATAAAACCATAGGGGATGTTTGCTTTGAAAGACATGATCTAAAAGCAGCGGTTGATAGCTATCGCCGGGCGCTGGAGCTTAATCCAGATGCGGTGCCGGTACACAATAACCTGGCTGCGGCCTGTCTGGCATATGGTGACCGTGTTGGCGCAATTCAAAGTTATGATGCGCTTTTGAAAGTGCAGCCAGACCATCAAGAAGCATGGGCAAAAAAACTGCACCAAATGGCGCATCTTTGCGACTGGAGCGCCTTCGACCCTGATTTTATTTCCTCCCTTGGCCTTAATAGCCCAGACATAACACCGTTCTCGTTGCTGACGCTGGAGGACGCGCCTGAACGCCACTTAATACGCAGTAAAATCCATGCACGCAGCCAATACAGTTTTGTACCACAGCCTTTCGCTGCAAAAACTGAAACCAAATCTGATCGCCTGCGTATCGGATATTTTTCTGCCGATGTTCACCAGCATCCTGTCATGGTCTTATTGGCAAAAGTGTTGCAGATGCATGATCGAAACCGGTTTGAGATTTTTTTCTATGGGTTCAGCCCCAAAAAAAGCGATCCCCTGCGAGAGCGTATTATCGCAGCCGTGGACGTCTATGATGATGTGTTGCAGATGCGCGATATTGATATAGCACATTTGGCGCGGCAGGATGGTATTGATATTGCGATTGATCTTAACGGGTATACTGAAAATAGCCGCTCTGGCATTTTTGCCCACCGTGCCGCGCCGGTTCAGATAAGTTATTTAGGTTATCCGGGTTCTATGGGGGCAGACTTTATTGACTATATCGTCGCCGATAAAAACCTGATCCCTGAGAGCAGTCAGGTGAATTATTCAGAAAAACCAATATATTTGCCGCACCATTATCAAGCGCAAGACAATGAGTTGCCGATTGATCAAGCAGCTCCAAATCGGACTGAGCTTGGATTGCCTGAAAATGGCTTTGTGTTTTGCGCGCTGAGCAATTCGTATAAAATAACTCCGGCCGAATTTGATCTGTGGATGCGCCTCCTTAAGGCGGTAGACGGCAGCGTTTTATGGTTGTTGCAAGGCAATACCTCGGTCTTGAAAAACCTGATGTTTGAAGCCGCTAAACGCGGTGTCGATCCCGCGCGGCTGGTTTTTGCCACGCATACGGATCATGGCCAATATCTTGCACGGTTCCAGCGGGCCGATCTTTATCTGGATACATTTATCTATAATGCCGGTGCGACCGCAAGTAACGCGCTCTGGGCGGGATTGCCAGTTTTGACCAAGCGTGGCCATGGATATACTGCGCGGATGGCGGCCAGTTTGCTGAGTTCTATTGAGTTGCCTGAACTGATTACCGATTCTGAGCAAGCGTATGAAGCATTGGCGATTGACTTGGCGACAAACCCGGTGCGGATGGCCGCAGTTAAAGCCAAGTTGGTGGCAAACCGCAGGACCACACCGTTGTTCAACACCGAATTGTTTACGCGTCATCTCGAGGAAGGCTACCAGCAAGCCTATGATCGCTATTCTGAGGGTAAAGCACCTGATGTCATTGAGGTGACGACGCGCGTTTGACGATGATGAAAGCCAGATCAAGGTATATAATGCCCGAACGTCAATGACATGAGCGGGGGATTGCGGCACCCATACTTGCCTGCCCCTTAGAAGGCAGATTGTTGCCAGTGATTGCTTTGAACCTTTAGGTAAATCCAATTACGAAACAATCAATTTCAATATGACCCATATCGTCTGAAGTGCATTGCTATTAACACGGGCAAGGGCTCATCTGGAAAATCAACACACTGTTGCCCCTCAAGGTTTCCGCCAGCTGGCGCTTACCTGTTCTCCGAAGGTTTTCCAAAATGCAGATCAGGTGAAAAAAGTCGGTGCAGAGCCAATTGCAAGACTGATGCGGCATGAACGGGTCACGGCGATATAAAACGACCTGTGTACCTTAGATATTATCTTGATGAGCTTTGTGACGCACCCGTGTTGCATAAGATGTAATTCACCAGAAACTTGATGCTGACGCGGTATGACCGGGCATAGACGTTCACACAAAATCGTTGCTTTTTTGGAGTGTTGATAGACCTTGCGTCGGCCTGTGGGATGAGGTCAAAAATCACTGACAAAACTCTATTTGGATTTTCTACGAAATTTTTTTAAAAAGCGGACAGTATTATAGGAGGCGCCAATGTCGTCGAATGTTGATCAAGAGCTGAAATTGGCGAAAAAGTATTTGGCTAAGGGTGATACTGGAGCCGCAGAAGGTGTGTTCCGTCGGGTTTTGGCCCAATTTCCAAAAAACCACGCGGCGCAAACGGGCTTAAAGACCCTTTTGTCTCACCAACAAAAAGACAAAATACGAACAGTTGCGCCACCCCAATCTGCTGTGCAGGCGGTAATTGGGCTTTATCATGCAGGCAGGTTGCAAGAAGCAGTTGTTCATGGTGAAGAACTGGCCCGCCAGTATCCGCATTATTTTGAAATTTACAATATTCTGGCCGCTGCGAATCTGAGCCTCGGAAAGGCTGAAGCGTCCCTTAAATATTACAGTAAAGCATTGCAAATAAATCCGGATTTTCCGGATGCTTATAATAATATGGGTATCATTTTATACGAACAGGGAAAACTAGATCAAGCGATTGCCAATTATCAAAAAGCGATACTGATCGAACCTGATTTTGCTGACGCTTATTTTAATCTTGGAAATGCGTTCAAACAAAAAGGTGACCTGATAAAAGCGGTGCAAAATTACCAAAAATCGCTTTTGATTCAACCGGATGATGCTGAAGTGTTGTTGAATTATGGCCATGCACTATCTGGCGATGGCCAATTTGAAAAAGCGATAGAGGCTTACCAACGAGCGTTACAGCTTCAACCAGAGCTTGTTGATGCACAAATAAGCTTGGCAAAAGCTCTGACGCGAAAAATCCATGTGGGGAAGTCTGAAGGAGAGTCATTGGATGGTGCTGGTCCTGAAATAAATGCGGCCGAGTACCATAATTCAATGGGTGTTGAACTGGCAGATAAGGGCGCAGTTGACGCCGCCATTTCCAGTTATAAACAAGCGTTGAAAATCATGCCTGACTATGCCGAGGCTTATAATAACTTAGGTTTGGCCTTGATGAAAAAAGGTCAAATTGCAACGGCAAAAAAGAATTTTGAGCGCGCAATTGAAATCAAACAAGACTTTGCAGCAGGGCATTTTAATTTAGGAAACTGTCTTTTGAGAAAGGATAATTTCGAGAGCGCAATTGCAAGTTATCAAGCGGCTCTGACGATCGACGAGACTTATGCTGAAGCGCATAATAATTTGGGTAATGCGTATTCAAAAAGTAAACAACCCGATTTGGCGATCAAGAGCTATAAGGCGGCTCTTGGGCTCAAGCCGAACTATACTGATGCATATTTAAATTTGGGCAGCTTACAATTGGAATACGGACATTTTGATGCCGCAATTGGCAGTTATCAGCAAGCCCTGCGAGTTGATCCAACACATGCTATTGCTCATAGTTTTCTGGCTTATATCCAAAAATATGACGGGTCTGAACCTCACATTCGGCAGATGAAAGCTCTTTATCAGGATACTGAAACGTCAGATGACGACCGGATTCATCTTGGGTTTGCGTTGGGAAAAGTACTTGAGGATGCGTCTGACTTTGAGATGTCGTTTCAATTTTTACGGCAGGGAAATCATCTGAGAAAAAAACAGTTACGTTACGATCTCAGCCACGATCGCAGGCTGTTTTCTCAAATTAAAACTATGTTTGAAAACCGGTCAGCGGATCAGATAAAACGACCGACCGGTTCAAGCCAAAAGCAACCAATTTTCATTGTTGGTATGCCTAGATCAGGGACGAGCCTGATTGAGCAAATCATATCGAGCCATTCTATGGTCTATGGTGCGGGCGAGTTGGAGACGTTGGCGCGCCTTATTGGTCAGTTCAATCCCTTTCAAGGGTATTTTTCCGCTGATGGTCTCTCAAAGCTTGGGCAGGCATATCTGCGTAGCTTGCGTGGCTTTGAAACACGTAAGCCTCTGATTTCAGATAAAATGCCTTTGAATTTTCGTTGGATAGGTTTTATTTTATCAGTGCTGCCTGAGGCAAAGATCATTCATGTTCAACGTGATGCAAAGGCGACCTGCTGGTCAATATTTAAGCAGTATTTTTGGGATGAGGGAAATGGTTATGCCTATGATATGAAAGATCTATGCGAGTATTATAAGATGTATCGGGATCTGATGGGGTTTTGGCATTCTAAATACCCGGGAAAAATTTATGATTTAAATTATGAAAGATTGACCGAGGATCAGGAAACAGAGACCCGAAAATTAATCTCTTACCTCAATCTAAACTGGGAAGATAAATGTTTGGATTTTCACAAAAACAAACGGTCGGTAAAAACAGCTTCCAATGTTCAGGTGCGGGAAAAAATGTACACAGGCAGTTCACAGAAATGGCGACATTATGAACCCTATCTCGCAGAGATGTTGCGCGGATTGGAGAGATGTTAAATTAACCCGGCGGTAGCGTTTGTATTCTGTTGGTTATGGTTGTACGTCAAACATACTGTTGATTTAGTCAGGCATCAGGCCGGGGAAGCCGGTCGCGACTGTGGTTTGAGATCTTACACATGGTCTTATGTGCACAAACTGTCAAAACTGACACGATGACAGAGTGTTATCAGACATTGCACAAATACTTTAAGCTTAAAATTTCCTTGCAGTTCTGCAAGCTTTGTGCAGACTTGGTCTTACTAAGTTTTGAGAACGTTGATCCCAACGCGCTGCGTTATGCAGAAGGTAAAACCTGAGTTTACCCCTCGTAGTGGACGCAGGGTTGTTGCGACTTTCACGTTGAAAAGTAGACAGAGGAGAAGACATATGCGGAAAATAATTAGCAGTACAATGGCGGTTTTAGCCTTGTCGCTGGCGACCGCGCCGTTGGCCACCGCGGCCGACCTGAAGGTTGGTTTGGTTCTGACGCTTTCCGGACCTCCGGGGGCCTTGGGCAAGCAGGCTCAAGACGGATTCAACCTTGCGGTTGAAACACTTGGCGGATCACTGGGTGGGGCCAAGACAACCGTTGTGGTGGCCGATGATGAATTGAAACCGGATGTTGCCTTGACGCGGGTCAAAAGCCTGCTTGAGCGCGATGACGTCGACATTGTTGTTGGGACTATTTTCTCGAATATGCTGGCGGCAATTTACAAGCCCGTCATCAAGGCTGACAAGATTCTGATCAGTCCAAATGCTGGCCCCTCAACATTCGCCGGCAAAAAATGCCACCCGAATTTCTTTGTGACGTCGTATCAAAACAACCAGAACTTTGAGGCGCTGGGCAAATACGCCCAAGACAATGGCATCAAGCGGGTCTTTATGCTGGCGCCAAACTATCAAGCGGGTCGGGATTCGATGAACGGCTTTAAAAAGCATTTCCAAGGCGAAATCGCCGACGAAGTGTTCACACCGCTTGGGCACAAAGATTTCTCGGCACAAATCGCGCAGATTGCCACTTCGAAAGCCGATGCTGTGTTCACCTTCATGCCGGGCGGTATGGGCGTGCGTTTTGTCAAACAGTTCGATGCGGCTGGTTTGTCCGATAAAATGACCTTCTTGTCGGCCTTTACCGTCGATGAAACAACTCTGCCAGCTCAGAAAGACGCTGCCGTCGGTTTGTTTGGCGCGGGCACTTGGGCGCCTGATTTTGATCTGGACCGGTCCAAAGCCTTCGTTGCCAGTTTTGAGGCCAAATACGGCTATGTTCCGGGCAGTTATGCCATGCAGGCCTATGACGCTGCTTTGCTGATTGATAGTGCGGTTTCGGCAGTTGGCGGCGATGTGTCTGATAAAGCGGGTCTGAAAGCTGCCTTGAAGGCGGCCAAATTTGACAGCATGCGGGGCACTTTTAAGTTCAACAACAACCAATATCCCATTCAGGATTTTTATTTGTTGAACATCGCTAAACGGGCTGATGGAAAATATCAGACAGAAATTGCAGAAAAAGTCCTTGAAAATTCCGGGGATTCTTTTGCCGCAGAGTGCAAGATGTAACGCTGCACCAGACATCGAAGATGCGCCATAAGTCTGATTGGCGCATCTTTTTATTTATCTTTCGCAAAGAACTATACGTCCCATGTCAATGAGCCTGTTTCTTGTCCAGAGCCTGAACGGCCTGCAATTTGGCATTTTACTGTTCCTGATTGCGGCTGGCCTGACGCTGGTTTTCGGTGTTATGGGCTTCATAAACCTTGCACATGGTGTGCAATACATGATCGGTGCCTATCTGACGTTCATGTTTTTTCAATGGACGACAAATTTCTTTGTAGCGCTGATGTTGGGATTGATCGTCGCACTGGCCATTGGCTTGGCCTGTGAAATCTTGATTTTTCGACATCTCTACGCTCGGGATCATCTTGATCAGGTGCTTGCGACCTTTGGTATTATTCTGTTTGTAAATGAGGCGGTAAAAGTAATTTGGGGGCCGTCTTCGCTTATTCTGCCGCCGCCTGACATCCTGTCATGGTCGTTCGAGATCATTGAAGGGTTGCAGTATCCGGTCTATCGCTTGGCGGTCATTGCGGTTGGTATTGCGGTGGCTGTCGGTTTGTATTTTGCTGTATTCAGAACGCGCGTTGGCATGTTGATCCGCGCTGGGGCCACCCACCCCGAGATGGTCAGCGCGCTGGGCGTCGATATCAAACGCTTGTTCATGATTGTGTTCGGCTTTGGCGCGATGCTGGCGGGTTTCGCCGGCGCAATTGCGGCGCCGATGTTTTCGCTGGAACCGAACATGGGCGATGATCTGTTGATCACTGTCTTTGTGGTAATTATCATTGGCGGCATCGGATCGATCCGCGGTGCCTTTATTGCGGCAGTTTTGGTGGGGCTGCTGGATACTCTGGGGCGGGCGGTTGCCACCGATCTTTTAAAACTAGTCTTTGATGCCTCTGCAGCCAACCAAATTGGTCCGGCCCTATCCTCCATGCTGATCTATATTTTGATGGCGGCTATCTTGTTTTTCAAACCCGAAGGGCTGTTTCCGGCGCGGGGTGCCGCATGATGCCGGCTAAAGGTTTGTACCTTCTTTCAACACGTCAAAATCGCTCCATCGCGACTGGTTTAGGGATCCTGGTTGTATTGGCTCTGACGCCTTATTGGGCCGAGGCTTTTGGTGGCAGCTATGTGGTCTCACTGGTGATGAAGGCGATGATTTTTGCTATTGCCAGCCTGTCGTTGAACCTGCTCATTGGATATGGGGGAATGGTCAGCTTTGGCCATGCGGCGTTTTTGGGATTGGGCTCGTATGTGACCGGGATTGCCATCACCGAAGGGATGACGGATGTCATCTTTATCCTGCCGATGGTTTTGGTGGTCTCGGGCCTTTTCGCGCTGGTAACCGGCGCGATCAGTCTGCGGACGTCTGGGGTTTATTTCATTATGATTACCCTCGCCTTTGGGCAAATGCTGTTTTTCACCCTGTCTTCACTGGCCCATTATGGGGGCGATGACGGGCTGACCCTTTGGGACACCGCAAGCTTCTTTGACACGGCATTTTTTCAATATGATGGGGGCCTGTTTTATGCGGTTTTGATCATTCTTACCTTGTGCTGGGGGTTTGTTTCGCTGTTGTCGGGTGCGCGTTTCGGTCGGGTATTACGCGCCGCCAAGCAAAATAGAATGCGCGTTGAAACCATGGGGTTCAACACCTTCCATTATCAACTTCTGGCCTATGTCATCGCCGGTATGATTGCTGGTGTTGCCGGTTTTTTGTTCGCCTGCCAAGCTGAGTTCGTGAGCCCGGCAATTTCGACATGGCAGCGTTCGGGTGATTTGATCATCATGGTGGTCCTAGGGGGGATGGCAACCCGAAACGGCCCGCTTTTGGGGGCGTTGTTTTTCATTCTAGTCGAGGAAGGACTGTCGCTTGTCTTGCACGAATGGCGGCTTATTTTTGGACCTCTTCTTGTGGTGATCGTGCTGTTTGCCAATGGCGGACTGGCTGGCCTGCTCCGGCGACTGGGAGTAGAGGAATGACCCCGGTACTGCGTCTTGAAAACCTGTACAAAAGCTACGGGGCGCTGCGGGTCACTGATGGCGTATCGCTCGAGGTGTACCCCGGCGAATGTCATGCGTTGATTGGGCCAAATGGCGCTGGGAAAACCACCTTGATCCATCAAATTTCGGGCAGTCTGAAATCCGACAGTGGGCAGCTTTTGTTTGATGGTCGCGATATTACCAAGTTATCCCTACCGCAAAGATCTGCCGCTGGGTTGGGGCGCACCTTTCAGATCACCACGCTGATTCCGCAGTTTTCGGTGCTGGAGAATGTCGCGTTAAGTGCACAGGCAAAATCGGGATCAAGCTTTCGTTTTTTGCGACCTGCGGCGCGCGAAAGTGACCTTAATGCTCAGGCGATATCTGCTTTGGAGCAGTTTGATCTCGCAGGCAGCGCCGAGGCCACAGCTGGTGAATTATCACATGGCGAACAACGCCAGTTGGAACTGGCGATGGCCACGGTGGCTGCGCCCAAAGTCCTGTTGCTTGACGAACCTATGGCCGGGATCGGTAAGGGCGAAAGCAAGGCGTTGACCGAGACTTTGAGCTGGCTCAAGACCACCACACCTATGTTGCTGGTCGAGCATGATATGGAGGCAGTTTTCAAGCTGGCCGACCGCGTATCTGTCTTGGTGTATGGCAAAATTATTGCGACGGGTACACCGCAAGAAGTGCGTGAAAACGCCGAAGCCCGCGCCGCCTATCTAGGTCAGGAGACACTATGACCTTACTGCATGTTGAAGGATTGCAGGCAGGGTATGGATCGGCCAGGGTGCTGTTTGACGTTGGCTTTTCGATCAAGGCAGGCGAGGCTGCAAGCCTGATGGGGCGCAACGGGATGGGAAAAAGCACCACGATAAAGGCTATTATGGGTCTGCTGAAACCGGACGCAGGCAAGGTCGTATTCAAGGGTGTCGATCTCACAGCTGCGCCACCCTACCGGGTCGCGCAGGCTGGGATCGGTCTGGTGCCGGAAGGCCGCCAGATCTTCCCCACTTTGACGGTTGAAGAGAATTTGCGTGCCATCGCCATTTCGCGCGGTAAATGGACCCTTGAGCTTGTCTATAATTTTTTCCCGCGCCTGTCAGAGCGTAGTGGCCACCTCGGGTCGCAATTGTCCGGAGGAGAGCAGCAAATGCTGGCGATTGGTCGGGCTTTGATGACCAACCCCAGCTTGCTTATTCTTGATGAGGCCACCGAGGGACTTGCGCCGTTGATCGGTGCGGAAATTTGGGCAAAGCTGGCGGAACTAAAGACCGAAGGCGAGGCCATTCTTGTGATTGATAAGAATATTGACGCGCTCTCCAAGCTTGTCGATCATCATACAATTTTGGAGAAAGGCCGGGTTGTTTGGGCTGGATCTGCGGCAGACTTGCAGGGTGATCCAGACGTCATTGACCGCTATTTGCATCTTTAGGCTGCGCGTGCGTTCCGGGTTGGACGCTGTTTTTATCAGCGTTCTTACGGTGCGCGGTCGATCCTGACATCTTTAAATCCTGCCGTGGCCGCATAGCCCTTAACGCGCGCCTCGCGTTCGTGATAGGTCATCACGTCATTGATATCGGAAAACCCCGCCGGGGCCAGCTTTTCCACTTCGTCAATAACGCCTTCGGGGCCACCGTCGCGATTGTTCATCACCACTTTTGCGGTCTTGGGAAGGCGGGATTTTTCATAGGCCCAGAGCGCGGCACGGGGGTGCTCGCCTTGCGCCAGATTATCGGCCAGGCACCGCGCATCCAGAATGGCCTGACTGGCGCCGTTTGATCCCACAGGGTACATTGGATGCGCGGCGTCCCCCAGAAGGGTGATACGCCCGAATGTCCAGCGGGGCAGGGGATCGCGGTCCGCCATTGGGTACTCAAAAATTGTGGGCGTGGCGCGGACCAGCCCCTCGATGTCAAAATCCGGAACATTGAACCGCAGCGCATGCGGCAAAACCAATGCCAGCGATACTTTGCGCGACCAATTGTTCGCGGGCGGCGGCGAAACGGCAGGGTCCTTGACGCGCACATTGACCACCCAGTTCATCAACTGCCGGCCATCTTTGGCCTGGGTGATCGGGTAGAGCACAAATTTACCACCAAGGCCACCGCCAATGGCCATGCTTTCGCCGTCTTGCCACGCAGGCCAGTCAACGGCCCCCCGCCACATCATAACTCCATTCCAAGAGGGTGATTTTTCATTGGGATAAAAGACTTTGCGTCCGGCCGAATGAATGCCATCGCAACAGATCAGTACATCGCCACGCACCGTGATGCCTTTCGATCCGTCAATACTATTGGCGAAATGGGCGGTGATGCCCTTGTCGTCTTGAACAAATCCACCAAGGCGGCGGCCGGTTTGCACGGCTTTTGGCCCAAGACGGTCCAGCACGGCCTTATAGAGAAGATGTTGCAGTCGCCCACGGTGAATTGAAAACTGCGGCACTTCGTGTCCGGCATATGTGCCGCGCAATTCAGACCAGACTTCTTGGCCGGAGCGGGTATAATAGGTCAGCCGTCTGGTTCGCAGTCCAACGACATCCAGAGCGGGCAGCAGGCCCAGAGTTTCCAGCTCGCGGATGGCGTGCGGCAAAATATTAATACCAACCCCTGCCTCGCGGACTTCGGCGGCAGTCTCGTATATTTGGACGGGGATGCCTCTTGCGTGCAGCATCAGCGCCGTGGTTAAGCCACCGATGCCTGCCCCTGCGATCAGAACTTTCATTTAGGCGCTTTCTGGGGGTGGAAGAAAATCAACTTCGAATTTGGCAGAGGTTGCAACGACCTCGGCCGGATTGGCCTCGGGGCCTAAATTGTGTAGAGCCCAGAACAGATCAAACAAGTTTCGGCTGGGAGACACCCAAAAAAGACATTTTATGGTGGTGTCGGTCTTGTTAAAAATTCCATGCGGGATGCCCATAGGCAGACGCACCAAATCACCTGGCTCGGCATAGGTGTCATCTCCATCCAGTATCAAGTCGAAGCGACCGTCTAGAATATAAAGAAATTCGTCTTGTTTTGGGTGAATATGGGGGGGAACAAAAGTGCCCACCGGCAATGTTGCATGCCATGAAAAGGCGCTTTCGGACAATTGTTTTGGCACATAGGTCTGCCCTAAAATGTTCCAACTTATGTGGTCCATTCCTTGGTTTGCCTGAGTCACTCCGGCAAGCATTGTCATGTCGAGGTTCCTTTCTGCAACATTACGGCCTGATCAACCACGTCTGATCCTAGCCGACTGAAGGTAAAGTGCAAGATGCAGTCGTATGGCACGCTTTGCTAGAGTTCGATCACGGCGGTGGCTTCAATTTCGACCAGCGCTTCATCTTCTATCAGACCTGCAACCACAACCATTGTCATCGCGGGAAAAGTATTACCCAGAATTTTGCGATACACATCGCCAACTTGCTTTTGTTTGGCTGCATAATCACGTTTGTCGGTGATATACCATGTCAGGCGGGTCAGATCCTGTGCGGTTCCGCCAGCGGTTTCGAGCACGGTGCGAATGTTCAACAGCGCCTGCTCCATCTGGCCGATAAATTCATCGGACGTAAAATTCTTTTCGGCGTTCCAGCCAATTTGTCCCGCAATATGAAGTGTGGTGCCGGTGGATAGGACCCCGTTGGCATAACCTTTTGCCGGTTTCCAGCCCTCTGGATGGATTGTTTTATGTCTCACATGTCTTCCTTCGAAATATTGAGCAGTTTCTGTCGTAATTCGGGCGGCCAAGGTTCCGAACGGCCATTGTCTTTGCGGATGAATACCAAGCGGCAGGTAAAGTGCGCCCGCTGGTCTTTGTCACAGGTGGCCTGCACTTCCAGATCAAGACTGCTGGTCCCAACTTGCGTGACCCGCAGCGCGAAACCTAAGGCATCCCCGTGACGGCTGGGCGCATGAAATTCGGCGTTTTGCCAGACAGTGGGCACGCCCCGCCCATCTGCCCCATGCATCTTTGCAAAGCTATAGCCAAGAACCTCGTCAAACCAGGCCTCAATACAGGCGTTCAACATTTCGTAATATCGCGGATAAAAAACAATGCCCGCGGGGTCGCAATGCTGAAACAAGATTTTTTGCGGATAGTGAAACACGGGCGGGGCTCTTTTCGAGTGTCTGGTGGTGGCGTTGCTTGGTATTCTATGGGGTGATGCGCAGACGAAACCTTTGTATTTTGCCGGTTGGGGTTTTGGGCAGGCTGTCGGTGAACACCACTGAGCGGGGGTATTTAAATGGGGCAATCTGGGTTTTGACAAAGTCCTGCAGGGCTTTTGTCAGCGTATCGCTGGCCTTCAGGCCGTCGCTTAAAACCACATGGGCCTGAACAATCGATCCGCGTTGTGCATCAGGGACCCCGATCACCGCGCATTCGACCACATCTCTATGGGCTAATAATGCGGCCTCAACCTCTGGTCCGGCGATATTATACCCTGACGAAATGATCATGTCATCATTGCGCGCCGCAAAATGAAACGCCCCATCTTGGTCCTGGCTGAAGCTATCGCCTGTGATGTTCCAGCCGTCGGTGACATACCCAGATTGGCGATCATCGGCAAGATACCGGCAGCCGGTCGGCCCGCGTACTGCAAGCCTGCCTACCTCGCCCTGCGGCATCTCGTTCATATTCTCATCGACCACTTTTGCTTCATAACCGGTAACAGGTTTGCCTGTGCAGGCTGCGCGGTGGTCTCCAAACCGGTTGGAGATGAAAATATGCAGCATTTCGGTTGCGCCAATACCGTCCAAAATCGGTTTTCCAGTTTTGGCGAGCCACATATCATACACCGGTTTTGGCAGCGTCTCACCGGCCGAGACGGCTGCCCTGAGCGAGGACAGATCGGCGCCGTCTTCCATCGCCAGTAGCATCATATTATAAGCCGTGGGGGCCGTGAAACACACGGTTGCTTTATGTTTTTCGATGATATCGATCATATTGGGTGGGGAAGCGTTTTCCAACAGTGTGGCGGCCGCGCCAAAGCGCAACGGGAATATCGCCAGTCCTCCCAAGCCAAAGGTAAAGGCCAATGGCGGCGAGCCGACAAATACATCGGTCTCGGTGACGCCCAGCACCTCAGCCCCGTAACCATCGGCAATGATCAGCAGATCGCGGTGGAAATGCATGGTTGCTTTCGGCGCGCCGGTTGTCCCCGAGGTAAAGCCTAAAAGGGCAACGTCATCACAGCTCGTTGCGACCGCGTCAAACCTGACGGGTTTTTCCAATGCTGCTGTGTCCAATGGGCTGGCATGGTTGGCGGTGCCGTCAAATGCAATGACGTATTGAAGCGTCGGATTGCCTGTTGCACAGCTGTCTAATTCATCCGTCAAGCGGCTGTCACAAAGTGCGTGGCTGACCTGTGCTTTATCAACTATTTTTGACAGCTCTCCGGCGCGCAGCATCGGCATGGTATTGACCACCACGGCCCCGGCTTTTGTGGCAGCCAGCCAACAGGCTACCATTGCGGGATTGTTGGCCGAACGAATTAGCACGCGGTTGCCCGGTTGCAGATTGAAGTCTTCAACCAGCGCATGAGCAAGCCGGTTGGTCCAATCGCTTAGCTCCTTATAAGTGCGTCGCCGCCCGTTGCCGATAAGGGCGGTGTGATCGCCAAAACCCTTGGCCACCATGGCGTCGGTCAATTCGACCCCGACATTCAGCCGGTCGGGATAGTGAAACCCATCGAGCAGGAAATCAGGCAGAGCAGCAACCGGTGGCAGGTTATCGCGGGCGAAGGTGTCGATATGGGCAGACCGTCCCAACATGATCAGGCTCCTGATTGTAAAGCATTTCGGGCAATAATAATCTTTTGAACATCCGATGCGCCCTCGTAAATTCTAAGCGCCCTGATTTCGCGGTATAGCCGCTCGACGATATGGCCTTTGCGGACCCCGTCCCCCCCGTGGATTTGTACGGCTTTGTCGATCACCATCTGGGCCTGATCGGTGGCGTATAACTTCGCCATTGCGGCCTCTTTGGTGATGCGTTCGGCTCCGGTATCTTTGGCCCAAGCGGCCCGGTATATCAGCAGTGCACTGGCATCAATATCAAGCGCCATTTCTGCCAGATGGCCTTGCACCATTTGCAATTCAGCCAGAGGTGCACCAAACAATTCGCGATTTTTAGCGCGGTTTAAGCTTTCATCAAAGGCGCGACGGGCAAAGCCAAGTGCTGCGGCTCCGACTGTGGTGCGCATGGTATCCAAGGTGGCCATTGCCACTTTGAACCCGGTGCCGGGGTCACCGATCATCGCATCAGCCGTTAAATGCAGGTCTGCAAAGACCAGCCGCGCCAGCGGGTGCGGCGAAACGGTCTCAAGGCGCTCTGCTATCTGCAGGCCCGGAGTGTCGGCCGGCACGATAAAGGCTGAGATGCCCCTGCCGCCCGGTGCTTCGCCAGTGCGCGCAAACACCGTGTAGACGTCAGCAATGCCGCCATTGGAAATCCAGGTCTTCTCACCATTGAGAACATAGCCATTGCCGTCGCGCCGGGCTGAGAGCTGCAGATTGGCAACATCGGAGCCGGACTGCGGCTCGCTCAGCGCAAAGGCCGAGAGTGCTGCGCCGGATTGCACCTTGGGCAACCAGTCGGCCTTTTGAGTGTCGCTGCCAAACAAAGAGATAGCCATTGTACCAAGGCCCTGCATGGCAAAGGCAAAATCGGCAAGCCCATCATGGCGTGCAAGCGTCTCGCGGATCAGGCACAGGCTGCGCACATCAATCTGTGGAAAAGTTGCATTCACGCCTGTGTGTTTCAAAATCCCTGCGGCGCCTAGTGCTGCCACCAACGCCTGGCAGGTCTGGTCTGTGTTGTCGTGGTCGACATGCCGTAAATTATCACTGGCCCAAGCTTCTAAAGCGGCGTGAAGTGCTTTGTGTTTTGGCTCTAAAAACGGCCAGTCAAGAAAGCTTGTATCGGCCATTAGTTTCCCTCAAATTTTGGTTTTTTCTTGGCAACAAAAGCCTGATAAGCGCGTTCGAAATCGCCGGTCTGCATGCAGATGGCCTGAGCCTGTGCTTCGGCCTCGATCGCCTGTTCTATCGACATGGACCATTCCTGCGCCAGCATTGTCTTGGTCATCATATGGCCAAAATTGGGCCCTGATGTGATCCGGGTGGCCAGTGCCATCGCCGTGTCTTGCAGCTCTTCTGCCGGGGTGATCGCGGTGAAAAACCCCCAATCCATGCCTTCTTTGGCCGACATTGATCGCCCGGTATACAGCAGGTCCGCGGCCCGGCCTTGGCCAATGATACGCGGCAATATTGCACAGGCCCCCATGTCGCATCCCGCCAATCCAACGCGGGTGAATAAAAACGCGGTCTTGGCCTCGGGCGTGGCAATCCGCAGGTCTGAGGCCATGGCGATAATCGCGCCGGCCCCCACACAGACGCCATCGATCGCGGCAATCACTGGCTTGCCACAATTTATCATGGCTTTTACCAGATCACCGGTCATGCGGGTAAAGTTCAACAGCTCTTTCATCGACATGCTGACCAAGGGTCCGATGATATCATGCACATCCCCGCCCGAGCAGAAATTGCCACCATTTGGGCCGAACACAACCGCGTTTATGTCATCTTCGTATACAAGATCGCGGAACCAGTCGCGCAGCTCGGCATAGCTGTCAAATGTAAGTGGGTTTTTGCGATCTGCACCGGTCAGGGAAATCTCGGCAATGCCGTTGTTGACCGATAGATTAAAGTGCTTGGGCGCGCGCGCGGTGGGCATCAACTGTCGTCTCCTTTATCAGCAATCGCACTGAGAAGACCAATCAAGCTTTCTGCGTCTTGCGGGCTGAGATCTCCCAATAAGTCGTCAATCCAGCGCTCATGCTCGGCCGCATAGTCGGTAAATTTTGACTGGCCCTTTCTTGTCAGACGTACCAGATGAGCGCGCCTGTCACCATCGACAGCAACCCGCATCACGTATCCATCTGTCACCAGTCGGTCGACGATACCGGTGACATTGCCGTTTGAGACTTTAAGTGCCTTGGACAGCTGGCTCATCTTCATGCCTTTTTGCGCGCGCGACAGGGCTGACAACACATCAAAACGTGGCAGCGTCGTTGCGCAGTCATCGCGCAGCCTCTCACGCAAAGTCTTTTCAATCAGATTTGATGTCTTCAGGATTTTCAACCACGCTCTGAGGCGGACTTTTGACAGTTTGGGTGTGGTTTTAGGATGCAAAACGGTCATATTTCTCCCCCTGACAGACTTATGGCTTGGCCGTTGATCGCGGCGGCTTGATCGCCACATAAAAACGCGACCGTATTGGCGATTTCGGCGGGTTGGATCAAACGGCCTTGCGGGTTTCCAGCGATCAATGCCTGGGTCGCGGCCTGTTTGTCGCGGCCTGTTTGGGCCATGATGTTGTCAATAGTTCTATCAGTCATTGGCGTGTCGACATAGGAGGGGCAAATCGCATTTGCGGTGAGGCCTTTGCGCGCCACCTCGATCGCCAGTGATCGGGTCAGCCCGACGGCGGCATGTTTTGCTGCGCTATAGGCGGAGACATAGCCATAACCTTTTAAACCCGCAGTCGAGGCTATGGTGATCAGCCGCCCCCATTGTGCCGCCAGCATGTCTGGGAGAACCGCTTGATACGTGTGGAATACGCCCAGTAGATTGACATCCAGCATCGCTGTCAGGTCTTGGGCGGTCAGTTTGCCGAAGGGTTTGCTGCTGGCGGCACCGGCATTGGCCACGGCGATATCAATGGTCCCGAACATGGTGCGGGCAGATGCAAGACTTGTCGCGATCTCGGAGGGTGAGGTCACATCGCAGACGCAATAGGCCATAGTGTCAATGTGTTCGCTCAACGCTTTCAGTGGCGCTTCGCGGCGGCCCATGATCGTTACATTCGCGCCATAAGCGGCCAGATGGACAGCAATGGCTGCGCCAACACCGCTGCCGCCGCCGGTGACGAGGCAATGCTTGTCAGACAGGTTCACGGTTTTGCCATTTCGGCGGCTTTATCTGCCAAGCGCCAGAGTTGATCTTTTCCGGGGCCATAGGGCAGGGGCCACTCGGCCAGCCGATCCCCGATTTGGGCTGCTGCGTGCAGTGTCCAATAGGGGTCGGACAAATGCGGTCGGGCCAAACAAACCAGATCTGCACGACCCGCCATCAGTATAGAGTTGACGTGATCGGCCTCGTAAATATTGCCGACAGCCATGGTTTTTATCCCTGCGTCGTTTCGAATACGGTCTGAGAACGGTGTTTGAAACATGCGCCCATAGACTGGGTTGGCCTTGGTCGATGTCTGTCCTGCAGAGACGTCGATGATATCGGCACCCGCTGTGGTGAACATCTGTGCGATTTCTACCGCTTCTTGCGGGGTCACGCCGTCATCTTCGATCCAGTCGGTAGCCGAGACGCGCACCGACATCGGTTTATGCGCGGGCCAAACCGCGCGCATGGCGCTGAAAACTTCAAGGGGATAGCGCATGCGATTGGCGAGCTTCCCGCCATAGGCATCGCTGCGGGTGTTCGAGCAGGGTGAGATGAACGATGAAATAAGATAGCCATGCGCGGCGTGCAATTCGATCATATCAAACCCGGCACGGTCGGCCATCTGCGCCGATGCAACGAATTGATCCCGGACAGTGTCCATCTGGGCGCGGGTGATTTCTTGTGGCACTGCATTGTCGTCTGACCAAGCAATCGCAGAGGCCGAGACCAAGGGCCAATTGCCCTCGTTTAGGGGGGCATCCATTTCTTCCCATCCCAATTGGGTTGAGCCTTTGCGCCCGGCGTGACCAATCTGGCAGCAAATTTTTGCCGGGGTTTCGGCATGGACAAAATCGGTCAGGCGTCGCCAAGCCGCCTCATGTTCAGGCGCATAGAGCCCGGGGCATCCCGGTGTGATCCTGCCTTCGGCCGATACACAGGTCATCTCAGCATAAATCAGACCGGCGCCGCCCTTTGCCCGTTCGCTGTAGTGGACAAAGTGCCAGTCGGTTGGGCAGCCGTCTACAGCTTTATATTGGGCCATAGGTGAGACCACGATCCGATTTTCAAGATGCATATCGCGCAGTTGATAGGGGGCAAACATCGGGGCGCGGACCGGCGCATTTTGACCCAGCCCCGCCTGTTGCTGAAACCATTGTTCGGCTGCGCCCAACCAGTCTGCATCACGTTCGCGCAGATTTTCATGGCTGATCCTCTGGGACCGGGTCAGCAGGGAATAGTTTAATTGCATCGGGTCCAAATCGAGATAGCGTTCGACATCTTCGAACCATTCAACCGAATTTCGGGCCGCCGATTGCAAGCGTAAAACCTCAAGCTTGCGCGCCGATTGATAGCTGTCAAACGCAACGTCCAGCGGCTGGTCTTGCGTGATATTTTCGGCCAGTGAGATTGCGCTTTCAAGCGCCAATTTGGTTCCCGACCCGATCGAGAAATGTGCCGTGGCCGAGGCATCGCCCAGAAGAACGACATTTTGGTGATACCATGTTTCACACAGTACCCTCGGGAACTGGATCCAAGCCGAGCCGCGGATGTGGTTGGCATTGGTCATCAGCGCATGACCATCCAGATGGTCGGCGAAAATCTCTTCGCAGATTGCGATGCTCTGTTGTTGATTGAGGTCGGCAAACCTAAAGGCGTCATAGGTGCTCTGTGAACATTCAACGATAAAGGTCGCGGTGTCGTCATCGAACTGATACGCATGCGCCCAGATCCAACCCTTGTCGGTCTTCTCGAATATAAAGGTAAAGGCATCGTCAAATTTTTGTTGTGTGCCTAGCCAGACAAATTGACAGGCCCGCAGATCGGTATCGGGTTTAAAGCTTTCGGAAAATTCGGTTCTGGTGCGAGAATTCAGACCATCAGCCGCCACGACGACATCATAGTCAGCCATATAGCTCGAGGCGGCAGCAACATCAGACCCGAACTGTAAATCAACACCCAGATCGCGGGCGCGGTTCTGCAGGATACTCAGCAAACGTTTTCGCCCAATGCCACAAAACCCATGTCCGCTTGAGACCAGTTTTTCGCCTTTGTGATGTAGCGCAATATCGTCCCAATAGGCAAAATGGGTGCGGATATCAGCGGCACTGGCAGGATCGTTTTGCGTCAGGTTCTCAAGCGTTTCATCCGATAGAACGACACCCCAACCAAAGGTATCATTTGCCTTGTTGCGCTCGATCACAGTGATTTCGGTCTGCGGTTCACGCAGTTTGACGGAGATTGCAAAGTACAACCCGGCCGGGCCGCCGCCAATTACCAGTATTTTTGTCATAGTTTACATCCCTGGAATATGTCGGTTCAACACCGCGTTTGGCTTGATCATGGATTAAATTCTAAATTTAAATATTTTAAACGTAAAGTAAATTTATTTTGAGCTGGTGATGATTTGCGAACATCTTTGAAACCGCAATCAGTGGATCAGTGGGGAAATCGATGAAAATGAGAAAACGCTGAGCTGAATTGGACAATTTTTAATCAAAATATTGCAAATTTGACAGAAAAGGGCAGATCGCACGCAGGTTTACTATCTGCGATATTTACATAAATTTTTCTAATGACCTGCATAATGTATGATGCATAGCTTGCATTGAGAAACTGGTTTAGACTGTTGCTGAATTTAGATGACAGTGAATAGGAAACGCAATCATGGCATATGCGCAGGCAAAAACATTAGATCAAAATATTATCCCGGTCATTGATATCAGTCCGTTGAGAGATGGAACAAATCCCAAGGCGGTTGCCAGAGAGCTGCACGCTGCAAGTCAGGGCTTGGGCTTTATCTATATCAAAGGTCATGGAATTCCCGAAGCGGTGATCAAGAGCGCACGCGCCAATGCACTTGAATTTTTCGCACTGCCCGAGGCGACGAAGAGCGCCGTAAAAGTGTCTGAAAAACACCGTGGCTGGCTTGGTCAAGGCGGTGCAAAAATGAAAGATGGGGCCAAGGCAGATCTTAAGGAAAGCTTTATTTGGGGACATCAGGATGCTGATGGCAAGACGTTGGAAGACCATCCACTGCGCGGAGCCAACCAATGGCCAGATCATCTGCCTGCAATGCAGGCGCAGGCGATGGCGTATTTCAATCACGCTCATGATGTGGCCCACCATCTGATGCGGGGCTTTGCCCTTGGTCTGGATCTGGAGCCAGATTTTTTTCTTAAATCGGCGAGCCGGCCGATGAGCCGCGCCTCTTACGTTTATTATCCGGCCCAACCCAGCGATATGGGCGAGGGACAGTTTGGTGTCGGGCCGCATACTGATTTTGGGGTCTTGACCGTTCTGTGTCAGGATTCGGTTGGCGGCCTGCAGGTCGAGGATGTCAACGGCGATTGGATCCAAGCACCTCCGATTGAGGGTACCTTGATTGTCAATGTGGCAGATTTATTGTCGAGATGGACGGATGGGGCCTATAAATCGACCCCTCACCGTGTGGTCAACAGCTCTGGTAAGCAAAGGCTGTCGATGGTGTTAGCCTTTGATCCGGATCCTGAAACGGTGATTGATGCCCGCGAAGTTTTTGGGCCTGAACACCAGCCGAAAGACGCCGCAATTACCTGTGGTGATTATTTGATTTGGCGTTTTAATAAAGCATTTTCCTATCGCAAAAATATCGGTTCGGAACAAGACAAGTCCGAAGACTAAGCAAAGCGTTAGAGACATGATTTGAGCATTTTAGAACAGGGATAAGCTGTGTGCACGAGCGAGATTTAAAAGGCGCTTATAATCTTTTGGTGAATTGTGGGCAAGCCTGTGAGGGCGAGCGGCTGTTGCTGTGTTATGAACAGAAAAATCTTGATTTTTATGACAATGCTATTGTCGAGGATGTGTGGGCTTGTGCCCAAGAGATTGGTTTGGAAGTCATACCCTATGAGCTTGACTTTGATCCTGTCATCGATGTTGTGCCCAAGCACCTTGAGGCGGCAATCGCTGCCGCTGACCTAACGGTGTTTTTGGCGCGGCTGGCAGACCAAATGAGGTTTGGACGCTTCAAGTCGGGTCAGCGGACAATCCTGTCTTATGCGTTGAATAGCGCCAGTTTAGCCTCACCTTTCGGGACGGTTCATTATAAAGCATCTCTGGCTTTGAAACAGGTGATTGATGCGGCTGTCTTTGGCGCTGGCGAGGTTGTGGTAAGCTGTAAAGCCGGCACTTATTTCAAAGGTAGGATTGCGGCGTCTCCGGATGGTGGAGATTCCGACCTGCGTCGATTTCCGATGTTGGTTAATACTCCGGCTCCGGCGGCAGGATTCGCCGGACGCATCGCCTTGCCGGGTTTTTTGGTTGGTACGGGATCTAAATATTATCACCCTTTTGGGATTACCTTTGAGACACCGCTGTTTGCCGTTTTCGAGGGCAATACACTGCTAGGTTTCGAAGGGCAAAAATCTGATGAGGACAAAGCCAATCAACATCTGGACATGATTGCGGAACGCTTTCAAATTGACCGTAACTTTGTGCATTCATGGCACGTTGGTATCCAACCCAAGTGTTATTTTGATCGGGCGGCAGTGGATCACTTTGAAAGTTGGAGCGGCAGTGCTTTTGGCAATCCGCGGCTTTTACACATGCACACTTGCGGGGCCTATGCGCCGGGCGAAGTGTGTTGGAATGTGGTCGACCCCACGCTTGTTGCCGACGGGATTGCCATCTGGGAAGATGGCGTTCTGTTGCCAGAGCGGGTGCAGGGAGGGCGCGAGGTTTTGGCTGAGTATGATGATCTGCGGCAAGCATTTTTAACCCCGGACCGGCGCATTGGAATCTAGGGTCCGATAAAGTCCAGATAATCAGCCGCCACGGCGGCAACGGCAGCCTTTTTCAACGCAACACCGTGGTCGGCTCGGGCGAGTGCCGAATGGGATCCGACCCTGCCATCGGGAAAGGCCGCGCGGTGTTCATGTGCTGGTCCGTGTTTGTCGCCGCCATGGGCTTTGATAAATGCCGGGGTCAGCTTTTCTGGCGGCTCTGCGGCTAAGGCGCTATCCAGCACCCGATGGTTTACCTGCGTTATCGCAATCTCAGACGGTGTCGCGTGCATCCCTTCCCACTCGCCATACAGATCCTTGCGCAACAGATTGACCGGCTCGAACTCCCACCAACTTTTCACCCGAACCCGCGCCGCTGTTAGCCGGCTTGCTGCTTCTGCCAGCGGGTCAAGATTGGCACCATGCCCGTTTAGAACATATAAATGTTTGAAGCCGTGTCTTTCGAGGGAGCGGAATACTTCAACGCAAACAGAGCAATACAGATCACGGGGTAGTGAAATGGTTCCGGCAAAGCCCATGTTAAATTCCGCTGGTGCATAGGCAAGGGGCGGGGCGACCAGCGCGTTTACCCTTTTGGCAGCCGCGGTTGCGATATCACCGGCACACAGCATGTCGGTTCCGATCAGCCCCATTGGGCCATGCTGCTCAATTGATCCGGTTGGGATCAGAATACCATCGGTTTCTAGCAAATAAGCCTGAACTTCCATCCATGTCGATAAGATCAATTGCATCGTGCACCTTTTACTGCAAACCAGGCCTGAAGCACGGGCTTGTATTGGCTTAGCTCTTCGGCAACAGCAGGTGTAGACACCACCCAATTTAGATACTTTTGCACTGCGTCGGGTATTGTCAAAGATAAGTTCAAAACCGGCTTTAACGCCTCAATCCAGGCAAAGGTCACGGGAAAGCCGCAATCACCCAAGCTGAGGCCGAATTTTGGCCTGTTGTGCAATAGGGTTTCCAGTTGTTTGATCCGTTGTGAGATTAATTTTGAGTGCTCTGCCAGATACGCTTGGGTCGGTTCTTTTGGGGGGACATGTGCAAACAGGGCTCTGATACACGGCTCTAATCGGGTATCATGAAAACGTGACAACTCTCTTATTTTTGCGCGGTCGTTGATCGTTTTAGGCAGCATCGGGAAACTGGGATAAGCCTCTTCAAGATATTCGGCAATTGCTTCACTGTCGCCAAGCGTTGTCTCACCATCTATCAATCCAGGCAGCGTCCCTGAAGGAATATGTGAAGTATAGACGTCTGAGCCAAATCCACCGGGAGGAGGCAGTTCGGTCCAGATCAGGTGTTTATGTCTCAGACATATTCGGGTTTTTGCACAGTAAAGGCTGGCGGGAATTGCATACAAATTTATCATAAAAATTAGGGCGCCCGAAAGCGCCCTGCCTTTATAGGTTTAGTTGACTTTCCATTTGGCATCGAGATCGTCAAAAAATCCACGTTCCTGTTTCAGTTTGATCCAGGTGTTCACATAGTTGATCCAAACCTGATCGGCCTGTGGCAGCAACATGGCGATCGGCGTGGGTGACTTAGGGGCTGAAACCGGCACAATCATCAGGTCAGAGTGAATAGCAACCAGTTTGTTGGCCTCGACATTTGATGTGATATGCGCATCGGCCCGACCGCTGAGGACCTGTTGGAAGGGTTGGGCTGGCGCCTCTACGATGACATGTTTGGCGTTTGGGAAATACTGTTTGACCTGTTTTTCCTGCGTCGTACCAAGCGTCGCGGCAACGCGTACATCGGCATTGTTCAAATCGTCCCAGTCTTTATATTTGTCGGCATTTGATTTCAGCGTCAGTGGCACGGTCGCTAGTGAAAAATAGCTGATCGAATAGCCGGCTGCCTTGGCACGGGACGGCGAAATCGAGGCGGAACCGGTCATGTGATATTTCCCCGCAGTGACACCGGCCACAAGGGTTTTCCACTCAGTGGGAACAATCTCCAATTCGACGCCCATATCAGCCGCCAGCGCAGTCATCACATCGATATCATAACCGGTGTAGCTGTTGGTTGCTGCATCTTTCATAGTCATCGGGTTCCAATCCCCGGTAGTTCCGGCCTTTAGAACGCCATTGCTTAGAATGTCTTGTAATGCGCCTGCTTGCACTTGAAATGATGCAAATGCCATCAGCATTGTGGTCGCAATTATTTTAGAAACTTTCATTCCGCTCTCCCGTTAAGATTATCTAACACCTAAATCATACAACGCAAAAAATGCTAAAATTGCAATATAGTTTGCATTTTTAATTCTTATGGTAATGGGTCTAATATCCGGTTATCACCTTAATGGATAATACCAAAGGGGTTTCTATGAACTCGACCGCCGAGAATTATATCAGTATTAGTGAGATATCAAAAAGCTTCGGAGACTTTAAGGCTTTAAACAATGTGTCGCTTACCGTCGGTTTAGGGGAGCGGGTGGTAGTCTGTGGGCCGTCCGGTTCAGGAAAATCCACGCTTATAAGATGTATCAATGGTCTAGAGCAACACGAAACCGGTTCGATTACGGTTGATGGGATTGCATTGAACCATAAAACGAAATCCATGGAGCAAATCAGATCCCGCGTCGGGATGGTGTTTCAGCAGTTCAATCTGTTTCCGCATTTGACGGTTCTGGAAAATTTGACCCTTGGGCCGGTGCGCTCAAAAAATATGACGGCACAGGCGGCAAAAGAAATTGCGATGACCTATCTGGAACGGGTGAAAATTCCCGAACAGGCGGGCAAATATCCACGGCAATTATCCGGCGGTCAGCAGCAGCGCGTGGCCATTGCGCGGTCCCTGTGCATGGAACCCAAAATTCTGCTGTTTGATGAGCCAACTTCCGCCTTGGATCCAGAAATGATCACGGAAGTTCTTGATGTTATGATTGGGCTTGCCGAAGGCGGGATGACGATGGTTTGTGTCACACACGAGATGGGTTTTGCGCGTCGAGTGGCCGATAAAATGGTGTTTATGGACCGCGGTGAAATCGTCGAGATGGCCGCGCCAGACATATTTTTCAGGACGCCAGAAACAGATCGGTGCAAGACATTTCTGAAACAAATTCTGCAGCATTAGAGAACCCTATGAAGACCTTATTTGCCATTTTGATCCTGACGACCTTACTGACGGGATGCTCCACTGAATGGGGCTGGTATGTTGTGGATCCCTCAAATAAATCGGGGCTTATCAACCTTAAGTTCCTGCTGTCAGGGTATTACTATACGCTATTATTGTCTTTCACCTCGATTACTATCTCGGTGTGTGTGGGCTTGCTTGTCGCTTTGCCAGGCCTGTCTCAAAACCCATGGCTCCGCAACTGTAATCGGGTCTATGTCGAGGTTGTGCGTTCGGTTCCGATCTTGGTCTTGATCCTATGGGTCTATTATGGCTTGCCGCCGATGACTGGACTGGAAATAAATGTGTTTTGGGCCGGTGTGATTGCGCTGGCGCTCTCGGACAGCGCGTTTCAAGCCGAAATCTTCCGCGCTGGTATTCAGTCGATTGACAAAGGACAGTATGAAGCCTCGCATACAATTTCGTTATCTTACACGGATACGATGCGGTTTGTAATTTTGCCGCAGGCGATTAGAAGGATATTACCTGCGTTGGGCAACCAACTGGTTTATATGTTGAAAATGTCATCTTTGGTCTCAGTGATTGGAATGCAAGAACTGACACGCAAAGCCAATGAACTGGTGGTCACCGAATATCGGCCACTGGAAATCTATACAGTTCTCGTCTTGGAGTATTTGGTCTTAATTCTTGCGGTTTCAGCTTGTGTTAGATGGCTGGAGAGACGATTAAAGACGAACGAAAACATTTAAAAAGAGGTACTTATATGTCAGCTTGGATAGAAATGATTTCAGATGAAGATGCTGGTCCAGAACTTGCTGAAATGCTGGATTTGGCGCGGACACCCCATGGCACGGTAGATAACGTTATGCGCGTTCATTCGCTGCGGCCTAATACGATGAAAGGCCATGTGACGTTATATCGGGCCGCACTGCATGATGACACCAATACGATCCCAATGTGGCTGCAGGAAACCATCAGCAGTTATGTATCAATTTTAAACGACTGCCCCTATTCTCTTGCCAATCATTGGAAAAACGCGGCACATTTGATTGGTGACACGGAAAAGGCGACAAAGGTCGAACAGGCTTTGCGCGCGCATAGGCCCGAGGATGCTTTTCAAGGCGCCGAGTTGGAGATGTTGAAGTACGCCTATAAGTTAACCATCAAACCTGGTGATATGCAGCAACAGGATGTGCAAAATCTGAGGGATTTTGGCCTGGATGACGGGCAGATTTTGGAAGTAAACCAAATCGTTGGCTATTTTAACTATGTCAACCGCTTGTTAAACGGTCTGGGCGTGACAACCAGCGGCGATACTATTGGATTTTATAAATAACACCTCGATTGACTGAAAAATATGTGAGGGTGTAGAGAGTGGTTCACACAGAAATTCAGGGTCTGAGCGGCGGTTGATGCGTATATTACGCGGCTCTGTTATCGCACAGTAAGCAGATATTGACTTACACGGCCACGGCGCTGGCACCAATACGGTTTGCGTGTTACGATCATCGTGCGCGGCGCCGATGTACAGTAGGCGGTGCTACGATTGTTTTTGTATAAGTAATTAACATTCCATTGGTTTTAAAAAAACATGGGTGCTGTTTGGGAAAAAATTTGCCGCTATTTTGCGGCCTGTCTTATGACCAAACGGCCCTTCATACTTTAGAGGAGCAACCCGGTGCCGGACGTTTCGTGGTGTATCAAGGGTGGTTCGCGCGGCTATGTGACCACGCGCCCGCTTGAATGGTGGATCGGCAAATACGAAAGTGGTTGGCGACTGACAGTGGCCGAGGGGCGCCAGTTCGAGAGTTCGGTCCCAGAGTTGAAATATAAAAAGCGCTGGCTGCAAAGTCTGTTGGGATGGTTCCAGCCATTCACTTGGTTTCTATCCCCAGACGATCCCTTCTTTCTGAAATCTGCCTGCATCCATGACGTGCTTTTGGAAGACGGCTACCGTGTGGCATTTGCGGACAGCCAGTGGTTTGAAGCGGCGTTGAGCGAAGATGCTGACCCGCTTAAATCCAGGCTTGCCTATCTGGCCATGCGCATGCGCCGCTTTTGGCGCTGGGCAAAGAGCCGCCCCAGATCATAGCTGGTACGGCCCCGAGTTGGGTTTCAGTCGTACAGGTTGATCTTCTGATGCTCAATGCGCAGATAAGCTGTCCAAGCTACTGACATTTTGCTTGCTAAGAATTATTCCAATATTGTTGCCAATTTTGGAAAGAGCGATAGCAGCGGCACGAACCGATTGAAGCTCATGGCGTCTTTAATCTCGGTATAATTACCTGCTTCCACATGGTGTTTTATCAATCCCGTCCAGCACATCATCAACCCTTTCATCTCGGCTTTTACTTGTTCAGGGTCAACGATGGTCATGGTGAGTTCTAGAACGTCCTTGAAGGGGATTTCGTTACATTCAGTGCTTGGCGTGTAAGTTCCCGCCTCAATTAATTTCACTTCATGTGACAGGCGATCCAAGCAGCGTTTCGGGAACTTGCGCAGATGTGCCAGTGTTTGCCGCCCACCTGCGGAATGATTCACCATCTCGCTCATCAAGGTGATTGACTTGTGAAAGTTCTCATCTTTCTTCGGATCGAAGTTGGTGATGATAAACGTTGGTGTTGCATAACTCTGACCGGCAGTTTTCAGTTGCTCAAGAAATTTAATGATGTCTTTTTCAATATGATGCACCGCATAAAGATCGTCTGATGTTATCGTATCGGCGCTGAAGGCATATTGATGGATGGCTTCGGCGGTTTGTTCAAATGGTGTTGCAGAGAACCAATAAAGGTTGGTTTTCTCAGGGCTGGCCCGACCCAGCGCAAAGCCCATAAATCTTGGTCCTGTTGTTGTGACAACTCCGAATCCAAACAATGGAATCGCGACGTAACGCAAAAACTCGTCAGTGTGCATTTTACGCGCCATTTGAAACCTCCGGTTTACTTCTATTGGCAAGCTTTTAACTTGCTGTTCTTCTTGCTTGGTAAAAGCATATTTCTTGTTCATCTGGTATCCAGAGCGTTCAAAAACAGCTCTTTTTTAAATGTATAAGAGTGCCGCTTAATCTACAATCCATATCCTGTTCTGCAGGTGTTGAATTATTCTGCAATTCAATTCCAACCGCTTAAATAACTGTCCTGATTGGGTTGTTTAAGGCCAGAGTTCAACGCTGATCTAGGACAGTTTTATAAAAGTACTCTTAGCATCCATTTGCGTTGTGGATAATGCCTAATGAGTCCAACAGACTATCGGTGTTATCAGGGCATGCTCGTGACGTTTTGCAACGTTTCCTAGAGGATTCCGTCGGTGGCGTTTTTATGGCTTGCCATATTCAAACACATCCGCACTGCATTCGCACTGGGAACGACATTGGCTTTATTTTGGCCTGCAATATCAAAAGCCGTACCATGCGCGGGGGTTGTTATTGGAACCGGAAGACCCGCCAAAACGGACACGCCTTTGTCAAAGGCGAGCAGTTTAATCGCAATCTGGCCCTGATCGTGATACATAGTCACGGCAGCATCATAGACCCCGTCGCGCATTTTCAGCCATAGGGTGTCGGCGGGCAGAGGTCCTTCGACCGCGATCTGCTGTGCTTTTGCGCGCAGGACCGCAGGGCGGATCACACGATCTTCCTCGTCGCCCATTAACCCGCCATCACCTGCATGCGGATTGTAGGCTGCAACCACGATCCGGGGGCGTTTATACCCGGCCATTTTCAGAGTGTGATCGGTGAGTTTAATCGATTGTTCGATGCGGTCAGTGGTCAATAAACTGGGCACATCTTTCATCGCGACATGGCTGGTTACCCGACCGTTCCACATCCCGTTCGCAACGTTGAATTCGCTGGCGCGCGTGGTCAATTTGAAAAAGTCGCTGGCATAACCCAGTTCGTCGGAAAAATTATTTCCGCCCAGATGCATCGATTCTTTGTTGAACGGCATAAAGACAATACCGTCGATGTTACCATCACGGGACAGCTCAAGCGCTTTTTTCAGCCCTTTGATTGACGCGGCGCCGCCGGCGGCCGACGCAGCGTTCATCGGGGCATCGGCCATTCCGTCGATGGCTATGTTGAGATGTAGAACTTCGCCCTCGGTGATCTTTAGAGGATCTTCGGCGTCTATTTGGCGCAGGTTGGGAATATCAAGACCCACCTGCTGTTCACCGCGCGCCAGAATGCGCGGATCACCCACCACAATCAGGTTTGCAGCCTCTCTTATTGCAGGATCCACCAGCAGTTTGACCAATAATTCCGGCCCAATTCCGGCTGGGTCTCCCTGGATCAGAGCGAGGGTTTTTTTATCCATCCGAAAGATTGTTTTTTGAGTGATTATTGGTAGGGGTTTCTGAGACAGCTTGGTTTTTTGTGCCCAGCGCTTCGGTGATATTGATCACGGCTGTTTCCAGATGCCGTCGCAATTGCCGGCCGGCTTCCGGGCCGTCGCGTTTTTGCAGCGCCTCTGCAATCAGATCGTGATGTCCGAGCATGGTGTCTTGGGACGTCCGTCGCTTTGATGAAATAAACCGTGCCCGCCAAAGGCGGGCGTTATAGACCCTATGGGATTCCATCAGAGGCGTGTTGCGCGCGGCTCGGACGATGGATTGATGAAATTCCATATCCCAGCTGAAAAAATTCAACGGATCCGTCTCGAGGCTGGCATTTCGCATCCGGTCGCAGAGCTCTAAAATCTGTGTAATTTCTGCATCGCTGGCATGCTTGCAGGCCAATTCGCCGGCGAGGGCTTCGAGCACTCCCAAGACAATCAGATTTTCACTTACCTCTTCAAGAGATGGATCGGCCACGCTGGAGCGTCGGGTCGCGCTGTGGACGATCAGACCCTCGCTTTTTAAAATCAGTAAAGCTTCTTTCAACGGCGTGCGACTGATCCCCAGCGCCTCGGCCAGATCACGTTCCGGCACCGGCAGGCCGGGGGTCAGTTTTTCGAGCAGGATCATCTCTCGCAAGACGTCGGCGGCCTCGGAGGCGAGGCTACGGCGCGGCGCAACGGCCGGGCCGTCGGCTAACAGTGTTTTGAAATCGGTCCGCGCGCTACTCATTTACCCCAACTCAAAACGACAGGGTCCAGGGGACGCAGAAATGCCATCAATTGAGCGCGCGCGGCGTCGCTCAAGCGGGGAATCGGGTGCCGGCAAAAGGCAGATCTGATCACGCGGCCCTCAACCATTGCCTCTTTGGCGGCACGGAAGCCACATTGGCGGTTTTCATGGTTTATTGCGGGTAAAACCCGCGTATATGCGGCTGTGGCGGCGTCTGTCTCGCCTGCCAGAAAAGAGGTGACAACCGGCTTGATCTGGTCGGGAATTGTCGCCGAGGTCATGGTGCCAGTGGCCCCGGCCTCAAGATCTGCGAGTAATGTGATACCTTCCTCGCCGTCAAACGGACCGTCTATGTGATCTCCGGCCGCGGCGAGCAGCGCCGCAAGTTTGGCGGCCGTACCAACGCTTTCGATCTTGAGCAGTTTTAACATTTCAATTTCGCAGGCCATTTTAGTCAGCAGTGGGATGGTTAATTCAACCCCAGACAAAGGGGCATCTTGTAGCATAATGGGCAGCCCAACCTCGCCAACACGGGCGACCTGCTCGAAGGTTTGTTCAGCGGTGCCTTTCAACAGCGCCCCGTGATAAGGTGCCATCATCATTACGATATCGGCACCCAATGTTTTGCACTGATGGGCGCGTTCTACCACAATATCAGTGGCGAAATGACTGATGGTGACAATAATAGGCACCCGCCCGGCGATATGCTCGATGCTGAGCCGTGTAAGCTGATCCCGTTCGGCGTCAGAGAGCAGAAACTGTTCTGAATAATTGGCCAAGATGCAGATGCCGTCGACCTGTTGATCTATCATGCAATCCAGAACCCGACGGTTACCGTCCATATCAAGGCTGCCATCGGGGTGGAAGGCGGCAGGGGCGACCGGCCATATGCCGTTGTAAGGTTTTGTCATTCTACTATCTCAAAATTAGCCAGATGTTTGTCGGTGATTGAAATGCCCAAACCGGGGGTGTCGTCTGATAGTTGCAGATACCCGTCTTTTGCCTCAGCATCCCCATCAAAGATATAATAAAATAATTCGTTGCCGACTTCGACGTCAAAAACAGGGAAGTATTCGCTGATCGGGCAGTTTATATTCGACATTGTCAGGTGGTAATTGTGCATCTGTCCGGCATGTGGAATCACCGGCACTTGAAAGGCCTCGGCGATGGCGTTGATCTTTTGCGCTGCGGTGATGCCGCCAACGCGATTGGTGTCATATTGCAAGATGCTGACTGCGCGCTTTTCGATCAACTCTTTGCAACCGATGACAGAAAACTCATGCTCGCCGCCAGAAATCGGGACGCTGCCCATGGCGTTCAATTCAGCATAGCCTGCGACATCATCCGCAATTACCGGCTCTTCCAACCAGCGTGGTTCGTATTTTTCCAGCTTAGGCAGCATGCGACGGGTGTAGTCCAAGTTCCACCCCATATAGGCCTCAACCATCAAGTCTTTGTCATAGCCGATGACTTCGCGCAGCGCCTCGACCCGTTTGAGGTTCTCACGCATTCCGGACATGCCGTCTTTTGGTCCATAGCCAAAGCGCGATTTGAACGCCTGATAGCCGTGCGTCATCGCCTCTTCGGCTTCGGCCTGCATCGCAGGGATCGTGTCGGCATAGAGCTTTGAGTAATAAACTGGTATTTTATCCTTGGTGCGCCCGCCCAAAAGCTTGAACACCGGTTTTCCAACCAGCTTGCCCATCAAATCCCAGATTGCGATATCTATGGCACTAATCGCGGTCATGCCGATGCCCTTGCGCCCCCACGCATGGGTGCGTCGGTACATTTTTTCCCAGATATATGCGTAATCGAAGGGATCTTCGCCAATCACCAACGGCGCGTACCAATCGTCGATGGCTTTTTTAACCACGGTTGGTGCCAGCGCTGCATTGCCGATACCAATGGTGCCATCCTCGGTTTCGACTTCGCAAGTCAACCATTGATGAAACCGGAAACTGGCCATCGCATCACCTTTTTGAATCAGGGCGTCAGATGCATTTGTACAGAAGTTTCCCTGCGGTGCGACCACCGGTCCGGTCCAGTTCCAGACCCGCGTGCGAATTGATTTGATGCGACTCATTCAGCAGTGCCTCCAGTTGAATTTGATAAACGACGTTTGAGTGTCCCAAACAGGGCCGGGCCAAAAAGTGCAAGCGCTGTCAGGATAAAAAAGAATAATGTCAACGGGCGAGTGAACATGAGCCACCACTGTTCGTCAAGCATCACCATGGATTGGCCCAAACGTTGTTCAAGCATGCCGCCCAAGATCAAACCAATGGCCAGTGGCACCACTGAAAAGCCATACCGGCGCATAAAAAACCCAATCACACCTGCAGTGAGCGCCACCCAGACGTCAAACATGGATTGGTCCAGCGCATAGGTGCCAACGATTGAAAATACAAAAACCGTCGGCCATAGAATTTGCACCGGGATCAATGTGACCCGAGCAAATATTTTTGCGCCTCGTAAGCCCACCAGAAAAAACAGGATGTTGACCAAAAGCATCGACCAGAAAATGGCATAGGCAAACTCGGCTTGTTCGGTAAACATCGTCGGCCCAGGTCGCACACCATGTACCATCAAACCGGCTAAAATGACCGCTGCGGTGGCACTGCCGGGGATACCTAAAGCCAGAGTAGGAACCATCGCACCCCCCGTGGCTGCATTATTTGCCGCCTCTGATCCCGCAATGCCTTCGATCGCTCCATGGCCAAACTCTTCCGGGTTTTTCGACCAGCGTTTGGCCTCGTTATAGCCGATCATCGAAGCCACGGTCGCGCCTTCGGCAGGCAGTATACCGATAAAGGTTCCGATGCCGGAAGACCGCACAATCGTGCGCCATGATTTTTTGTAATCTGCTTTGCTGGGCAGGGTTATGGCTTTCATAACCACCTGTTCGCGCACGATCTGCAGGTTTGCGGCCTGAATCAGCAATTCGGAAATACCAAAAACACCAATCATTACTGGTACGAAACCGATGCCGTCATACAGTTCATAACTGCCAAAAGTGAAGCGCTCGACGGTTGTCAGGTTATCGACGCCAACCAGCGCTAAAAAAATCCCCAAGCCGCCGGCGATCAGGTTTTTGATCGCTGACCCATCGCCAATACTGGCGAGCATTGACAGACCAAACAACGTCAGAGCGAAATATTCTGGTGGGGAAAAGTTATAGGCAGCGCGGGCGAGGAACGGTGCCGCAATCATCAGGCAAATCACACTAAAGACGCCGCCGATGGTCGAGGAGACAACAGCCATGCCCAAGGCGCGCCCTGCTTCTCCACGCTGGGCCAGCGGATAGCCGTCGAGGCAGGTTGTGGCACTGGCAGCGGTCCCAGGTGTGTTGATTAAAATGGCAGTGATTGCGCCGGCAAAGGTGGCCGAGCAGTAGATCGCTGTCATGATGGAAATGGCTGGTACCGGATCCATTGTAAGTGTAAAGGGCAATAAAAGGGCGGCTCCGGTGGTGGCGTTTAACCCCGGCAAAGCGCCGATGACTACTCCGCCTAACGTGGCCATGACTAAAAGTGCCAGTAGATAGGGATCGGCAAGCACCAGAAAACCTGAGATTAAACCTTCCATCTGCCGTCACCCATACCACAGGTTAGTAAGCAAGCCGCGCGGAAAACGAATTTCGAATATTTGGTCAAATAGTAAAAAAATTACCAACGGCATGACTGCTCCGACCAGAATAAGGATGCGGGGACGTCTTTCGCCCCAAAGCGCTGCCAAAGCGGCGGCGAAAATGCCGAGCGCAAGAAACAAGTCGATCCAGGTGAGCGCGCCAAAAACCGCAAACAAACCCAGTGATCCAGCGGTTGTTGCATTGAAGTTTTCACGCAATTTGATGGGGTCAAACACCATCATTGCGAGTGTCAGTAGAATGATGGTGATCAGGAGAAGTTGCGGAAAATCTGCAGGTTGAATTCCGCGTTTCAGGATCGGGGGCATCTCTCTGAATGTGGTGGAAATCCAAAAGGCCACACTACAAAAACAGATGATGACGCAGGGTGCTAGCCAGCGTTCAAATCGGGAATTTTCGAATTTGGGTAAGTTTGCCATTTATCTTCTCAAAGAGTGCGGCGGCCATAAAAAGCCGCCGCGTATTTTTTTATTCGATGAAGCCGAGCTCTTTCAGAGCGGCGTTCATTTCATTGACAGTGGTTTGTATCTGCGGACCCCAAACATCCGAGCCTGCAACAGATGTGCTGTCCAACCCAATCGACTGCAGATAGCCCTGATAGACAGTGTGGTTCATGGCTTTTAGTAAGGCGCTTTCGATTTTCTCAGCAATCGCTGGTGGCGTGTCGGCATGAACCGCAAAGCCGCGTACCGTTGAAAAGCTCACTGGAATGCCCAGTTCTTTGGCGGTTGGGACATCGCCGATTGCTGCCATCCTTGCGTCAGCCAGAACAACTGTGGGGCAGATTTCTCCGGCTTCGATTTGTGCTGAGGCTTCGACGAGGTTGAGAACTCCGGCGTCAACTGCCCCTGCGACAAGTTGGGTTGCCAGTTCTGCACCGCCATCAAAGGGCAGCATTTTTGGTGTTTTCATGCCGCCTTTTTTGGCAAACATAAAGGCAGAGACATCGTCGATATTGCCAAGGTGGGTGACACCATAGGTGATTCCTGCCTCTTTTTGTTTGGCGACAAAATCCTCCGCACTGGCGTATGAGCCGCATTTGGTCATCAGAATTTGGGGGTCATCAGTGCCACGGGCGATGGGGCGCAGTTCGTCTATTTTCATACCGCCCTGACCTTTTGCCATCACTGCGGCATGGCCGACAGTGAACGTCAAAATAGTATAGCCATCGGCAGCTACAGTTTTGTAATATTCCAAAGCAGCAGCACCGCCACCGCCTTTTTTGTTGACGATAACCATGTCTTGTTTGAGCGCGCGTCGCGCACGCAACATCATCATGCGTGTGGTGACATCCGTCCCGCCACCATTGCCGGCGTGGGTCACGACCTCAATTGTCTTGCTTGGATAATCTTCTGCGAATGCTGCCGATGTAAGCAGAGCAACCGCTGCCGATACGGCACCTATCAGTTTGAACTTCATATCTTCCTCCCAGTCATTTTGGTGTCTGTTGGCGATGGTTTACATGCGCCCACTAGACTCTTTCACAGGAGACAATCCGAGTCAATGGAATTTGGCATGCCAAGTTTCAAATGCCAAAAAGACGTGCTGCAATGCTGACATTTTGAAGGTTATTCCGAGAAACGGATACGACGGTCGAGCCAAGGCTGTCGCCCCTTAAAATGGGGTGCTGTCCGACCGCGTTGGGCCGGAGTTCTTGCGCTAATGGGATGGTCAAGTGGGAAGGCTGCGATTGGAAATTTATCGCCGTACATGTGCAACAGACGGATACGGCCGAGAGCATTCGGCCGTATCTGGAAGCGATGCGTGTGACTGCTTTGGATGTGTTGAATTTAGGGCGTCAGATCGTCATGCAGTAAATCCGTTGGAAAATTCTGATAGGCTACCGGCCGCAACCAGCGTGTGATCGCCAGCGTGCCAACCGAAGTGGAACGGCTGTCGGTACTTGCGGGGTAGGGACCGCCGTGCATCATGGCCGAGCACACTTCAACGCCGGTTGGAAATCCGTTGCACAGAAGGCGTCCGGCTTTTTCTTCCACAATCGGTAAAAATTCTTTGGCCAATGCGGTGTCGCCGTCATCCATTTGCAAGGTGATGGTCAATTGCCCCTCAAGCTCCTGTGCGACGTCTTTCATTTGTTGCGCGTCGTCACATTCTACGAACACGCCCGCGGCGCCAAAAACCTCGTGATGCAGGGCTGGCGTTTTGAGCCATGTATCTGCATCGACCCGAAAGGCGGCGGCGTGACTGTGACGGGGAGTATCTGCACGCTGCCCGCCAGTGACCTCGGTGGCATGTTTTGACAAGGCTGACACGCCGCTGTGATAGGCCGAGTGGATACCATCTGTCAGCATTTTCTGAGCGGGGCTTGCATTCAAAGCTGTTATTGCGGCATTTTGCAGTGCCGTGAACGCCTCGCCTTTCAGCGCTAGAACAACACCGGGGTTGGTGCAGAATTGTCCAGCTCCCATGGTCAGAGAAGCTGCCCAAGCTTGCCCGATGTCTGCAGCCCGATTGGACATTGCTGTCGGCAGACAAAAGACTGGGTTGACCGACCCCAACTCGCCATAAAACGGGATTGGTTGCGGCCGGCTGTGACACAAATCGTAGAGTACACGACCGCCGGCGGTAGAGCCGGTAAAACCAACTGCGCGAATCTCTGGGTGCTGAACCAAGGCACCGCCAATCTTACGTCCGGACCCCTGCAATAGCTGAAAGGTACCGCTGGGCATGCCACAAGCTGCAATTGCAGTTGCAATGGCTTGCCCGACCAGTTCGGCAGTGCCGGCGTGGGCGCTGTGTCCTTTTACAATAACCGGGCAACCTGCTGCCAGTGCCGAGGCGGTGTCGCCGCCCGCCGCGGAAAACGCCAATGGAAAATTTGAAGCCCCAAAGACCACCACCGGGCCCAGTGGCCGGTGGGTCAGGCGTAGATCTGCGCGCGGCATGGGTTGTCTGTCAGGCAGTGCCTCGTCAATACGGTTGTCGAGATAGTCATCACTTTCGATAACGGTTGCAAACATCCGAAGCTGGCCCGTGGTGCGTCCGCGTTCGCCAATGAGCCGCGCCTCGGGCAGTCCGGTTTCGCGGCTGCCAATATCGGTAATTTGATCACCAAGCAGATCGATTTCATCGGCAATACGATTTAGAAACGCGGCGCGTGTGGCGCGTGTGGTTTGGCTATAGGGGCGAAACGCCGTGCGTGCCGCTTGGCACGCGGTTTCGACCTGTGCGAGGGTTGCCTGTGCAAAGCTGATCGATGCGAGATCGACAGATGCAACCGTTTCACCTGATCCTACCCAAGCTCCGTCAAGTAAATTTTTACCTTGTAACACTGTTTTATCCCTTTGAGTTGATACGCCCGAAGTCAGGCTGATTTTTTATTGTCGCTATGTGTTTTCGCCATGCGCAGCAGCAGATCAAAGGCCTGCCGTATGGCACTGACGTTTGCCTTGTTCTGTCCGGCGATATCAAACGCAGTCCCGTGCGCCGGTGTTGCAATGGGAATTGGCAGGCCGCCAGCCACGGTAACACCGCGTTCAAATCCCATGAGTTTGATCGCAATCTGACCCTGATCGTGGTACATGGTGACCACCGCATCAACCTCGCCGCGCCTGGCCTTTAGAAACACCGTATCTGACGGCCAAGGGCCTGAGACGTCCATTTGCTGTCGCTGGCAAGCCTCGATCGCGGGGGTGATGATATCAATTTCCTCGCGACCGAACTTACCATGATCACCGGCATGCGGGTTGAGCGCGGCAACGGCAATGCTTGGTCGGGCGTTTCCGGCGCGCTTCAGCGTATCCTCGGCCAAATGGATCGCCCGCAGGATGCCCGCCTCGGTGATATTTGCAGCGACGTCCTTGAGGCCGATATGGCTGGTAACGCGGGTGGTCATCAGATTGTCAAGAACGTTGATTTCGCTATGATAGCCCGCATGGCCAAGATACCGCGCCATATACCGATGTTCATCCTCAGCATTCAGCCCGGCCGCAGTCATTGCCGCTTTGTTGAATGGCGCAAACAGGATGCCGTCAACCAGTCCGTCCACAGCGAGGTCCATCGCTTTGTCTAAACAGCGTAGCGCAGTTGTGCCGCCGGCTTTGGTTACTTCGGCAATTTTGATATCGTCAGGCGAGATTGTTTGCAAATCTAGATGAGCGCACCCGCTAAACTCTGCCAGTTGGTCGCTGGCGATACTGCGGAGCGCCAGTTGCATTTCGGCCTGTGCGGCACCGCGTTGCCACAGATGGGCATCGCCCACCAACAAAATATCGGCGCTCTGTTGAACGCCGTCGTCATGCAACAGTTTAGCGACCAACTCAGGGCCTATTCCGGACGGATCACCTGGAATGATCGCAATCTTTTGGCGTGACATAAAAACATTATTCCTCGGTTATTGCAGCACGGTCTTTTAAGGCAAGTGCTATATTTTTTTCTGCTGTGATCAAATGCGCCTTGAGTGCGCGTGACGTTCGGGGGGCATCTCGCGCCATGAGAGCCTCGACGATTTCATGATGTTCCCTTCTGGTGCTTTCACGTCCGTCCGCACGCTGAGAGGATAAGAAGCGGACGCGCCATAGGCGGGCATTATACTTGGCATGCGTTTCGGCCAGCGGTGGATTTTTTGCAGCTTTTACGATGCTTTGGTGAAAGCGCATATCTGCCTGAAAGGCATGCAGTCGGGTATTGTCGCCTTGGGTTTTGATAATGGTAGCATTAATCTGGGCAATATCTTTGATCTGCTGTGTGCTTGCTTGGGTGCAGGCCAGTTCTCCGGCCAGGGCTTCAAGCGCACCCTGAATGCGCAGGCAGTCGTTTATTTCTTCCAGTGACGGGTCGGCAACAAAAGGCCGCCGCGCAGCTGTATACTGAACAAGCCCTTCACCGGCAAGCAGGCGTATGGCTTCGCGCAACGGGGTCCGGCTGATGCCCAAGGCCTGTGACAAGTCGCGTTCTGGAAGCGCGGTCCCGGGGGGCAGCTTTTCCAGAAGGATCATTTTTCGCAGGGTTTGCGCGGCGTCTTCTGCCAAACTGGGACTGCGCAACAACCCACCTTGGGCGTTCAAAACATCTTTCAGGTTTATGACAACGCTCATTGAAGGTTACCCTGTTTCATGGGCTGCGAAAGACTGGTGATACCGATGTTTGGGCCAAATATTTTTCGTATAGATGCAGGTCGGGTTTGTTTTATTGGCAGCTGCTATCATGTTGGTAACTTGGACTTTATGCGGATTTTGCCCAATTACAGCCCGTAGATTGGAAGCCGACGTTGCAATATTTGTATTTTGGTATGCCATAATTAAAATCCGATAAATGTGGACACGTCGGCTGTCAATAGGCTGGGTCTTGAAATTAAAATTGCCCGTATTGATATGCAGCCCGTTTGTTTGCGTTCAGGCCCTTATTCGTTCTGGTTGTCAGAGTTAAATTTGACGTCCAGAGCTGTTGGCAGACATACGCAGTTTGCCGCATTATGATTGGCAGTCTGGGTCCAATAATCGTCTTTTCCAAATCAGCACCAGATTTTAAGCCCTATTCCAGCCTATGGATGTCGTATTCAGAATACTCAGTGACTTCCGCTTCAGATTGATCAATCGCTCAAGACTGTGGAAAGGACAGCAGTCTGGCACTGGCATTGTCCTTGTTTTAATCGTTATTGGTTCAATAGGTTTTCATATTTTCAGTCCTTGGTGGTGGACGCCGATCGCTTCGAACTGGAGTGTTATTGATGATATGATTTCAGTCACATTTTGGATCACCGGATTTGTTTTTGCAGCTGTGATCCTGTTTATGGCGTATTGTGTTTTTGGCTTTCGTCGCGGCAAAAGGCGTTTAGCGGCTTATCAGTCCGAGAATAACAAACTTGAGCTGTGGTTGACTGGGTTGACGTCTTTGAGCGCGGCCGCATTGCTGGCACCGGGGCTTATGGTCTGGTTTAAGTTCGTCACCGTGCCAGAGGGCACCGATGAGGTAGAGGTTTTTGCGCAGCAATGGAGTTGGAGCTACCGTTTGCCAGAGAAAGATGGGAAACTGGGCACGGCTGATAACCGCCTGATCAGTTACGACAACCCGCTCGGCATCACGTCGGGCGATCCGAACAAACAGGATGATGTAGTGATCAAGGCAGATGACCTGCATCTTGCGGTGGGCCGGCAGGTCAAGATGCTGCTGCGCTCGGTTGATGTACTACATGACTACTGTGTTTCCGAGTTCCGTGCGAATCTGGATATGGTATCAGGAATGAGCCCCTATTTTTGGCTTGAACCGACCCGCATCGGTACGTTTGACATTCTGTGCGCCGACCTTTGCGGCACCGGTCATGGTGCGCTGCGCGGTATGGTGATGATTGACACAGAAGATGATTACCAAACTTGGCTTTTTGAGTAAGAAACATTCGCGCAACTGACGCGTCAAAAAAGATAGAATTTGCGGATTTGGCAACGTCTCAATAAGCGCGGATCCCGCGCCAATCCCAATGTCCTGATCTCGCCAATAAACCGATATAACTGGCCACACTGATCGTTACCGCCTCAAACTGGAGATTTGATCATGGTTGATATTGAAGACCCCAAAGGCCAGTTTATTTCACTGGCCGAGGTGGCAGAGGTCGAACGGTGCAGAGCGCGATTAATGCAAAGCAAAAACCGACCCCATTGCCGATCACGATAAGGATCAAACCGCACCGGGTGCTGATTGCATCTTTTATGAAGTCAAGAATCGATGCTGGCGGCAGGTCGGCATAGAGCCACCAGTACAGCGATTGCGCGGTGGCGATTCAAAGCAGAAATAGCCCAAGCAACATAACAGCAAGCACCGCAATTTCGGGCATAGCAGGAGACTTAAGAACGTCGAAAACATGTGTCCAAGATGTATCAAGATTTTTTCCAATCTGCGGCTCATCTCATATAAGCCAATTATTGCAAAAGGGCCCAAAAGGGCGAAACCTGTTACCATTGGAAACAACAGTTGCGCCACATTTACGCCCGAGGCCCAATTAAACAGAGCCAGCCCGATAACTGGATAGATCAAAACCGCAAACCCATAGTCGCAGGGCCGTCGGGAGAAATCGCGCAGCCCCTGCTGCAAGAAGCCTCATACGCCGGCAATGGTAATTCGGCAAACGACGGGGTTATTTTGAAGAGTTTTACCGGAAAGTAATGCGTTGCATTCAATTATAGCGGGCCCCCCGTATATACTCGGGATGCGCAGACAGGCTGGGCTAATCTATTGGTTGACCTGTGCGCTTTAGGATAAGATCGGTATACTTGGATTTGTGTTTTGCGCTGTGGCATTTTGTAAAAAGAGGCGAGTGCAAGATGGTTGTACCGATAATTTTTTAAGTTTGGGTACTTGGGGTTTATGAGTGAGATTTGGAAATTTGTATCGAGTAGAAGATGATAAATTAGCCGCAAAACAGTTCTGCCGAATACGCTATTCGAAACAATGGACTGCAGTCGGTGCAGTCGGTGCAGTCTGTGGGCCTTCTATTTAAAGAGACATTCTTGGAGCTTTTTAACATCAAGGGACAATCTATTTACAGGGATTTTCTGATGCGCGGGTACTCTGAGGCGTAGGTTTGCCAGACGGTCTGTTGTTGTTTCCAATGGGTCCACGCGGGTTGGCAGTGCGGCAAAAACTCTGCCGAGCTTGCCAACCAGTGGTCCGGTCTTGTGGGGTTGTGCTAGCCCTTGCAGTCACGAAGTACCGTCTGGTTTTGGAACCTGAGGTTTATGGACCAAGTTCAACAGTTGATGAGACGCTTGATTAAGGCACAGTATGCTTGAAACCGCGTGGATAACTAGGCTGATGACATAGTTTTTACGGCGTTGATTCTCGGACCAAATACTATAAAGAGCGCAGGACCGTTGTTTTTGGTATAAAGCGGTTTGAGCAGTATTAAGGAGTGATAATGGCGTCCGTTATTGAAAGTAACTTGACGATTGATGGCAACCTGACATGTCAGGGTGATCTGATGATAAATGGCCGGGTTCATGGAGATGTAATTGCTCAAAACCTGACGATCTCCGAGTTTGGCAGTCTGCAAGGTAATATCCAAGCCGGCAAAGTCGACTCAAACGGCACCATCGCTGGTACAATTACTGCCAAAGAAGTGGCCCTGGGGGGCACATCAAGCACACACGCTACCATCAAGGCGGAAAAATCAAATATCAAAGATGGTGCATTGATAAATGGTGATTTGAAAATTGGTCCTGTTTTAAAAAGCGAAATCCCTGCATCTGCACCTGTACAGATTAAATAATAACCCCTGTCGTCAAGGCTTTGACGGGCCAGTTTGGACCATATTTCCCTTACGTCACATCATTTTTTTCATTCAGTGCTGGGCTATCTCTTGTTCAGGCCTTTACGATCAGAAAAATACCTACCAGTAGGTAATTATAAGATCCATAACGAGGTACAGATGCGCGAGAGTGACCTAATTTCGGACCAGACCCGTCGTGCCCATCAGGATGCCTGCTGTGATCCGGTTTTTAACTGGCAGGACCGGCAGGATTTCGATTTCGCCTCGCGCGGGCTGATATGCCGCCCCGATGATCGTGATATTAGAGATGCAGACGGAGATATCGTCTGGCATCACGAACAGTTCGAGGCTTTTCTTCATGGTGAGGCGCCTGCAACCGTGCATCCCAGTTTGTGGCGTCATGCCTTACTCAACAATTATCGCGGTTTGTTCAAAGTCTGTGAAGGTGTGTGGCAGGTCCGTGGCGAATCTTTGGGCAACGCGACATTTGTGCAAACCGATACTGGCTATATCTGCATTGATCCTCTCACGACAGTTGAAACCGCGCGCTATGCCGTGGAGTTGCTGTATGAACATGTGGGTAAACGCCCCATTGTCGGTATGATTTATTCTCACACGCATTCTGATCATTTTGGCGGTGTGAAGGGCATGATCACAGTCGAGGATGTGGCCAAAGGCCGCTGTCTGGTTGTGGCCTCGGAAGGGTTCACCGAGTGGGTTTTGAAAGAACAGGGCATGGCGGCCGAAGGGATGCCATCGCGCAATGATTATATGTACGGCGAAAACCTTGAGGTCAGCGCCACTGGCATTGTCGATACAGGTCTCGGCCAAATGATCGAAGGGGGCGAAGTTACCTATATTGAACCTACGGATGTGATCGGAACACAAGGTGGCGCGATGGTGATCGATGGTGTCGAGATCGAATTTATGTTTGCCCCCGGCGAAGCCCCGACCGGCATGCATTGTTATTTCCCCAAACATAAGCTGCTGCATTGTGCCGATAACTGTTATATGTGCCTTCACAACGTCTATACCATCCGTGGAGCCTTTCCTCGCGATGCCATGCAATGGGCCGACAGCGTCGCGCGCTCACTTTTGTTCGAGGATACAGAATATCTTGTCAGTGGACATAATTGGCCTGTGTTCGGTAAGGCTGAGATCCAGAAATTTCTGGGTGAACAGCGTGACGGCATCAAGTTTATGCATGATCAGACCCTGCGTTTGATGAGTCACGGATATGTGCCTTCTGAAATCGCCAACGAGATCGAATTTCCCCCATCGCTAGCGCGCTTGTGGCACCTGCGTGGATATTATGGTTCTCTGAAACATAATGTGAGGGGTATTTATGCCTATTACCTCGGCTGGTATGATGGTAACCCGGCAACCTTGGATAGCCTGCCGCCCCGCGATCTGGCACGTCGAACATTACAGTATATGGGCGGGGTTGAGGCGGTTTTGACGCGCGCGCACGCGGATTATGTGGCAGGCGACTATCGTTGGGTGGTCCATATCCTTGATCAGGTGATCTGGGCTGAGCCTGATAACATGGCGGCCCGTGAACTTGCCGCAGCGGCTCATACGCAGATGGGCTATGGGGCGGAGAACCCGACATGGCGCAATGCCTATTTGTCTGCGGCAAACGAGTTGCGCGTGGGCCTGCCTAAGGGGGACAAGAACCACCGCGTATTGCGGGATGTTCTCAAGGGCATGAGCCCGCTGTTATTGATGAATTCGCTCAGCATTCGATTGAACGGCCCAAAAGCTGCGGGACTTGCCTTTACCATCAACTGGTGCATCGCCGGCACCGACGAGAGCTGTCATTCCGAGTTGTCAAATGCCGTATTGAACAACCGCGAGGGTCTGGATCCGCACGCTATCCTAAGCATCACCTTACCACGAGAGATGTTGAGTGATTTTGCCTTGGGCCATATCACCTCGGAGGGTATTCAGGGGCCGGACGTTATGTTTGAGGGGGATAAAACGGTCCTATCCTCGCTTGCTGACCTGCTGGATATGTTTCCAGCATGGTTCCCGATTGCAACACATGATTTAAAATATGGGGAGGCAAATCTATGAATTTCCTTGAGCCGCAAGACTGGAGTTTTCCGGTACCAATCATTTATGGCCCCGGTCGTCTGAGCGAGATTGCTGACCTGTCTACCCGCGCGGGTATGACCAAACCGTTGATCGTGACAGATCGTGGCAGTGCAGGCTTGCCGTTTATTGCCGATTTAAAAGGCTATCTGTCTAAAGGTGGCCTGGATTCTGCGATTTATTCAGATATCTCGCCTAATCCGAGAGATGATGAAATCGCGGCAGGAAAAGCTCAGTACAGGGCCGGTGGTCATGATGGGATCATAGCCATAGGGGGTGGCAGCGGTATGGATGGCGGCAAGGCATTGGCGCTCTGTGCCAATAATGACCTTGACCTGTGGGCATTCGAATATGAACAATCCCCGCCAGACATGGCCCGGCACCCTGCTTTCCCGCCGCTGATCACTATTCCGACGACTGCTGGCACTGGGGCCGAGACCGAGAGCACGGCGATGATCACCGATACTGTGCGAAAGATGAAATGGTGTATTTGGCACGCTGATCTCAAACCGGCTTTTGCAGTGCTTGATCCTGAAATTACTCTTGGCTTGCCTGTCAAGCTGACAGCATGGACCGGCGTAGACGCCATGGTGCATGCGATTGAGGCCTATTGCGTGCCGGGATTTAACCCGCTGTGTGACGGTTTGGCGCTGGAAGGGCTGCGGCTCGTGGGGCGTTGGCTGCCGGTCGCGGTGGCAGAGCCGTCAAACCTAGAGGCGCGCGGCGCCATGTTGGCGGGGTCTTGTCTGTCGGGTATCGCCTTTCTCAAGGGCTTGGGTCTTGTGCATGCGATTTCTCACATGGTCGGCGCGGAATATGACACCCAGCATGGGCTGACAAATGCGGTGGTGCTGCCTGCAGCGTTGCGCCATAACGCGCCTGCGCTGGCAGATAAAATTGAGCCCCTGTCACAGGCAATGGGCCTCAGAGATACCAGCTTTGAAGCGTTTTATGCGCATGTTTGTGCCATTCTTGATCAGGTGGGCATTCCTAAAACATTAACCGATATCGGCGTTCCTTCTGATTGTGCCGCGCGCATTGCTGATAAGGCGCTACAGGACAGCGCTGCGGGAACGAATGCTTGTGCCCTTACCGCGCAAGATATCGAACGCGTGATTGCCGTAGCTTTGACCAAAGGCAGATAGACCCGACCATGAGGGGCGACATAGAGGGATTTGTATGTCTTTCTGACACCGTGATTTTCGATTAAACGTCGTTTACCATATAGATAAGGGGCAGTTGATCCCGAAAAAAGCTAGGGGATTGTCGAAACGCGTCGGGCATTATGAAACGTAGGCCGGGCTCTGGCCGATATTAGCAGCCACTTCGCTCAACCCTGCCATCAGACATGATCGTATTGCAAAAGATCGCTTTGTCTTGACTTATATCGCTCAGGTTCGCGCCTTTCATATTTGCCCCAGTTAGATCGGTCTCTGCAAGGTTTGCCCCGCGTAGGCGTGATCTGATGAGCTTTGCATCGGTTAGGTTTGCGCCCTTCAGGTTTGCGCCGGAAGCGTTTGCGGCACTGAGGTTAATCTCGGTCATATTTGCCCCGATGAATCGTGAGCCGACCAGATTGGCAAACATCAGATTTGCGCCAGATAGATTTGCGCCAGAAAGATTTGTGCGGTTTATTTTGGCTTTTGCCAAGTCTAGATCCGACAAGTCCGCATCGGATAGATCACATTTGCTACAGGCGTTGGTTTCTTTCAATTGTTTGAGATGTTCTGAATCAAAAGCGGATGCGCCGGTACTGACGAGAGAGGCTGATAGAATAAATGTGGCTAATATTCTCATAGATACACTCCTGATTGTCTCACCGCCAATAATACCCAGTTGTTGTTGCTTGGGTAGAGCTAAAAACTAGTTTTTGTCTTTTTGGCCTCGAGGGGCTTTCGGCAAAATGGATATGTTGGTCATCCTGAAATTAGTCGCGTCGAGGTTTTGACAATTTTATTATTGCGGCATGACCGATTTGAAAATTTGAGAAATTACTTTAACTGACTGATCCATTGAATGGTCAGTTTGAAGTTCCTTCTGGAGCGTGCGCAAGGCCGCCTGCGGCAACGCCTGACGCCATAATCAAAGGCTGAGGGGCTTGAAAAGCGAAGGTTTTAATTTAACCCGTTGTTTAATTTATTAAATTCCGACAGGGCCTGTCAAATAGTTAAGAAAGCGGTGAGAATAGCTGTACAAGGGTTGGAATAAACATTGGAAAACCAAACAGGCCCGCGTGCTGCGGACCTGTCTTTTTTTGATCGTTTTGCAACGAAGCT
>ERZ802830.165-NODE-165-length-64113-cov-12.228_pt1 | contig 64113 bp, 49 predicted proteins | sample MGYA00345654_ERZ802830 | MGnify/ENA primary metagenome ERZ802830 (study PRJEB30503, sample SAMEA104212375) | marine metagenome | biome: Westerlies Biome; feature: [SRF] surface water layer (ENVO:00010504) within the epipelagic zone...; material: water...
CGAACACACCCCGCCTGAACGTGTGGGCCACAAATAACAAGCGGTATGTGCGTTCCTTCGTCGTATAAAAACTGCTTGCCACGGGCATGACTAATCCCGTGATCGGTGAAGAAGACAATCAGTGTATTCTCAAGCAAGCCCTCTGTTTCAAGCCGCTGCAGCACACGCCCAACGTGATAATCCGTCACGCGGACTGATTCAAGATACAGCGCCCAATCTTCCAGGAGGATTCGGTCCGCCGGGTAATACGGCGGCAACAGAACCTCGCCCGAATCTGCACCCTCTCCCACTAACTCAGCGACCTGCTGTTCAAAAGCGGCGTACGCTTCGGCTGAGGCCCCTCGAAGCTTCCCTCCATGCAACTGCACCTGCATGAAAAAAGGCTGTCCAGAGCGACGTCTGGACCAATCATTGTCATCGTAAATTGAACGCTTCCAATCAAAATTGTAGTCCGTCTTGCCCATTCTTCCGCGAGAACGATCTGTGAACGGCTGACTTCGGTAGTCAAGGTCAAGCAAACCACTCCCGATACATGTGTAATACCCAGCCTCTTGAAAAAGTTGTGGCACTGGCTTCACACCGGCAGGCAAAGTAATACGATGCGCTCCGCGGCCACTTCGATGGTGATGCGTCCCTGTTGTTGTTTGGTACATCCCGGTGATCAGAGCAGACCGAAAGGTCGAACATACAGGTGAAGTGGCATACGCACGTGTGAACCGTACGCCCTCAGCTGCAAGGCGATCCACATGTGGTGTCTGAATGGCCGTCTCGCCATAACACGAGAAATTCGGAGACATGTCATCGACTACAATCCAGATTACATTCGGGCGTTCAGCTGCTTCAGCCTGCAAGAGACTGAATAACGAAAAACAGAAGGCAAGGAGAGACAACTGAATACGAATGAATTGTCTCATTTTAGGCAATGACTTTTCAGCTCGAGCCTGTTGCATTCGAACAAACTCACTTGATCCTCGGTTGCATTCAATCCACACGAGTCAGCAATAACAGGCGAAAATCCATAACAGTGTCCCCCGGAATCTTCTTCGCTCGCAGCATCAAGGTGCCTTGGCCTTCCTCGAGCTGTATCTCACCAAGAGTCATTCTCCTAAAATCCTTGACGTACGACTCCATTCGTTTGAATCGGTCATTTTCCATTCCGGCAAGCGGTGGATTATGGGGAACAGTTATTTTTCCAATGAGAGAGCTTTCTCTGAAGACCAACTCAATGGTGGACCCAACATCCTCTTTGGGACAGGTGTAAAAAATCTCAGCACGGTAGCGTCCAGTAGCACCGACCTCACATTCCCAGGAAATAAAATCATCGACCGTTGTCCAATTTTCGAAAAAAGAATCATTTGGAAATCGGTTCGATCTCTCGATATTGCCATGCCCAACGCCGTCCCGAGCCGGAACCTGTGTCAAACGCGCGCCCTCATACCCAATGACAAACGGGCGCCTGTCAAAAGGCTTCCCATACTCTGAAAGCATATCCCGACGAAACTCATCTGCCTTTTCTTGAAGAGCAGTTGCGACCTCGGGCTGGGAATCATTGAGTTCAACATGCTGGCCCGGATCCTTATCCATGTCATAAAGTCGCCCCTCATAGTCAAGACGAAACCGTTGCGTCCTGACGGAAACCCTCTCTTTCCAATGATGAACGAGCGTTCTATCCGGCCAAGAAGCCTTCTCGTCAAGAAAAACTGGCGCAATACTCATGCCATCTATCGGCTTCGTACTGACAACATCCACACCCGCCAACTCTGCAAGAGTTGGCATGAGGTCCATCGCTGAGCATATCTGCGTGACAACAGTTCCTGCCTTAATTACCCCGGGCCAAGAAATAACCAGTGGAGACCTGACCCCTCCTTCGTCCGTCGATCCCTTGCGGCCCCGCAAGCCGTCATTCCACCGTGAACCATTTGGGCCATTGTCACTGAAGTACACGACGATCGTGTTTTTTTCTAACCTGAGTTCCCTCAGTTTGGAGAGAAGTCGGCCGACGTTCCAATCGATATTTTCACACATTGCGAGTGCGGCGCGCGTGTGGTCAATTTTCTCATTTTTCTTTTTCGAGTGTTCTTGGACGATCTCTTTGTTTTTAAACTTATTCCACCACCTATCCGGCACCTGCATTGGCGAATGCGGCGTGTTGTATGGAAGGTAAACAAAAAATGGACTCGTATGCTCGCCTTCGATGAATTCGATAACACGGTTTGTAAGGTCATCAATGATAAATCCCTCACCTTGCACAAGCTGGCCATTGTGCTCGAGCATTGGGCTGAAGTAGTTCCCCCAGTGACCCGAACAAAAACCGTAAAACTCATCAAATCCCCGTGCATTCGGGTGATACGGATGCTGCATTCCGCTGTGCCACTTGCCAAACGCTCCAGTTCGGTAACCAGCTTTTTTGAATACCTCACCGATCATTATCTCATCGGCATTCACGCGTTCACCACCCTCAGAAGTGGAATACACGCCGCAGCGAACGTGATGCCTTCCAGTGAGAAACTCTGCACGCGTTGGAGAACAGACTGGACTGACATAAAAGTGCTGAAACCGGGCCCCGTTTTTTGCCAGTCGATCAATATGGGGTGTCTCGATCGCGATATTCCCGTTGACGCTCAGGTCTCCCCATCCTTGGTCATCGGTAAGAATCACAATGACATTAGGCTGATCTGCCCCTGGCACCTCGTGGCAAACACACAGAAATAGTATGAAAAGAAACGACTTTAAATGAGCCACCTTGCGCCCTCCACTCAGATCATTTTTCCCGTCATAAACACGTAATAAACACACATTGGCTGCTCTTGCCTATGTGGCAGGTGCCCCTGGGCTTACAAAAAAAAACGGGTGCCACGAAATCGTGCCACCCGTTTCTTGTTCATCAACAATTCGTCAACGACTCATGGTCGTAACTCTGACTAAACTTCGACCATTGCCTTCAGGTTCTTCAGAGCGCGAACACGAACCTTCACACTAGCTGGCTTTGCAGGTCGATCCTGCAGTTCACCTGTGAAAGGATTCTTCACATTCTTCTGAGCCGGACGAGCTGGAACAGCGCGTCGTTCAATCTTGACCAAGCCAGGAATTGAGAAGACACCCATACCGCTTTTGCGGAGTGCCTTACCGATTTCTTCGGTCAGCGACTCGACGACTGCAACGACGTCTTTCTTCGGCAAACCTGTGGTTTCTGAGATCGCACGCATGATCTCAGTCTTTGTCATTGGCTTACTTCCAGTCTTTTTCGCCATTATCGTTCGTGCCTCCCGTATGAGAAAAGTTTTGTGCGGCAATAACCCCGACCGCATTTCGGTGCCCGACCGAAAACGGTCGCTTGCGGCGTCGATTAGAGGCATTACCCGCAAAAATGCAAGGGAAAACAGCGTTTTTTTATCAAACAGCCCAAAATGACCACCGGTTTCACGAACTTGGCGTGCATAAAACCCCTCAAAAAGAGTACTTTTGAGACGCTCGGCCCGATCGTAGCACCTTTCGTTAATTCTGACCTCTGCGCTCCAATGTCGGCAAACCAGACACAAACACACCACTGCTGCAATAATGAAATCAGACGATGGCGGCCGAAGCACAGGCGACCAGAAGCACAGGCGACCAACTGTGGAGTGATCTCATGAAAGACGTAGATGGAGTCATGGCGACCTCAGAATCAAGTACTGTGGCTACTTGGCGAATCCCACGGCTCTCCGTACCCAGTTCTTTGGTGTTCATGCTCATCGCATGCATGCTGCTTGCTGTTGCAATGCGAGATCCCAACATCTCGCATTTTCTGAATGTCAGTATTTTTTCTCCTGTACGAGCTGATGCTCTCTCACAAACGTCTAACGAAGAAGAGACGGTGAGTAACGGCGTTTATCTGCCAAGTGAGCGACTCCGTGAAAGACAGTTCGACCAGGCCCAGCGTCTGATAGCTGGAGGCAGGATGGCCGATGCTACGGCACTACTCGATGAAATGCTGACAGCGGAACAGGATGTTTTCTTAGAGTCTGGTAGCGCAAATGACCAGACGCGCCGTAGCATGAAAGCACTTGTGACAGAGATTATCGGCACGCTTCCGGAAGCAGGAGCTGAGGCATATCAACTTCAATTTAGAACCCGTGCGGATCGCCATCTTCAGACAGCGCTCGATGAGAATGATGACGATGGAATTATTGCAGTTGCCCGCCGGTGGTTCCACACAGAGGCCGGCCATCGTGCTGCAATTCTGACTGCCGCTCGATTCCTTGAGTCCGGCCAACCGCTTGCAGCAGAGGCTTGGCTGGAGCGAATCGCTGCCAGCCCCATGACCAATCTTCCAGACAACCTTTTGCCAACGTTCAAGCTCATGCAGGCTGCAACAAGCATTGCAATTGACCCAACGAAGAAAACGAAAGCGAGACAGCACCTCGAGGATGTTGATACTCCGACCCGACTCGGTGGAGAACCAATTCCCGAACAGAACCTCCTGCGCGATCAACTCCTCATGAAAAGATTGGAGCGAGCGGTATCCGGCCCGGGCTCGAATACAAACCTTGCCGCCGAAAATTGGGAAATGAGTCGTGGCACACCTGACAGAAATTCAGTCCGCCCCTGCGACCGACCACTTCTCGTACCACGGTTTCGCGTTCCCCTCACGCTGCATCCACAGGAGAAACAGCTCCTTGCAAAAAGAAGAGAACTTCTTGCCGAACAAGGATCGCCAGTCCTTCCCTCCGGCACACCTCTGGCTGTTGGCAATTCACTACTTGTTCAATCACGGGCTGGTGTCATGGCCATCGACTTCGAGTCGGGAAAACGATTATGGATAGAAGGAAAATTAGCGGCCTCGGCCATCACGGACCGCGCCCAGCAGGAGTTCGAAGAACGAGGCACACATCCACTCGACTCCTTGTTCTATGACGCGACTTCTTCAACTCTTTCAAGTGACGGAGAACTGGTTTTTGTTGTTGAGGAAAACTCTTCACCAGTCTCTCGACAACGTCTGCGACAAACTGGCCGCTCGCGCAATACTGAGAACAGCAACCGTCTTGTTGCCTACGACATTTCACAGAATGGGAAGCTCCGCTGGCAACTTCCGCGAGCCAACAATGAAACAGCTGGAGATGAACCACGCTCACGTTGGTTCTTGGGAAGCCCTCTGCCACTCGGCAATGAGCTCTTTGTTCTTGTCGAAGAACGACAGCAGATACGACTCGACGTATTGTCATCAGCGACTGGCGAAACAATCTGGTCACAGCCACTTGCTGAGGTTGACGTCGAATACGACATCAACAACCGAGATGACCGGAAACAGCTAGGGCTCTCTCCCGCCTTCGCTGAAGGCATTCTCTTGTGTCCAACTGGCGCCGGTGCGGCAATAGCAGTTGATCTAGCAGCTCGTACGCTTCTCTGGGCATACCGATTTACTATTCCAAAACCAGATGACGTACGGAGATTAGCAAACGGCATTCAGCTGAGGATGCAGGTCCTGGCCGGCAATATGGCTGGCATGCAAGTCAAATCGTCCTCAGCCGGGAGCACAGACGGGGGCAGGTGGCTCGACGCACTCCCCGTCATTGCCGGAGACAAGGCACTGCTCACACCAGCAGGCTCAGAATTCCTTCATTGCGTCAACATCCGAACTGGTGAACTACTCTGGCGATCACCACGAGCGGATTTTATCACGATCGCTGGTATCACGAATCGCATGGTGATTCTGCTGGGACAAAAAACCGCAGCAGCAGTCTCACTTGATGATGGAAAGATAGCCTGGAAGCAAGCTATTGGTTCCAATGATGAATTGGTTTGTGGCCGAGGAATTCTTTCTGGAAAACGTCTCTACGTTCCAATCGATACTCCAGCAGTCGCTGAAATTGATACGTCCAATGGCAAGGTGGTAGGAATATCTCTTGGCAGAGGCTCCGCTCTTCCTGGCAACCTTGTCTCATACCGTGGCGAGGTAATTTCCCAGGGATTGGACTCTCTTGATGTGTACCACCAGACTGCTGACCTTGAACGAGGTATCGAAACCGCTCTGCAGGAAAACCCAAACGACCCATGGGCTGTTACCTGGCGAGGAGAACTAAGGCTTGATGAAGGCGATACAACTAAAGGCCTGATAGACATTCGACGCATTCACGGCAGCGAGGGCCCAAGGCCTTCGGGTTCCACGTTGAGTCGGGCAATTCAGTTCGCTCTGAAAAATGATTTTCTGGCTGCTGCCTCTTTTTGGACAGAGGGAGTTGAAATCGCACCGTCTCAACAGATGGCTGCAACCACTCGCCAGCTTGCTACAGAAGGTTTTCTTCAAGCACACGAGCCCATGAAAGCTTGGGAGGTTTGCCAAGACTGCCTTCGATCATTGACATCTTCACCACCGGCAGATGACGAGACATTAATACAAGACCCCGTAGACACGTCACTCTGGATCGCATCAAACCGCTGGTTTCAAAGAAAACTCAACCAAATTCTTGAAACGCCATCGCCCAAAACAATCCAGCAGATGATTGATGAAGATGAAAAAAACGAGTTCCAAAAAGTGACTTCCATCACAGACCCCTCTGCTCGACACGTTGCGCTAGATGTTTTTATAAATCGATTCGCCACCCGCAAACTGAAAGCCGAGGCGACCAACAGTCTTCGAGCAACCCTGCAGGAGGAACTCTCAGGCCGAACGGGAATTGCCCGACAGGACATACTCCTTCAACTTCAGCTACTCGCACCAAATACCATCGATCGAGACCATCTTCCACAAAATGCATCAGGACAAATTGATGCCGTAAAAAGTTTTGTGAGTGATGCATGGCCGACTGGACAGGTTGATGTCACACAAACCCAAGAAGCCACCGAGGTAGGGGACGTCCTCAACAAATCGACACAAGTCAGGCTCATTCATGCACCAAATTCTGGCTTTCCTGGTGCAACTCTCGAACATACCGGACGAAGTATTGTCCTTCGTGACCAATTTGGTGCAGCGATTGGAGATGCTATCTCGATTGATCTAGAGGGAGCAAAGCACCCACACCTTACGAATTATTTCCGTCTCCGTTCGCATTCGGCTTTCCTCATAAGCCGCATTCTTCTTCTTCAAACCAGCCACTCCCTTACGGCTTTTGAAATTTGTGAACCAACTGATGGTGAACACCGACTTCTCTGGGCAACAACTGACGACCGTATTCTTCACCCAAGACAAAACTTCACGACTCAAATTCCTAGTACCTCACTAGAACGACTGCTGCGACCTCTTGGGCCATTACCACTTCAATCGAGAGTTGCGGTTGAATTAAGCAATCATCAGATTCAGAGAGTACCGGCGTTTCGCATCGGCCATCCGCAACGCACAGGCGTCCCCATAATCTCTGGAAACACTCTTGAACTACGCCACATTCGAACAGGCAAGATACTGTGGAGACGAAGAAACATTCCAGTGGGATCAGAACTATTTGGTGACTCAGATGTGCTCTGCATTACAGGACGCGACGGTAAAGAATCCAAAATTCTCTCAATGACAGACGGCCACCAAATTGCCAGCCATGACCTCCCCCCTCGACAGGACAGACTAAACGCTTCTGGCAAACATCTTCTTGTTGTGAATTCAACTGATTCCGATACGTCTGAAACTGTGCAGTTAGCGGTAATTGATGTAAGCGACAACAGCCGGCATGTTGTTTGCGAATGCTCCGCCTCTGCCCGCGGTCTCATTGCTGATAACGATATCTTTCTGACGATAACCCCAAACGGTATTTTAACCGCTATCGACATTGCTGCCGGACGAACAAAATTCTCAACAACTCTCCAAGAAATGCCAAATGGTTTTCAGCAACTCCGCTGCCTCTCCTGGCAAGATCGCTATATTCTGTTCGCAACCAGAAAAGAAAACAGACATGATGAAAAACGGTTTAACGGAATTGATGCTATAGAGCGTTTCGGAACTGGCTCAGGACAGGTGAAGGCTGAATCATCAACAATTTGGTCTATCAGCCAACTGACTGGAGACATGGTGTGGTCTCAACCTGCTTCTATACAGCGGCATATTGTTCAAACCCCACAACCAACGGGCTTACCGACTCTTCTATTTGGTCGACGGCTGCGTATGGCGAATACGTCTACAGGGCAGGGGAGAGGACGCTACCGCTTAAGCCTGCTATGCCTCGACAAACGAAATGGTTCGTTAATTCATATTGATGACAAACTCCAAATGGAGCCCCCTCAAACGACAAGCAGTGCCGAACTGAGTGTGACTGGTGATGCGTTGAATTCGACTGTCGAAATGAGACTCTTGAGCAGGCGACAGATTGGTGGAACCATTCCAAAGATTGTTCTCCACTTTACTGGAGCACCTACCGAAAACACTCAGCCCTTCCGCGCAGAAGAAGAGCCACTTGTATACACGGACATTCTAAGTGAAGTGAAATACTGGATTGAAAGAGCAATTCTTGCCCAATAAATGGCTGACATCGAAGAGCTATTCCGAACGATATAAAACCCCTCAATTTTTGTACCATCAAGAGAGACGTGTATTGATGAATGAAAATCTTCCTCGAGGACGAGGGCGACGTGCCAACCAAGGGTTTGTGTCATTCACGATCGTGATACCACTTCTTGTTGCCTTCGCTCCACCAGACAACTGGAGAATCCATCGCGCGGAGGCAGCATCAATCGACGTCAACGAGGCCGTAGCGGGCGGCCTTGACTGGCTCGTGGCAAATCAGTCGCGGCGAGGCAACTGGACTGCCAATGAAGGCCGGTACCCTACGGCGATGACGGCCCTTGCCGGAACAGCTTTGCTCCTGGAAGGCTCGACGCCTACACAAGGAGCATATGCTGACTCAATTGCCCAAGCTGTTGACTATCTCATAAGTCGTTCACGGCCCAATGGGCTTATCGGTGACCCTAAAACAGATGACCGCTACACCTACGGACATGGATTCTCAATGCTCTTCCTGTCACAGGTCCTCGGTGAAGAAGAGGATCTTGCTCGACGAAGTGAACTTATTAAAGTTCTCGAGCAGGCTGTCGAATTTTCGGGGCGAGCACAAACAAAAGATGGGGGCTGGGGGTACGTAAGTGCAAAAGATGGCAACGACTTCGATGAAGGATCAACCACAATTACGCAAGTACAGGGGCTACGAGGCTGTCGGAATGCGGGCATTCCGGTTCCCCGTGAGACAATCGATCGTGCTATTGCTTATATCCACAAGTGCACAATGCCAGATGGTGGCGTGCAATACAGTTCAAAAGGAGGAGGGGGACGACCAGCAATTTCGGCAGCAGCTATTGCATGCTTATTTAACGCTGGCGAATACGATGACACTCATGTTCCCCGCATGTTGACCTATGCAGAGAAGCATCTGGGGAACATCGCAAATGCTGGCTTTGGCCATTGGCACTACGCCCACTACTATTATTCTCAGGTGATGTATCGCGAAGGTGGCCAAAAGTGGTCTGACTATCGCCGGCAAATCGAAAAACGGTTAGTTGCGGAGGCAACAAAAGATCGTGCAGGGGTCTCCTGGCAGCAGGGATACATTGGGCCGGTCTACACGACAGCCACGAATCTCACCATTCTTCAACTGAACAATGGAATGCTGCCGATCTACCAGCGTTAATGCCCCCCCGACAGAAATCGTGCGATACTGGGGTACGGCACGCACTCATGCAGTTGGTTCGACCGGGCGTCAGGAGGTATCATCTACAGATCGATATATTCTGTTCCAACACAACCTAAAACCTTGAAAATGTCTCTGGAGCCGTGAATGCAGTCCGAACCTCAACTTCCACCAACGACCGACAGGCTACACGAGGCTCACGAAAAGATTGTCGACCAACTTTCTCGGGTTATCGTCGGCCAACAGCAAGTAATCGATGAATTACTTATCTGTCTTTTCTCTCAAGGGCACTGCTTACTGGAAGGGGTTCCAGGGCTCGCAAAAACGCTACTCATTAGCACACTTGCCAGAAGCCTCGACCTGGATTTCAGTAGAATACAATTCACACCTGATCTCATGCCGGCTGACATCATCGGAACAGAGGTACTTGAAGAAGACCGAAGCAGTGGAAGCCGGAACCTACGTTTCATCGGGGGGCCATTATTTGCAAACGTAATCCTTGCCGATGAGATAAACAGGACACCCCCAAAAACGCAGTCTGCACTGCTCGAAGCCATGCAAGAACGGCAGGTTAGCGTTGGTCGAACGCAACACCAACTATCTGACCCCTTTTTTGTTCTTGCAACACAAAACCCTATTGAGCAAGAAGGCACCTACCCACTGCCAGAAGCACAGCAGGATCGTTTCATGTTCAAGGTTTTCGTTCAGTACCCATCATTTTCTGAAGAATTCGAGATTGCTCAGCGAACAACAGGAACAACAACAACTGACGTCGAACCAATACTCACGGCATCAGAAATTATTGCTCTTCAAAAAAGTGTCCGGGAAGTTCCCCTCAGTGACCACATAGCACGCTATGCGATTGCGATCGTTCGACAAACACGTGTTGGCGGCGATGGCGTTCCGGACTTTGTTTCTGATCAACTTGCGTGGGGTGCTGGTCCACGAGCAGTTCAATTTTTAATTCTTGGCTGCAAAGCAAGGGCCCTCCTTCAAGGGAGATCACATGTAACCATTGAGGACGTTCAAGCTCTTGCTGCACCGGTCCTACGACACCGAATTGTCGTTGGTTTTGCCGCAGAGAGTGAGGGTGTCACGGCAGACTCCATCATTAATCAACTTATTGAGACAACACCCGCACACGAGGATGAACTCACGCGTGATCCCCGCTTCCAAACAATATTTGCCTCCTGAGGTACTCGCTCGAATCGGGCGGCTTGACCTGAGGGCTCAGGCCGTTGTCGAAGGAGTTCTTGCGGGGATGCACAAAAGTCCTTACAAGGGAAACTCGGTTGAGTTTCTCCAGCACCGTGAATACACACGAGGAGACGACCTCAGGCGTGTCGACTGGAAGGTCTGGGGACGGCAAGACAGGTTCTACGTCAAGGAATACGAGAACGAGACGAATCTTCGCCTGTTTCTTCTTGTTGATGGTTCTGCGAGCATGGACTACATCCCGCCTCGTTTTGAACAGGCCCCCGGATTAACAAAGTACGACTACGCAGCCACGCTCGCAGCCAGTCTTGCCTGGCTTGGACTTTCCCAGGGCGATGCCGTTGGTGCGTCTATTTTTGATGAACAGATTCGGACTAGTGTTCCAGCAAAAACAAATCGTTCTCACCTCAACAGCCTTATAGCCGGTTTCGAAAAACCTCGTCAGCAGCACACCTCTGATTTCCATGCTGTCCTGCGAAACCTTGCTGAGAATTTACCACGACGAGGCTTCGTGATAATTTTCTCAGACTTATTCGGGGATCGGAATGCACTCTGCAAAGGACTCCAGCTCCTGAGGCAGAGGGGACACGATGTTGCTATCTGCCACATACTCGATGACGATGAAATCGACTTCCCCTTCGATGGCCCAACTCGATTTGAAGGGCTGGAGACAGGTGGCGAAATCAGTTGTAGCCCACGCGCTTTACGCAATGGATATATCCAGGCAATGGAAAATTTTCTTGCAGAAGTACGGAATCGGTCTGCGGCGTCTCAATGCGACTATCAACTCGCACGAACAAGCCATGCTGTTGATAAAACTCTTGTCAATTTTCTGTCCCGACGTTCCAGAATACGCGGAAGATCATAGACCGGAATTACTCAATTTTTCGATTCTCCACAGTGAAACAAAGTCATACCGATGCCAACATTTGACTTCATGACGTTACTGTGGTGGGGGCTGCCATTCGCAGCAGCGCCAGTCATCATCCATCTCATAAACCTACTGCGACATCGAGTCGTCCGCTGGCCAGCAATGGAGTTTCTTCTTGCGAGTCAACGGAGATACCGCACGCGCATTCTTTTAAAGCAGCTACTCCTTCTTCTGCTCAGAATTCTGGCAATCGCGGGCCTCGTCCTGCTATTCGCACAACCTCGATGGGATAGAAAACTCGGCAGTGTACTTGGGGGCAACCGAACGAGACACGTCGTACTACTCGATGACAGCTACTCCATGGGTGAAGTGTTTGGAGTGAGTGACTCATCTGCCCCACCTACAACGACCGCCATGAGCCGAGGCCGGAAGATGGCAGAACGGCTGCTTGAAGAGCTCGCAGCAACACCTGGCCAGCAGGAGTTTTCCCTCGGCCGTCTTTCCCAACTTCAACGAACATCATCTGGCCATTCAAATGACACCGCCGAAACAACTTCTGATGAACAACTCTTTGACATCTATGCCCAAGCGATTACACCCCAAAACCTCGACTCGGTACGTACCGACATACAAAAGATTCGCACTTCTGCCACCACAACAGAAATTACTCCTGGGATTCGAACTATCACACCAATATTTGCCGGAGATGACGGGTCTGGTGTCCTCTGGCTCATAACTGACCTGAGAAGCAACGACTGGCTTGCTTCTGAAGACATTGCCGACGCATTGAAACCCCTGGCAGATGCAGGAATTGAAATTCACATCGTCGATACAGCAACAACTGAATCTGACACAGAATTTTTGCAAAATCTGCCAAGATCAAATCTTACTGTGGAACGCATTGAAATGATTGGCGGCACGCCTGTTTCTAATGTACTCCTTCCATGGGAAGTCACCGTTCGCAACTACTCGCCATCACCCTCACGACAAGTGTCTCTTACTATCCGAGAGGACCGGCTTGAACGGCCAGGGATACAAATAGATCCAATTCCACCGGGTGACGTTGCCACCGTTCGATTTGAGTCTCGATTTCAGAACACAGGTAGCCATACGGTTGAAGTTGAATTACCAGTGGACCGGCTGCCACTTGATAACAGCCGAACCGCTGTTGTTGAAGCGGTCGACGAGGCTGAAGTCCTTCTCATTACAACCAGTAGCCAAAAAAGTAGAGACGATGATGCCTTTTATCTCGCAACGGCACTGAACCCGGGCGCAACTGCAGCAACAGGACTGCGGCCACGCATTGAGCAACCTCGTGCTCTTACAACTCTCGAACTCAATAAATTTGACTCTGTATGGCTTCTAGATGTGCCACGTCTTGATGCCAGAGCAATCAGACCGCTGGAAGACTACGCAAGAAACGGCGGTGGCGTTGTTTTCTTTGTCGGCCCGAAGACAGACTACAAGTCAATAAATGAATTCTTATTTCGCAATGGGGACGGTATGTTTCCTGTTCCTTTAGCCGGGGCTGTTGATCTTCTGAAGGACCAACAAAACCCCAACGCCCCCGACATCATCGCTGAAGACCATCCGATCGTGGCAATTCTTAGTGGCCGTCGAAACCCTTTTCTGGATGCTGTTGGTGTCGACCGCTACATGGCGGTTGATCGTTCGTTCCAGGCTCCAACCGGCACCGGCCTTCGTCGACTTTTATCCCTCAGAAACAAAGCATTTTTCGCCGTCGAAAAGCCATTTGGCCAAGGCATGGGAGTGGCATTCCTCTCAACGGCGGCACCCACCTGGAACAGTTGGGCTCGAAATAATCCCAGTTGGGTTGTTGTCATGCTCGAGCTTGAAAGACACCTTGCCAGACTTCGGCGCGAGCACGAAGCAGTTCTTGTCGGGCAGCCAATCGCAATCAACCTTCAGCAGGGCATTGATCAAGTTGATGTCGATTTTATCCTGCCACCAGAAGAACGTGTTGTGCAGGAAGTTGCGTCCATTAACCAAGACGGCAATCTTGCAGTGGCAATGAGAGACACGTTCGAACCAGGCACATACAAGGCCAGATGGCAAACTGTTTCTGGAGCACGGCGAGAACTGATAACAGCCGTCAATATCAATCCTACTGAAGGCAATTTGGAGCGAGTTTCGCTCTCTGAATTACCTGATTCCTTACCCGGCATCCCGTTTTCATATGATCGGGCTAACGACCTTGATCCTCGTAACGAAAATCGTGGTGGTACATCTCTCGTGCGACCGTTGCTTCTTATTTTGTTCATCGTCTTAGTCTGTGAACAAATCCTGGGCTATGCCGTGAGTTACCACAGAGCAAGCAAGAAAACATAAACCCTCCACTTCCCCAGCCTAACGATGACGCATAACATTTCTGACACCATAGCGCACCCTTTATTCTGCGTGACAGAGCATGTTGATTACCGCATCTCAAGCGGCCTTCTTAATAGCTTTACAGAATGGTGGCACATGCCCGCTCTCGTGGCATGTGTAGCAACTGTAGCAGCATTCGTGTTGTGGACGTATCACCTCGATGCTTCCGAACTACCTCGCTGGAAAGGAGCGCCGCTGGCACTCCTGCGAATTTTTGCCTGGATCGTCTTGCTCCTCGGCTTACTCGACATCAGCCGCACAGCTGAACATGAAATCAGTTTTCCATCCCGGGTGGCTGTGCTTGTCGATGGAAGCGCAAGCATGACTCTGGCTGCAAATGCTCGGCCCGTTCTCGCATCACCGGACCAGACAGCAGAAGAGACGAGTCGATCAAAGGCAGCGAAAGACATTCTTTACAACAGCTCCCTTCTCACTTCCCTCCGAAAAGTGCACGAGGTATCAGTGTGGAGCTTTTCAAGCGACTCAGAAAAACTTGTCTTACTTCCTCAGGAGACACAACCGACTGAGCGTCTCGCGACACAGGACGCCCCCGAGGAATGGCATGACAAATTGCTCTCACAGGGCACGGAAACGCGACTCGGTGATGCTCTCCTGAACGTCATGCGACGTGAGCCCGACGAATCACTTGCTGGTATTATTCTCCTCACGGATGGTGGGAATAATGCGGGAGTAGACCCAATACAGGCGGCGGTGACTGTCGCCAATTCATCCACCGAGGTGCATGTTATAGGGCTTGGCTCAGAACAGTTACCTGCAAATGTACGTGTTGCTGATCTCCTCGCACCGCCTCGCATTTTCCCCGGTGACAGTTTTAGTATCACTGGTTACCTCCAGAGCCAGGGACTGGAAGGCGAGATCGCTCAAGTTGAACTCCTCGAAGCTGAAGCGGGAACGATGATCGATGCTTCTTCTACGCAACCCGCTGGTCGCGTCATAGACACAACTGAAGTACGATTAGCGGCCGATGGTGAACTCTTAGCCGTGCGGTTTGATTTGGACGGCCTAGACAATCCGGGCAGCCGTGTCCTTGCGATCCGTGTCATTCCTCCAAAAACGGATAGTCGGTCAGGAGATAATTTAGAAGCTGCTGACATTGAAGTCGTCGACGGCGAAACGCAGGTATTGCTTCTATCTGGTGGACCGAGTCGTGAATATCGATTCTTGAGGAATGTGCTCCAAAGAGATCAGAGTTTTGCCGTTGATGTCCTTCTCAATTCAGCGCCAACAGGCATATCGCAAGACGCGCGCAGAATTCTCGATGGCTTTCCGGAAAGTAGGGAAGCACTTGATGAATATGATGTTATTGTTGCGATTGACTACGACTGGGAGCAACTCGACCCAGCATCTACTGCTCGCCTTGAGCGTTGGGTGAGCGAAGACTCTGGAGGACTCTTCTTCGTAGCCGGCAACGTCTTTATGGAAAGCTGGCTTACCAACCGACGCTTCGAAGCAATTCGGAATCTTCACCCTGTTGAACTTCGCCGTGGTGAGCAAATTCTTCTTACACCACAACTTGCCGCCATTGATCCACTCCCGCTCCGCTTCAGCCCTGATGGCAACGATAGCGAGTTTTTATGGCTCTCCTCAAATCCCATCGCGAGCCAGACCATCTGGAGTGAATTCCCTGGAGTCTACGCATGCTTTGATACATCAGTCGCCAAACCCGGTGCTACAGTTTATGCCAGGATTGGACGGAATGAGGGACTCGGACTGAACCGCGGGGGCCCGATCTATTTTGCGGGCCAACTCTACGGATCTGGCACGGTCTTTTATGCAGGGAGTGGAGAACTCTGGCGCATACGTGGCGTCGATCCAGCCACTCATGAACGGCTCGTTACGCAGATGGTTCGGCACGTAGCTCAAGGGCGACTTCTACGAGGATCAAGTCGGGGCAGACTCATGCTTGAGCGCGATCGTTATCCAGTTGGAGAGTCAATTATCGCACGTATCATGGAGACTTCGGATGACATTCAGCCCGAAATTGAAGTTATCAGTCCCGACGGGCAGCGTATTCAGGTGCCCATCGTCTCAGACCCAGTTCGATCCGGTGGCCTCCAAGGCAGTTTCGTCGCATCAAGCGAAGGCAGCTGGCAGATTGTCCTCACTATTAATGGCAATCAAAGTGATCGGACCGTCCGTCGGATTCAAGCAACGTTACCAGACCGTGAACTGGCTCACCCAAAACTTGAGAAAGAGATTTTAAGTCAAGTTGCTACGACTACAGGTGGATCAACCTGGTTTCCAGCTGGAACAACTATGAATACGGATACAGTCACAAAATTGGTCAACTCACTCAAAGACCGCTCTCGTAAAGAATATGAAACTGGTGAAAATGACAAAACGTTCAAGAAGACCTTAAACACTTTTCTACTGGGTATTGGCATTTTCCTCCTGTGCAGTGAGTGGATTCTACGGAGATTGGTGAGACTCGCGTAAGCTATTTGGTAGCAGACTGGCTTTAGAGTCACTTATTATGATTGCTTCAAGTATTCCACTGAAAACAGAACCCGAAACCGGAAAACATTCACGGGGCAAGGAGCATATATCGACAAACGATTACACGCTTTTTCAGTTTCTCAAACGAGTACGTAAACGGGCTCGGCGATGGATTCTCATCGAGGCGATTTCACTTATTGGTTTATCTATAGCGGTGTGGTTCTGGGGCACACTCCTTCTCGACTGGCTCATTGAGCCTCCGCCAGCAGTACGGTTCCTCGCTACGGGATTGCTCTGCCTTTGGATTGGTACGATTATCCTAAAACGACTCATCATCCGGCTGCGTGCGCCATTGCGAGATGAGCAGCTCGCCTTACTGGTTGAACGGACACACCCAGAGTTACAAGACAGTCTTTCGACGGCAGTAGAACTCGGCCTCGGAGAAACACAATCAGCTTCATCTACAATTGACCTCAGCCTTCTTGATCGCACAACGTCGATTGCTGCTGCATCTATTAAGCGAATTACGATGGGCCGTCTCTTCAGGCGAACTCATCTTCTTCGGAAGGCTGGGCTGAGCGGTTTTTCTATTGGAACAATGGCTGCAGTACTCATCCTACAACCGACAGTCCGGGAGACGTGGGTGCAACGGATGCTTTTGTTGAGTGACGCCCCTTGGCCACGGCAGGTAACTCTTTCAATTGCCGGCTTTCCCAATGGCGTTCGAAGAGTCGCCCAGGGAGTAGATGTTGAAATTCTTGTGACGGCTCAATCAACCGGAAAATTACCTAGGTTCGTTGAATTACAACACCGAGGCAAGGACGGCTGGACGACGCACCGCATGGGGACTCGCGGAGCCTCCGAGGGGACAAGCCAACTGTTCACATACATCATTAAACAGCCAAAAGAAGATCTTGTTATTGAAGTTCGCGGTGGTGACGGCAGGCTTCGAGACCTACGCCTCGACGTAGTAGAACCTCCGTCATTAGCCAAAATTAACTTGCGTATCACTCCGCCTACATACATCGGCGGTGGCTCACGATCTCTTGCTGCAACTCGGCTTGTGGAGGTGCCCGCTGGCTCCATTCTTTCGATCACTGCTGAATCATCGAAGCCGTTATCGAGAGCGACCATCCGTTCTATCCCAGTACAATCGGAACCACAGAGAGCCACTACAGGCACACAATCCTCCGACACTCAGGCTACAGGAAAAGAATCTGTCATCGCACATCTCGTAACGGAGCCCTCAAAAACATTAACAGAAAAAAACACCATTGATAAACAACCTCGAGACGTCTCCGGGACACTCGGTCCAGTACTTGAGGATTGCATCTTAGATATTCAGTTCACAGACACCACAGGCATCACAAACCAGAAGCCCATCCGCTTTCAATTACTATCACGGCCGGACTTGCCTCCAGAAATTGAAGTTGCCCCTGATGGCATCTCATCAGCAATTACTACTTCAGCAGCCATTCCGATTACGGGCAGGATCGAAGATGACCATGGACTCGCTGAGGTAACAGTCTCACTTCGACGCACGAAAACCACAGAAACAGCTGCCGATGCAACTGATACCCAACTGCAACAGACATCAATTTCACTCGCCACCCAATCTTCCACCGTTCTTGATCTCGTCAAAGAAACATCTCCCCGCATTGAATCTACATCGCTCCCCGCAAAGGTTGGTGATGAACTCGAACTGATCGTCTCTGCAAAAGATCAGTGCGCCCTTGCGGGAGGCCCTCAAACAAGTGTTACAGAGCCTTGGCGACTCCGTGTTGTTCCACCAGAGGTTCTGCTGGCGATGCTCGAGGCCAGAGAAGTCATCCTGCGTCGCCGATTCGAAAGTCTGATTGCAGATTTTCAGCAGAAACGGGACCGGATAGTAACCGATGTAGCAACGAAAAAAGCAGGCGACAAGACAACAACATCGCAACTCGCTGAAGCTACTTCCAGAGCAAATGGAGAGACGAGTGAGATTGCAGCATCGTTCCGAGACATCTCGGATGAATTGTTCAACAACCGGCTTCTTACGGCACAACTCGAGGAGCGGCTGTTAAACCAGATCGCAACGCCGCTTGAACAAATTGTAAGTGGGCCGATTGAGCAATTACGCCTGGCAGTCTATGACTCGGAGCGGCCAACAGAGGCAAAACGCCTTATTCAAATGGCTGATGTCTGCCTTGATCGCATGCGTTCTGTGCTTGATAAAATGATTGAGTTGGAAACGTATAATGAAGTTATTGACACCCTCCGTACTCTTATTGAGCAACAGCAGGCGATTCGCGGAGAAACCAGTAAACAACAAAAGCAACGGGCCCGAGACGTGCTGAAAGGGCTGTAGGGCTATTCCTTGAAATGCTGACACAAAGCCAACAAAACACCGGCCACCCAGCCTTCGTAAACCTTGCTGCCGCGAGGTGCCTTCTTGTAGGTATAGGCATCGCGATCACCGCAGTGCCACAAGCGTGGGCGCAATCCGTGCCACCACCGCCAAAATCACAACTTGCTGAAAAGGAGCGTGTACTCAGTAATCGAATGCGTGAACTCGAGGCAACCTTCCTTCGCCTCGCAGACCTTCTTGATACAACCGATCCACGTAGAGCAGCAACTCTTCGTTCCGCATTCGAGCAAGCAAGAGAACTTGAGGTGACTGATCGCCTCGATACGATCGTTGAATTACTAGAAAAGGGCCAACTGTTGAAAGCTGGCACTGGTCAAGATGCTGCTATCGACCGCCTCCGAGAGCTACTTGCCGTGCTTGAGTCCGGGGAAAACAGAAAAACGGTCACTGACTCGAAGAAAAAAGTCAAAGAGTTCCTCGGCCGAATAAACAATCTTATTGCTCGACAAATGGGCCTTGAGGGAACAACTGAAGCAGGAGGCAACCCTAAGGAAATAGCAGAGAAACAAAATATTCTTGAGAGTGACACTCAGTCATTGGCTAACGATGTCGACGTTTTTCGTCGAGAGTCCGCCAACGCAGCGGGCATAAAACCTCAAGGCGATTCGGATGACAAGCCGCCATCAGAACCAGCGAAGGATAGCCCTTCAAATGACTCCTCTGAGGGGCAGGGGGGAGAGAACGGTAACTCGCCTGATCAAGGCAGTGACTCCGGCGAGAAAGAAAGTAGCCAGCAGGAACCTCAGGGGAATGATGAAGCCTCTCGAGCAGATCGGACAAATCGCCGACTCGAAGCGGCCCGTTCACGCATGCAAGAAGCAAGGGAGAAACTTGATGATGTTGAGCCACAAGCCGCCCGCAAGGAGCAGGAACAAGCATTAGCTGAATTAGAGGCCGCCCGAGCGGAACTCGAAGAAATCCTTCGACAACTCCGTGAGGAAGAGATTGAGCGTCTTTTAGTCAAGCTCGAGGCACGAATCCGAGACATGCTTCGGGCAGAACGAATGATCCTTCGGGGCGTCCAGGAACTAGCAAATGAAACCGCCGCAACAAGCAGACGAGAACGAGAACTTGAGTCCAATCGGCTTGGATCTGAACAGACTGATATTACTGCAAACATTACGCGGGCGTTAACACTTGTTCGAGATGATGGCTCTGCAGTCGCAATACCAGAGGCTCTTCAGCAGATAAGAGAAGACTCCGCTCTGGCAGCAGATAGGCTCAAGAGAAGTGACTATGGTTCATTCACGCAAGGTATTGTTGAAAGCTTGGTGGTCAGCCTAGAAGAACTCCTTTCGGCCCTTGAACGAGCAGAGCGTGAACAACAGGACAGACAAGAGCAGGGACAGGCTCGTGGGCGACCTGCAAATCCTGGCGAGCAGCCGCTCGTGGACAAAATAGCAGAGCTTAAGATGCTGCGGATTCTCCAGACACGGGTAAATGGAAGAACATCTCGGTTTTCCGCACTGCTCAATGAGGGTACCGAACAAGCTTCAGAGACCGAATTAATCGAGGCACTTGGAAGACTAGCACACCGTCAGGAGCGAGTGGAGCGTGCTGCACATGACATCGCAACTGGCCGTACCGAGTAATCCAAAACAGGTCTCGGAGTATAAACTGACCATGGTTTCCTCTGGTGGAACAATCACATGAACACATCTCACGTCCTGAGTCCCTCAGGAGGTAACACCATGCAACGAATGAATACAACCCGGCTCTCCATGCCCGTGGTGATTATCTATCTCTGCACCTGCCTTTTCTTGACGCTTCCAATATCTTTGCGAGCAGAAGACACGCAGCATTCTGAAGATTCTTCTGAAAACCTTAACCCACAGAACGAACTTGCAAGAAGAGCCAGTTGGAGCCAGCCAAGTGAGGCGGAAAACGCCAAGCGACTCAAAAATTGGCTTTCGGATCAGTCGGAAACCAATTCGGAAAGAGTGTCCTTGGCAACAACCACACCACGTGATGGCATGGACACCCTTGACTATCTCATGCAGGTCATCTGCATTGTTCAGAAACAACACCAAAAACTGCTTACTGACATCTCCTTCATGCCTCCTGTTGAAATCGCACGCTTGACAGAAAAACTCACCCAGACTGCAAACAATACATTCGCTATCGAGACGGTTCGTTTATGGACTGCCCGAAAGTTAATCAGGCTTGGCCGTTACGATGAGGCTGCCCCGCTCCTTAAAGATTTACCCCTCGACTCAAGTGTCGACCCCACGACTTTACTTTTCTGTAGGGCTGCCTGCGAATACTGGCTCCTGAGGATAGAGGAGGCTGCGCACAGTGTTGCCAAGCTACTTGAAAGAGAAGAAGAGCTACCCGTTCGGTACCGACAACTTGCGTTGCTTCTGGAAACTGACATAACATCGCTCAAAGAAGATTCTCTCGACCATATTTCTCGTCGAATGAGAGATGTAACACGGCGACTTGAACTCGGGCATGCTGGGCCCGGCGTGCAGGCTGTCCAGAGTGGACTTATTGATTCACTCGACAAATTAATCAAAAAGCTCGAAGAACAAAAAGAACAGCAGGCATCCGGAGGTGCAGGTAGTGCCGGTGGAAGCATGTCTGATGGCCGCCCAATGGAAGACAGCCAGCTCGCTGGTGGAAAAGGTCGAGGTGAAGTGAAAAAACGGAACCTCGGGGAAACCGAGGAATGGGGCGATCTCCCGCCTCGTGAGAGGGAAGATGCCTTACAGCAAATCGGAAGAGACTATCCAGCACACTACCGAGAGGCGATTGAACAATACTTCAAGCGACTTGCAACAGGCAAGCAATAAGACGAACGGAAGAAATAAAGTGGCAGTGCTTGTTCCCCAAAAAAATGAGCCGACAGATCAACGACAATCTGGCAGCCAAGTCTGTGGCAAAGCCTGGATCACTCAATCCTGCCTCCTACAAGGCATCGTTGTCCTCTTTGTGTTCTGGACGCCTCGTCAGGCACCTGCCCAAGAAAACGCACCTGGACAAGACGTGACAATAGCTCTTTCAGATGGAGACAGCGTTCGTGGAAAACTTGTAAGCCTCGACGACGAAAACATCACTGTTTCTGAAACGCCAAAGACTCCTCTTTCGACAACCGCAATAAAGATAGCTTCTGTCCGTGAAATAACTGTTGCGTCGCGATCTATCAACTCGACTAAACCAATGATTGGGTTTGTTGATGGTTCTTATTTCAGAACCGACACCATCTCAACAGATGACTCAAAGGCTTTCCTTTCTATTGGTAATAGCACTCTTGAAGTACCACGAGACACCGTGCATTGGATTGCTTTTAAAGAATCTCAGCAAGGTTCACCGAACACATACAAATGGCTGGAAGAAATCCCTGAAAACCCAGCAGCTGACATCATTGCTATCAAGCGTGATGCCACTTGGCAATTCATTGAATGTGCAATTACTCAAATCACACCAGAAAATGTCGTAGTGCTGCTCGATGGCGAAAGCATTCCGGTAAAGCGAAGCAAAATCTCCGGTATCTGCTGGCTGCGGCCCGGAGAAAAGCCGGGCAAAGGTATGGAGCCCAACGCCCGGGACATTCTATTGCACTCACCGCAGGGTCAAATTAGGTGTCGGAAAATAATATGGAATGGCGACCTCCATCACTGGGAAATTACGGTCGCCTCCAATAAAGGCAACTTTATTATTCACCTGCCAGCAGATGCCCTATCGTCGATCGATTACACTTTCGGACGACACATTGACCTGACACGCAGGCCGCCGGCAAACTCGAAAACTGACCCCTACTTTGGTGGACTTGCAGACGACGCAACTCTATTAGAGTACTTTGCCCCAAGAAGCATCACGACACCTGATGGCGAAACTCAAGGCCCATCGATACCAGCACTGCTTATTCATCCACGAACCGAAATAACATGGACCATCCCCGCCGACTCGCGCCGCTTTCAGGCAAGTTTTTCAACAGCTAAGAATTCTGTCTCGCCGACGGTAGTTATGATTCAGATTGACAACTCTGAGGTTTTCCAAACTGTGCTCGGCAACTCAGAAGAAACACGAACGAGCGATCAACCTCTCTCTGTTGACATAGCTCTTGACGGCGGCAAACAGCTGAAAATCATTGTCGACTTCTTAAAGAAACCTTTGGATACCACAGAAGAAAAGACTTTTGTTTCTTTACTCAGCGGCCCGATTCAAGTCAAAAACCCGAGAATCGAGCGGTAAATCAATATGCAAAGAATACCGAAGCGAAATATCACTAAAAAACAAGTCACTCGAATCGTCATAGTACTCGTGATCTCCCTTCTGACAAGTGAAGGCCCAGTTGCATTCTCCGCCGGCAATAACGATAAACTTTCAGATGTTCTTTCGGCTCAACAAGAACGCATCCGCGTAATCGAAGCTGCCGCCAAAACTTCGGTATCAGTTTTTGCTGGCAGTTCCGGAGGAGGCTCCGGCGTGCTCATTAGCCCTGACGGATACGCCCTCACAAACTTCCACGTTGTTCAGCCAGCCGGAATCACCATGCGATGTGGCCTCAACGACGGAGAACTTTACGAGGCGGTCCTCGTGGGCTTGGATCCTACCGGTGACCTTGCGGTTATTAAGCTGCTTGGAAAAGACGCATTTCCCTACGCCCCTATCGGTGACAGTGACACCGTTTCTGTCGGCGATACCTGTTACACCATCGGCAACCCATTTTTACTAGCAACCAACCTCCAGCCATCAGTAAGTGCGGGCATTGTTTCGGGGGTACACCGCTACCAATTTCCGGCCGGCACTCTTCTTGAATACGCGGACTGCCTTCAGGTCGATGCCGCTATTAATCCAGGAAATTCGGGCGGAGGACTCTTCAATGCAAGTGGAGAACTCATTGGAATCAACGGCCGTGCTTCATTTGAAAAACGCGGGAGAATTAACGTAGGGGCAGGCTATGCCATTTCTGCCAATCAGGTTCAAAATTTTCTGGGAATACTGAAGAGTGGCCACCTCGCAGATCATGCAACACTCGGGGCAACGGTCGCGACAAGTGCTGACGGACGTGTTGTTGTCTCAGACATCCTTGAATCTTCGGACACGTGGCGAAAAGGACTACGAATCGACGACGAGATCATCGAATTGGCCGGGAGGAGTGTCCGCAGCGTCAATGCTTTCAAGAATATCCTTGGGACCTTGCCGGCTGGGTGGCGGATTCCTGTGGTCTTTCGGAGGGCAGGAAGACCGAGTGAAATATTTATTGAATTAGCCGGGGTTCATACACCTGCAATGCTCAACGAACTCATGGCTGGACGCCGAGCCCCCCCATCCCAAAGCAAGCCTGGCAACAAACCGGAGCCCAAACCAAACCCTTTGGCTCCTGATCCGGCAGATCTTCCAGAGTCAATTCGGAAATTCTATGAGCCTCGTTTTGGCTATGCGAACTTTTATTTCAATAGAATTGAACTTGAACGGGTTCGTGATGTTCTCCAACGCAGAAAATCTGCGTCTGAACAACAAGAAACATCATGGCAATACCAAGGACAGCTCGAGGCCGGTGGCTCTTTTGAGATTGAATTGGGTGACCAATCAGCAACAATTTCTCTTCCAACCGGAATATCTCGTTGGGAACAGGCTGCTGCAGACGCAGGTCTTTCTGCTGAAGCAGGATTTGACTCGAGCCCTCCGGGCTCAGGTGGCATGCTTGCCGCGTTAACAATGTGGCGACGCCTACTCATACAAGGTGCACACAATATTGAGGGACGTATTACCTACTGGGGGCAGCAGCCTCTTTATTCAGCCTCCACAAACCAGCTGGCTGATGTTCTAGAACTGACAACGAGCAGTTGCCGAGCCCGATTTTTTATTGATGAATTTGGAAATATTTCACAAGTGACATTTTTCCTTGGAGCTTCCTCTACTTCATGCGATCTGCATTTCGATGGACTTGGTAAACGTGGACCGTACTGGCAGCCAACGCACCTAACTGTCGACTATGACGGCGACCGATTTGCCACATTCCACTTTGAGAAGGGTGAGCAAACAAAGTAGATGACTACACGAACCCAACACGCCACTTCCGCATGCTCCAGAATACTTCGATTAGTCATCTCGCTGACTGTTTCAGGTCTCGCTCTCTATCCAATCCCAGTACTAGGTGGTGACATCACAGCAGTGAGCGTGGATGCCGCAAGCCGTGTTGTAAAACTCTACGGAGCAGGAGGCATCCGTGGCTTAGAGTCATACCAAACAGGGATACTCGTCTCTTCGTCAGGCCATATCCTGACGGTACTGAGCACAGCGATCGACTCAGAAGCAATTGATTGTGTTCTCGATGATGGCCGCCGCTACACAGCGAGCCTCGTTGGTGCTGACCTGCATCGAGAATTAGCTGTCTTAAAAATAGAGGGCATTAATTTGCCTTATTTTAAGATTTCTGCTGACTCTCCTCGACAAGCTATTGGCACCCGTGTGCTGGCTTTATCAAATCTTTTCGGTGTGGCAGTCGGTGACGAGCGAGTAAGCATTCAACACGGCGTCGTTGCAGCCCACGTGCCGCTCCGAGCCCGTCGTGGCTCTCACGAAGCTGCATATCGTGGAGACGTCTACATTCTCGACTGCACGACCAACAACCCTGGTTCACCTGGTGGCTGCCTCATTAACTGGCAGGGGGATTGTATCGGCATGCTTGGTAAGGAACTACGATCTGCCGAAAACGCAACATGGTTGAGTTATGCTATTCCAACGAATGAGTTGGCCCTTAGTCTTGAAGCAATTTTAAGTGAAAGAAACGACCAGCCACCCGTGGACGAAAGACGGGCTTCGAATTTTGATATTCGGTCACTTGGTCTGGAATTAGTTCCTGATTTACTCAATCTGACGCCGCCTTTTGTAGAGGCCATTGTGCCAGATACACAGGCTGCAGAAGCTGGCTTGCGGACCGATGATCTTATCGTCGCGGTGGGAAATCGCACCGTTACATCACAGCGAGGCCTTCGCCACGAGCTCTCTTATCTTATTCCTGGCGACCCCATACAACTGAACATCATACGCAATGGGAGAATCGTCCTGATCGATCTTGGAGTGGTTCCTTCCGTCACTGAACCCAGAGGGAAAGGTGAAAAATGAAGGGAATCTTCAGACGATCCGCTTCACATCGCGTGGTGCTGGCCGTATGGCTACTTTGTACAGCGTCTGTGAATCCGTCCCACGGGGCTCAGGCCACGCAACAGGCGCCGCCCGAACAAGCCCTCGCCGAACAGACTGCGTTTCAGAATGCCATCAATGGTATTGCCGATTCTGTTGTCAGAATCGAACCGAGTGGTTTATCTGTAGCCACTCTTCAAGGAGCGAGTGAGGCAATACCGAATGTAGGCCCATCGAGCGGCGTTGTTGTTGGATCTGATGGCTGGATTCTTACTACTGAATTTGCTGTTCCCTCTGATATTGAAGAGGTTGTCATCACGCTGCCACCAAAAAAGAAAGCAACGGAAACTAAAAAGCAACCACTTGAGCGACTTGTTGGACGGGTAATCGGCCGAGACCTCAATCGCCGTCTTGTTCTTCTCAAGTGTGATCCCAAAGAGCCGCTCACCGAACCTCAATTTGTTCGTCAAAAAAACGTGCATCCAGGTGAATGGGCGATTGCTGTTGGCCGGGTATGGAATCTCTACGAACCAAGTGTTGCGATAGGCGTTGTTTCAGCGGTAGGACGATGCTGGGGCAGAGCCATCCAAACTGATGCGGCAATATCACCAGTGAACTACGGCGGCCCTCTGCTCAACATTGAGGGCCATGTTTTTGGCATCATCGCACCACTTCCAGCAGAGACTGCAGGCATGTCTACGGGAACCGAGTTGTACGACTCGGGTGTCGGATTCGCCATTCCTATGCACGACATCATTCCTCTCATCCCTCGACTCAAAAAAGGGGAGACGCTCAAACCCGGGCTCCTGGGAATTGGATATTCCACAACGGACCCCATCAATGGACGCCCTGTTGTGGAGACCGTACGAACTGGCTCACCGGCAGCCGAATCGGGGCTCCAAAGCGGTGACCTCATTACAGAAATAAATGGTCGGGCGATACAACGCATTGCAGATGTACGACATGCACTGACCCCCAAACTGGCCGGCGACGCTCTTGAGATCACCGTCCAACGTGAAGAGAGAACAGCACCGCTATCAATTCGTACTGTTCTCACTGACAAACTACCACCGTGGAAGCGGTCAATGCTTGGTATTGTTCCAATGCGTCAGCCGTCGCAAAGCAATGCAAAAAGTGAAAATGCAGGCGTGGTCATCAACTGGACCTGGCCAAACAGTCCAGCAGAGAAAGCTGGCATTCAGCCTCAAGACATAATCACCGGTGCTGCAGTACTTCCACAAACGAATGAAGACGATCCTCCTCTTCGATCGACCACATCACCAGACCAACTAGCTGGCCTCCTCGGTGGACTCACACGAAATACTGAGGTCGTTCTTAAGATTCGCAACTCAGAAACATCTCGAAAGGTCCGAGTCACAACCGCACCATTCCCAGAAAAAACTTCAAATAAAGTACCGGCATTCAATTCGACAATTGAGGCCGTCCCGCCACCGGCAATCGTGAAGCTTGAAATCCCGGAGGTAGCAGAACCTTCGTGGGCACTTGTTCCGGGACAGCAGGATGGCCCGCCAGTTGGTGTTCTTGTATTTTTTGATGAGCCATCTGGGACTCTTTCAGAAAACGCTGTGACCATCTGGACATCGAGCTGGCGCGAGGCTGTTGCCAGATACCGCGTTGCGCTGGTTCTCGTACCATCTTCAGATTCAAGCAGCTGGCGGCAAGCCGATCTGAACAGGGTCGGAAAGACAATCGGTGCATTAGCACACCAATGCAAAATCGATCCAACCAGAATTGCTTTTGCAGGCTCAAAGGCAGGGGGAACATTCGCTTGGCTCGGAGCAAATCGGTTCGACACAATAGCTCGCGGAGTCTGCCTTATCGATGCAGACATACCTCGGCGAACACGTATCCGCAGAGCCTCACCAGATCGCTTCCGATGGGTGCTGTTCGGCACTACGAACAATGAAAAAATGAATCAAGAGGGAAGCCAGCAATATCAGAAAACCATACAACGACTTCGCGAAGCCGGTGTCCCCGTCAGTGAATTACCATTAGGGGACGAAACGGAAAAAGCATCTCGACTCTGTCAGTGGGTCGAGTCACTTGGATTGCTTTAGCAACTGCCATCAGAGCACGTGGGCTTCAAGGCCGTTTTTGACACTTTGTTCCAATACCTAGAAAACCGGCCCAAGTCCTTTACTTTACTGGCGTCACAGAAAGACGGCCAATCAAGTGAAACAACTGGCATTATACCGGAGAGCGTGTCAGCAATATGACGTACGGTCGGACAGGACGTGCTCGCCACACTGATAGTATTCGCCTTATACGAACGTGCTCTTTCCTGCAAAACCGTAGCAGTCTCTCCAAACCATATTTCGACATCTGGGAGATCTGCCAAACACTCACAAACAAAGGCCACTCGCTTGTAGGAGGGAAGCTCATCAGACAGCCAATGATGATCAAAGACAAAAATCGCTGGTGAATCCGGGAAGCGACGTTTGGCAGGAGAGCCTTCCGAAAGTGAGTCAAGAGTTATCCATACAAGAGATTCTTTAGGGATATCTGGAGAGTCCCATGACACTACTGGTGGTATCGTCAACCTCACTTCGCGATAATCAAAAGTATCTATGAACAACTTTTCATTAAGCTGTTCGTATGTCCCCTCAAAATCACACTGTCCTAAAACAGGACACGTCCCACAATAAACTCCAGCAGTGAAACGCTCCAGATTCTCACGGTTAAATATATATGGCTTACTAGAAAAGGTTCCTGCAACCCACTGCCATGAAAAATTATTACTGGCAGAATCGGCATCGAGTAGATGCTGGAGAAACCAGGCAGCACCAACCCTCCAGTCAACTTTGTGAGTATGAACAAGCCAGGACGCAAGCCACATTCTTTCGTGGTTGTGCAGCCAACCATCATGAATGAGTTTTTTACAAAACGCATCAATGCAGTCTAAGCCAGTTTCTCCACGGGCAACAGCATCTGGGAGATAGTCCACTACTTGACCTCGTTGCTTTGCCACGGGAGGTTCTAAATCGTGCCACACTCCTTCAGGGCGAGCTGCACGAACTCGCTGCCAATAATCACGCCATCCTAATTCGGCAATAAGTTTTTCGGCCTGTGATGATTCCTGTACTTTTGAAAGAGCTGCATCACGAACCTCTGCAAGAGACAACACTCCGTGACGAAGCCATGGAGACAGTTTTGTTACGGCACCTGAAACAAAATTCCTGGTGCGACCATATCGAACTGGTTCAATCTTCTGAAGCTGTTCGATTGCTTCAACCCGCCCTCCACGAAATTGACTGCCAGAGAAGTTTTCAATTTCGACTGACGTGGGAGATGGTAGATCGCGACCGGTTGCGAGATTGAATTCACGAGCAATGCGTGCATATAACGCCTCAGAATCATTTCTGTATGGCTGAAGATTCTTCATAATTATATTTTTCACCTGCACCAAATTGAGGCAGACTGTGCATGAATATGGGGCTCTGTAAAAATCCTGCCTCCGAAAAGGGACTCACAACTGTGAACATATGAGCAGGAAACACATACGGATCACTGAATAGTAGCAACTGTCGCAAAAGTACAAACAGCATCTTGGCACGGAACTTGCACCCTTTCAGTTCGTTGAATTCACAAACGGCAGAGAGTTTGCCGAGCGGAGTTGTCATCTAGGTGCCACTTGCCGCCCGGGCAGGCCATTAGCAGGACGCCCCGTGTTTAGTCGGGTGAAGGAATCGCTTGTATGACTTTTGGGATGAGTACAGCACCAGAAAAAAACCTGCCAAATTGCCCAACATGAGTCAAAAGTACGACAGAGAGCCGGTGAACATGTACTCCGTCCATTATGGATGCCCCAAATGGCTTGAGTGAGCAGTCCGCCTAGCTTGCTCAGGTCGGGGCATCCGTGCTCTTAGCAATAAAAGGGTACCATGTGGTTCGCTGCATATTACTGGCAACTACTCAAAGGCGGATCGTGTGAAACTGATTATTGCAATCATCCAGCCCGACAAACTTGAACGAGTCAAACAAGCCCTGTCAGAAGTTGACGTTTTTCGTTTGACGATTCTCGACGTCCAAGGCTTTGGAAGACAACTTGGTCACGCGGAGACCTACCGTGGTCACGAGATTGCAATCAATCTCTTGCGGAAGGTACAGCTTCAAATAGCCATAAATGATGAATTTGTAGAGCCGACCATCCAAGCAATTCAGAAAGGTGGCCGATCAGGAGTAGCTGGAGAGATTGGTGATGGTAAAATTTTCATTCTACCGATGGATGAATGCGTCAGAATTCGCACAGGAGAGCGTGGGGAAGAAGCCATCTGAAAACATGCCCCCAGAAACAAAAGCACGCTCAGAGTTGCTGCGGATGAAGCCTTGGCTTTCCTCCAATCGCAACACGATTCACTGCGGCAAGAAATGCTTTTGCTGAGGCTTCTAGTGAATCAGTTGACACTCCTCTCCCTCGATGCAGTTGCCCTCTGTATCGCTCGGCAGTCGCTTCAAGCTCAACAGATACTTCTGCCTGAGCGTCTTTCCCAACCGTAACCGCCTGGACACGAAAATCACGGCAGACCGTTGTAATGCCAGTTATTTTCTCAATCGCAAGAAAGATACCATCAATTGGACCGTCACCACTTGTGATCGAAACTGCCTGACTTTTGCCATCTTGTTTGACGCGAAGCGTCACTGTCGGCGCTGTACCACTTTCACAGGAAACTGAATATCCTTCAAAAACGAAAAGCTCCGGCAGTACGGCAAATTGCTGTTCACAGAGTGCTGCAATATCTCCGTCATAAATTTCTTTTTTCCGATCTGCCAGCAGTTTAAATTGTTCGAAAACCGTCTGCAGCTGTTCTCCTGTTAACTGATACCCAAGAACTGCTGCACGATCTGCCAGAGCTGCTCGACCACTATGTTTGCCCAGCACGAGATCGGTACGTTCAAGCCCAACATCTTCCGGACGCATGATTTCATATGTGCTTCGGTCCTTCAGCATGCCATCCTGATGAATCCCGGCCTCATGGGCAAATGCATTCCGGCCGACGATAGCCTTGTTTCGTGGCACCTGAATTCCTGTGATATTCGCAACGAGTCGACTTGTTGGTACGAGGCGTTGTGTAGCGATTTGACTCTGGCATTTATACAAGTCAGCTCTCGTCTTGAGAGCCATCACTACTTCTTCAAGGGAGCAGTTCCCAGCTCGTTCACCAATTCCATTAATTGTGCACTCGACCTGACCAGCTCCAGCCTGAACTGCTGCCAAACTGTTTGCAACCGCCAAACCAAGATCGTCATGACAATGAACACTTAGAATCGCCTTGTCGATATTTGGAACACGATTTCGAAGCGCGTGTATTACATCAAACATCTGCTGCGGCGTCGCATACCCAACGGTATCCGGTATATTAACTGTGGTCGCCCCGGCATCGATGACCTCCTCGACAACACGACAGAGAAAATCTATTTCTGTACGAGCAGCATCCTCTGGTGAAAACTCAATATCTTCACAGTTTTCTCTTGCTCGACGAACACCTGCTACCGCTCGCCGAACGACCTCATCTTCATCCATCCGTAGCTTGAACTCACGATGAATAGCACTTGTTGCTAAGAATACATGAATTCGGGGGCGGGCTGCTTCGGCAAGCGCTTCCCAGGCGCGGTCTATATCACTGTCATTACACCGAGCGAGGCCACAAATTATCGGTTCGCGCACAGCACGAGCGATTTCGCGAACCGATTCGAAGTCACCGGGAGAAGCAATTGGGAAACCGGCCTCAATAATGTCAACACCTAACTGAGATAATGCATGCGCCACCTCAATTTTTTCGGTGAGGTTCATGCTTGCACCGGGAGACTGCTCTCCGTCTCGAAGCGTCGTATCAAAAATTCGGACTGATTGATAAGCAGACATGATCAGTTAAAAACTTGCCTTTCCTGAATAATTCATACACTTCTGAGAATAAGGAGACTCAAGACCGAACGACTAATTTAGCAGACCTTCTTTATTGTCCACCCTCACAGAGGTCTTGCTACCCCAAGAGCTTATGGCGCTCGTATATTAAAGTCGCAGAAAATCGCTGCTTCCCCTTAATATCGGCTCCTTGCCAGCAACATGCGGCATTGCAAAACATCTGCATGTCTCCAAAGTTTCGCTCTGGTATCATCGGGGTTGGGAGTTCGACGAACATAATCAAGATGAACACATTCGAGTAGATACAAGATGACACTTCGTGAGTTCCAACAACTCATTCGTAACATGTACCACGACAAGGATGCTGCACGTGGAGTAGAAGGTACATTCATGTGGTTGACAGAAGAAATTGGGGAACTCGCAACTGCACTACGAAGCGGGTCACCGGAGGAGCAGGCCTTGGAATTCGCTGATGTCTTGGCATGGCTCGCAACCATTGCGAACGTTGTCGATGTCGACCTTGAGCAGGCAATTGCAAAAAAATATGGACAGGGCTGTCCTGGCTGCGGGCACATTTCTTGCACCTGCCCCGATGCGGAGAAGCCATAATGATTTTGAGGCAACTCCTGCTCTTTTTTTTGTTTGCCGTGTCGACGGTTGCTATGGCGACACCTGACAACCAAGAATTATCAGTTAAAATTGGCTTTGATGGAATAGTTCGTGCAGGACACTGGAACCCAGTGATGCTCCACATTCCACAGTCTCTTGCACAGCCACCGACCCGCTATGTTGCCGTAGAAGCACAGGATCCAGACGGACAATGGCTTCGCTCACCTCTTGTTCGTCCCATCCTGATGAACGATACACAATGGGCAGCAAGGCTTCTTGTAAAGATTGGTAGCCGAGACAGCACCATCCGGGTCGTGGTTATCGACACAACGGAACCAAATGCAGAAAGTGCGCTTCTCGCAGAGGTAGTGACTTCAAAAATAGTGCGCGTTCCGCAACTATTGGATTCAAGCCAGGAAGTCTTGATGCTTCTTGGTGATTTGGAGAACGCAAACAGGGCAACTCGACTTGCGGCTCGGGAAGATGGATCGAGAATACTCGTGGTTGCTCCTGAACAAAATCCTGACTCAATGCCACTCTCGTCTGCTTTTGGCCCTTTAGGTCTAACGTTTGACGGTGTAGACAAGGCAATAATTTGTGGCAACGCTGTAAAGGGAGGGATTTCAAACGATCGCCTTCTTGAGCTCGATGCATGGATCCGACAGGGAGGCGACCTCGTCCTCATAGCAGGGATGTCGCTTCCGGCTGCTATATCGACCTCTCCATCACTCGAGTCATGGCTGCCAGGCAAGTTCAGCCGGCTGGTCCCATTACGTCGGGCAGCTGCGATTGAAACATATGCACGAGCCAGTCGACCACTCGCCCGTCGTGCTATCGAAGAGTTACAGATCCCAATCTTTGAAGACTCTCCACGACTTCAAGGCGTTGTTGAAGCTTCAGTTGGCGGTACCGAAAACGATCCACCACTCGTCGTGCGCCGCGCTTATGGCTTTGGTCGGATTACATGGATTGGCATTGATCTCGATACAAGAACATTTGCGTCATGGCCTGGTACCGACTCACTTGTACTGAAGCTACTCGACATCCAAGACCGTGGCGATTCTGAAGGAAGGGCAGGGGAGGCGAGGCGAGGTGGGCTCGACTTAGCTGGTCAATTAAGACTTGCCGTCGACACGTACTTCGATGTATCCGTCATTCCGTTTGAGCTCATTGCACTCATCGGGCTGCTCTATGTTGCTGCACTTTATCCACTTGACTGGTGGATTGCTCGCCGAAGCGAGCGGCTCAGGTGGATAACCTGGTTGACCTTGCCACTTATTGTCCTCGCCTTTACGGGAATTACTTGGTCAACCACTCAACAATTTAAATCTGATGGGTGGCAGATTCACACTGCCGGTATTTTTGATATTGATCAGGCAACTCAGACATGTCGGGCACATAGCTTTGCTGGCATCTGGGCTTCAAGCAATGGACGATTCAATCTTTCCACCAAACCTGCACAAGACAACATCATCGATGATTATCGTTCAGCGATGAGTTGGTTTGCGGCGTCTGGACGAAACATCGGTGGCCCCGACGCATTGACACCACATCCTTCCCTTGCTGAAGCCCCCTACGAATACGAATCATCCGTAGCCAAACTTCAGAATATCTCAATTGCAGCTGCTTCAAGCCAGCTCTTTGAGGCCAGCTGGACCGGACGACTGCCCACTGTCTCAATACAATCGACGCTTAGCAGAACGGGGCAGGGCACCCTTCGCGGTATAATTACCAATCAGCTACAGGTATCACTGAGGGATTGTGTCCTCATGCATGCTGGCTGGCTTTACGATATTGGCACCCTCCACCCCGGCGACACTTTTGACCCCGAAGCAGGAAGAGGTCCACGATCTCTAGCAGCTTTCTTAACAAAAAAACGAGCTGTTAAAGACCGTAATGTCTCGGCGAGATGGAAGTCAGACGATCGAAACATATCGCGAATTCTCGAAGTGGCTGGCATGCATCACGCGACCGGGGGACCGGAATATACTGGACTTCAATCAGGCCGACTTGAACACATTGACATGACTCACCTGCTTGTTTTAGACCGTATTATCCTCATCGGAAAGGGACCATCTGCCACAGAATGGCTGCCACAAAAAAAAGGTGAATCCGAACTCAAATATTTCAAAGACGCCGGAGACACAACTCTCTGGAGAATTGTTCTCGAACTTCGCAACTAGCTCCCTGACACAAAACCCAAAGCATCTTCATGATCGAAACTGTTGACCTGACAAAAAAATATGGTGACTTTTTTGCACTCGAGTCCCTGACCTTAAAACTTGAGCAGGGGGATCTTTTTGGATTCATTGGTCCAAATGGTGCAGGAAAAACAACAACCATCAGACTCCTATCAACACTTTTGTCACCGTCTTGGGGAGAAGCTTCGGTATGCGGTTACTCCATCTACACTCATCCGCGAGAAATACGCCGGGCCATTGGTTACATGCCGGATATTTTTGGTGTCTATGACGACATGCGAGTCATCGAGTACCTTGAATTTTTTGCTGCCGCGTATCGCATCGATGGACCTGCTCGACGCAAGGTTGCGGAACACTCACTCGACCTAGTTGATCTCGGCGTAAAAAGAGATGAACTTGTGACTAGTTTATCTCGTGGCATGACACAGCGACTCGGTCTGGCGAGGGTGCTTCTCCACGACCCACAAGTACTTCTACTCGATGAACCCGCCAGTGGCCTCGACCCGCGAGCTCGTATTGAAATGCGGGGGCTACTCAAACGCCTCCAAGATCTCGGGAAAACGATTCTTGTATCGAGTCACATCCTTCCTGAGCTAGCCGATATCTGCAATCGTGTCGGAATCATTGAATACGGGCAACTCCTTGCCCAAGGCGACGTAACAGATCTTCTTGCCCAAGTTCGCGGCCGACCGATTATCTGCATCAAAGTGGGAGGTGACCCAGAGAAATCAGTCCGCCTTCTTGAAGACTGTCCTGGTATCGCTGAAGTCAATATCCTGAACGGGATGATCCGTGTAACACTCGAAGACCGTTCGGTTGACACATCGCTTCTTCCCGCAGCGATCGTCGCAAGCGGTGAGCGGCTACTCGGAATGAGCGAAGAGGAAATAAATCTGGAAACTGCATTTCTGGAACTGACAAAGGGCTCCTTAGGCAGGCAGCCAGATGATGCTCCACAAGGCTGGGGCAAACTGCAGGACGAACACTCGGCGTAGAATTATGCTTCGGCACTCTTTTAGTACTGTTCTTCTCTTTTATGGACTGCTCGCAATGTCCAGCAGTGGTTTTTCCCAGCCGGCTGCAGCGAGGCAACCCCAACCATCGGCACCTCGAAGAAACTTCTCTGCTGACCGGTATGCAAACGCTCGGGAGCGAATGGTTCGTGAAGATATAGCCGCGAGCGGAGTCACCGACACTCGCGTTCTTGAAAGCATGCGACTGACACCCCGCCACGAGTTTGTTGCTGCCTCGCAACGGCCACTCGCCTACTTCGACATGTCGTTACCTATTGGAGAGCGTCAGACAATCTCTGGTCCTTTTGTCGTGGCCTATATGACTGAACAACTCGACCCCAAACCTACTGATAGAGTGCTCGAGATCGGCACTGGCAGTGGATACCAAGCCGCGGTCTTGTCACCACTTGTGGGTACCGTTTACTCGATTGAAATACATCAGGCACTTGGGCGGCGGGCCCGCGCCACACTACGTCGCCTGGGTTACACAAATGTCGTAACAAAAATTGGTGATGGATTCATGGGCTGGGAAGAGAAGGGCCCTTTCGACAAGATTATTGTTACATGCTCCCCTGAAGAAATTCCATTGCCGCTTATCGACCAACTTATTGAAGACGGCATTATGATCATTCCAGTCGGTGAGCGATACGAACAAACATTAGTGCGGCTCCAGAAAAGAGCAGGGAAGTTAGAACGGACAGATCTCGTGCCAAGCTTATTTGTTCCAATGACAGGACAAGCTGAGGAACGGCGTGCGGTGCTTCCGAATGGAGCGCAACCACGCCTAGCGAATTCAAGCTTTGAAGAGTGTCTGCCAGATAGTGAAACACCAACAGCTTGGTATTACGGCCGACAAGAGGTCTTTCTCGAAAACAACACCTCACCAGACGGCCAGAGACATCTACTTCTCAAAAACAGTGAGCCTGGGCGACCAGCGCACATCTTTCAGGGGTTTCCAATCGATGGCCGTTCTGTACGAGAACTAAAAATCTCGTATCGCGTACGAGTGCTGGAGCTCGGCAGCGGCCGAATACCTGCGGAGAAACCAGGCGTAGCAATAAGATTTTTCGACGAGCGACGAACACGTTCCACTCGGCTTGTTGCTCCACTAAGGATCTTCAATAGTGACTGGGGCCTCGTTACGAGCTCCATCTTGGTGCCGACATGGTCAAGAGAAGCAATTCTGCAGGTGGGACTCATGGGCGCTACTGGTCAGATTGAATTTGACGAAATCCAAATCATTTCGGTCAAAAGGTCCTGAAACAACAAAAAACAGGTAGAAATCGCCTTTCATTGCAGGAAGAAGGCACAAAAAAGCTGCTGAGAACGTCAGCCAAAGGCTACCTACGCCATACAACCCCTATTTTTTACCTTGCCTTCTTGCTTTACCCAGCCGTCAAACTATTCTAAGGGGGTTCGTTCATTCTGCTTCTGGCTTGTTCGCATCGCGATCCACCGAGGCAGTCATTATTCCTTTCAACTCGCCGTGGAGATTGCCCTGCATGTTGGCTCATCGATTCATCCGTTCGATCGGATTTTTCACCGTTCTTTCAATAGTGGCGTCTGCCTGCTGTGATGTTCAGGCTGGCTGGAACCACCGTTACACCGATGCTTATGGTTCCTCCGGTGGTTCAAGCAGTAGCGGCGGAAGCAGTTCATCAGGTGGTTCATCATCATCCTATGGAGGCTCATCTTCCGGCGGCTCATCTTCTTCCTATGGCGGCTCATCATCTTCTGGCGGCAGCAGTTCATCAGGTGGCCACAGAATGACTCACTGGGAGCGCAAGGCTGCTCGACGTGCCTCCCGGCAAACTTCACGTTCAAGCTACGGCAGCTCAGGTGGAAGCCACTCCGCCTTCTACGGCAGTTCTGGTGGATCCAGTTCTGGTGGATCTAGTTCGAGTGGCGGAAGCTCAAGTGGTTCGTACGGATACTACGGATACAGCTATGGCTACGCTGCTCCGGCAGCGAGTGTCGGCTACTCATCAATGTCCCCAATGACATCCAGTATGCCTGTCGATGCGTATCGGGTCATCACAGATGAGCCTGTTGGTGATGTCGCAGGAGATTCTGGTGAAGAAGTTCAGACACCAGCACCAAGCGACTCAACAGAATTTGTTCCTAAGGATGGCATTCTTCTCCTTGTTTCCGTTCCAAGCAAAGCAAAGGTACTTGTGAATGGATCTGAGACGACATCAACAGGGAGCCTCCGCCGGTTTGTTTCACGCGGCCTGCAAGAAGGTGCGACATATGACTACACCGTCACGATGGTGGTCAATGACGGGGAAAAACCTGTTGAAGAGACTCAAATAATAAGCGTAATGGCTGGTGAACTAAGCAAGATTTCTTTCGAAGAATCCTTGCAGCTGACAACAAGCCTTACTGTTCATGTTCCCGAAGAATCAACCGTATGGCTTGCAGGCAATATGACTGATTCAAAAGGAACGACTCGAACTTTTGAAACGTCTGCCCTGCCAACCGGATCCGCGTGGGAGAACTATGAAATTCGGGTTGTGACCAAGGATGCCGGTAAAGATCGCACTATCTCGAAGGTTATTGATCTTGCTGCAGGCGATGATGTCGAACTGTCTTTCGAGACAGCCGATGCTCTCGCTGATGCGAGCCTCATTGAAAAGACTGCATCAATTCAGTAACGAACCGAAGCAAGACGTACACTCAAAAAATGGTCTCATCATCCCCCTCGGCTTAATTGAGCCGAGGGGGATTTTTTTGGGCTTGTCAAAGCATCCTGTTTATCGACCATACATGGAATCTTTACTGCCAGGCTTCTCGGGAAGCCGATAGATTCTTTTATTGCGTTCTCCTGAAAAAACCCCGAAGCAATCATGACCAAAGAGCAGCAACTATTGAAGGAACAAACAACGCGGCAACAGTGGCCGCTTGCTGTTCGGCTTTTTGCGTCTGTTGCAATCCTGGTATACCTTCTAGCCATAGCGCTGCCCCCACTTGCAGGCCCACCTCCGGCAAGCGAACTCGCAAACGTTATCCTCCAGCCGTTTCGGCCGCTTGTAGGCGCGATCAGCTTAAGCCATGGATATCGTTTCTTTGCGCCGAACCCTGGACCGGGCCATTCCATTCGATGGACCATGCTGACTGCCCGTGGAAACACCCTCAAAGGGGTCATACCAGACGCAGAAACAGATTGGCCGCGACTCCTCTACCACCGCCGATTCATGATTCCAGAAAAAATTGCAGCACTGGTCCCGCCACCACGTGCACCGGCAGGCATTCGCCGTGAAGCAACTCGTGACTGGCAACCTTTTGCTGAAGATATCGCAAATCACTTGCTCACAAAACATAGTGGGCAGGAAGTCACTCTTGAACTTGTTGAACATTATTTGCCAGATACTTTTGAACTCAAGGAGGGCAGGGCAGGGGATGATCTGACAACTCCACTGGGCAGCTACGCGTGGCGGGAGAGAACATCTCTATGAAAAACACTTCTGATAGTGGACTTTCTCGCCAAGAAAGCCTGAACTGGTTCGCCGCCTGGTGGAGAGCATGGACGACATTTTGGTTTACGCCATCAAACCCTCTCCTTCTGGGTGTGCTACGGATTCTCGTTGGTGCACTCCTCGCATGGTCAAATTTTGTTTGGCTACTTGATCAAGAAGGCTTCTTCGGGCTCAGCGGCTGGCAATCGACTGGAAATGTCTGGCGACTCAATGATCAGCCCTGGCACTGGAGTTGGTATTTCCCAGCACAAACACTCCTGGCAACGAAGTCACTCACATTCGTAAGCCTTTTCGCTGCAATGTCGTTGAGTGTTGGATTTGTTACCCGGCCTGCTGCATGCATCGCCTTAGCCGGATATGTGAGTGCTGTGAATCGCGCGCCCCTGAACACCTTTGGATTTGATGATGTTCTTGGAATTATGCTCGTGCCCCTGATCATAGGCACCGCGGGCGCCCGCCTGTCAGTGGACAGTATTTTTCGAAAAAAGCAGTCTGTCCCAAACACTGAAACAACTATTGCCTTGAGGCTCATTCAAGTCCATCTTTGCACGCTCTATTTCTTCTCTGGGTGTGGAAAATTACTCGGGGCGAGTTGGTGGGAAGGCACCGCACTCTGGGGTGCAGTTGCAAATATTCAATACCGCACAATCGATCTCACATTTCTTGCCTGGCATCCGCTGCTTATCAATGCACTTACGCTCGGAACACTTTTTTGGGAAGTCTCATATGCTGCACTGATATGGCCTCGACTAACACGACCACTCGTTTTGGCGATGGCGGTCTTCGTCCACTTGGGAATCGGGCTTACTATGGGCATGATGGAGTTCGGGCTCGCCATGCTAATTGCTAACATGGCGTTTCTTCCTCCACACCTCAACATGTCACAGACACCCCCAGATTCAAAACTTGCTACAGGACGGAACACATGATCAATACACTTGCCGTTGTCGGCGCTACTGGTGCTGTTGGGAAAATAATTCTCGAGCAGATTGCGAGCCGAAACTTTCCGGCTAAAACCATAAAGCTTCTTGCTTCACCACGATCAGCAGGCAAAACAATTGACTGCGGGGGGAAAAAGCTTGCTGTGGAAGCACTTACTCCTGAAGCCTTTCGGGGCGTAGAGATAGCAATCGGCAGCACACCGGATGAAGTAGCCGCTGAATTCGTTCCCTGGGCAGTAGAACAGGGCACTGTTGTTGTTGATGAAAGCGCTCACTTTCGCATGCAACCGGACGTCCCTCTGGTTATCCCTGAAATTAACCCGGAGGCAATCAGTCTGCATAATGGAATTATTGCTAGTCCGAATTGTTCTACAACACAGATGGTGATGGTCATGAAGCCACTCCATGACGCAGCGAACGTTCGACGTGTACTTGTTAGCACCTACCAATCGGTCAGCGGCGCAGGAATAGCCGCAACACAAGAACTAAGACACGGAATGCAGGCATGGCTCAACAAAACACCAGAAGAATCAAATGTTTTTGCTCACCCGATCGCAGCCAATCTTATCCCTCAGATTGGCTCAGCAAAAGAGGGGGGGAGTACGAGTGAAGAATTAAAGATGGTTCAGGAAACTCAAAAAATATTCAATGACCATTCAATTGGAGTATGCGCTACATGCGTCCGCGTCCCAGTAGCCGACGCTCATAGTGAAAGTCTGATAATAGAGACAGAGAAGCCTCTCTCACCAGAGGAAGCAGCCGACCTTTTGTCTCGATTTCCTGGCGTTACTGTCAACGATAACCTTTCTGAATCTACCTACCCCATGCCACGTAATGCGGGAGGCCGCGACGATGTCTTTGTCGGTCGTATTCGACGCGATCCATCAGGCAAAAATTCACTTGCAATGTGGTGTGTTTCGGACAACCTGCGAAAAGGAGCTGCAACAAATGCAGTTCAAATAGCTGAACACCTTGCACGAGAAATGACGGAATGAGCCGAACACTACAACTCCGGCTTGCTTACAATGGTGAACGATTCAGTGGATGGCAAATCCAACCCGACCAAAGAACGGTCCAGGGGGTCCTTCGCGATGCCATTCAGAATATCTGTGGTGAAACCGTTATACCAAAAGGAAGCAGCCGTACCGACGCCGGTGTTCATGCCGCAGATCAGGTCGCGAGTTTCACAACATCAAGCACCTACACGCCTGATGTGTGGCGACGAGCACTCAATGCTCATCTTCCAAAGGACGTCGTAGTGCTTCGGTCAAGTGACGTACACCCTTCGTTTAACCCAACTACTGAAGCGGTAACGAAACGATATCGCTATCGCATTCATGACGGAGAGGTCCGGCCCGTACTTGCTCGGCCATTTGTCTGGCAATGGAATTCTCGTCTAGACGTTTCAGCCATGCAGAAAGCTTCGACTCTCCTAATTGGTGAGCATGACTTCAGCAGTTTCGAAAACCCATCTTCCCCTCGTGCTTCAAAAGTACGCAAAATCAATGACCTGACCATCCAAAGACATACTGGAGGAGAATGCTCCTCCGATTCTGAAATCTGGATTGAGATCGAAGGAAACGGTTTCCTCTATAATATGGTGAGAATCATTGCTGGCACACTGCTTATGGTTGGTACTGGTAAACGCCCGGAGACCTGGGTCGGCGACGTGCTTGCCGACCGGCAACGAACATCTGCAGGCCCAACGGCACCAGCGCAAGGCCTTTTGCTTTTACAAATCAATCTTAAACCACAAACAGTAGTTGCAGCTCGTAATGGCTCGTCCTCCTGAACAACTTGGTTCCCTTAGACTTGTTCGTCAACTTGGCGTAGGTCGTAAATGTCAAATCTGGGAGGCCTCAGATGAGAGCAAATCGAAACGCGTTGCGGTAAAACTTGTATCTCCAGAGTTCGGATCCGACAAAGGCATTCGTCAACTTCTCAAGCACGAACTTACAGTGAGCCGATCGCTAGAGCATTCAGAAATTATTCACATAGACCGCTATTCGACAGCTGGCCGACTACCACACCTTGTCATGGAATTATTCCGTCATCCAAATTTAAAAATGCGTCTTACTTCTGGGGCAGAATCAATTGCGGACCAAGCACCGTCAATTGCACAAAAATCGGCTGATGCAATTAGTCATCTTCACGCAAACCGTTGGGTCCATCGCGACCTCAAGCCTGAAAATATTCTTGTTGATGACTCAGGGAACATCCGGCTCATTGACCTTGCTCTCGCCTCACGACCACCAGGAATTCTCGCTCAATTAATATCGCTCAAGAGGACCGTCCAGGGTTCACCAAGCTACATGTCACCCGAACAGATTCGGGGAAGTCGTGTTGGGTACGCTGGAGACATCTACTCATTTGGTTGCCTCCTGTACGAGTTAGTTACCGGGCATCCCCCGTTCACCGGATCGACTCAGCAGGAGCTTCTAAGCAAGCAACTGTATGCAACACCACCATTTGCATCAGCAACAAACGCGGGTGTCACACCACAACTCGACCGATTTATTCGTGAGCTTCTCGCCAAACGACCCAAGGAAAGGCCTTCTTCTATGGCAGAAGTTGCTGCACACCTTCGTAATACACCGTTCCTGACTCCAAAGGCTCGGTCTGCGGCATCTAAGAAAGCCGATTGACGGCAGTTCGGTCCACCGGCGAGAATACGTGAGTTATTTTTGTCACTCCAGGGATACCAACATGGCCCGCGGACTCCATCGTTTGCCTTTAGAAAAACCTATCTATGAACTCGAGGACAAAATTGCTGACCTCGAAACAGCACCACTTGGCCAACAGGCTCAAGAAGAGGTTCAACAACTTCGTCGAGAATGTGCTGATCTGCAGAAGCAAATCTTTGGCAATCTTGACCCATGGCAGACCGTTGAAGTTGCACGACATCCAAACCGACCAAAAACGAGTGACTACTTGAGTCTTGTTTTTGATGAATTCGTCGAACTGCATGGCGACAAGGCTTTTGGCGATGACCCAGCCATGCTCACAGGATTTGCAAAAATTGATCGTCACAAAGTCCTGGTCATTGGTCACCAGAAAGGGAAAACACTCGCTGAGAAACAGGCCTGTCACTTTGGCTGCGCTCATCCTGAAGGGTATCGGAAAGCGATGGGGAAAATGCGATTGGCCGCTAAATACGGCCTGCCGGTGATCTGCCTCATCGACACGCCCGGAGCCTATCCGGGTATCGGTGCTGAGGAACGCGGGCAAGCACAAGTGATCGCCGAGAGTATGTTCCTAATGGCTTCACTGAAGGTACCAATTATTTGTGTTGTAATTGGTGAAGGGGGGTCTGGCGGAGCGTTGGGGATCGGAGTTGGAGATCGCGTCGCAGTTCTCGAACATGCGTACTACAGCGTAATCAGCCCCGAGGGCTGTGCTGGCATTCTCTGGAAAAGCGCTGAATTCAAGGCTGATGCTGCTCGGGCACTGAGAATGCGAGCGTGGGACCTCAAAGAATTTGGTGTGATCGACAAGGTCATCGACGAACCTCGAGGTGGTGCTCATCGCGACCCACGCTTAATGGCAGCACGACTCAAGACATTCCTTGAGCGCACCCTGAAGGATTTAGTAAGCCTGCCGATCGAGAAACTCGTCGAGAATCGTTACGACAAATTTCGCCGCATGGGTGCCTTCCTAGAAGACTGACCAGTCACGACGATCACCAAAGATCATTGAACGAGGCAGGGGGCAGTCAATCAAAGAAACACGTATACCGGCTGTTTCTACCCCTTCTCTAACGTCCGATAATGTCTGTTATGTCCGGTTTGCGTCTTATTTTCTAGCACATATGGCACTTTCTAAAGCCACACTCCCCTGTGCACCCCGCACTCGCACTAGGGCCGAACAGGAAGCGGAGTCTGCGTACCAACTGGAAACCGCTGCGGCACATTTGCCGGCTGCTGATTTGGAAAGCCCGTGGGTACCGTCACATTACTGCCACCGAATGCAGACTTCTGATCGAGATAACGACCGGCGGCCTCGACACCCGTTCCTGAAGAACTTGGTGGAGCCATCCACGCCGCAGCTGCCTCCACCGAGGATGATATTGTGCCCCCCTTCTCTCCAGATGACTGATCTGCTTCAACGCCGGCCCAAGCGGCAACTGAGGTCACGCCCTCCAGCACACTCTGCCAGGACGTACCTCCGTTTTGACCAGATTGACCTGCAACACCACCTTCCGGGGAATTGACACCACTGGCATCGAATTGCTGACGAAACTCCTGCAGGAACGGATCCACCGTCTCATGTATATCTGCCGGCAGAAATTGATCCGCCTCGCCAATGAGCTTTGCAACAATCTGACCACTCTGACTACCCGTTATTTCACCCCGGTACGCTGGCATCATTGTAACTGCGAAAAACGTTACAACCACGCAAATAAGCGAGCCTTTCGCAAGACCGAACAGCAAACCCAATTGGTGGTCAAACGCTGAAAGATGAACTGCGTCGATCAATGAAGACACGAACCGAAATACAACCCAAACAACCAGGGACGTACCCACATAGAGAGCAAGCATTGCCAGAAGCCTGTTCCATGGCGGCTGTTGACCGACATATGGAGCAAGTTCCCCACTAAAACGAAGTGAAACGTAAGAACTCAGGCAGATTCCAGCAATCCATGCGATTTGCCAGACTATTCCCTTGAAATAGCCGAGGATTCCCGCAGTAGCCAGAAGCCCAAGCATCACCATGTCATAGCTATCAATCGCCACGCGCACTCTCCTTGATCTACCTCTTTACTGACTCGCCCGCCGAAAACGAATCAATCGAGACTGTAGGGGCTCTGCCACTACTCAAGAAGTCCAGTTTTGATAAGAAACCAACATTAGCCAAGACTCCTAGCTTTCGCAGCTACCCCAGGCGTTCCAACGCCCCCTTTTCCTGTTTCGTGCTGCTTGCTTTATTCCCAAAACTCCTGCCATACGGGTTAGGCAGAATAAAACACGTCGGTAGTGCAGGGGATGCAAAAGAAAAGGCTCTCTGCATGAAGGACTAAATAAGCCGAAGTTCATTCAACGACGTTGTTTTGTGGCGCATTGTGCGCGTGCAATTGAGGGAACAATTGCCAGCAACGGCAGAAGGTGCTGCAATTTACAGCACTTTTTAATGGAGCAAAGCCTCTCGAGGAGGGATTCGCAGCGTGCCGGGATTCCGTGAGCATATCACCGGTTCGACGATCGTTGGGATCGGGTACGGGACAGCCGCTTGGTATGTCGGTGAGATTCCTCCACTGACATGTCTCCTCGGGGCTGGCTTGTGTTCCGTTGCAGGTATGCTCCCCGATCTAGATAGCGGACCAGGAATTCCTCTTAAGGAAAGTGTTGCGTTTGCTGCTGCTGTTGTGCCCGTAATGCTGTTACCTAGAATCCAGCAAATCAGCATGCCTTCGGAGGCACTCATTCTCGTATGTGCTGGAATTTATCTGGCAATTCGATTCGGTGTTACATATCTCCTGAAGCAGTTTGCTGTCCATCGAGGAATGTTCCACAGCGTACCGGCAGCAGCCATCGCTGGCCTCACTGCATTTCTCATTTTTGCAGCTGAAGAACCAATACGTCGATATTTTGTTGCAAGTGCTGTTGTTCTTGGATTCCTAACACATCTGATCCTTGACGAAATATGGTCTGTGAAACTTGGCATGTTTGGGCCCAAGATAAAGAAGTCATTTGGTACAGCGGTAAAGTTTCTTGGAAATGAGGCGTGGGCCAATATTGTGACATACCTCCTTGTCATAGTTCTCGGTGCCTTGGCTGCTAGTGACGCGGCAGTAAACGAAAACATGTCGGTAGTCCGCCAGCAGATGGAGCAGGCCGCCCTTCAATACCCGACCTACCCGACAACGCCACCAGTTTATAGGCGTTGAGCAAATAAAAATGTAAGCGGTAGCTTGCTCTATTTGAAACACTAGAGAATCCTCTTGCTTGACTCCTTGTCGTGAGGGATCATGCACGTGTTACACGCCGCTGTACTGCTAGAAGATTTAGGCTTTCCAGAAAGAACTACCTCCCATGGCTCCTCCGCTGGACGCAGCAGGCACTACTTACTTGGGCATTCAACCATTACTTGCCGGCTACCTATTCTTTATTACGCTCGCGGCATTCGCAGGTGGCGTTTCCATCAGCTTCCTGACGCTTGGACACCGCAGATTGCAGGTCTTACTGTCTTTCACCGGAGGTGTTTTACTCGGTGTTGGAATGCTTCATTTGATACCGCACGCATTCCTCGAGCTAAACAGTCGCATTGACAAAACAATGAACTGGGTCCTGCTTGGATTTTTTGCCATGTTTGTACTTGAACGAGCATTCCATGCCCATTCGCACCATACCGCAGACGGCTGCGAAAGCACCAACACATGCCTTCACGATGCCACTGAGCATGATCGGTTACACGGTCACGCTCCGGACCCCGACTACCATGCGCACAGACCAAGCCAATGGGGATGGAGTGGAGCCTTTATTGGGCTCTTGCTACACAGCCTTACTGATGGCGCGGCACTCGCTGCAGCCGTACATTCGGATATTGGGCACGGTGTCACCTGGCTTGCCGGCCTCGCAACATTCCTAGCGATTTTTCTTCACAAGCCTTTCGATGCTGGCATCATTGCTACGCTTATGCTCGGCTCAGGAATACCACGAAACATTCGGCTTGTCCTCAACTTCCTTTATGCCCTTGCAGTACCTGCGGGAGCCCTCATCTTTGTTTTTGGAATCAATTTTCTTGGTACTTCCCAATCATCACTTACAGGCGCCGCGCTTGCTCTGGCAGCTGGAGCTTTTCTCTGCATAGCTGCAGCAGACCTACTCCCTGAGGTGCAGTTCCATAGCCACGACCGCATCCTCCTGACAATCGCTCTTGCAATCGGCATTGCATTGGCGTGGGCGATATCCGCACTTGAACAATCGAGCCATCCGCACAGCCAAACTGTGTCTATCAGCATTAAGGATTACTCGTAAGAAGGGGATGGACGATGAGTCAAGACTCTGCTGAACCCACAGCCGTGCCGTTCGGCTCAACATCTAAGCCACGAGCTTTGCGCATCGCTCGAACTTCTACAAGAACATCTTCAATCAAGGCTTGCTGCTCGGAAATTTTTGCACGCTGGCATTGAAAACACGCCGCAATAACGCCAGTTAGTCCTATCCCACCAAGAAGATGCGGAGTAACCCAGGCCTCACTCCCCCTTCGGCCTGCTGCTGGATCTGCAGCACCTCCCAAGGCCACAATCCCAACAACACTGAGCATGCCAAATAACGCAAACGGAAACGAACGCCTTTTTATCGCCTTGCTTCTCATAATGAAGTTGTTCGATAGCTGATACGTTTCCACAACCTCTCTGCACCAACGCGCGGTGCCGATAAAGTACGTCACCGACATGCTGTTTACGAGAACAACTACCAACGCCGCTAAGATGCCAGAGAGACGATGAACTGTGCCCCAACGAAGAATCGCTTGATCGGTTTGACCATGAAGATCACCCAGCCACAAACCAAGGCCAGCAGTAGCAACCATTAACGCCACTGCAAAAACAGCCACTGATGTGAATATTTTTTCCATCATTTCTCCCTAGACAAATTGATCGCTCATGCTGTGGTGCACTGTTCTTCTCTCTACAACAGGATAGGCCGCTTCTCCGCAACGCAACAGCGAAACATGTTTCTTGACGGAATAAACTGCTCAAGGCCTGGGAGGGCTTACTTCCTAAGCGGTCGGGTTTCTTGAACGAACTGCTCAGTCACATCAAGAAGACCTTCTGCTGACGGCTTGTACACAAATGCCGCTGAATCTACTGGTTCCCCCAGCCTCACTTCGTAGAGCTCGAGGACCGATATTGGCTCAACTCTGCCGTCATCACTCCGAGCACTCCACGTTATTCGGAATGGAAATAGCTGCTCACTACCAATAATCAGTTCTACCGAACAAGGTGTGCCTACAGGAAGTGCCGTGGTCAGGCCCTTAGGAGAATCTGATAACGCCTTCAGGTGCGGAAAATTTTCTATGAGTCGTGTCGGGTTCCATCGACCAACGACTCGCCAGACCGGAAGACCCTCCAGTGATTCCCTCTCAGCTGATTCAAATTGGAAAAATCGCCTTATGAGCGCAAGCGACCTTTGCAGCCCACCCAAATGAGGAGCAACGGCTTGATTTTCCTCGATACCAAAATCTTTGAGCTTTGCCCGAATTTGAGAAATGTCCACTCGCGTTAGCCGCACTGGCATACTGCCTCCCTTCTGGAATTTCCAAAAAGAGATCCCGTCGGAAACTTCAAGCAACTCAAATGTTTCGGTGTCCGCTTTATTCACTACCTCAAAACGAAATTGCTGATCCACCCCACTGCCCTGTTGCAGATACCGCCCTGTTCCAACGAGCACCATGCCTTCAGCCCGGGTGCGTTGCCTAATTCGTGCGGAGATGGACTCGACACGACCAAGACGCGACAGCATTGAAGCAACCAGTCGTTCAGCCTGCTTCTCAGAAGACACCAACTCAGCAGTTTGTTGAACACCTGAACCCACTGACTGCCGATAAACACTGCTCTCTGCTTTCTCTTGGGACCTACTGCTCCCACCAAAGAACAGACACGTTACCCAGACCAACAGAAGAACAACACCACGTAAAAAACGTCTGAAATCCAACGCGAACATCTTGGGAAGTGGGGCAAAATCTACCAATTTCGTGATTTCTACGGGTTTTTCCAAAGATTTCGGTATGGGAAAGTCGAAGTATGCCAAAGCACTGATTATCGAAACACAGGAACGTTCTGATGTCGAGATATCAGGAGTCTATAGAAATGGAAAACGAAAGGCACATGCCGAATTTTCGGTTGCCTAGAAAAAGCAATAAACGCCACAAACCACCCGGTTCCCAAAGGCTGGAGACTCTGAAGTGAAATTCAATACCTGTACTCGAAAACTTATAGGGCTTTCGTTGGCGGCAGCACTTACTGGTTGCCACATCCCAGCAAATTCCCCTCTCTCGGGGATAGCCGGCCTTGGGACTGCTGCTCAGCCACACACAAACGTCTTGCCGCCTCCTCAAATGCTCGCCCATCCAGGACCTGGTGTTGACGGGCCTGGACCAGGAATCATAGCCCCTGTTGGCTACGAAGAGTTCGTGTCAGAGAACGGTGTCTCTGGATTGGCAACAGGCGGCATGGCGCCACTTATGGCCGTCGGCCCGCCACTGTCCCAGATAGGGTTTCTGGGCCCTGATGGCATGCAAGTTCGCTGGGATATTGCAACTGCGGGAGGGTTTGACTCAACACCACTGGTTACCCCTGGACGCTATGATTTTCCGCAAGGAGCAATTTACAGGCTCAAGCTGACGAATATTCCCGGCCGTGAGGGAACAGAACTCTACCCTACGCTTGAAGTTGCACCAACCACACCGAGAACTGCTGCCTTCATCGCCCACAACACGGTTCCTGTCCAACTTACTGACGAAGACCTTGACCAAGTCACAACTGGAAACTTTGTCACAAAAGTTGTCTATCTTCCTGATCCCGACTACCAGGAACTTGCTGTAGCTGGCGTTGAAACGCTTGTAAGCACACGCCTTGACCCAGGTATTGATCCTGTTGTCGAAGCTGATCGTCGGGGCTCAATCTTGGCAATTATTCGGATTGGCAACAAAGATCTTGAATCCATCGTGATGCAAGGAGCTGTGCCTACCGGTGGAATGTCACAAGCCGCGGCAGGCATTCCTCTTGGCCAACCCTGTGGAGATAACTCAGGACAGTTACCACCCGCTTTTGTGGCAGGCATGACAGCTCCAAGCTATGGAATACCTATTACAGGCACGCCCATTGGGCTTCCAGGCCCAGCACACATACCACTCGGTGGTCCAGCTGGTCTGAAGAAACATACGATTACGAATCACACACGAACGAGTATTCCAGGTCCAACAAAACACCTGAAATTGCATGTGCAACAAGCACCGGGGCTGAGCTATCCAAAACCTGCGTCTCGTGCATACGTTTCAGAACGTTCTGATGTGCCTCGTGTTCGCCTCAAGCAGCCTCATGAAGACCGTACCCGCTGGGTTGGTAATGGTGGCCCGGATCCAGACGCTGAAGCAGCAGCGGCAATCATCTGCCCTCCGACACCGCCAGCTTTTTGAGTGAAGCTGAACCTGCGACCAACTAACGGCACGATGCACAGTCCAATAGATCAAAACCCTCACTACAACTTATGTCCAAAACTGATACTTCCATCCAGACAGGGTCCGCGCTGCGGAACTTCGGCGGAATGCCGGCGATTGCCACGGTGGTCCTTACAATGACAGTAGCCCAAGCTGGTGACATTGAAGGAACACGGTTGGAGAAACCAATCGCCGTAAAGACAGAACCGGGAGCGATTGGCAGTACCCGCCCCCCGCAGTTCGGTCCCCGTCTGGATGAAGTAGGGCAGTACCAGCAACCTGTCGAATTAAGAGGTCCGAAAGACCTTCTTGTTTCGGTGCAAACCAAAACTGGCTGGTCGCAATCCGAGGCACTTCCCTTGAGGATCGGTTTAATACCGGGCCGAGCCTATCGACTGAGGGTCACAGGGGTGCCCCATCGTCCTTCAGACGAGCTTTATCCTTCTCTCCGGATCTTATCGCCACTGGTAACACCTCGCGGACAAAAGTGGCGGTTTCCGATTGAAGTTGTTATCGATGAAGATGATTTAAACGAAGCTTTCTCAGGAAATCATGTGCAACGTGTCGTATACGTTTCCAATGAACCTGAGGCCTCTGACGTTCTTGCAGACAGGTGGTTTGATATTCAGCCGGGCGATAGTTGCCTCGCAGTTGCAAGCACCCTTGGTGCCCCAGTCGCTGAATTGCGAATAGGCAACCGTTTGCCCCTGTAATTCTCGCAGGAAAACCAATGATTTTTTTGTATCGAAATCACGTACGATCCATACAAAAAATAGTAGTTACTTTTTTTTCCTGCGCTGGACTTGTGAGTTTCCAGCTTCTTGCCGCTACGCCATTGCAGGAACTCCCGTCATTTCACACAGAGCCTTGCGAATGCAGTGTGTACCCTAGTCGTACGAATATCATGCACCTCCCCCCAATCCTTCCACCGCTTATCTGCAACGGGGGAGACGGAAAAGAATCGGCTTATCCTGTTGGCCGCACGGGCATCGAAGGTCTCTCAGGCGGTGACACTGTGGCCCGCTACCGTAGAGACGAGAGTTCCCATCTGAGTGACAGCAGCGCTGCCAAATCATCGCGTATCGCGCGCACGAACTGTGAGTGTATCTATGCACCACGATTTGGAAGTGTCCGGCACGTAACACGACTTCACGAAGAGTCCGTCCCTCAGGGACCTGCCGGAGTTTCTAGTGATAAAAGTCTGGTCAGCCAGACGATTCTTCAACCACTCGGTAATGCAGCTCAGCTAACAAGCCTGCAGATGGCACGAAAATCAAAATCTGGCCTAGCCGTCGAAGAACGTTCGGGGCCACTTGGTGTAGATGCCACTGTCCTACCGAACCAATCACTCGGTCAGTCAAAAGCTGGTGAAAGTGTCTACGACACGCATGTAAAGTCTGCGGAAAAGAAAGAACGTATTGCCGAGTCGATTGGCATTGATATACCAATAGCCTGGACACGACTCACAGCAGCCAACGCGGTGTTCAATGACCAAAAGGCTGATGTTGCTTCTGCAAGTCAGGGAATCGCCACACTCCGCGTTGAGTCTTTAGGGCGGGCTGAACTGACCCTCTGCAAACGATCCGGAAGTGATTCCGCACGGATAGGTGAAGAAATTGACTTCACAATTGCCTTTTTAAACTCTGGAGACGTGCCACTTACTGACATTGTGATCATGGACGTCTTGCCACAGCGGTTACAACTCATAGAGTCTTCACCTGCCTGCAGCCTTCCTTCCGAGACTACAGTAGCCCCGGCAGCCGACGGAACAACATCCATATCGTGGCAGTTGCAATCGGCTCTTCAAGCGGGAGAGAGTGGGTTTGTTCGCATGAGAACAATTGTCCAATAGTCTATTTCCAAGTCCCTAGAGCGAACTTTTGGCTATCAATTGCCGAAGCGGTCTATCTCAGAGTAGGCTGAAGGGCGTTATGATTGGCATCTGGTCAATCGTTTTGCTCGGCAACCACTTCCAGACTCAGAAGAGGCTCCTCTGATGGCTCGTTTTTTTACCGCACTTGGTCTTCCACTTTTCTTGCTGCTTCTTTCAGGAAACCTCAACACCTCAGCCTTTTCAGCTGAACCAGGAAATGCCAATCAGAGCGAAGCCGCCAGCACAGGAATCCCTCCTGTTCCGAAAGGAACTCCCGAGGAAATGCTGGACTACATTCGAACAATTAGGCAAAACGCTGCACAGCCGACATCACGTGAAGAAATGATGAAATCTATGCAAGCCATTGCAACAGCCACAGTGGAAGCTGCCGACAGAGCACTTTCGCAACTCAAAGATTCCGACGATCTCTTCGATGAGGCGGCTACCGCGAAACTTCAAAGCCTCATGATGCTCAGCCGACTTGGTAATACAGCTGCCTCCTCAGACCTACAGTCATTTGCCAAAAGCCTGATTGAGGGGCCCTCCCCTGCCCTTGCCGTCGAGGCAAAACGATTACTGCTAGTGCAGGAAGCGCAAGAACTATTCACGAAACGAGATCTCGAGAAAGCACCCGCAATAATCAAACAGGCCGGTGAACTTCTATCCGCTAACCCAGACGATGCGGCAACTGCTGGTCTTGCAATGCAACTCGCGAGTGCTTTTGAACATATGCCTGGTGGTGAAGCATTGTCAAAGCAGGCATATGAAACATTCGGTCCTGTTTTCGCAAAAAGTAAAAACGATAGCATTCGACAGATGGCAGAAAGTTTCCAAGGAACACTCCGTCGGCTTTCTCTTCCAGGAAACCCCATGAAGATCACTGGCACCCTGCTCAACGGGCAACCATTCGACCAGAGCACAGTCGCTGGAAAGATTGTTCTGGTTGATTTCTGGGCAACCTGGTGCGGCCCTTGCATTGCTGAAATACCAAACGTCTTAGAGCAATATGAAAAATACCATTCGAGGGGCTTTGAAGTTGTTGGGATTAGCTTAGACCAAGAGCGTGATGCATTGGAAAAATTCGTTACTGACAGAAAAATCCCATGGCCTATTCTGTTTGAGCCTTCGGAAGGATCCGGCTGGCAACACCCACTTGCCACCTACTATGGCATCAGTGGCATTCCTACGGTTATCCTTATTGGCAAAGACGGCAACGTTGTAAGCCTCAATGCTCGTGGCGAGCGACTCGGCGAACTGCTTGACGAGTTGTTTAAGGATTCTTCGAGTGCAGGAGGCAGTTGACTTTCGGTGAAAGATTCTTCCGGAAATCAACGACCTACTGTTTCTCGCCGGGCAGCCCGTTTTGACTCGTCTGGGATCAGGCGAGTTTTTGAGCTAATACGGACGCTCGAGGACCCGATTAACCTCTCCATTGGCCAGCCTGATTTCGCAATGCCAGAGGCAGCTCGTAATGCAGCCCACGATGCCATGATGAGTGGCAAAAATGGCTACACGGTCACTCAAGGAATACCAGAGCTTCGTTCACGCATTTCGAGTGACGTCCAAAAGCAGATTGGGCATAACGATCGAGCGTTTTGCATCACAAGCGGTACGAGCGGCGCATTAGTCTTAGCGCTTATGGCGATTATCGACCCGGGCGATGAAGTAATTATTTTCGAACCAGCGTTCGTCATGTACCGCCCGCTGATTGAATTCCTCGGAGGACATTGTGTAGCGATCGATCTCTCTCCAACCTTCGAAATAGATGTCGATGCAGTTACGTCTTACATTGGCCCAAAGACTCGTGCAGTCCTACTGAACAGCCCAAACAATCCGACAGGAAAGGTAGTTTCATCCGAAACATTGGAGCAACTTGCTGAAGTAACAGACAAGCATCACGTGACGCTCATCAGCGACGAGCTCTACCGGGGCTTCTGTTACGACCACCCCTTTACTTCAGCTGCAACATTTAGCAAGAACTCGGTCATTCTCGATGGATTTTCAAAATCTCACGCCATGACTGGGTGGCGGGTTGGTTACATGCACGGTCCACCTGACATTATTGATGCCTGCATTACACTCCAGCAATACACATTTGTCTGTTCACCTCAAGCAGGCCAATGGGCTGCTCTTGCAGCAGCTGATTGCGACATGACAGAGTCTTTTGATACCTGCCGAAAGAAAAGAGACCGCCTGGTCGAGGGCCTGCGTGGCCACTACGACTTCACACATCCCGATGGAGCTTTCTATCTGTACCCGAAAGCACCAGGGGGTTCGGCCGAGCAATTTGCCGAGCGAGCAGTGAGAGAGGAGCAACTACTCATTGTAGCAGGCACTGTATTCGGCAGTGCCGACTCTCACTTCCGCATTTCGTATACAGTTTCGGACACCATGCTAGAGCGTGGCATCGAAGCCCTTATTCGACTTGCAGACAAGCACTAACAAGCTGACTATGCACTCTTCGGTCGAGCTGCAGGGACCGGAAGAATTGGCTGTTTATCATCAACATGCCCTGCTTCTACGAGATAGCTACTTCCCGTGTTATCAGGAAGATCGAACATCACATCAAGCATTACATCTTCCATAATCGATCGCAAACCTCGGGCTCCGGTATCTTTTTTAAGAGCCCGCCGAGCAATAGCCAGCAAAGCATCGTCAGTAAATTCAAGCTTACAACTCTCCATCTCGAAGAGCTTCTGATATTGCTTCACTAATGCGTTCCGGGGTTCGAGCAGAACTCGGACGAGAGCCTCTGCACTCAACGGCTCAAGTGAAGAAAGAACAGGTAGTCGCCCAACAAGTTCCGGTATCAGACCGAACTCCAAAATATCATCGGAGTCAATTTGTGGCAGCAACTCTGCCAAGTCTGTATCTACATCCACACCACTCGGTTGGCCAAAACCAATCGTTCGCTTGCCGAGACGACCAGCAATAATCTTGTCCATGCCAACGAAAGTTCCACCACAAATAAACAGGATATTTGAGGTGTCTATCTGCAGGTACTGTTGTTCCGGATGCTTCCGACCGCCCTGCGGCGGGACATTTGCTACTGTTCCTTCCAGCATTTTCAACAATGCCTGCTGCACACCCTCTCCTGAAACATCGCGGGTAATAGAGACGTTCTGACTCGTTTTCCCAATTTTGTCGATCTCATCGATATATAAAATACCCCTCTGGGCAGCTTCAACATCGAAGTCAGCCGCGCTGAGTAGCTTCAACAAGAGGTTTTCTACATCTTCACCAACATAACCAGCTTCTGTCAGAGTTGTCGCATCACCGATGGCAAATGGGACATCAAGAATTTTAGCAAGTGTCTTTGCAAGGAGAGTCTTTCCACACCCCGTTGGACCCATCAGCAGAATATTGGATTTTTCAACATCAACGTCACCCCCTTCAGCTCCAATCATCAGCCGCTTGTAATGGCTGTGCACTGCTACAGAGAGAACTCGCTTCGCGTGATGTTGCCCAATAACATATTGGTCAAGATGCCCTACGACCTCTCGCGGTGACGGAATAGAAGTAAAGAGTTGTTTGCTGGTTCCTCTTCTACGTTTCTCTTGATCCAGAATTGATTGGCACAACTCAATGCATTCGCCACAGATGTAGACATCGCCAGGCCCTTCAACAAGCGGCCCGACATCCCGGTAGCTTTTTCTACAAAACGAACAGAAGGCATTTTTCTTTGTCGTGCCACCGGCCCCCCGGCGTCCAATTCCATTCCCATCTTTTCCGGTCGGCATCTATTCACTTCCTCCTGTCGTCTCCTGTCACCCATGTTGAGATGGGTGACGTTTCGGATAAATCCTCAGCCACCCTAGAAAAAGGATCGCCGAGTGTTCTTATTCTTCGGTATTCATCATCTTCCAGCACACCTCTATCCCGCAGTTTTTTATATTCCGTGAGTGTTTGCTCCCACGTTTCGTCGCAATCGCCACGACCCGCACCAGTTCCACGAAGTTTTTCACGGATCAGAACGATAACAACGATCCCACAGGCGACGACAGCCAGAAGAATCAACGAATTGATCAGCAACGAGACCAAAGTAACCTGCCTTCCTTTGAAATGCTGTCTTCGAATTGGAAATCGTGTGGCTTACGCATCGAATTCGCCGCAAAATAACTCTGCTTTTCTCTTTTCGTCGCATCAGGCCGCCGCAGACCACCCTTCTTCCGTCGTCTGCTTCAATGGCCCTGTTTTCGCGAGCCGTGAATTTGAACAACAAATCGTGTGTTTGAGTCGACACACCAATTCTGTTGTATCGGAAAAGCACGATTTTCGGAAACAAATGGCCGATATCGATTATGAGGTCAATGTACGGAGATTTGGAAAGATTCATGAAGTCTATGAATACATTTCGCTTAAACGCCTTGCTACTGCTCTTTCTCTGCCTTGTTGCTGGATTTTGCGAAACCTTTTCAGCTGTGGCTTCAGAAAACTCAGCACGGCTGCCAGAGCTTGTTCGGACCACTCAGCGGCATTTTGCAATACCATTCCAGCTGCCCAAGCCGGCAACGCCTGATGCCGCTGCGCAGCAGGTGGAAATGAGTGTCTCAACTGATTTCGGACTTACCTGGACGCCAGCAGGTTCGACGTCTCCGCCAAACTCATCCGTACCATTTGAAGCAAATACTGATGGTGAATATTGGTTTCGTATTCGCGCCATTGATCAAAAAAATAGAGCCCGAGGTAGTGAAGGGCCTGATGCGCGAGTTCTTGTTGATGCCGCGGCCCCCCGACTCTCTGGGCGGGTGTGGAAGGGATCAGATGGTGAAATCATGTGCCGTTATGCTGCAGCGGACGACTCAATTAACATGGACTCGATTCTCTTCCAATATCGTCAAACAAGTGGCGATTGGAAATCAATTGCCACCGAGCCCGTTCTTTCAAGACGCTCACCGGCGCATCTTATTGGTGAAGAAATCTGGTGGGCTGGACAGGAAATTGATGGCCTGACTGTAAAAATCTCTGTTGCAGATACTGCTGGCCATCGGACAACCAAACAATTCTCGATGCTGCCTACCGACCCAAACGTATCTCAATCTGATCTTGCAAATGAAATAATTGCACCGGCGATTCCATCACCACTCGCCGGATCCAATCGCCGGACACAATCTGTGGTAGTTAAGGACCCTCTCTCGAATGCGCAAAACATGGGGAAGGATTGGCAACCCACTCCTGGCAATTCGTGGTCAGATGGGGAGCCTGTTGCCTACACCCAACAGTCACCTGTACAAGCCAGAACTGCCCAAGGACGCATTGAAGGAGTTTCCACAACTCCCCTTCTGACTATCTCCTCACCGACCCTGGCAGACGCCATAGAGGAAAAGCTTAAAAATCCAGACTCTTCGCAGAATCAAGAAACGAGTTTTGTTGCGGAGTACCAAGGCAGTCCGCTCCACCTCATGCGAGTGCACAGTTTTAGCTGGGAGTATAGTTTTAATGTACCTGAAGACCTGCAAGGTCCTTTTCGAGTGGAACTTTGGAGCACTCGAGACGGCGGCACCTCATGGGAGCGAATTGCAGTCGACGAAGACACGGCGAGTCCTATCGATGTTGAATTCCAAGGGGAAGGGCTCTTCGGATGTCGTTTGGAAATTGTCAGAGATATCCCTGGTCCGCCGATCTCCCCTCGGGCAGGTGAATCACCATCAACGTGGATTGGAATCGACACAACGCCACCGCAAGTCACGAGCCTTGACGTAACAATGGTTGATGGCAATGACTCTGATGCTTTCGAAATTCGATATGCATTTGAAGACCCTCTGGCAATTCCAAACAGTGTTCGGCTGTCATACTCTCCTCACCAAACTGGACCTTGGGCCACCATAGCGACAGCCCAGGCTATCAACGGCACGTTCAATTGGAAACCACATCGCTCGCTACCAAGTCGTGTCTTTGTTCGGATTGAAATGCCTGATGCGGCCGGTAATATCGGGGAGAGTACGACGCTTGAGCCAATCACTCTGCGAACAGCTCGTTTCATCGGCACGCTTGGCAGTCCTCGGGCTTCACCTACGGGCACCCCCTGAAATAAACGTTTCGGCTTCAGACAGTGCCCTTCTCTACCGGGTTTTTCACTAGAGGCTTGGCCTCTTCCTGATAAATCTCGCTACACTGCGTACGAGTGATTTTCTTTGTTCCCAGAGGAGGCGACCGGTGGCAAAAAAAAAGGCGGATGTGTTGGGCCTGGATCTGCTGCTTGACCCGGAAAGCCTTAAAAGTTTGATCACTGGGGAGAACAACAAGCCATCGATGGTTGTGCTCGTTGGTGATGATCAGTTTGTGAACCGTCGGATTCTATCCCGGCTGCGAAACTGTATACACCCGGACGAAGATGATACTTCCTTAGCGTGCCGTGAATTCTCAGGTGACGATCAGCCTGACCCAAGAGATATTCTTGACGAAATTGCAACAGTTCCGATGTTTGGTGATGCTGCAAGAATAGCTATCGTCCGACGCGCTGATTCCTTTGTTTCAGCACATCGAGAACTTCTTGAACGGGTTGCGAGCCGAGAGTCCAGACGCGGTGGATTCCTCGTTCTGGAGGTTCGAAGTTTTCCTTCCAACACTCGGCTAGCGAAGGCAGTGCATCAACACGGCCTCGCTATTACCACTTCTACACCGCCCCGTTTTGACCTAACCAAATGGCTTCGCCAATGGGCACGCCACGCGCACTCTATTGATTTACCCGCAGCAGCAGCAGGCACAATACTCGAACGTCTTGGTGGTGAACTCGGTCAAATCGATCAAGCACTCACCACCTTCGCTGCGGCCTTGCCGCAGAAAGGAAAACGGACACTGCCGCCGGAGATGGTTGATTCCCTTGAAGGCATGGGAAACCAACGAACCGTCTGGGAAATGGTCGATGCGGCAGCAGCAGGTCGAGCGACCGAAGCCATTTCACTTCTTGACAAACTAATTCAATCCGGGGAAAGCCCCATCGGGCTGACGGCTCAAGCGGCCACCGTCCTTCGACGCTATTCGACGGCGGCACGATTGCTGGGAGGTCCCAACCGTCCAGCCAGCCTTAGTGCAGCCCTGAAAGAGGCCGGCGTCGCAAGTTGGCCAAAAGCCATGAACCAGGCCGAAATGGCGTTGCGGAGTCTCGGCAGTCATCGATGTCGGCAACTCCCAAACTGGCTGGAGTCTCTTGATCGATCACTGAAAGCAGAGGCATCTCGAGGCCCACGAGCAAGGCTAGCTATTGAGCGATTCTTCTGCATGATGTCAGCATCGACCGGAAAGCCACATAACCAAACCAAGAACAGAACACATTCTTAACGAAAGCTAGTGATGACTGAAAAAATGGCGAATGAGCAGACAGAGGGAACTGAACGATGGGGCAATCCACTTGCCGACCGTTATGCCTCGAAAGAGATGGCACGCATTTGGAGTGATCGGCATCGATACGGTTTATGGCGCAGAATGTGGCTCGCGCTTGCTGAAGCAGAAGCTGAACTGGGATTGCCCATCACTCCCTCTCAGCTCGATCAGATGAGGTCGCATTTAGACACCATCGACTTTGTGAAAGCGGCCGCATTCGAACGGCAGACACGCCATGATGTATTTGCTCATCTTCATACATTTGGAGATGACTGCCCCGATGCCAAGCCTATTATGCACCTTGGGGCAACAAGCGCCTACGTAACAGACAACACTGATCTTTTCTTGATTCGTGAATCACTCGATCTTGCAACAGCCCGCTTGGCGAATGTTATTGAAAGGCTCGCGATCAAAGCGAATGAAACCAAGTCAATAATCTGCCTCGGCCGCACGCACCTGCAGCCAGCTCAGCCAACTACCATAGGAAAGCGAATCTGCCTCTGGATTCTTGACCTCCTTCTCGATCTCGAGGAACTCCATCATCGACGCGCCCATCTGTGTGCCCGTGGCGTGAAAGGTACCACTGGTACACAAGCCAGTTTCCTCGAACTCTTTGATGGAGACCATAAAAAAGTAAGACAGCTTGATGAACTCGTTTCAAAAAAAATGGGTTTTGAAAAATCGTTTCCAGTCACCGGACAGACATATCCTCGGAAAATCGATTCTCAAGTTCTGGCTACTCTTGGCGGCATCGCAGAATCATCTCACAAAGCTGGAAACGATCTTAGACTTGCAGCGGCATGGGGCGAACTTGAAGAGCCTTTTGAAACTGATCAAGTCGGATCGTCTGCAATGCCATACAAGAGAAATCCGATGAGAGCGGAACGAATGTGTGGCTTAAGTCGTTTCATCATGGGTCTTCAGCAGACGGCGAGCCAAACGGCCGCAGTGCAGTGGTACGAGCGAACACTCGACGACTCGGCTCCTCGCCGGCTTGTGCTACCACAGGCTTTTCTTGCGACAGATGCGGTACTTGTAATCTATTCAAACATTGCCGGTGGGCTTGTTGTCCTCCCTGGGAGCATTCGTCGCAATCTTGAACAGCACATTCCTTTCCTGGCTAGCGAACGCCTCTTGATGGCTGCCACAACGGCCGGGGGTGATCGACAAGAACTCCATGAAGCCATTCGTCGCCACAGTCATGCGGCTACAGCAGGCATCCGTGATGGTCGTGATAACGATCTGGTTGATCGCCTCGCAGCGGACCCGCTTTTCAAGAACGTTGATCTACAAGCCGCATTGACAGTAGAAGGCCTTGAAGGACGAGCGGTTACTCAGGTTGATGAGTTTCTCGAAGGCCCAGTTCAAGAAGCTCTGAAAAATTGTCCTGAACGAACTGACGAGAGCGAGTTACGCGTGTAACCATCACTACCCGTTACGCTGCCACCGCACCTTAGGATTCGCTCGCAGGCTTCGTAACTCCTCACGCAATTCACTCGGGGTCATTCGAATCTTTCTTTCAAAACGGAATCGCTGGAGCCACCAGTCCAAAGCAGAGACAATGCTTGCAACTGCCAGAATACCCCACAGATAGTTCACCGCCGCAGACAGCACTTCGCTGCCCTGCCCTGCACCGCGACCAAGACTCGCCGGAAAATCACCCAGAACAACGATGAGTGGGCCTGCCAACAACCAGGCCGCAGAGACAAGAACTGCAAAGCCAATAAAAGAAAGCAGGATCCGAACAACAGTGGTCTTGGATACAATTCGTTGTAAACCAACCTTTGGATCAATTCGTTCGAAACGGAAAACAAGGCGGTCAATTCGCCATGCCGCTCCGTCAAAAAGCGTACGAACCAGTAACAGGACACCGAGAGCAAGCGCGACCACAACAATTGTCGGAAAAATAAGTGGCAGGAAAATATGGTAATCCCCACCCTTTCCATTCAATTGAATACTTTCGATTGCAGCGACTGCAGCCGAGACAGTCGCCCGGAACCAAACTGGTAATGCAACCAAAACCACTGCTGCCATAGCAGGCCACCCCAATACAGCACCTGTTGGAGCCAGACCTTTATTCCGAGCATCTTCTCTCCGCCGAGGTGTAGCAGGAAGGGTTCGATCATGGCTTTCACTCATTGATTTAACCTCCCGTCTCGACAGCGGCTTGACTAGCTGCGGGGTATACCGAATCTGCTGTTCCAAAACTAGCTTCGAACGGAGTGCGGAGAATTCCCCCCGCATGACCAGCCCACTGCTGGCTTCCGACAATAAGTCCGCCAAGCATCACGGCCGCTGCGACACCCTGTAGCACCCCTGGACCAGGCGTGACAGCTATAGAACGCATACAGATCGTTGCCGTCAGATGTGCTGTTATTACGGCCACAAGAATAGGAGCAGAAATCATGAGCGTCAACTGAAGACAAAGAGACGGTAGCTCGATCAACCTCATTACGACTGGTATTCCAAGCAAATCATTTGTCCCGGCAAGTGCACCTACAGGCATCTGTAAAAAACTATCTATTAGGCCGGCAACTACTAACTGTTGACCGCCTGCTGCGACAAATGACGCAAGGCCTACCCACCCACAAAGACGGGCGACACCGGGGCCTCCACTCCCCCCCGGCGTAAAAACATCTGCCCAGTTCAATCCTGCGACATTTGCAAACACACTGCCCACAGACTCAAAAACTGTAACCAAAAAGCTAATCGATAGACCAAGACAACCACCAACGAGGAGTTCTGAAAAAATCATTGGCAAAAATGATTGTTCAGTAGCATCCTGCACCTGTGCCACTGAGATTGCTACTGGAGCAGCGGCAAGACTGAGAACAAAAAGAAATGCAAGCCGAAGATGAAAAGTCCCGCCCGGAAAGAGTCGCATACCACCACCAAGCAGAACACCGGCAATGCGAGTTAGCACTCCAGCAGAGACAAACAATGCTGACTCTGAAAACAAATCGAAGAGCCTCGAGGCGGCCACCGTTTCGGTGACCAGCAAAATACACGGCAATGTCATGAGAAACCGAGGCTCCGCTAGGGCGAAAGAACACTAGCCTGAAAAAGGCTCACAAATCGTTCAATCATCCAGCCGCCAGTTATGAAGATAACGGCCACCATGACCACTAATCGTGGAACCATGCCAATGAGTGGCTCCTGAATGCCGGTAGCGGACTGCAGAACACCAACCACAAAAGCCACCGACAAGCCAGCCAAGAGCGCTGGAGCCAGCAGCAAACCGCCTTCGATAAGTGAAGAACGAACGAGTGGAACAAGATCAAAACTTGCCATGCTAACACTTCCTGAAAACTGCCATACCTGAGTGACGAAAACAATAGATTCGTGAAAACTACGACGTATTCAGGCGAACCCCATCGAGCAGCCCCCGAACAACAAGAGACCAGCCATCCGCCATGACAAACACAAGTAGCTTCAACGGAAGAGAGACGATTGTAGGAGGCAACATGACAAGACCCGTCGAGACCACCAGTGTTGCAACAACGCAATCAAGAACAAGAAACGGCAGTAAGATACGAAAGCCAATCATGAATGCGACCTCTAGTTCGCTTACAAGAAAAGCTGGCAGGAGCACCTCAGTAGGTATTTGGTCATAACTATCTACCTGACTCACACCACCCGGATGTCGCTGAAGAAACAACGCAACGGTGTCACGATTATCCGCCTCCTCTATCTGGTGCGCCATCCAGCGACGAACTGGCAGACTTCCACGCTCAAATGCTTCCTGAAGTGTAATTTCTCCTGCCTGATAAGGCTCTAGGCCCGCCTCGTAGGCGGTGGTCCAAATTGGCCACATTACAAGTGCTGACAGAAACAATGCCAGCGATGTAATAATTTGAGTTGAAGGGAGGTTCACAGTACCGATCGCCTGTCTTGTGAGTGATAAGACGACCGACATTCGAACAAAGCATGTTGTCATGAGTAACAGCGCTGGCGCCAGACTCATCACCCCGAACGTTAGCGCTGCCGGCAGGAGTCGATCAGCCCAACGACGATCAAAAAAACTGGCAATGTCAGTCGGCACCTGATCCTCGTTCGATGGCGAAACACTTTTGGTCGCGTCTCCAGCATCAAGACTACCGCTCTCTACTTCCAACTGCGATTCATCAGCAGCTGGCTGAATTTCTTGAGAACAGGCGACTGATGCACTCAGAGCCAGCACTATTGCGAGGATATTTTTTTTCCATACCGAACTGGAGGCAGTCATTACGCCACCTCTGACTGATGCGAACGAACATAACCACTTCCGTCTTCCTTCTGATCTGACTGAAGAACATCGGCGTCACTAGAACCATCGCTAGCCGCTGAAGGAGTAGCCAAAGACCGAAGGGTCTGTTCTCCACGACAGGCAGCAGCAATCCATTCTGTAGCAAGAGGATCATCAAGTTCCGAGAGTGTCTTCGGACCACCGCTCCCAACACTCACCAAGAGCGTCTTTGGGCCAAAACGAACAACCCTAACTGATTGCCCCCCACCCAGCGTTGCTTCACCGAGCAACTCAAACACATCGTTGGGTATTTTGAAGACTGTCCGTCGACTGAAGAGTCGAATGCAGACCAACACAATTCCAGCACCAGCCACCACGGCCCACGCCTTCCAGTCAAAT